>Ga0207705_10001070_pt1 | contig 22233 bp, 19 predicted proteins | sample KBSC13metaG_FD_184314 | JGI IMG/M metagenome (GOLD analysis project Ga0207705, IMG submission 184314) | Corn rhizosphere microbial communities from Kellogg Biological Station, Michigan, USA - KBS C1-3 metaG (SPAdes) (version 2) | ecosystem: Host-associated > Plants > Roots > Rhizosphere > Soil ... | reverse complement strand
CATTCAACGCTGTTCCTGCTCTTCGACCAGAGCGGCCAGTGCCGGGGGATTTATCACACGGATGACGAGGGGGATATGAGCAAGATCGCCGAGGATGCGAAGACGCTGGCGGAGGGGTAAGCCCCTCTTATCCCTCCCCTCCGAGGGAGTTAGGTGGGGGCGGCGAGCGTCGGAAACCAAACGCTTCACGCTTCCACCCAGCCTCCCCCGGAGGGGAGGGGCAAGAAAGAAACCCGCTATGCACGGCAAAGAGTTTTTCGCCGCCCTCAACTCCGGCCTGAACGGCCTCAGCACGCTGCTGCTGATCACGGCGTACGTCCTGATCCGCAACCGCTACTACAAGGCCCACGGCTGGACGATGGTCAGCGCCCTGACCAGCTCGGCGGCGTTCCTGGGGTGCTACCTCTACAGCAAGTACACCTACGGCGAAGTCTCAACCGGCATGCCGGCGGGCCCGTTTCGGACGTTCTATTACATCGTGCTGTTCCCCCACGTGCTGCTGGCGATCGTGATGCTGCCGATGATCCTGGTCACCGTCTGGCTGGCGGCCAACCGCAAGTGGGTGATGCACCGACGCATCGCCCGGCCCACGTGGGTGATCTGGACGTACGTTTCGATCACCGGGGTGCTGATCTATTTCATCCTGTACCGGTGGTATCCGATGCTCTACCCCGACGCGTTCAAGGCGTCGAAGCTGTTCTGGGGGTAACGGACTCGAAATTCCCCGTCCCCTGTTTAGCCGCCTCGCCTTGCGAGGCGTTCCTTCAAAGGCGCCTCGCAAGGCGAGGCGGCTAAACGGGTTTCAGGAAGTTCGGAGTGAAATTTGGGCTGAAATAGGCAGTTCCCAAGCTATAATGTGACACGAACAGGAGGTCCGTTATTCCGACCGCAGTGAAGTCTCCCGCCGTCAAAAACGTGTCTGTCGCGCCTGAAACCCAACCGCGCAGCGATACCCGGCACGTCGCCATCGAAATCGCCCGCCTTGCCCTTGGCAGCCGTTGCCATAGCGTGAATGTCCTGGACGTCAGCGAAGTCAGCAGCGTCACCGACTTTATGATCCTCGCCACCGGCACGAGCGGCCGGCAGATGAAGGGCGTTGCCGACGAGATCGAAGAATTCGCCAACGAGCACGGCCACACCGTCATCAACCGCACGCGAACGAATATGGGGGCGGGCGAAGGCGACGAGCAGTGGATCCTGCTCGATTTCGTCGATTTCGTCGTCCACCTTTTCCAGGACGAGGCCCGGCAGTTCTACGACCTCGACAGCCTCTGGGGCGACGCGAAGAAGGTGCAGTGGAAAGAGAAGAAGGATTAACTTCTTCGTAGGGGCGACGCATGCGTCGCCCGTTGAACGTGTTCACGCTCTGCGGGCGAGGCATGCCTCGCCCCTACCAGAGCAACCCGTGCCGCGTGACCGCAACCGGTCGATCGTCTAAAACACACCCATGCCGATGACCGACCCCGATGAACGAAACCGCAAGCGCCTGCGGCTTCGGCGGCGCGGCAAGCGGGCGTACATCCGCTCGGTGCAGCTGATCCCGAGCATGGCCACGCTCGGCAACGCGATTTGCGGGTTCGGGGCGATCTACGTCGCCCACCTCGCCGGCCCGGTCGAAACCGGCGGCGGCGACCCGTGGGCGGCGATGTTCCTGAAGCACAAGTTCCTCTGGGCCTGCTACCTGATCCTGGCGGCGATGCTGTTCGACGCCCTCGACGGCCGACTCGCCCGCTGGGCCCGGCATACGACCGATTTCGGCGGCCAGCTCGACAGCATGGCCGACGTCATCAGCTTCGGGGCGGCGCCGGCGATGATCGCCATGGCGCTGTTCAAGAGCCAGGTCCCCGATGCCCCGCTGTTCGTCGGCCGACTCGTCTGGGCGATCGGGGCCGTTTACATGTGCTGTGCGGCGATCCGCCTGGCCCGCTTCAACGTCAGCAACGAGCACGGCGAGCAGCACCACATGAGCTTCCTGGGCCTGCCCAGCCCCGGCGCGGCCGCCGCCGTCATCGGTATCGTGCTGGTGCAGCAGGAGTTGGCCTACGACGCCGGCGCCCCCGGCTTTCACTTCCTGCACTACCTGGCGAACGTGGCCATCGTCCTGCTGCCGCCGATCACACTGGCCAGCGGCCTGCTGATGGTCAGCAACTTCCGCTACCCGCACGTGGTGAACAAATACCTCCGCGGCCGGCGAACCATCGGGCGTCTCATCGTCGCCCTGCTCGGCGCGGTGCTGGTGGTGACGGCCCACCGCTACACCATTGGCATTGCCTCGATCATCTATGCCCTGAGCGCCCCGGCCACCGCCGTCTACCTACGATACGGTCGGGCTAAACCGCTCGCGGCTTAGCGCCAGCGCCACACACCGCTGCGGCGCGTTCGGTTTTCGCGTTGCAGGGGGGAACGATGAATTCGGATCAGGATTCTTTTCCCGCGCGGGCGCTGCGTCCTTCGCACTCCGCCGACCGCCTACAGTCGGAATGGATGGGGAAGCTCAAGAACGATGCCGAGCACGCCTTTCGCCGCATTCTGCATCGGGCCACCTATTGGCCGATCGCGGGGCTGCTGCTGTTCGTGCTGCTGCTGACGGCGATGATCGGCTATCTCGTCAACGTGATGATGTGGGTCGATTACACCAACCACATCATCGCCGCCGGCCTCGATGTGGAGCAAAAGCTGCTCGACGTGCAGACCGGCACGCGCGGCTACTTCCTCACCTTCGACCGCGAGCAGCTGCAGACCGCCGTCGACAACCGCCCGGCCGTGCCGGCCGCGATCGGGGAGTTGAAAAAGCTCGTCGCACACAACCCGGGGCAGTTGGAACGGGCGAAGCGTTTGGAAATCACAACCGATCAATGGCTTACCGATACCGACAGCACCCTGGCCACCGCCCAGGCGACCCACCAACCCCCGTCCCCCGTCCGCCTGAAGGCCCGGCTGCGGCTGTTCGAGGATATCCGTGGCCAACTCGGCGAATTTCAGGCAATCGAATACGCCCTGCGCGACGAGCGGACGGCCCGCGCGATCCACCTGGCCATCGCGGTCCTCGGTGGCGCGGTCGGCTTGGCGGTCATCATCGGGGTATGGCAGGCGCTGGCAACGCGGCGCGGGCTGCAGGAGGTCACCGGCAAATTCCGCGAAGCCCTCGAAACCAACGAGCGGCGGGCCGAGCAGATCCGGCAGGTGGTGCTCGAATTGGACATTGAACTGAAGGCCGTCGCCGAGATCCAGCGCAGCCTGCTGCCGATGAAATTGCCGAACATCCCCACCCTGCAGCTGGCCGCCAGCTACCAGACCAGCCGCCGGGCCGGGGGGGATTACTACGACTTTTTCCGTTTGCCCGAAGACGACGCCGTTCCCGCTGAGCAGGCCCGCTGGGGCATCCTGATCGCCGACGTCAGCGGCCACGGCACGCCGGCGGCGGTGCTGATGGCCGTCACCCACGCGATCGCCCACGGCATCGAGCGCCCGCTCGATCGGCCCAGTAAGCTGCTCGAATTCGTCAACGACCGGCTCTGCACCGGCTACACGGTCGAAAACACCGCGTTTGTGACGGCATTCTTCGGCATCTACGACCCGGCCAGCCGCACGCTCGAATACAGCTCCGCCGGCCACAATCCGCCGCGCCTGCTACGGGCCAAAACGGGCAAGTTCATCTCGCTGGAAGACGCCCAGGCCCTGCCGCTGGGGATCATGGCCGGCGAGCACTACCCGGATGCTTCGATCCGCCTGGAGGAAGCCGACACCCTTGTCCTCTACACCGACGGCTGGACCGAAGCCCGGCCCGTCGGCAGCACCGACTTGTTCGGCGAAGAGCGGCTGGACGAGATCTTCCTCACCCGCCGCGACCTCGATCCGACGGCCATCATGGAACAGGCCTTAGCCGACCTCGACCACTACACGCAGCACCAGCCGCCGCTCGATGACCGCACGCTGCTGATCCTGCGCGCCGCCCCGCGTGGCCACCAAGACGGCGAGCGCACCGTCTCCATTGGGGCCAACCCGCCGACGCTGCTGGAGAACGTCGACACCCTCACTCCAGCTTCAACTTGATCGCAGCTGGGCGCAAAAGCGCGGTGCCTTAGAAACGGGGTCAGGAATTTCGGAAATATTTTTATCCACCTTTTGTCCCCATTTAGCGTAAAAGTGGGCCTGTTGTTTCTCGGCCTGAGTTCTCTGTTCGTGCACGTCTTGTATGGCAATTTCTGAAGGGGCTATCGCTATCCCGTTGACCGTTTCCGATCCGGCCCGCCTGGCGGCGCTGGCGGGCTATGGCATCGTCGATACGCCGCGCGAGCAGGAATACGACGCGATCACCCGGCTGATCGCCCACATCTGCGAGGCACCGGTCGCCCTGATCAGCTTCGTCGAGGAAGGCCGTCAATGGTTCAAAAGTGCCTGCAACCTCGACGCCAGCGAAACCCCGTTGAACATGTCGATCTGCGCCCACGCCATCGGCGGCCACGGGCTCTTGGAGATTCCCGACGCCCGACTTGATCCGCGTACCAGTTCCAACCCGCTCGTCGCCGGCGACCCGCACATCCGCTTTTACGCCGGCACACCGCTGCGGACGGCCGACGGGTACGGGCTCGGCTCGCTCTGCGTGATCGACACCAAGCCCCGCACCCTCACCGGCTCCCAGCGCGACGCCCTCAAGACGCTCGGCCAGCACGTGGTGAACCTGCTGGAACTGCGGCGTCAGCTGCGGCTGAAAGAGCAGGAAATCGCCCGCCGGCAGCAGACCGAGCTGGAACTGATGCGCGCCCGCGACGCCGCCGAGGCCGCCAGCCGGGCGAAAGACCGGTTCTTCGCCACGCTCAGCCACGAACTGCGCACGCCGCTGACGCCGGTGCTGATCACCGCCGCCGCGATGGCCGACGATCAAACACTACCGGAAGGCACGCGTGAGATCGGCCGGATGATCCAGCGCAACGTGCAGCACGAGGTGCGCCTGATCGACGACCTGCTGGAAGTCAGCCGCATCATCAGCAACAAGCTCGAACTGGCCCGCCAGCCGCTCGATCTGCACGCGACGATCGACGAATGCGTCTCCATGTGCGCCCCCGACGCTCAGGCCAAGGGTCAGCAGCTTTCGGTCGATTTGCGCGCCACCCGCCCCTACCTCGTCGGCGACCCGGCCCGGCTGAAGCAGGTGCTGTGCAACCTGATCCGCAATGCCGTTCGCTACACGCCGCAGGGGGGAAACATCTCCGTCGAGACGCTCGACAACGACAGCCGCGTCCGCATGATCGTGCGCGACAACGGCATCGGCATGGAGCCGGCGAAAATCGAATTGATGTTCCAGCCGTTCGAGCAATCGGATCGCGCCAACGGCGCCGGCGGGCTGGGGCTGGGGTTGGCGATCGCCAAGGGTTATGTGTTGGCGCACGGCGGCACGATCCGCGGCGACAGCGACGGGCCGGGAACAGGGTCGACGTTCACGATCGAACTCCCCGCCTCGGCCGCTCCGCAAACGGTGGCCGGCGAAGACGTCGCCAAGCCGAACGGCAGCGCGCTGAGCATTCTGCTGGTCGAAGACCACGACGACAGCCGCCGGGCGATGAAGCGGCTGCTGATCGCGCTCAAGCACACCGTCGCCGACGCCTCCACCGTCGCCGCCGCGCTGGAGCTGGCCAAGACGCAGCGCTTCGACCTGATCATCAGCGACCTGGGCCTGCCCGACGGCAGCGGGCTCGACCTGATGCGCCAGCTCCGCCAGCGCAGCCCCCTTAAAGGCATCGCCCTCACCGGCTACGGCACCGAATCCGACATCGCCGCCGCCCGCAAGGCCGGCTTCGCCGCCCACCTGACCAAGCCGATCAACTTCGTCGCCCTGCAGAACACCATCCGCGACGTAATGGCCTGATCAAGGTCGTACGCGTCTTCGTCGCTGGGTGCCAAGGGTGAGTACTCCCACCCTTGCGTCGTGGCTCGCCAAGGGGGGAAAGACAAGGCTGAGAGTACTCACCCTTGGCACCCGACCCGCATTTGTTAATCGAACCGTGTTGCGGTCGAAGCGCCGCCCCAGCGCAGCGCCGTTAACGTCACGGCACGCCGTAAACGCGGTTGGATTTCCTTCGCACTCTGGCGGCTGGGCGACTCGTTCGCCTGGCCGCTTTCCGTTAGGATTTTCGATTTTCCGAGGTCGCGCATGTTCCGAATCCTGTTGATCGTCCTGAGCCTGACCGCGGCCGCTTTCGCCGCCCCGACGACGGCGCCCGCGTCGCCGCCGACCGATCACCGCGTGCTGATCATCAGCATCGACGGCTGCCGCCCCGACCTGCTCCTGCGGGCCGACACGCCGGTGCTGCACGGGCTGATGCGCCAAGGCACCTTCACCCTGTGGGCCCAGACGACGGCGGTGTCGATCACCATCCCATCGCACGTCAGCATGCTCACCGGCGCCAAGCCGGAGATCCACGGCGTGCTGGCGAACCAGGAGCTCCCGCCCGAGCAGCGGCAATACCCGCTCGTGCCGACGCTCTTCGAAATCGCCCGCCGCGCCGGCTATACCACCGGCATGGTGGCCGGCAAGAGCAAGTTCGATTGCTTCGACCGGCCCGGGGCGCTGAGCGTGAAATGGATTCCGACGCGATCGCTGGTGTTCGACCGCGAAGTGCGGGAACACGCCCTGGAGATCATCGACACCGCCGCTCCCGAGGTGCTGTTCGTCCACTTCCCGCAGAACGACAGCATCGGCCATCACATCGGCTGGGGCTCGCCTGAGCAGGTGGAGCATTTGCACGAAACCGACGCGGCCATCGGCGACATCCTGCGTGCGCTTCGCGCCAAAGGGCTGCTCGATCACACCCTGATCATCATCAGCGCCGACCACGGCGGCGCCGGCCGCACCCACGGGCCGGAGGACTCCCGCAGCCGGTGCATCCCGTGGATCGTCGCCGGGCCGAACGTGCGGCAGGGCACGGACCTGTCGTGCACCGACTCGAAACGCACGATTCACACCGAAGACACCTTCGCCACGGCCGCCGCCTTCCTCAAGTTGTCGTACGACGACCGCACCCTGTTCGGCGTCCCCGTCGCGGAGATCTGGAACCGACCCGGCGAAATCCTGTTCGTCCGCGGCAAGATTCCTCAGGGCCCGCGGCCGATGGACTGGGATTCGATCCTCAACCCGGCCCCTGAAGCCGCTGGCTTGTTCGCCGCGCATTCTTCCCGATAATCGCCGGGTTCTATGTCTTCCGATTCCACCGTCGTCACGCGCTTCGCGCCTTCCCCCACCGGGTACCTGCACGTCGGCGGCGCCCGAACGGCGTTGTTCAACTGGCTGCTGGCCCGCCACACGGGCGGGAAGTTCCTGCTGCGCATCGAAGATACCGACCTGGCCCGCAGCACCGAAGACGCCACCCGCCAACTGCTCGAAGACCTCACCTGGCTCGGCCTGGCGTGGGATAACGAGGAGCTCGTCTACCAGTCGAAGCGCCAGCACGTCTACAACGCGATCATCGACGGCATGATCGCCAAGGGACAGGCGTACGAGGCGTGGGAAACGGTCGCCGAGTTGGAGCAGCTGCAGGAAACGGCGAAGAAGGCGCGTCGGCCGTTCCGGTACGTGCGGAAGAATTACTCGGCCGACGAAATCCAGCGCTTCAAAGACGAGGGCCGCAAGCCCGCGATCCGGTTCGCGATGCCGGTGAAGGAATACCGCTTCCGCGATGAGGCCCTGGCGAAAGAAGTGGTCGTCTCGCCGTACGAGGTGCAGGATTTCGTCATCCGCAAGACCGACGGCATGCCGACGTACCACTTCGGCGTGGTGGTCGACGATGCCGAGAGCGGCGTCACCCACGTGCTGCGCGGGTTGGAACACCTGCTCAACACCGTCAACCACATCGCCCTGCAGGAAGCGCTGGGCTACCCGCGGCCGACGTACGCCCACCTGAGCGTGATGCTGAATCCCGAAACCGGTGAGAAGCTGAGCAAGCGCGATCGCGACCGCCGTATCCGCAAGCGTGCCCAGGAATGGATGCGCAGCAGCAAGCGCACGATCGAAGACCTCTCGGCCGCTTGCGGCTTAGCTCCGGCGCGCCTGCGGGAGTGGATCGACACCGAAACCCTGCAGCTAGATCTCAGCGAGCAGCCCAAGGTCATGGGCGCGGTCGGTCTGAAAGAATCCGATCTGCCTGAAATCATGATCCACGACTTCCGCAAGAACGGCTACGCCCCGGAAGTGCTGCTGAACTTCCTCGCCCTGCAGGGCTGGAGCCCTGGCGGCGACCTCGAGCAGATGTCGATCAACGAGATGATCGAGAAATTCAGCATCGATCGCCTCGTCAACAGCAACCCGAAGTTCAACCGCGAGAAGCTTAAGAGCTTCAGCACCGATTTCTACGCCAAGGCGACGCCGGAGTACCTGCTGGCGCGCTTCAAGGACTACCTGGCCGCCAACCCGCAGAGCCCGCTGAACAAGGCGACCGATGCGCAGCTGGCCGACGTGCTGAAGATGAACGTCGGGCTGCACATCCTGAGCGAGGCCGAGGAAAAGAGCCGGTTCTTCTTCATCGCCGACGACCAAATCGCCTACGACCCCGCGGCCATCGAAAAAGTGCTGAAAAAGAACGACGCCGCCGGCAAGCAAGCGCTGGCCGCGATCCGGCCGATCCTCGACGGCGTGACCGACTGGACGGCTCACGGCATCGAATCGGCCGTCAAAACCTACGGCGAACAGACCGGCCAGGGCCTCGGCAAGGTGGCTCAGCCGATCCGCGTGGCGATCAGCGGCAGCAGCGTGTCGCCGCCAATCTTCGATTCGCTGGCGCTGCTCGGCAAGACCGCGACGCTGGCGCGGATCGATCGGTGCCTGTCGCTGGTGTAGCGCCTCTTAATCCCTCTCCCTGGGGAGAGGCTGGGTGAGGGGAAGCCGCGTCGAGCGACCCCGGAGCGTGGAGATACGCCTCAGCGTCTAACGACCCCGCATCCCTTCACCCAGCCTCTCCTCAGGGAGAGGAGCAAGAAAGATGACCACCGCCTCCCTCATCGGCATCCCCTGCGGCCTCGGTTGTGCCGTCCTGCAGTCGATCGCCTACGTCGTGTCGCGCCACTTCACCGTGTCGCGTGGCCGGGGTGCGGGCATTCACCTGATCGTCCTGGTGCACCTGTGGATGGGCCTGTTCGCGGCCGTCACGCTGCCGATCGTGTGGGTGCCGGGCGTGCCGTGGGACCGGGTGATCGAGCCACTGCTGGCGGCGGCGTTTTTCAACATTTGCGGGCAGGTCGCGCAAACGATCGCGCTCCATCTGGCCGAGCCGTCGCGGGTGAGTCCGCTGATGTCGATCAAGGTTTTCGTGCCGGCGCTGCTGACGATGCTGTTCGGCGCACCCGCCGGGGCGGCCGCCTATAGCGTTCTGAATGCCCCGCAGTGGATCGCGATTGGCTTGTGCGCCTTTGCCGGCGCGTCCATCAGCCGCGGCGGCGGCGGGATGAAAGTCTCTGCGCTGGTCGCCATCGCCGCGACGATCATCCTGTACAGCGCCAGCGACTGGTCCATCGGCATGACAATCGGGCGAATGCTGACGACGCCCGGCATCGGTAAGACGCGGGCCGCCCTGCTGGTGACGGCCAGCCTCTACCTGTTGACCCCGCTCGGCAGTCTCGCCGTGCTACCGACGCGCTGGGGTGGATCGTCACCCGAGAGATGGACCTACCACTGGGCCGACTGGCGTGATTCGCTGCCGTATGCGGCCTGCTGGTTTCTGGCGATGATCGTGCTGTTCGTCGCGATCGGTGAAGTCGGCCTTGTGTACGGAATGATCCTGCAATCCACCCGCGCATTCATCACCATCGGCCTCGGCGCGGCCCTGATGTACCTGGGCGTGGCCCACATCGAGCCGAAGCAGCCGCACCGCGTGGTCGTCATCCGCGCCATTGCCGGCGCGCTGATGACCGCGGCGATCGCGATGTACATCTGGAACAAATAACTCAGACGACGAGATCAGACGACCGTGCAGACGATCTGCCGTCGCCGTGGCCGGGTGTCGAAATCGATCAGCACCGGTTGTTGCCACTCGCCCGTGAGCAGCCGGCCGTCTTTGAACGGGATACTCAGGCTCGGGCCGATCAGGCTGGCGCGGATGTGGCTGTGGCCGTTGTCGTCGTGCCAGGTGAGCTCGTGGCGGTACGTCGCGTCGTCGGGCACCAGTTTCTGCAGCGCTTCCTTGAAATCGTGGTGCACCAGGCCCGGCTCGTATTCGAGCGTCGTGAGGGCGGCCGTGCTGCCGACGATGAACAGGTGAACGAGCCCCTCGCCGCGAAACTTATCCGCGTGGTTCTGCAGCGGCTGGGTCAAATTGACGATGTCGCAGTCGCCTTCCGTCGAGACGTCAAGGGTAAAGCGCGTGCACATAGCGTCCTCCGATGCGATTGTATCACTCAAACCGGCAAACCGCGGCGGTGCTGGTCGATCACGCTCCCAATGATCTGCGCTAAAGAGTGACGCGGCTGGAAACCGATGGCCGAGCGAATGCGGTCCAGCTTCGGTACGCGGCGGGGCAAATCGTCGAAATGCTGGCCGTAAGCCTCTTCGTAGCTGATCCGTTCGATCCCGCTCGGCGAGTTGGCCATCTCGATCACCTTCGCCGCCAGCGCTTCGATGGTGATTTCCTCGTCCGACCCCAGGTTGAACACCCCCCCGCGGGCGGGCGGCGTGTTCATCAGCCTGATCAAGGCGTCGACCACGTCGGCCACGTGGCAGAAGCAGCGGGATTGCTTGCCGTCGCCGTAGACGTGCAGCGGATCGCCGTTGAGGGCCGCCTCCACGAATCGCGGCAGCACCATGCCGTACATCCCCACCTGCCGCGGGCCGACGGTGTTGAACAGCCGCACGATCGTCACCGGCAGGCCGAACTGCCGGTAGTAGGCCAGGCCGAGGAATTCATCGATCCCCTTCGCGTACGCGTAGCACCACCGCGTGTGGGCCGTGCTGCCCATGACCACGTCTTCGTCCTCGGCGAACGGCACGCGGGTGCCCTTGCCGTACACCTCGCTGCTGCTGGTGATGAGCGTCGGCCGGTTGTACTTGTAAGCCGATTCCAAGACCGTCTCGGTGCCGCGGATGATCGTGCTGATCGTCTGCACCGGCTTGTCGACGATCAATTTCACGCCGACGGCGCTGGCCAGGTGGAACACCGCGTCGCAGTGCGACATGGCGATGTCGACGGTCCGCTCACTGGCCACGCTGTCGCGGATGATCTGCAGCTTCGGATGATCCGCCACCGCCGACAGATTCCCGACCCGGCCGGTGGAACAGTCGTCCAACACCGTCACCGCGTGACCGGCCGCAAGCAGGTTTTCCGTCAGATGCGAGCCGATAAAGCCGGCGCCGCCGGTGACGAGGTAGTGCATGAGAGAAGTCTAAATGACCAATGCCTAATGACCAATGACCAATGACCAATGAACAGACGGAGCGCCCATTGGTCATTGGGCATTAGTCATTGGTCATTCTTCTCTAGTGCATCCCGCGCGATTGCACGCTGATATTCTTCAACCGTTCCGGCTGATTCGTCTTCAAATTCCACCAGAGCTCGTCGAACGATCCGGTCGACAGGCCGCTCTGATCGAACACCTGCACCGGCTGGCGTTCGGTGCCGGCGGCGATCACGCGGTCGGCCGCCGGCTCGTAGGTGGCGTGGTCGGCTTCGAAGCGGATCTTGCTGCTCTGGAAGGTCGCGCCCTGGTCGGCCACCACCTGCTTGATCTGCGATTGGCCGCTCTGGCCCGGTTCGAGGTCGGCCGTCATGCGGGGGGCGGTGAGGCGCATTGAATCGCCGTCGCCCATCTGGTGGACGACCAGCACGTCGCCGAGCAGCGTGGCCTTGCGGGCGATGGTGTCGTAGTTCAGGCTCTTACTCCAGGCGATGGCAGTGCGGCCCTGGGCGTTCACGCCGCCGGGCTGAGTCGCGGCGGGCTGAGACGTTGCGCCACCTTTGCCGTTGTCTTCCAGCAGCATGCGGCCGGCGCTCGGGACGGTCATCGTCGACACGCTGCCGTCGGCCGCGGTTGTCAGCACCACCTGCGGGGCGAGCATGTCGAGCCGGCGCAGCGGCTGGCCCGGGTGGGCCGGGTCGAGGGTGATCGAGCTGACTTCGACGTCGCCGGCGGAGTTGCTGAGCGTCATCTGCTTCAGCACCTTGTTCCCCCCGCCGCCGATCACGCCGGCGACGGCCTGCTGCGTCGCGGCCGGCTTCGTAGCGGGCTGCGTGGTCGAGCTGCTGTCGGCCAGCACCAGGTCGAGCGTCTGGCCGGTGGCCTTGTCGGTCGAGCCGTCGTCGCCGCGCGAGGTGATGACGACGTTGCCGCTCACGCGGGCATGGTTCTTTGCGCCGTCGTAATCGAGCGAATCACTCCACGCCACGTTCATCGGCCGAGGCGGCTGCTGATTCGTGGTGTCGCCCTGGGCGTGCGCGACGCCGTCAAGCGTGCCCGCGCCGACGACACTGGCTGTCTGGCCGGTGCTGTCGAGCTTGATCAGCTTGCCGGTCACCTTGCTCGTCGGATCGGTCACCACGGCCGGGTTGCCGATGAGCGAGATGTCCTGCACCGCATCGGTGCGGCGATCGACCTTCAGGATGTCGGCCGTCGCCGTCTGGTTCTGCGGGGTGCTGAAGTGCACGTTACCGGTGGCGACGAGGTGATCCAGCGCCGCGGCGTTCGGGACCCCCGCCGGTTGGGTGGCGGACGGTGCGTTCGCACTGCCGGCCGCGGGCGGGAGCAGCTGGGCGACCAGGTCGTCCGTCTGCAGCGTCTGCCCGGCGTTGACGGCTTTGACGTCGCCATTGGCGTGCAGCGACTTGAGCGACACCGTGCCGTCGGCCGCCTGGGCCGTGGCCAGGTCGAGCGTCTTCGATGCGATCGTCTGCGTCTGCCCGTCGTCGCCCTTCACGGCGGCGTTCACATTGCCCGCGACGCTGACGACCGAGATTTGCGGCTGGCCGCCATTGGGATTCGGGACGAAGCCGAGTTCGAGCGAATCGCCCGTGACGTGCAGCTGCGGATGTTGCACATCGACGTTGCCGACGAGCTTGGCGTGGTCGATCGCGCGATCGCCAACCTTCGTCGTGATCAGGTGCAGCGTGGCCGTGTCGGTCCACTTTGTCGTCATCGTGCTGGCCGGCTGGCTGCCGGTCGCGGCGATGACGTTGGTGGCGACGCTGTCGCCGTGCACGGTGATCACGTCGTTATCGCTGTCGATGTTGTGGGTCTTGAGCGTCAGGCCCTGCTCGTCCTTGAGCGTGATGACCGGGAATTGATCATTCCCCTTGGCGGCGAAGCGGTCGCCCTCGACGCCGGCCCACACGTAGGGCGATTCGATGCTGCTGCCCTGGCGGTTCAGGTGCACGGGCCGGCCGGTGAATTCGACGATGTGATCGCCGGCGTTCTTCAGGCCCGAATCGGCCAGCTTCAGCGGGACGACGACCAGCGGGCCGGTCCAGGTGACTTCGATCGGTTGATCTTCGTCGACGGCCGGGGCGGAGGCGGTAGCGGTGGCCGCCGGCTTGTTCGCGGCGACGGCGGTTGCGGGCGACGAACGCTTGGCGGCGCGATGCGCCGGCGCGGCGGCCGTCTTCTCGCTCGGTTCTGTCGTCATCGGACGCGGGCCGGGGGTCACCTGCGCGGCCGGTGCGGCGGGCTTCGGCTCAGCGGCGGCCGGCGCGGTGGTCGGCGTGTCGGTGTCGTCCGCGTCTTCATCGTCGGCCGGCTGCGTTGAAGCGTGGCCGGGCTCGAACGTGAAGGTGACCACCATCTTGTCGGCATCGCCGATCGGGGCATTGCCTTCCTTCAGCCGCACAGCCTCGCTGAACGTGGCGTGATAGGCGACAACTTCGCGCGGCGGCTTGGAGGCCTTCTGCGTGGCGACCGAGGCGCGCGTGGCGGCGCGCTGGGCGGCACGTTCGGCGGCGCGCTGCGCGGCGCGGTCGGCCGCGCGTTGGGCGGCTCGCTCGGCGGCGCGCTCCTCGGCGGTTTGCGTGGCGGCCAGACGCTTCTTGCGGTGTTCCTCGCGCTCCTCGGCCGACATCTGCTGACCGGCGGCCGGGTCGGCGTCGGCCAACTCGATCGGCGCACCGTCGAGCATCACCGGCAGCATCGCCGTCGGACTGATGCCGCCGATCGTCGGCGAGCTGCTGACGTTCTTCGGGTGCTTGATCAGCAGCCGCTGGCCGTGAGCGATTTCGAGGTATTCCAAGTGCTGGTCGCGCTGGTTGTAGCGCAGCTTCAGCCCGGTGCCGTCGAAGTCGTAGTCGCGGCCGCGCACCGTGACGGGGACGCGGTCGGGCAGCACGTCCTGCCCGTTCAGCCGGGTGGCGATGGTGGCGAGGCTGAGCGTGTCGTTGTCGAACGCCAGGATCGGCATTGTGCAGGTCAGCGACGGTTCGCCGCCGCGCTCCATCGTCGGCACGTCGTCGTAGAGTTGGATCGTGACTTCATTCAGAACGCCATGCGACGGCGGCTGGGCGGTGATGTCGTTCAGGCGATCGTTCTTGCGGGCCTGCTCGGGCATCACCATGTCGCCGGTCTTGGCGCTCATCGCCATCACGCTGCCGTTCTTCTGGAAGAAGTGGGCCGTGGTATTGACGACGTGAACCTGGTTATCGACCGGCGGATCGTAGCGGTCGGCGCGAAACTCGCTGACGAGCTGGCCGGTTTTCTTGTCGAACTGCTGGATCCACACGTTCTGCCCCGCCCCGACGGCCGGGCCGCTGGTGGAGGCGGTGGCGGACGGGGGCGGCGGCAGCTCGGTGCTGACGACATTGCGCTCCACCCGCCGCACGGCAGGCGGGGCCGGCTCGATCAGCATGAAGACCGCAAAGCCCGCAACCAGCGCGGCAAGAACGACGAGAATGATCACGGCCGATCGCAAGTTGCTACCCTTCCATGTCGAACAGCTTCAGCACGACTAAATCTTGGACGTCGATCAGGCCGACCGGTTCGTCGTTTTCGTTCACCACGGGGATTTCGTCCACGCGGTACTGCTTCATCAACGCCATCGCCTCGGCGGCGAGCTTGTCCTGTGCGATCCGCTTCGGATTCCGCGTCATCACGTCGCGCACCGGCGTCACCATCGCCGCCGCGGCATCGGCGGTGACCAATCTTCGCAGATCGCCGTCGGAGAAGATGCCGCTGATCTTTTTCGTCGACTCATCCATCAGAATGACGGCACCGCTCCGCCGCTTAATACGGCTAACGAGCGATAAGACCTCGCCGACGGTGAGCGTATCGCTGGCCACGGGCAGGTTTTCGCCGGCCCGGAAGGTCATCGCCTCGCTCACCTTGATGAGCTTGCGGCCGAGCTGGCCGGCGGGGTGGTACATCGCAAAATCGTCGGCCGTGAAATTCCGCAGCTTCATCACCGTCAGGGCCAGGGCATCGCCCAGGGCGAGCATGGCGGTGGTGCTGGCACTGGGGGCCAGCCGCAACGGGCAGGCTTCTTCGATCTTGCCGGTGAGGATCGCCACGTCGGCGAACCGGCCGAGGGTGCTGTCGGCGCTGGCGGTGATGGCGATGACGGGGTGATTCAGCTTTTTCACGACGCTCAGCAGCCGGGTGATCTCGTCGCTCTCGCCGCTGGCAGAGAAAATCAGGATCACGTCGCCGGCCCGGATCGCCCCGGCGTCGCCGTGGACGGCATCCGCGGCGGAGATGAAGTGAGCCGGCGTCCCCGTGCTGGCGAGCGTGGCGGCGACTTTCGACGCGACGTGGCCCGCCTTGCCCACCCCCGCCGTCAGCACGCTGGCGTGGCAATCGAGGACCAAATGGACGGCCAATTCGAAGGCGTCGTCGATGGCATTTTTCATGCGCGCCACCGCGTCGGCCTCGACGGCGAGCACTTCGGTGGCGATTTGTCGGATTTCTGCGTGCAAAGAGCGTAGATTATCGGGCGTGTCGATTTAGAATCAAACCGACACGGCGCCGCCTTTGTAGGGGCGAGGCATGCCTCGCCCGCCGAGCGTCGAGTTGCTCCAGCGGGCGACGCATGCGTCGCCCCTACGAAAAGACCCCGTCGGACCGCCCATGGATTACCGCGTCGATCTCCCCGTCTTCCACGGCCCGCTCGATCTGCTGCTGTTCCTCATCCGCCGCGACGAGCTCGATATCACCGACATACCCATCGGCCGCATTACGCAGAGCTATCTCGATTACCTGCAGCAATTGCGGGAGGCGTCGAAGGAGCACGGTTTTGATATCAACATCGCCGGCGACTTCCTGGTGATGGCCGCGACGCTGATGGAAATTAAGTCACAAATGCTTCTCCCCCCGCCGGAAAAAACGGAGCGAGCGGGCACGGAGCAGACACCCGAGAGCCTGACGGACCCGCGGTACGAGCTCGTCCAGCAGCTTCTCGAATACAAACGCCTCAAAGACAACGCCGGCCTGCTCGAACAGCGGGCCGCCGACCACGCCGCCCGCTTCGCCCGTGTGCCGGCCAAGCTGGAAGGCGAAGCCGACGAACCGCCGCCGCTGGATCTGGACGAGGTGCAGATCTGGGACCTGCTCGATGCCTTCACCCGCATCATGAAGGACATCGGCCACCGCGGGCCGCTGCAGCACGAGGTCACCTACGACGAAACGCCGATCGACCTGCACGCCACCGACATCGAAGACCGGGTGAAACGCGAAAAAGGCGTCACGCTTCGCAAACTGCTCGAAACCCGCACCAGCAAGAGCGAAATGATCGGCGTCTTCCTGGCGCTGCTGGAATTGGTCCGCGAGAAACGCGTGCTGGTGGAGTACGACGAGAACCACGAGCTGCAGATCACCGAGGCGCCCGAGGAACACCGTAAATCGTTCCAAGGCGGGTCACTTGAACTGACCAAGACCGAGCATCACCTTCCCGAATAATCGCGCGCTTACTTTGGAGGGCGGCAGTCCCTGCCGCCGCGAGCGTCAATTGATGCTCGGTTTCGCGGCTTTGCCGCGAACGGCGCCACAGAGTGACGCCCTCCAGAACGGCCTACTTCGCCTTCTCCAGCATCTTCGGCAGGATCGTATCCAGCTTCCCGAACGCATCGACGTTGGCGAGGTTGCCGTCGGCGTCGACCACGAAGGCGGCCGGAATTGCCTGGATTTTCCACGATTTGCTGAACTCGCTGTCCCAGCCATTGCCCTGGTAGTACTGCGGCCAGGGGATGGAATTGGTGCGGACGAAATCCTTCAGCTTGGTCAGGCCGCCTTCGCTTTCGGGTTGATCGAGGCTGACGCCGAGGAAGACGACGCCTTTGTCTTTGTAGGCCTCGTACGTCTTTTTCATCTCCGGCATCGCGGCGACGCACGGGCCGCACCAGGTGGCCCAGAAATCGACGACAATCACCTTGCCCTTGTAGTTTTTCACGTCGATCGGCTGGCCGGAGATGGCGTCGGTGAAGGCGAGTGTGAACGGCTTGCCGATCTGCTTTCGCCGCCAGAGCAGGCCTTCGATGAGTTGGGCCTCGGTAGAGTCGCCGAATTCCTTTTGCAGCCGCGTGGCCAGCGCTTGGCGGTCGGACTCGTTCGACAGTTCGGTCGCCCCGGCGTAGAGCAGGCCGGGAATGCGCGAATCATTCGGGGCCGCGAGGATGAAGGTGTTGATCGCGTTGATCGCGTCCTTCTGCAGCGACGGCTCTGAAAGGTCCGCCATCGCGAGGATGAACAGGCATTCGCGCTTCACCGTCGAATCGGTCGTTTTGTTCAGGATGCCTTGCGCGAACGTGGCCGCACCTTTCAGGTCGCTGCGGCCCTGGTAATCGGTGAGAACGGCTTCGAGGTACGTCGGGGCGTTGGTGTCGTTGGGGCTGACCTCCAGCAGCCGTGCGGCGAGCTTGGCCTTTTCGGCGTAGTACGCCTTCACGCGCTTTTCGGCGTCGGCCCGGTAGGCGGCGTCGGAGAGTTTGCCCTCATCAATGGGGGGTTCGGGGATATTCTGGAACTGGGCTTCGAGCTGGACTTTGTCGACCGGCGCGGTGGCTGGGCCGTCCGCGAAATTGAGCGACACCGCCGACAGAACTACCGCCGCCGCGAAGGGGAGTGCGAGTCGCATAGGGGCATTGTAGCGGACGGGCGCCTCTTACCCCTCCCCCTCCGGGGGAGGCTGGGCGGGGGCGGGAGCGTCTAGTTGCGCTGGAATCCGGCGCAAACTGACGCTCCATCCCCTCACCTAACCTCTCCCAGGGAGAGAGACCAGAAATTACGCCAGCAGCGCTTCGATCTGCTTCAGCTCGTCCTCGCTGAACGTCGCCTTCTCGCGGTACTTCACGTTCTCGACGATCTGCTCCGGCCGGCTCGCGCCGATGAGGGCGGTGGTGACGGCCGTCTTGCCCTGCGGGCGGAGGGTCCACGCCAGGGCCATTTGCGCCAGCGATTGGCCGCGGGCGACGGCGATGTCGTTCAGCTTGTTCAGCTTGGCGACGAGTTCCTTCGTCACGTTGCTTTCCTTCAGGAAGCTGCCCGGCTGCTTGGCCCGGCTGTCGTCGGGAATCGTCTTCAGGTACTTGTTCGTCAACAGGCCCTGCTGCAGCGGGCAGAAGACGATCGTGCCGATGCCGAAGCGCTCCGTCACCGGCAGCAAGTCTTTCTCGATCCAGCGGTTGAGCATGCTGTAGCTGGGCTGGTGGATGACCGGCTTCACCCAGCCGTGCAAATCACACAGGCGGGCGACGTCGGCCGTCAGGGCGCCGGGGTAGTTGCTCAGGCCGGCGTACAGGGCCTTGCCGGAGCGCACGGCACTGTCGAGGGCGAACAGCGTTTCCTCCAGCGGCGTGTTCGGGTCGGGACGGTGGTGGTAGAAGATGTCGACGTAATCGAGCTTCAGCCGCTTCAGCGATTGATCAAGCGAGCTGAGCAGGTACTTGCGGCTGCCCCAGTCGCCGTACGGCCCGCTCCACATGCCGTAGCCGGCCTTGGTGCTGATGATCAGCTCGTCTCGGTAGGCCGCGAGGTCTTCCTTCAGGATCCGACCGACGCGCTCTTCGGCGCTGCCGGGGGGCGGGCCGTAGTTGTTGGCCAGGTCGAAGTGGGTGATGCCCAAATCGAAGGCGGTGAAGAGCATCTGCTGGCAGTTGGCGTGGAAGCTGGCCTCATCCGAATGCTTGCCCGCGTCGGTGCCGGCGTGGCCGAAGTTGTGCCAGCAGCCGAGGCTGATCGCCGGCAGCAGCAGACCGCTTCGGCCGCAGCGGCGGAACCAGTCTTGCGTGTTGGCGTAGCGTTTTTCGTTGGGGGTGTAAGCCACGGTCGGTTCTCCGGTTGAAGTGGCCGCAGTGTCGCCGCCGTCAACGCCGACGCAAGCGGGGCCTACGCTTGAGGAAGGAGATTGCGATGAAAACCTACAGAATCGCGCTGGCGTCGGTCTTCGGCCTGTCGCTCGTCGGCTGCGCGCCGCGGCAGGATCCGGGGATTCCGCTGCCGGACGCGAATCACTCGATTCAGCACCGCGAACCGGATGACCAGGTTGCCAAGCCGCAGACGCCAACAACGCCGATGCCGCAATCGGGCACGCCGGAGTAACCCGATGCCGCGCAGCGGCGAGGCATTAGCCTCTCCCAGTGGGAGAGGCTTAGTTGCTCGCCGCTGCGCGGCATCGAATTCGGTGTACGTTACGCCGTCGGCGTCGTCAGGCCGCCGATCTCTTTCAGCACCGCGTCCAGCACGCCGTTGACGAACGTGGCCGAATTCTCCGCGCCGTAAGATTTGGCCAGCTCGATGGCTTCGTCGACGACGACTTTCTGCGGCACCTGCCCCTGGGTCATCTCCCACAGGGCCGAGCGGAGAATGTTCCGGTCGACCGGCGGCTGGCGGCGCGGGGGCCATTGCGGGCTGAGGCGTTCGATCCACGCGTCGCCGTCCTTGCGCCAGGCCCAGATCTTGTGGGCCGCCTCGACCGAGCGCACGCGGGCGGTGGCGTCGGCGGGCTCGGTCTCCTGAGCGATCTGCATACCGACCGCGTCGTCGTCCGTGCCGGCGGCGTCCCAGGTGTACAGGATTTGCAGGACGATCTCGCGAACTTTGCTGGCACGAATCATGGGCGGAAGATTGTACGGCAGACTTCTTGTAGGGGCGAGGCACGCCTCGCCCGTTGTGCGTAATTGTTCTCTACGGGCGACGCATGCGTCGTCCCTACGAAGGCTTTTGCGAGGGTTTTTCCGTCCCCGCCAGCAATCGCGCGATATTGCTGCGGTGGCGGACGATGATCAGCGTCGGGACCGCCAAGGCCAGCACCAGCAGCGGCAATTGCCGGCCGAACACCGGCCAGCCGGCGAACAGGCCGATGCCGATGAAGGCCAGCGGGAACGTCGCCGAGGCGAAAATCGAGCCGATGCTGACCGTCTTGGTCGCCAGGAAAATCAGGATAAACACCACCAGCGGCACCAGCCCCGGCAGCGTGTAATACGGCCACAGCCCCAGCAGCACCCCGGCCGCGGTGGCGACGCCCTTGCCACCTTTGAATTTCAGCCAGACCGGGAACAGGTGCCCCAGGAAGGCGGCCGAGCCGACGAGCATCCAGAGCCCATACGGTTTGTGGGCGGTATCGACGTGCCGGGCCAGCGTCGCCGCGACGGCCATCGGGATCAGGCCCTTGAGCAGGTCGAGGAAAAAGACGATCCAGAAAAATTTCCGCCCCAGCAGCCGGCCGACGTTGGTCGCGCCGATGTTGCCGCTGCCGCCCTTGCGCGGATCGATGCCGTTGAGCCGGCCGACGATCAGGCCGAACGGGATCGAGCCCAGCAGGTAAGCGACAACGGCGAGAATCAGGAGCTGCTGGTCGAGCGGCATGGGGGCGTTGTAGCAAGCGATGAAGAGATTGACCAATGACTAATCACCAATGACCAATGGAAAGCGCGTCTTCATTGGTCATTGGTGATTAGTCATTGGTCACTATTCCTGAAAATGCACCCCGTGCTTGGCCAGCAGTTTGGTCACGTTGTCGTGATAAATCTTCTGCAGCACGTCGTCCGGCAGGGCCAGGCCGCGGAGCATGGGCTGTTGGTCTTCGGGCAGGTCCGGGTCGTGGATCGGCGTCGGGCCGACGTAGGCCGTCTCCCACAGCTTGCGGTGGGCCCACAGCCGGCTGGCGAGGAAGTCGAAATCGCGCTTGTCGCCGCTCACCTGGTCGCTGCCCCAGAGCAAACGGTCGGCGTTGCGGATGACGAACTCGCGCATCGCGTCGCGCCGGGCCGACACTTCGCGGACCATCCAGCGGGTGGCCGACAGGTCGAGGTACAAATCGGGGAAGCGGTCGAGCAGCGTTTGCAGGTACGCCGGGTTTTCCGGGTTGCCGCCGAGGTGCGCCCCCACCCACGGGCGGCCACGCTGCGATTCCAACTGCCCTTCCCACATGCGGTAGTGTTCTTCGCGCGTGCCGAACTTGGCCGTGTCGGTGTATTTGCCGCCGTACCAAGTATCCGGGTCGCCGACGTGGGTCATCAGGATCATGTTCCGGGCAACGGCTTCCTTGATGATCTTCTGGATGCCCGGGTGCTCGAGGTTGGCCTTGCGGCGCTCGATCGTCTGCGGGGCCATGTGGAATTTGATGATCCGGCTGCCGAGGTTGTAGAACGCCTCGAGCCGGCGGAGCCAGTCGTCCACCCAATCCGCGCTGTCGCTGAACCAGTTCGGGATGGCGATGAACTGCACCCGCCCCACCAGATCACGCTGCACGGCGGCGGCTTCCTCCAGGGGCGTCATGGTGATGAACGCGTCGATGCCGAAGTGCTTGTTGGCCGCCAGCCATTCCTTCTGGTGGCGGTGGGCGAACAAGTGCGTGTGGTAATCGATGACAAGGCCCGTCACCTTCGGGCGGGGCCAGGGCTTGCGGTAATTCAGGCCGATGCGGTTGTGCTCGGCCGGCCCGGCGGGTTTTTCCGGCGGCTTTTCGGCGGTCTTTTCGGCGGTGTTCTCGGAAGCCTTCTCGGGCGGGGTGGCGGCGGGAGTCGGTTGGGCTTCGGCCGTCGCAGGGTCTACCGGGACAACAGCTTCAGGGACGTCGGCCATATTCCCCAATTTATACGGAGACGCCCGGCCATGATCCAATTGCCCGGCCCGCACCCCAATTTTTTAGGCCTTTCACCGCAAAATGTGCGGTTAAGACCGGTGCCGGTCGCCTAGCGTTGGGAAGGCCTTTGCAAGGAGAACGCGATGAACAGAATGAGCAAGCTCGCCGTCGCCGCCATGGCCGTTGTCGCGGGGGGAACCGCATACTTCGCCGCGCCCACGACCCGCGCCCAGGTGCCGCCACCCCCGGCCCCGCAGCCCGTG
>Ga0207705_10001069_pt1 | contig 22235 bp, 8 predicted proteins | sample KBSC13metaG_FD_184314 | JGI IMG/M metagenome (GOLD analysis project Ga0207705, IMG submission 184314) | Corn rhizosphere microbial communities from Kellogg Biological Station, Michigan, USA - KBS C1-3 metaG (SPAdes) (version 2) | ecosystem: Host-associated > Plants > Roots > Rhizosphere > Soil ... | reverse complement strand
CGCCGCCGGCAGTGCGATGTGGCCAGCCAGGTCGATCGAGCCGGCGGCGACGCCGAATGCGCCACCGAAGGTCGTCCCGATCCGAGCCCAGCGCATCGGCTTGCCGGTCGGCGATGCCTTGGAACTCGGCGATGCCTTCGAAGCTGGCGATGTCTTGGAAGCCGGCGATTTCTTTGAAGCTGGCAATGTCTTGGAACCGGGCGATGCCTTTGAAGCCGCCGACGCCTTGGGAACGGACGATGCGGACGATGCGCTCGATGCCTCCGCAGCCTGCGTTGCTGCGCCGACGCTGCCGGCAGTCGGCGCAGCAGATGGAGCCGGCGCGTCGGCCCACGCGATGGCGGTCGGATCATCGGTCCATTGCGCAGCGGGGAAGCGCCCATCGGTGCCGACCTGCGCGGGTGGCCGCCGCGACATCACGACGTAGAGATCGGCGCCTACCTTGTCGGCGTTGAGCGGCGACTTCGCGATCCGCTGTCCCGGGGCGCCGCCCGGTTCGCTCTGACCGAGCCAGCGTCCCTGCTTGCTACCCTGCGGGAATATCGCCCAGCCAATCAGCTTGCCCTTGATGCCGCCTGGCGCGCCGGCCCGGTTCGGATCCTGCGAGGACTGCACGAGGTACACATAAGCGTCGCCGTTCGCGTGCAACTCCCCCCCGTTCAATCGGTCCAGCAGGTCCGCCCACTTGTCCCCCGGCACCAGCAGGTCGGGCTCGCTTGCCGCCGCCGCCGCGGCGGAACCGGGCGCACCCACCGCGGCGCTGCCGGTGTCCTCGCCTTCCTCGTTGCCGCTTCCCTGATTCCAGCGGCCCAGCCGCGCATACGCCACTTCCCCCGGCGCTGCCTCATCGCCGCTCGTGGCGACTTCGGCCTGCGACGCCTCCGACGTCTCCGACACAGGCAAAGACGCTTGCAGCGGATCAGGCTGCGGCTCAGGTAACGGATCGAGCGGCAACGGGTCCGGCGGCGTGTCGAGACCGCGCAGCGACAGCAGCAGTTCGTGCAGCGCGCGGGTCATCCTGCCGCGCAGTCCGTCCAGCTGTTGGTCGCCCGGGCGGCTCGCCGCATTACCATCCCGGTAGAAACGGCTCCCGATGCTGATCACGTCGCCGAACTGTTCCGGCGTCAAGAGCACGTCCAATCGTTCCGCTGCGTGCAGCGCGCCAAGCAGGCCGTCGCTTGCCGTCATCGCGGTCGGGCCGGTGATCGGGAATTTCGATGTAACGACCGAGCCCGGGTTGACTGCCGTGCCGTCCTCCGCGCGAATCGGCCTGACTTCGTACCACGGTCCTTGACCGGCCGTATGCAGTCCCGCGTACACCGGCGCGTCACCGATGCCGACCGTGTCAATCTCGCGAGCGTTCGCTTGCAGCAAAATTTCGTCGAGCGGCACCGCGTCGATCGGCGTGCCATCCGTCGTGTGGTACGCGCCGTCTGCATTGCGCCCGTACACCTTCACAGCGAACACCGACACAGGACCGACTCGCTCGAGCAGGTCGGCGGCGGCGCGGCGGGGATCGCCGCCCGGTTTGAACACTTCGACCTTCGGCCTGCCGGTGCCCGCAGCGGCATGCGCAATGCGTACGCTTTGCGCGGTTTGTTCATCGGGGACCACATACACGAGGTTCGAGCCCGCCTGCGACAGCCCACCACCGAGCAAGCCCGCGGCCGCCACACCATCGGCTGCGCCGTGCTCGGCGCCGACGATGATCAGCGCGGCGCTCGACGGATCGACCGACGCCGCCGCGATTTCGGCCGCATTCGGCGTGAAGATGTGCGTCTGCGCCCCGTGATGCAGTTCGCCGCCGCTCGCCCACTGCGTCGCCAGCAGGCGGCTGATTGGCTTAAGCCGCGGCGGTGCGAGCGCGTCGTGGGCTGGCGCCAGGTCGCTGCCGCTGCCGAACGACTCCAGACCGATCGCACGCACGCCCTCGTAGCCCGTCAGCAGGCGCGCGTCGGCCGCAACCAGCGCCGGCTCGGGGCTCGTGGTCAATACGAGCGGCGCGGGGTTGCGTAAGAGCGGCGCTGTGCCCTCGGGCAGCGCGTCCCAGCCGATCGCCGCGCGCGCCACGGCACCCTGTTCGGTCATGGGGTTGATGATCGGCACATCGTTCATCCCGCGGTTGTTGAGCGCGGTGCGAATCTGTTGTTCCAGCGCGGGATAGTGTGTGCAGCAGAGCCAGACGGACGTCGTGTTTTCGTCGAGCTGCATCACGATCTCATTGACGTCGGCCTGCACGCGTGCGCGCACGGCCCGATCGTCGCTCTGGTGATCCATCGCATTCACGAAGTCGGCCCAATGGGGTGCCGCCACCTCCTGCACCGCAATGGCGCCGCCGCTCAGTTCGTCGACCCGGTCGCGGTACATGTGCGTGCCGACCGTGGTTTTCGTCGCGAACAGCGCCGGATGGGCACCGCCTTCGTCGAGCATCATCAGCGCGGTCGTCTCGATCAGGTTGATCACCGGCCGGCCGGTCTCGTCCAGGTCCATCATCCCCCGGTAATGCGGACCATGCGCGGTGTTGCAGGCCATCACGATCAACTCGGCCGACGGGATCTCGTCGCCCGTCTGCAGCGCCAGGCGGACGAAATCCGCAAGTTTGTCGAGCTCTTGCGCGTACTGGCCGTACGGCGCGTTGCCGTGATCGACCACGTAGACGAACTGCACAGCGCGGCCGGTCTTGAAGCTGATTTCGGCTTCGAGTTCGGCGTGCGCGACGAGCGCACCGTTGCTCGAGTCGAACACCACGACGATAGCCGGCCGATCCGGCAGAAAGACGCCGTGCGGGTCGCGCGCCGCCACGATTCCCGCGTCGGTGAACGCGGCGTGTGTCGTCGCCGTGAAGCCGTCCACCGCGGCGGCGCGCACGCGCGACACGCCATCGACCGCACCGGCCCGCGCGCACGCTTCGATCGCTGCTTCATACGCGGCGCCATCCGGTGCCAGATTGAGCCGGCCCTCCAGCTGTAGCATCCCGAGGCCGATCAACTGCGCGCCCAGATTCGAATTCCATGAGGTAACCGAACGGTCGACCGGTACATCCGAGCGAAACTCGAGTTGGGTCCCGTCGGGAAGCGTGACCATCGGGATGTTCTGCTGCACCCACGGACTCAGTTGCTTTTGCACGACGCCGGCTTCGTTGCCGCCGTCGCCGACGCCGAACGTCGACACGCCGCGTTCGTTGGCGACCTCGATCAGCGCATCGCGTGCCGAGTTGAAGCCCTTGACCGACTTGCCGCGCATGTTGATCGGTCCGTCCACGCTGGTATGCGCGGGCAATTCGATCGAGACGACCGCGTCCGGGGCGAGCCGGTCGAGCAGTTGCCCAGCCGCGGGGCGCGCGCCCGAGTCATAGCGCGCACCGTCTTGCGCCGCGGGTCCGTACGGCGTATCGAAGAGTTCGATTGGCACGTTGTGCGCGCCAAGCGCGTCGAGCGAAGCCCGCATCGCACGTAGGTTCGCGGAATCCGTCACGACCGTCACCTGCATCGGCTTGCCGCCGCTCGCCTCGCGAGCGGCGCTCAGCTTTTCGATCACGCGGGCCAGATAGGCGGTGCCAGGGGGGCCGTCGGTTTCAGGCATCGGCCGGCCGTGCTCGTCGAGATCCACCGAGAAGCCCGTCACCAGCACGATCTTCGACTTGTCGCGCAGTTGGTCCGCGGCGCGGCCTGCGCCATCGAGCAGATAGAAGTTGGACAGACCCCGCTTGTCGAACGCCGCGCCCAGGTTGTCGACGTCGGTGCCGGCTTCGTACGACGCCAGCGGCGTATCGCCGGGCGCCGCGGGGCTGTTCGACGAAAGTCCGGACACACGGCTGGCAATGCGGTTCTTCATCCGCGCCGCGGCTGCTGCGGCCCTTGCCACCGCGTCAGGGGCGCCGCCGGACTGATTCGGATCATTGTTCCAGCGTGCGAAGCGCGCATAGGCGACTTCGGCGACGCGCGCACGCACGCGTGCCAGCAGGCTTGATGCCTCCGCCTCCGCCTCGGCCTGCGCGGACGAGCCCACTGGCTCGCCGTCCATGTGTTGCACCCCGCCGCCGCCGGTATCGCCGGGTGTATCGTTCGCGGCTCCGGTGCCACCGGAGCGGGCAAGACCCATCTTGTCGGTCACGAATGCGCGCAGGTCGGCCAGTGCCTGCGGCGTGTTCCGATAGACGTCGAACAGTTCCGCCTCGTACGCTTTCTTCGCTTCGGGATCGGCGTCGAAGTACGCGCGCGCCGCGACGTCCTCGCCGATACGATCGACGACCAACTCGTTGACCGCGCCGTCGAGCGCATACAGGATGGCCGGATAGCCCTGATGGAAGCTCTCGTAGACGTGATTGGCGAACGACGTGTTGTCCTCGCCCGGCGCAGCCGCACCGCCGTTGATCTTGACGTTGAACAGCTCGGTGAGCCCTTCGTGCGTGTCGATGTTGAACCAGCCATTCGCCTTGACCTGCGGATCGGCATTGAGCCGCGCGTTGAGCTCGCGCGACCACGCGATGAACTCTGGGCTCTGCGCGAAGTGCAGCATGTCATGGATCACCACCGACGACGCAGTGACGTTCTCCGGCGCGATCGAACAGGGCAGGACGACGCGCACCTGGCGTCCGTCGATCTCCATCGTGCCATCGACCACGGTGAAGCCGCCTACGTTGTCGTCGAACGAACCGCGGCCTTCCTGCGCGGCCTGTTGGCGCGCCTGCACGAAGCGCTCCGGCTCGAGCAACGCGACCTGCTCCGCATTCGGCATCTGCCCCGGCAGGATGAATTTGCCGAAGCGAGCCTTGATCACGCGGATCGCGTTGCCCACGTCGTAGCGCGTAATTTTCTGGCCGGCCGCCAGAGCCGGTTCGAGACCGGGTTCGGGCGTCGCCGCGTCGTTTGCATCGCCGCCCGATAGTGCATTCACGCGGCTGGTGTCGGGCGATGTTGCCGTTGGCTTCGCCGCGCTCCGCGTTGGCTTTGCCTCGCCCTGCGCAAGCTCGTCCGGGGTTTCCTGCTGTGGCTGGTGGTTTTGATCGCGCGTACCGCGCGATTGCTGATCGACAACAGCCGGCACCGCCTTCGCATCGCTCGGCGCCCGCGCGCCGCTCGCTCCTTCCGACGCCTGTCCGTTCTGCCCCCGCGTGCGCTGTCCGTTGGATCCGGCGTCGCGGCCGACCGCGTCGACGGGAGCAAGCGATCCCGCGTTGATGCCATCGGGCGCAGCGCTTCCCGCCATCGTACCGGGCGAGGTCGCGAACATCGTCAGCAGTGCCTGCGCTGCCGGCGGACTCGATTCGTCGCTGCCCGCAGCACGTGTCGGTTGCGCGTTCGCGTTCGCATTGGCGTTGGCGTTCTCGTCCTCGGCGTATTGCAGCAGCAATTCACGCACGCCCGCGACGCGCGAGGGCGGCTTACTTGCCGTGCCGAATACGGCTTGATGGGCCTTGGTGGCGCTGCGCGCGGCCAGCCAGTCAGCGGGGATCCGCTGCCGCATCGCTGCGACGAGATGATTCACGACCGCGTCGAGCAGCACGTTATCGGGCGCTTGGTCAGCCGGGAGGCTGGATTTCCCCAACTGGCTCGTGAACGATTCGTAGAATTGCTCCAGGTGTCCCAACTGCTCGCGGCTATCGCCATCGGCCGATGCCGGGTACGCGCGTGCGAGTACCGAGTCGGGATTGCCCGCGGCGGCACCCTGGGGCCATCTGGTCTCACCGCCGAACGCCGTCATCGCGCGCGGATCGAGTTTCAAGTCGCTCAGGTCCTTGATCACGACGTCCGCCACGTGACCGTCCGCGCCGACGATGACGTCGACGTTCTGCTCATGCAGGATCGGATGCGCTTGAAGCCCCGTCATCATTCGAAGCAGCGCGTCGCCGAGCCGCGGCGCGACCTCATCGACGAGCCACTGTTGCTGCGGCGACAAGTTGCCGCCCTCGCCCGCGGCATCCGCGCCGAACAGGCGCACGCCAAGCGGCGTCGCAGCAAATTCAGGCGACGTAAACACATGCAGCGATGCAGTGAAATCACCAGGCTCATAGCCGCGCTCAGCCACCGGCATCGTTCGCCACAACTGGGTGATCGGCCGGCTACCGTCGCCGAGATCCAGCGATAGGCCCGCGGGCTCAGCGGCCAGTCCCGGCATTGCACCCGCGGCATCGTTCGCCCGCACTGCCGCCTCGACCTTGCCGGGCAACAGCGTCTTCTCGCCAGGCGCAAAGCCGAACTCCCCGCGCTCCGGCATCGAGAACTTGATCTGCTGCCAGCCGTCGGCGGTCTCGATCTGCAGGGTGCGCAGCGAACTCGTCATCAGCGCCGGCTCGGCGCCTGTGGGCGGCCCGAACGTATCGGTCATGCGCTGCACATCTTGGTCGTCCGCATAGTGCAGCCAGACGCGCAGCTTGCCGTCGGCCGTCCGGAACGGGCTGTCGCTCGTGCCACCGTACTGCGTGAGCCGCGCGCCCGGCGCGGCGATTTGCTCGTCGGTCAGATCCCAATACGGCGCGTCGCCGCGGCGCAGCAGACGCTGGTAGGTGGCCGGAGTGAGGTCCCCTTCCCGACTGATCCCGAACGTGTTGCTTGCGCGCGAACCGTTGAATTGCTGCTCGTAGAGGACACGCAGCAGTGCGTACGCTTGGAACGGGTTCATTTCGCCCGAGAGCGCACGCTGCACGTCGGCGGTGTCGAGCAATGCCATGTCGACCAGCGCTTGGGCGTGAGCGGACATGCGATCGAACGAGTCGAGTTGCCCGGGTGCGATCGGCTCGCCGGCTGGGCCGTCCAGCAGGGAGCGCACGCTTGCCGGATCGTGCAGATGCCACTCGGCAGGCAGTGCTTGCCAGGCCTCCCGCGCGGAGGTTTCGTCAAGCGTCGAGTCCCACGTGTCAGGTCGGGTGCCACCGTCCTGGCGCAACTGCGCGGCGGCCGACGTGGCCCGCTGCCAAAACTCGCGCAGCGTCGTCAACCGCTCGTTCATCTGCTGGTAATCCGCCGCGCTCGCTGGCGCATTCATGAGCACGGCGCTCGCGCGAAGGTCCGCGGGCAGCAGCCATGAGGCGTCCTGGGCGCCGGCCGTGGAAACGGAGGCGCCATCGGCCGATGTGCGATTCGCGTCCTGCTGCCGTGCGTTCAACGCTTGCAGTGCGGTAACCAGCGCCGCGGCCTGCACGACACTGTCCGCTCCCGCTTTGGGTTCGCCGAGTATCAGCGTGCCCGAGCTCGTCACCCGCATACCCGACGGCAGGTTGTCGTTGAGCACCTGCACCTCGTCCGGTGTGAGCTCGACGGGCGTACCGCCCGTATTCGTCGCGCCGTCATCGCCGTGCTGCCCCAGCAGCCCCGCCTCACGCAGTATCGACGCCACCTGGGTCACGCTCTTGATACCCGTTCCGCGTTCGGTCAACAGCGCGACCCGCTCCGCATCGGTGTCGCTCAGGTGATCGAGGGCGAAAGGAGCGACTTCGACATCCCCGGAGTCCAATAACCTGACACCGGCCGGCAATACCTCGTTCTTAGCCTGCACACGGGCAGTCTTCATCGCCGGATCGCCCGCACGGATGCGTTCCACGCCGATGCCCGACGCCATCAGCCCCATCGAGGTGAATAGGTTCAGCCAGTCCTGCGCGGTGGCCTGATTGCCCGCCTTGGCGAGCGCATAGGCCTGCTGCGCCATCGACACGGCGTTGGTACCCATCGCAGCGAACCCGGTCAGCTTGAACGCGGTCGAACCCTGCAGCGCACGCAATGCACGCGTGAGGTCCGCCGTGAGTTGCACGGTGCCGTCGGACGCGGCGAGCGGGCGTGTCAGCAGACGCGAGAGCAGCGTATCGTCGAACGTCCGGACTGCGCGATTCCCGGCGAGCGTCGCCGCTACTTCGGTACGCGCGAATTCGAGCGGCGTCGCGTCGCGCGCGACCGTGGTCAGGCGCGTGGCATCCTGGAACGCCGGCGCACTGGCCGCGAGCCGATCCATCATCGTGCCCGAGCGCGCGAGCAGCCCCAAGCCGCTCGCCGCCCCGCCGAATGCATTCGCCGCGAGATCCAGCCAGTTCACCCAATCGCCCGCGCCGCCGGGCGCGCTGAGCTTCTTCAATGCACCGACGGTACCGGCCGCCGCGGTCAGCGCAAAGCCGGCATCGGCCGCCTCCGACAGCAGCACCATCCATAGCGGCGCGCTTTCCGGCAGCGCGATCATTGCGACAATCCCGCCGATGACCATCCCCGCCATCTGCAAATCGGTCTTCAGGTGGTCCCAGTCGTACCAGTGATCGTTCGGCTTGTAATCGACGAAGTACGCGTTGCCGTTCTGGACTACGCCATTCGCGTCGACGACCCAGTGCGGCTGCACGAGCATGTAGCCTTTGTCGAAGCCGGAATGCGACTGCCAATCGGAATAGCCGTAGCGGACCGTGGTGTCGGCCGGGCCGACGTCGATGGTCCGCCCGTCCGCAGCGAAGCCCTCGAGCATCGTGAAGCTCGCGTCCGCCTTGTCGCTCGACGGCGTGCGTGATTTCCACCATTCACCGGACAACGATGTGACGGTGACCGGCGCGAGCCCATCCGGTAGGTTGACGCCCTCGCCGTGCATCAGGCTCTGAGCGAGCTTTCCGAGCGTCGTCTTGTGCCCGTCCGCGTCGAGCACCGTATCGTTCGGATCGTAAAGCGCGAATTGCCCATAGGCGAGCGCCTGTTGTTCGGCGAGTGTCGACGGCGAATAATCGACCTTGAGATTGCTCTGCTCGCCGATCGTATTGAGCAGCAGGTCGTAGCTCGTCACCGTCTGCACGCCGTCCTGCCACGGTAGGCCAGCAAGGTGGCCATCGTGCGTGATCACCGTGCCGGCCGCCGGCGTGAACGACGTATCGTCGGCAAGCGCAGTGCTCGTCACTGGAGCGGCGGGCTTGCCGAGGTTCGAGAAGCCGGTCTCACGCGCGATCTCGACGCCCAGCTGGCCGTTCGGATCGTCGTCGAGCATGTCCTGCGCAAGCTGCATCGACGCATTGCCGTTTTTCTTCAACGCACCGAAGCCGAGGTCCTCGCCCCAGACCACCGCGCCCCCCTCGCTGACCGAGGTTTGCATGTTCAGACGGGAGCTGTAGCTCACGTCTCCGAAATTCGCATCGCCGACCACCCTCTTTTCGAGCGCCTGACGCAGCGACGTCATATCCGGGTTCGGCGCGCCGCCGGCCTCGGCATAGACGCGCGAAATCTGCGTCATGTCGTTCGCATCCTTCGTCCACGCGACGAGCTGATCAGGCGAAAACGTCGCATGATCGCCGCTGCCCTTGCTGAACATCTGCTTCACCAACAACGCCGCCAGGTCAGGATTCGTGCCCTGCAGCGTATCGGCGAGCGTCTTCAGCTTGTCCGCGTCCTTCTTCTGCGCGAATACCGACGTGTGGATCTCGGAGAATAGTTGCTGAAGCGCCGGGTCCTTCGCGGCGCTGTCCAAAAGCTCGGCATAGAGCGCCGTGCCTGCGTAGGCTTGCAACTGTGTGCCCGCCGCGTGCAGCCGTCCCGCTAGCGACGCGGAAGGATCGCCGTTGGCGAGGCACATCATCGGCGGCTTCGCCGCATCGGTGATGCTTGCGAGCGCCGAGGCCTTGAGGTTCGCGATCGTCGCGTCGCCCATCACCTGCTGATAAAGCGGATCGTCGTGCTTGAGCCCGTAGGTCTCGTCGGTGAGGGTCTGCGCGGCGGCAACATCGCCGGCCGATGGATCCGCACCCGCCGGCGTCGCGAGCTGCTGCGCGTACTGCACCTGGCCGATAATTTGCAGCGCATCGAGTCCGGTCTGCCATTGCTCGAACGCAGCCAGGAGAGCCTTGTTCTCCGGGGAATCCTTTGCGGTGTATTGCGCCGCCTCGATCAGCGGCCCGAGCGCGGTCAGTTCGAGTTGGTTCTCCGCCTTCCACTTCGTATCCGCGTAGGCGGGATTCGACTGCCAACTGCCGTCGCTCGGGGCGCGCCCGGCCGCCGCGTTGAGCGCCGCCGACAACGCCGCGTGATACTGCTGCAGCGCGGTGGCCGCAGCCTGCTGATCGGCTGCGCTGCTCCCCTTCTGGCTCGCCTTCGTCTGCGCGGTTTGCCATGCCGCATAGGTGCTGTTGACCTTGTCAACGAGTCCCGGCTTGCCCTTCGGACCGTTGAGCGCCGCGAGGTCCGGCTTGATGTCCTGCTTCATGCCGACCACCGCGGGCTGTCCGTTTGCCGCGGGTGCGCCGTTGACCGCGAGATCGATGGTCGCCGGGTCGAGCACGGTCCCGTCGGCTTTGATCATCGCCTTTAACTGAGTCGCGGCAAGGCCGATCGGATCCGTGCCGGTCGGGTCCTTGTAGTAGGCAGGCAGGTTCGTTTGCCCCTGCACCGTCAGCGCGGCCTGCGTGAGCACGAGCTCGGAGTCGGGAGCGCCGCTCAGCCACGCGCGAGTCAGCGCGATCGCCTCGGGCATCGTCATGCCTTCGGTCAAGAGCGACTGCATGTACTGAGTCGCGAACGGTTGCCCCGCCTGATCGGACATCGGCACCTTGGGCGTCAACCCGCCGTCGGCAACCTGCCCGCCCTGCAGGGTGCTCGTCGCCGCATCGAGCGTATCGGCGTCGAACACTTGATCGCCGCCCACTTCGCTCGACGCCTGCGCCACCAGATCCCCTGGAGGCTTCGCCGTCCCGCTATTGATCGCTGCCGCATCGCTTTGCGCCTGGACGGCAATGGCGGCCTCCGCCCAGGTCTTATCGCTAATCGACGGGTTAGCGGAGCGCGCCGCTGCGAGCGCCTTCTGCAGGGCTGTGGCGTCCACGGTTCCGCTGCGCAGTTGCTGGTCGAGCGCGGACTCCGCGGTCGAAAGCGTACCGGCGCCATCGGGTGCGGTCTTCACCGGCGCGCTTTGGGCCTTCAGCCCCGTGTACTGCTCGAGCGTCTTGCCGACGTCGCTATTCGGATCCTGATTGATCAGCGTCTGATACAGCGACATCGGATCGTGCAGCTGCGGCATCTGCAGATAACCCAGCGGCTGGAACGGGTTCTCCGCCGAATACTGGCCGGCCTTCTGCTCCCGCGTCATGAGCGACTGCATGTCCTGCAGCTTCGACTTCAATGCGCCGACGACCGGCTGGGCCGCTGCACTTTGCGGGCCGCCGGCGTCGTTGACGATGCGCGCGAGCGGGCCATAGTAGGTATCGCGCTGCTGCGGGGTCTCCATGCCGCCGAAGATGTACTCGGGGCCATGACCGACCAGCGACACGACCTTGCCCTGCAACTGCGGGAAGAGCGCCTGTGCAAGTTCCGGTGAAGCGTTTGCGACCGAGTCGAGCAGGTCTGCAATGTCGGTGAGCTTGCCCGGCGTGCCGATCGCCTGCAGGTTATGCTGCGTGGCGGCCGATGCAAGCGTGTCATGCAACAGCGTCGGGAACAGCACCGTATTGCGGTAACCGGACAACGCATTGCCCTCGGCGATGAGCGTGGCCTGCGCGTTGCCGCCGTGCGCGCCGGTGACGTCGGCGAGCGCGGCCTGCTGCAACGCGCTGGTGCGGGCATCGCCGAACACCTCCTTGTACAGCGCGCTGCCGGCCGGCACATCCTTGAGCAACTGCGTGAGCGTCTGCGCGGCCTTGAGGTTCGCCGCGGCGCTCGGCGTGCCGGACCCGCGCGCGGCATCGGCCGCGTCGACAATGCCGGTGGCACGCAGCGACGTGAGCAATTCGCTGGACGAAGGCGCGCCGGTCGTGCCCGGAGCGAGATTGGCCGCGACCACAGCCTGCTGTGCCTGCCAGCGCAGCGCGCTCTGCGACGGATCGGTGAGCCACGATGGCGACGTACCGGCGGGCTGGTTCGCCGCATCGTCGAGCTCCGTCGTGAGGGCGTTGTGATACGCCTGCGCGTCCTGCGCGATTTGTGTCGCGCTCGCATGTGCGGCCTGGTCCTTTTGCAGCGTGGCCCAGGCGGTATCCGCGCGCTTCGCGTCGCCGGGGAGCGCGCTCGAAGGCTTAAGGGGGATCGACAATGCGATCAGCGCGGCCTTGTCGGTGTCTCCGTTGAACAGATGCAACCCCGCCAGCTGCTTCGACGCGTCGGTCAGCACGTTGCCGCCTGCCGCGTGGCCGTTGCTGACTAGCGTATCGCCCTGGATCGTCAGCGCCGCTTCGTCGAGCACCGTGTCGTTCGGTTGCAGGCCGCCGAATTGCACGCGGGCGGCGTTGACCGCTTCCTGCATCGACAGTCCCTGATCGAGCCCATTCTGGATCGCGGTGCGCGCATCCCCTACCGATACCGTCGCCTGGCTGTATTCATCCGCGGGCGCGGTGGCGAGGGCGCTGCCCGAGAGCGAGCTGGCCGCCGCGTCGAGCGTCTTGTTGTCGAACTGATGCGTGAGACCGACTTGGCTTTCCGCCTCCTTGATCACCTGGCTTGCGGCCGGCTTGAGCGGATCGGCGTTCGGGTTATGTACCTGATGATGGCTCGCGTCGTACTGCGCCTGGAGCAGGATGGCCGCACGCGCGAGCGCTTCCTCGGTGACCGCCGCGTTTTGCTGCTGGATCTCCTTGATGGCGGCCGCCAACGCGGCAGCATTGTCGGGCGCATTGTTGCCGAGCTGCTTGTGCAACGCCTGCGCGGCTGACGATACGTCCGCAGCCGTGGGGGGCGGCGGTGGGGGGGGCGGCGTGTAGTGCACGCCGATGCCTATTCCATCGGGTCCCATCAACATGACAAGTCCTCGCCGACGAAGCGCCGTTCATCAAGAGAACTAGCCTAGGGGAAGCCCCTGTGAGCGTCCACACCCGAGTTTCGTAGTCGGGAGCGGCTTGTGGCGAGCAAACTACCGGGTCGCGTCGTCCGGTGCGCAAGCCTGCCTTGGCGCTATTGAGCGCGCACCCGGCGCGCCGCCATGTAAGCGAGCTGAGCGCGATTCTCTACATTGAAAGCTTTTTGCAAAGCTTTCACGTGGTAATTGACCTTGTGCAGCGAAATGCGCAACGCAGCGGCGATCTCCTGATCCGAGAAGCCCGTCACGAATCGCTCGAGCATGGCTTCCTGTTCGCCGGCCAACGCGACGTCGCGCTGGCCGCGCGCGCGGGCTTCGATGTAAGGCTGTGCGAAACGATGAACGGTCAGGCTCAGCGCAAGCGCGCTGGCCATCACGCGATCGTCGATCCAGTCGATGTCCGGTGCATCCGAGCCGAGGCTCACCGTGACTCGCAAATCCGTACGAGGCGCCGACAAGCCAAAAATCACGCCGCAGTTCATTGCATGCTTTCGCAAGCTTGCCGCCAGCGCCGCGATGCGGCGATCGTGGCTCGCGTCCGCCCCGGTCTCGAACTGATCCACGCGCCAGGCAACCGGCAACCCGCTTTGCCGCGCTGCAATCAGGCGTGGATCGATGTCGTATAGCCTGTCTTCCAGGTACGGCCGCGTGAAGGATGCCGGCGCAAGCTCGCGCATCGGATACGCGCGCAAGACGCGCCGTCCGATCACGTCGACCGCAATGTATTGCAGGGTGGTGAAGCCGGTTTGCGCGAGCCGGGCCTCGCATGCGGCGAGCTCGGCGGTGGCGCCTTGCGGGTCCGTGGAAGCGTCGTGCTGCAGATGCGCAAGTAGATCCGCTTGCGAGAACCATTCGAGCGCCGGAGATGCGTCATCAAGTGTCATCGGGGATGCCTCGTTTGAATTGCCTCGTACAAGGACCCCGTGGTCGCGCTTCTAATTTCTCGAAATCGAGGAACACGAGCGCATCGAGCTTAGCTTTTTTCCTATTATTATTACGCTATATTACCCGTAGGAACGCCGCTTTGTACAATACGCCGTTCGCCTCATGGACCGCTTCATGCAGTGCACTGCGGTTTGACGAGGATCGGACCTATCGGCAAGGAAGCCCCGAAGAGATCGTGACGCCCCTCCATGCCTTCCGCTGACCGGAACCCGACCCGGCCGACCCAACCTTTTCGGATGTTGCTGCTGTTGGGCGATTGCTACGCGCAAACGCCTTCTCTTGATCCGATTCGAAGCCGGGTTCCTCGCGCTTCTGCTGACTGAATTGCCGCCCGGCGAATTAGCTCACGTTAAAGTGCACGCGGATGTTTTGCTGCGTTTCGACCGGATGTCCGTCCTGTATCGCTGGAAAGAAACGCCAGCTGCGCAGCGTCTGAACAAGAATCTGATTCAAACGCGGGTACTGGGTCGGCTTGATGAGTTCGACCGCGACGGATCCGTCGATATGAATGACGAAACGGGCTATGGCAACGGTTTGGTAAGCCTGCTCGCGCAAATCGTCAGGCACCGAGGGCAGCGGCTGCGTCACGGCACGCGCCGGCGAATTGCCGGGCGTCGATCCGGCGGGCGCCGGGTCAGTGCTCGTCGCACCCGGCTCGGTCGACGACGGGCGCGCCCCCGTCGTCACGGTTTGAACGGGTGAACCGGCCTCGGGCTCCGCGGGCCGCGCGGGTTGTGGCGCACGTGTCATCGGCTGCAACGGCGGAGCCGGCGTTAGCGGGCGGACCGGCCGCACGCGTGCGCGCGCAGGTTGGACTGACGGTTGTTTTAGGCGAAAGGCCTTGTTTGGCTCAGCGGCCATCTGCGATGAGCGTGTCGTCGCGGCAAATGGCGTGGGAGCGAGATCCGGTATTTCGAAGTTCATATCCAGCGGCTGTTCCAGCCTCTGTTGGGGCACCGGTCTTGCGTGCAGGCTGCGTCCCAGCACAACAAGAAAGATTCCCCATGCGAGTGCGCCCAGCACCGCGGCAATCGTGAACCTCACGGTGCGGTTGTCATCCGCCTTGACGAGCAGCCGCGACGTTTTATTCACGATGGACCGCAACCAGAAAATGCTCTGCTCCCGCGCGATGAGCTGCCAGCATGGCCTGCACGACCACGCCATGTCCCGCTGCATCATCGGCGGCGATGATCACGTCGTGATCCGGGCGCAGCGCGCGCCTGATCGCCGGTTCGATCTGATCGAGACGCACGGCATGCCGGTTGACGAAAATCGCGTTGCGCCGATCAATGCTCACAGTCGGCGGCCCATCCGCGGACATCTGCTGCGCACGACCCGACGGCAGGTTCACCTTGACGGCATCCAAGCGTTGCATGGCAAGCGATGCCAGCATGAAAGTCGCGAGCAGAAAGAACATCACGTCGATCATCGGAATGATTTCGATGCGACCGCGCTTCGCAGCGCGAGAGCGACGAAACTTCACGGCGTGGCACCCTGTCCTTCGGAAGCGAGACGGATCTCGCTGATGCGCTCGTTCGCAAACAACTCCATTTCATCCATCAGTCGTTCAAGGCGTCGTGAGAAGTAGTTGAAAGCGAACAGCGAGAACAACGCGACAACCAAGCCAACGGCGGTTGCCACCAGCGACTGAGCGACGCCAGCCGTGACACCGCCCGGATTGACGAGGCCGTCACTGCCGAATAGCTGGAATGAATGCATCATGCCTACGATCGTGCCCAGCAATCCAAGGAGCGGCGCGGCGGTCACGATCGTCTCCAAGATCCAGAAGCCCTTGCTCATGTCCCGCTCGATCGTCGCCGCGAGCCCTTCGGTTTTCGCCTCGCGGTACCAGATCGGGGCATCCGGAGGCCCCGCGAGCGGGACGCTCAAGCGCCTCAGAACATGGCGTGCCGGCAGGCAATCCAGCGCTTCGATGACCGGTTCCGAGGCCATGCCGCCGGCAGCCGTGCCGGGCGTACGGGCAAAGCGCAAAAAAACATAGGCGCGGTCGATCACGATCGCAATCGCCAGGACGGCCAGCACACTGAGCGGATAGATCACCCATCCGCCGAGCTGTACCGCGCCTAGAAAAGTTGTCCAGTCTTTCATTTCAGCATTCCCTTGTCACGTATCAGAAATTCTTGGTGATGCCCGCATAAGCAGCGAGACGCGGTCCGTACTGAGGTGCGCCCACGCCGATCCCTGAGCCGTCGCGCAGTTCATACACACGGTTGAATGCGTTGATCAGCAGCAGGCGGGCATCGAATTTGCCGATCAGCGGGTTATTGAAGTTGAAGTGCTGGATGACACCGAGATTGACCTGCGCGTACCAGGGCAGCCGCTCAGTGTTCGCAAATCCGCTGCGCAGACCACTGCCGATTACGCTGTCAACCGTGAAGGTGGTCTGGCCAAGCGTATAGGTACCGCCGATCGATGCCGATACGCGCTGGTCGTGATCCAGATACACCCAGTGGTTGCTGATATAAGCGAGCTCGTCGCCGCCAAAATTGAACTGTGCCGAGTCGATGTTTTTACCCTGCGCCCGACTGAACGCAACGTTCATGTACGCGGAAACGTTATCCTGCTTGTAGTTCGCGGTGAACTCGACACCATATACGCGGCCGTACTGGTAGTTGAACGGCGTAAAGATCAGCGCAGTGCCGAACTGACCTTCATCGAGCAGGTGGGTCGACTTCTTGTAATAGGCGTCGAGACCGACCGTGAGGGAGGGCGTCAGCCGCTGCGTCACGCCCAGGTCGAAGTAATGGCTGCGCTCGGGTTGCACCGGATCGTTCTGGCCGGTCACCTGCGCTGTGGTACCCGCAAAGCGAGCAATGTCGGAGTTCGACACCAATTCGAATGCCGGTGGGGTGAAGTAGCGGGCGTAGCCCGCGTGAACCGTGGTCGACGGCGTCAGCGCGTACACCATGCCAATACGCGGACTCAGCTGGCTGGCGCTGACGTACTCATTCATCTTGTCGTAGCGCAGGCCGTAGTTGATCGTCAGCTTGCGGGTGACTTTCCATTCGTCCTGCACGTAGGCGCTGTACAGATAGCCGGTCTTGGTGCTCGAATCAGGGATATTGATCGCCTGATCGGAGGACGGGTTGCCGTTCTCGTCAACCGGAAAGACGGCGAGATTGTTGTCAAAGACGGCGTGTTCCTCCTGGGCAAAGATGCCTGCGCGGATCGTGTGTTTTTCATTGAGCCGATAGGTGGTGTCGAGCTGCACCCCGTTCGCCGTGTCACTATGGAAGTCGCTGGCTGCGACGCCGTTGAACAGCAGATCGCCGAGCCGGTCAGGATTGAACTGCGTGCGCGAATACCGGGTCACGAAAGACAGTTGATAGTCCAGTGCGCCGCCGTTTGTTCCCTGCAGGGCTATCGCAGCAAACTGGTTTAATTCCGATTGCGTTTCGTTGAGCTGGCTCGAATCAAAACTGTTGACGCCATTGAGCGTGGCCGCAGGGGTCAACCCAGGTGTATTGGGGATCTCGAACTGGTTGCTCGTGGTACCGAACATCACGCTTAGGCGTGTAAGCGGGTTAATGATGTATGACAGGTAGCCGAACGCGTTCCCCTGACGCGCGTGATCGTGTATGGCATTGGCACTCGAGGTCGGGTTCTCGATGCCCAGATTGTTCTCGCCGAGCGAACCGCTGAAGTAATAGCTGAACGGCCCCTGGCTGCCGAAGACGTCGCCGCTCGTGCGGATCGTCTGGTGGCTGCCGCCAAACACATCGATCGAACCACCGCTCGCCTGATCGCCGGAATGAGTTCGGATGTCGACGATACCCGCGGTCCGATACCCATACTGAGCAGGTAGGGCACCGGTCAGGAAATTCATCTGGTCGATAATCCGCGTGTCCAGCGATTGACCAAAACCGCTGATCGGTTCAGGAATGATGATGCCGTCGATCCGGTACTGCAGGTTTGCGTGATCGCCCCGGACATGCAACTGGCCGTAGGAGTCGCTCGCCACACCCGGCGCCTGCAACAGGACCTGGTTAAGCGGGGTGTTCTGGCCAGCCGGCAGGTCGTTGAGGTTGCTCTGGCTGAAGCGGTAGACGCTGCTGCCGGTTTCGGGCAGAAGATCATTGCGCGCCCGGTTCAAGCGCTGGGCGTTGACCTGCACATCCAGCGCGTCGCTTTTTGCCAGTGCGATCGATACGGCGCTTTCTTTCCCTGCCTGGGTCGTCGCGACGCTGCTGCTACTGGCAAAACCGGGGGCGGTGACGACAATCGCATACGTACCGGGATTGACGTGGTCGAGTATGAAATGACCGTTGGCATCGGTTTGGGCTGCCCCGATCGCTTTGCCGCTGGCGTCCTGGACCGTAACGGTTGCATTGCTGACCGCGTGGCCTGAACTGTCGGCGATTGCACCGGTTATGGAACTGTCGTTCGCCGCGTAGGCATGACCCGCAAACATAAACAGGAGCAGCGCGGCCTGTGTGAGGTAATGGCGGTTTCTCATCTTGTCAGTTATTTGTTGGGTTCGCGAATCATGAGTCCGACCGCCTGCTGCAAAATTTCGCGCGAGGACGATCTCGCGATCGCGAAAAGCAGCAGCTGCGCGCTATTGCAGTGGCAGCAATGCGCGCAGGTTGTGTCAGGGGTACAGGGGTGAAGCGAACGCAATGTTATATCATTTCATTTCAGAAAAGAACCCACTCTTGCGGTTTTGTTGCAGAACGGCTTGTCGTTGGCGCGGGGTCCAGCACTCACCGCAGCGGCCGCAGCCGCATCGAATACCCGCCGCGATTCGCTCGGACCGCTATGGGACAGGCCTGCGCCGCCGGTCTATCCGTGCTCGGTTGCAGGCCGGCCCGCAATCAGTCCATTGCGAGCCATGCGGCCCCCGCCTCCAGCCATTTTCGACCTAGACTTGGAGTGATTCGCGCGCCAGCTTCGGCGTGCGGAATCGCCGCTAACACGCGCGATCGGGCCCTGTCCGAATGCCATAATCGCGCACCCTGCTCACTTTCGAATGAAGGAGGTCAACGCCATGGCCGAGAGCTGGAAGGTTGCCGGTATGTATTTCGAAAGCTGTAACTGCTACGCTCCGTGCAGTTGCGTTTGTCTCAGTCCGCCGTCGGATGGAGACTGCGCGGTGCTGATCGGTTGGCACATCGATCAGGGCGAGTTTGCCGACGTGACACTGAACGGACTCAACACCGCGCTCTTTGCGTATTCGCCCGGTCACATGCTGCAAAACAAGTGGAAGGTGGCCCTTTATCTGGACGAACGCGGGACGCCACAGCAGCAAGAAGCATTAGGTAAGATCTTTTCCGGTCAAGCTGGCGGGCCGCTTTCCGCACTGGGCCCGATGATTGGCGAAATCCTGGGGGTTAAGCCCGCCGCGATCGACTACCACCTCGACGGGAAGCGTCGCAGCCTTCGCATACCCGATGTGGCGGACGTCGAAATTGAAGCGTTGCCGGGTCAAGATGGAGGCGACGTCACCCTCAACAACCACCCGTTTACCCCTGTCCCAGGATTTGCGGCGGTGATCGGAAAATCGACGCGCTTTCGCTTCACCGACCACGGTTTTTCGAGAGAAATCTCAGACCGAAACGGCTTCTATGCTCCGTTTGCCTACCATGGTTGAGCCGGATTTTCGGGGCGGGTTTGCGGCGCGACGGCTACCCGTGCGGGACCGAGTGATCGTCCTGTCGGGACTCGCGGCCGCCGCAATGCTCGCATGGGCCTATCTGCTGTACATGGGCTGGGGCATGGAGCATATGGACGCGGTAGCAGCCATGGCGATCATGCCGCGCATGACGGATTGGGGCGCCATCGATTTGCTGTGGGTGCTCGCAATGTGGGCCATCATGATGGCTGCCATGATGCTCCCATCGATCGTACCGATGGTGCTCGGTTTCGCGTTCTTGAGCCGCCAGCGGCGTGCGCAACGACTGCCGTATGGACGCACGAGCGTATTTATTCTGGGCTACCTGACCGTGTGGTCCGGCTTCAGTTTGCTGGCAACGCTCGCGCAGTGGGGCTTGCTCGAAGCCCGTCTCGTTACACCGATGACGATGAGCGCAACGCCGCTGTTGGGAGGTGCGCTCCTGGTCATGGCGGGAATCTTCCAACTCACGCCGTTAAAGCACGCGTGCCTTGGCAAGTGTGCTTCGCCACTCGGTTTTCTTTTGACTGAATGGCGCGACGGCACCCTCGGCGCCTGGATCATGGGATTGCGCCACGGGGCCTATTGCGTTGGCTGTTGCGGACTACTGATGGCGTTGCTCTTCGTGTTCGGCGTCGCAAACGTACTTTGGGTGGCCGCACTGTCGATCTACGTGATGGTCGAAAAAATGCTGCCGCAAGCGCGATGGCTTTCGTTTGCGGGCGCGATGCTGCTGATCGGCTGGGGTGTCGCAGTTGCCGCTTTAGGGTGAGGTCGCGACTGACTTGCCCCGCATCGTTTAAAATCAGCACCGTCCATTCCGCCCATGCCTGCGGCATGCAGATTTACGGCTTCATGGCCCATTCTCGGCCGTCCCGAAAGAGTAACGCTTAGGCACGTGGGTTCGGCCACTTTCAACGTTCCGCGATCGATCGCGCGTGCCCGTGCCGGATCGGATGGCGCCGGCTGTCATGGACATCATCGGCCAAGCCGGATGTATGCAAAACGAGGGGCTTTGCGTACACCCCGTGGTGAGACATCCCGCCGATACGCGATACATGATACGTGGCACGCGATACGCGGCGCGCGGGACGCGGCGCCTTTCCACTAACCGAGCCCCTAGCAACGCACCTGACCCGGCCTAGCCGGCGCAAGCCGGTCGGCGCTGAAGGACCTATCCATCATCGAAGGCATCCGGGCTGTCCGCGGTGCACTTTAGTCAAGACGTGATTGTCAAAGGAGACCTGATGAGCCGATTGGTTGTCGTTTCCAACCGTGTTGCAAATCCTCAACGACCCGCCGCTGGCGGACTTGCCGTGGCTGTCAGAGAGAGTTTGCGCGAGACGGGCGGTATGTGGTTTGGCTGGAGCGGCCGTCTACGGGAAGATGCGTCCGATCAAGAGGCTGGCGCACGTGTGAACACCCAGACCGTCGGCAACGTCCAACTCGTCACGACCGATCTGAGCCGAGACGAATACGAAAACTACTATCTCGGCTACGCCAACAACGTATTGTGGCCGGTCTTCCACTATCGGCTCGACCTCGCTCGATTCGATGAACGCTACGCAGCGGGCTATCGCCGCGTAAACCGGAAGTTTGCTCAGGCACTGTGCTCGCTGCTCCAGCCAGGCGACGTGATCTGGGTTCACGACTATCATTTGATCCCGCTGGCCGCCGAACTGCGAGCCATGGGTTGCGACAATCGAATTGGCTTCTTCCTTCATATTCCGCTGCCCCCTCCGCTCATCATGGCAGCGATTCCGGAGCACGCTGCGCTGGTCCGGGCGCTGTTCGCTTATGATCTCATCGGCTTCCAGACGCAAACCGATGTAACGCATTTCGCGCACTACCTTGAAGCCGAAACCGACGCGGAACGCTTGGCGGACGGACGATTCCATGCGTTCGGCCGGTCCGCGCGCTTGGGGGCGTTTCCGATCGGCATCGATCTCGAGGAATTCTCCAAGCTCGTCCGCAGCCGCGAGGGCATGGATATGTTCCATCGAATGCGCGAGGAATATTCACGTCGACAGCTACTTATCGGCGTCGATAGGCTTGATTACTCCAAGGGTCTGCCGCAGCGCTTGCAGGCCTTTCGCCGCCTGCTCGAACGCCATGACGAGAATCGCAACCGCGCGACGCTGATCCAGATCGCAGCCCCGAGCCGGGAGGACCTCGCCGCGTACGACGATCTACGCTGCGAGATGGACAGCCTTTGCGGTGCCATCAACAGCGACTACGGCGAACTCGATTGGATGCCTGTACGCTATATTCATCGCAGCGTCGCGCGCAAGCGCCTGCCCGGACTGTACCGCGCGAGCCGAGTCGCGCTCGTTACCCCGTTGCGCGACGGGATGAATCTCGTCGCCAAGGAATTTCTCGCCGCCCAGGATCCGACGGACCCCGGCGTACTCGTCCTTTCGCGTTTCGCCGGCGCGGCCGAACAGCTAAAAGAGGCGGTGCTCGTGAACCCGTACGACACGCAACAGATGGCGGAGGCGATCCAACGCGCGCTGACGATGCCAATCGAAGAACGCGTAGCGCGTCACGCCGCGCTGATGACCACCCTACGCCGCTATGACGTGCATTGGTGGCGCAAGCGCTTCCTCGACGAGTTGAAGAACGCTGTCGAGCACTGTCCTGTCTAAGTGCGGCGCTGGCCGTGCAAGGGCCTACGTGTGCGCCGCCTGTTATCGGCCAAAACCGCTTACACCCTCAGTCTTTATCCGGCGACACGCGCAGCGCGGGCGGCCCGCATTCAAGCCGGCACGGCCGATATCGCGCGTCCCGAGCGGGACCATGCGATGAGGCTGCCCAGCGCGAGCACCGTAAGACACACGATCGGCACAATCATCGGACCAAACGCGGTTCCGGCGACCTTGCCGGCATACGGCATGAGATTCTGGCCGAAGAAGCCGCCGAGATTTCC
>Ga0207705_10001068_pt1 | contig 22281 bp, 18 predicted proteins | sample KBSC13metaG_FD_184314 | JGI IMG/M metagenome (GOLD analysis project Ga0207705, IMG submission 184314) | Corn rhizosphere microbial communities from Kellogg Biological Station, Michigan, USA - KBS C1-3 metaG (SPAdes) (version 2) | ecosystem: Host-associated > Plants > Roots > Rhizosphere > Soil ... | reverse complement strand
GCACGGCAACCTCGACGACAAGCCGTGGTTCGCGCACCTCAACAGCTCGAAGCGCAGCGTCACGCTGAATCTCAAGCGAGCTGGCGCGTGGGACGTGCTGCGCCCGCTGATCGAATGGGCCGATGTGGTGGTCGAAAACTTCTCCCCCGGGACGATGGCCAAGCTGGGACTCGGTTATGACGATCTGGCCGCGATCAATCCGGGAGTGATCATGGTTTCGGGCAGCGTTTACGGCCAGACCGGCCCGCTCGCGGCCGAATGGGGCGTCGATGGCACCGGCGGGGCCCTGTCGGGACGAACCTACCTGACCGGATACGCAGGCGGCGATCCGGTCATACCCGGCGCTGTTCCTTACGGCGATGTCATCGTGCCGTTCGTCATGGCCGCGTGCACCGGAGCGGCGCTGCAAGCTCGCCGCGAGACCGGGCAAGGCTGCCATGTCGATGCCTCGATGTACGAAATCTGCGCGCAACAGATGCGACCCTTTCTTGCCCGGGCGAAGGCCGGAGAGCACCCTCACCGGGCAGGGAATGCCGATCCGGCCGTGTTGCACCAGGATGTCTATCCCGCCGCCGGCGAGGACCGCTGGGTCGCGATCAGCCTGTTCGATCACGCCGAGCTGGACCGGCTGGTGGCGATCACCGGGACGGACATCGCCGCGTGGACCCGGGTGCGGGAGGATCACGCCATTGCCGCCGAACTGCAGGCCGCCGGCATCGCCGCCGGGGTGGTCCAGGATTGCGAGGACATGATCGAGTTCGACCCGCAACTCGCCGCCCGCGGGGCGCTGGTCGAGCTCGATCACCCGCTGCTCGGACCGTTCGGCCATATCGCCACGCCGATCCGATTCTCGGCCGACCGGCCGGAGCCTTTCCGCGCCCCGCGCATGGGCGAGCACGTCCGCGAAGTGGCGACCCAGATCTGCGGGCTCGATCCCGCGTACGTCGACCGGCTCGAAGCCGAAGGAGTGTTCGAATGAGCGGTGAAACGGCGGTCAAGGGCGGCAACACGCTGGCCTGCACGGCCGAAGCCAGTGCCTTCCAGAAGGCTTTCGGCCAGGACATGAAGCGCCGTGTGGTCGACGAGGGCGAGCCGTTCGTGATCGCTCAGGCGGACACCCCGCACGAGATTTTCCATGCGATGGACATCCCGGTCATCGCCAACCAGTGGTGGTCGGCATACATCTCGGCCAAGCAGCTCTCGACCCGCTATTTCGACGCGATGGTCGAGGCGGGTTACCCGTCGAACAGCTGCAAGTATTGCTCGCTCGGCTTTGCCTGCACCCTGGCGAACGACCCGGCGAGCGCGCCGTGGGGCGGCTTGCCGACCCCGACGCTGCTGGTCGCGCGGCTGACCTGCGATTGCATCCAGCACGTCTTCACCCAGTGGGCCACGGCGATGGGGACGGACTTCTTCCCGATGGAAGCCCCGGCGTGGGAGCACAAGGAGCCCGACTGGTTCGCGCGTTCGAATACCGATTGGGAACGCGTCTATCAGCCTGACCGCATCGCGCTGATGGTCGACGAGATGAGCGACCTGATTACGGTGCTGGAGAAGAAGACCGGGCGAACTTTCGACAGCGACAAGCTGGCCGAACTCATGGAGCGGATCAACGAGCAGGAGCGCTACTTGTGGGAAGCGGCGCAAATAATCGGCGAAACGCGCCCTTGCCCGGTCTCCATCGCCGAGCAGATGACCAACACGATGATCCCGCAATGGCATCGCGGATCGGACTGGGCCGTGGCCCATGCGAAGAAGTTTCGCGACGAAGTCCGCCAGCGGGCCGCGCAAGGCCAGGGCGCGGCGCAGAACGAAAAGCTTCGGCTGATGTGGGTCGGCGCCGGCCTGTGGCATGACCAGGCGTTCTACCGCGCGCTGGAAGACAGGCTCGGCGCCGTATTCGTGTGGTCGATGTATCTGCCGTTCGCCGGGCCGCAGTACATCCGCGAAGTCCAGGGGCGGCCGATGGACGCGCTCGGCAGCCGCATCTGCTCGATCAACGAAGTGCTGCACCTGCCCCCCTGGATGAACAGTTGGATGGTCGACGAGGCGCGGCGCTGCGGCATTGATGCGGCCGTCATGCTTCTGCCGCCGGACAATCGCCTGTCGCAATCGGGCACCCGGCTGACCGCGCTTTCGCTCGAGCAAGCCGGCGTGCCGGTGATGCTGATCGATGCCGACATGGTCGACGCCAAGATCTGGGAGCACGATACAATGGTCGCCAAAGTCGCCGACTTCCTGCGCGAGCGAGGCCTTGCATGAAGTGGCTGACGTGTCTTCTGCTTGCCCTGCTGGCGGGCTGCGCCAGACCGCTGCCCCCCGGCGTGACCGAGCTGACTTATGCGACGCCTTACGCCTCCACGCACCCTTTCAGCCGGGCCGATCAGCGCTGGATCGACTACATTGAGCGCGCTTCGGGCGGGACACTGCGGATCCGGCCGATCTGGGCCGGAGCGCTCCTGTCCTCGGACATGTCGATCGAGGAATTGCGCCACGGCGTCGCCGACATCGGCCTGATCACGCCGATCTACACGCGCGGCGGCACTCACCTCGTGCGCATCCAGTCCGGCTTCTACAGCGGCGCGGACACGATCCAGTCGCAGGTTGCGCTATATCGCTGCCTCGAGAAGTCGGCGCCGGAACTGGGTCGCGAGCTTTCCGGACTGCACATACTCGCCGTACAGGGTGGCCTGCTGCCGGGGATCATCACCAGCAAGAAGCCGGTCCGCTCGCTGGCGGACCTCAAGGGCATGCGCATCCGTGCCCCGACCGAACTGCTTAACGTCCTGCGCGGCCTGGGCGCCGACCCGGTCAACATGCCGATGGACGACGTCTATTCGGCGATGGCCCGCGGGGTGATCGATGGCGTCATCGCGCCGGTTGACACCTTCAAGGTCCTGCACTTCGACGAAGTGGGCAAGTACTTCGCCGCCCTCTCGGTGCCGCGCGGAGGCTACCCTTCGCGGGCGATCGGCGACAAGGCCTGGCGGCGCCTGACGCCGACGCAGCAGGCCCTGCTCATGAACTCTAGCGGTGTGTGGGAAGCGGCTCTGGCGGACGAAATCGAAAAAGGCGCTGCCGCCGGACGCGCGGCGATGGTGAAAGCGCACATCGTGGTCAGCCCGATATCGCCGCAGGAACAGGCGCGCTTCGATGCGCTCTATCTGCGTGACGCGGAAGTCAACGCGCGGGGGCTGGGGCAATTCGGAATCGATGGATTGACGGTGTTCCGGGAAGCTCGGGCCAGCGTTAAGGGACGCAACAAGATCGAATGCGGGACGACAGCGTGAAGCAACCGTTGAACGGAATCCGCGTGGCAGACTTCAGCCACGTGATGGCGGGGCCTTTCGCCTCGCATTTACTGCGGCTGATGGGCGCCGAAGTGATCAAGATCGAGCCGAAGGGCGGCGACCAGTTCCGCGACTACAGCCCGGACGCCGCCTTTGCCGGCATGAGCCCGCCGTTCATCGCCGCCAACGTCGGCAAGAAATCGATCGCGCTGAACCTCAAGGATTCCGCCGACATCGCAATCGCCCACGCAATTGTCGAACGGTGCGACGTGATGATCGAGAATTTCCGCCCCGGCGTGATCGCCCGGCTCGGCTTGTCGTATGAGGCGGTTCGGGAAACCAACCCCGCGGTGATCTTCTGTTCCGTGTCGGGTTATGGGCAGAACAGCCCGCAGAGGGATTGGCCGGCGATCGACAATATCGTCCAGGCGACGACCGGGATGATGTTGTTGAGCGGCGGCGAAGGAGAGCCCCCGGTTCGGGTGGGCTTCCCGATCGTCGACACCCTGGCAGGACAGACCGCCGCGCTCGCCATACTCTCGGCCATCGTCCAGCGACAGGCGACCGGCGAGGGGGCGCACATCGATGTCTCGATGTTCGATGCGACGCTGGCCTTCATGACCTCGGCGATCACGCCCTACCTGGTAACCGGGAAGGCTATGCGGCGCATGGGCAACACGGGCTATAGCGGCCTGCCCACCGCTTCCCTGTTCACCTGCAAGGACGGCCGGCAAATTTCGCTCGGGATCGTCCAGGATAACCAGTTTACCGCCTTCGCCCGCCTCGTGGGGCACGAGCACTGGCTCGACGATCCGAAATTCGCCACGCCGAAAGCCCGCCGGGCCAATTTCGACGCCATGCATGACGAACTGGCCCGGACCTTTCGGGAGAGGGACGCGGCGCAGTGGGAAGCGGAGTTGAGCGCCAGTGGCGTACCCTGCGGAATGATCCGCACGGTCAAGGAGGCGGTCGACATGGCGAGCGCGTCGGGCCTGTTGCACCTCGCGATCGACGGGATCCCGCAGATTGGCACGCTGGCCATTCCCAACGCCGGTTTCGCGATGGAACCGGGCGGCCCGGGCACCGATCAGCCGCCTCCGCGGCTCGATCAGCATCGCGCGGAAATTCTCGAATGGTTACAAAGCGAAGGGGCGCTCGCTGCTGCGGGCGCGACAACGAAAGCGGAGCAGGACGATGACACTTAAGTTTGGCACGGCGCTCGCGGCACTTGGCTTGCTGGCTGTCTCTTCGGTCGCCACAGGGCAGCAGAATGCGCCCGCGCCCGGCGATTTCGCCAAGGCGATGGCGGAAGCCAACAAGGTCCCCGACACGCCCGGCGATGGGCCCTATCCGGCGCTGATGGAACTCGATCCGGCGCTGCCCAATCACGTGATCTATCGCCCGGCCGACCTCAAGCCGTTCGCCGGCGGCAAACTCGGCGTGTTTGCCTGGGGCAACGGCGGATGCGCGGACGATGGCGCCAGCCAGCGCCAGCAACTCGCCGAAATCGCCTCGTACGGCTACCTCGTGATTGCGCCGGGCAAGTGGCGCAGCGGGCCAAACGCCAAAGTGGGCCAGGAGCCGGCGCGCGCGCCCGCGCCTGGCGAACGGCTTCCCCCGCCCGCCACCAGCGCCGCCGATGTGCGCGCCGGACTCGACTTCGCGATGGCGGAGAACGCCCGTGCGGGAAGCAAATACGCCAAGCTTATCGACAAGAAGGCCGTGGCGGTGGGCGGCTTCAGCTGCGGCGGCCTCCAGGCGCTGACGCTCGCGGCCGACCCGCGGATTTCGACGCTGGTCGTGCAAAACAGCGGCATCTTCAACAGCCCGACTGACTCAATCGGCGGCATGAAGCTGTCGAAGGATACGCTCAAGACGATTCACACGCCGGTGCTCTATCTGCTCGGCGGGCCAACCGACATCGCCTACGTGAACGGAAGCGACGACGTGAAGCGGATCAATCAGGTCCCGCTCGCTTTCGTGAACCTGCCTTTCGGGCACGGCGGCACTTACGGCAAGCCGATGGGCGGGCCCGCGGCGGGCATCGTCGTCGACTGGCTCGAATGGCGCTTGCGGCACAACACCGGGGCGGCCCGGTCGTTCGCCGGCGCGAATTGCCGCCTGTGCGTCAATCCGCAGACGACGATCGAAACCAAGAACTTCTAGGGGACGACGGTGATCACCGTGCGGCGTTCGTCCGGCCCGCCCACGGCCGGATGCTCGTCGGCGGTGATGACGTACTTCGCCTGATCGAGCCCCGCGCCGCGCAGCATCGAAGCAATTTCCTCGGCGCGCGCATGGGCGATGCCTTCGTGCTCGGCCATGACTGTGCCGTCCGACAGCCTGGTCGCGCCGCGATAGCCCGCAACCTCGATCCGCCGCGCCTTCGCCAGGCGACCATAGGTCAACGCGGGCGTTAAAACGCGCGGCGTCTTGAAGTTGACCATCCCTTCGAACTCGTAAGGCACGGTGAAGGTCATCGGCTTGTAAGGCGGCTTCGGCGGTGGCGGTGGAGCGGGATAGGAAAACGCCAGCTTGCCGGTACTCGGGCCTGGCGGCCGCGGCGGCTCGAACGGGAGGACATAGCGCGGATCGACCTGCCGCATGTCCTCGCACTCGGGCGACATCTCGGGCATGATTGAAACCGTGACCGGCTCGACCACCAGGCCGCCGCAAATACGCGGCGCGCCCTTTTTCACCGACCCTTCGACCAGGACCTTGTGCCCGAGCGACGGGGGATTGAAAGGAGCGGAAACGTCGCTCTGAATACCCAGGTAATACGTTTCCCCGCGATAGTTCGCGATCCAGCACGGAACGCTCGGCGTGTCCTGCACGATCGGGCAGGTGACGAACGGCAGCGGGCCCCGCTCCGCAGCCACCGCCGCGTTGCCGGCGAACGCCGCACAGGCGAGCGCGGCGAGAGTGTTCTTCATCACCACGCTCATCACAGGCTCTCCAGGAAATGTTCGAGGTCCTGCTTTTCCTGCTCGCTGAACTGGATGTTGTAGCGGCGATCGTAGAAATCGATCAGCTCCCGGACGTTGGCCGCCGAGCCGTTGGAGAAGTAGGGCGCCCGCGCCGCGAGACCGCGGAACTGCTGCATGACAATCGCGCCGACATCGTTGCACTTGCCGGAGATCAGTGCCCGGCCCGGATCCTGGGTGTAGATGACGCGCCCGAGGTAGGGATGCGGCTCCACGTCCTTGTGGCAGGTGATCTTGAACAACGGCATCAGCTCGTCTTCGGTCTGCCAGGGATTGCGCGGCGCCTCCTTCGCCCAAGGGGCGTTGGTCGTGCCGATGTCCATCCATCCGTTGGCGGCGTCCATGCCGGTCATGTGCATCCCGTGGCAGGTCGAACAGGTGCGCTTGACCGGATTCCCCAGGCCGACGTTGTTCAGATACATCGAATTGCGAATCCAGAAAGTGCGGAAGTGGAAGATCTTCTGCCCACGCAGGATGGATTGGCGCATCGCGAATTCCGCATCGCTTTCGCCCGGCTTCTGCTTCTGCCAGGCATCGCCCACCGGAATCACCCACTTGGTCGTGTTGTTGCCCAGCACGCCTTTCTCGCCTTTGGCGAGATTGCGCGGGCCGAACCCGGTCGGGCCGTCGGGCTCGACGAGGCTGCCCGCGCCGTTCGACCTGACTTGCGCCGAGTACATCTGGTTCTCGAACGCCTGGATGCGGTTGAGTTGTTCGGGGCTCAGCACGCCATCGAACTGCAAATGCGTGATCGCCGCTTCGACCGCCTGGGTCTTGAGCGTCGGCTGGCGCGCGTCGGCCATCATGTTCATGTTGACCGGCTGGCCGTTCTCCGGATCGCGCGCCGCCGGCTCGCCGGTCTTGCCGACGAATGCGCCGATGCCGAAGTTGCGATGCAGCACGTACTGCATGTTCGAAACCACGCGCGGCCGGCGGTAGACCGAAATCATCGGATTGGCGCTCTTCAATCCGTATTTGGGATCGAGATTGCAGCCGCTCGGATCGCGGATCACTTCGATGTCGAATTCGGGCTTGATCCGGCTGCCGTCGGCGGCCTTCGGCGGCCAGGGCAGGAAGACGCGGAACAGCCCGCGCTTGAGCAGCAGCGAGTGCGAAGCCGGATCGCCCTGCGGCAGATTGGGACAGTTGGACCCATCGATCGCGGCGAAGATCGGGTCCTTGCCGGCGGTCGCCTTCCAGCGTTCCTGGATCGAGCGCAGCGACAGCGCCATGCCGTCCGCCGGCTGATGGCAGCTAACGCAGGCCCGGCCGTTGCGGCCGAGCGGCTCGAAGAACGGATGGCCGGCGGTCTTGAACGCGCCGCCCTGGTTGTACAGCCCCACAGCGCCGGTGGGATTGTCGTATTGGAGGAACTCAGGAAACACCCTGCCCTCGCCCGGCGCCCACCAGCGCGGCGGTCCATCGGCGGGCTTGGTCGCGGTCGCGGGTGTCTGCTGGGCTTGTTCGAGCTGGTCGGGCACGTGACCCGCAACCACCCCCTGCGCGCCCGGCGAGTCCGACTGCTTGGTCGCGCCATACGTCGCGCTCGCCGCCAGGCATGCGAGGGACAAGGCCAGAACCGCCTTGTCCATGCCTCGCCCCCAGTACCAACCTTGCCGCCCGCCCATCGGCTTCCCCAATTTAGTTATCTTTGATAAGCATCTGATTATCTCGTTGCGGGTTGTTCGGCAATACGGGAAATGCAGTCCACGCATTGGAGAGCTTCATGACGAGCGAGAGCGGGAAGCACTCCCCACAATCGGAACAGCCCGCGTTCGACGAAGGCATGCTGCGCGACCACGTGGGCTTCCGCGTCCACATCGCCCGGCGCGCCGTTCGCCGGGTCTTGCGCGATCAGTCGAAACGCCCGGCCGGTGAAGCGCTGCCCAGCGGTTCGGTCTCCCTGCTCGAGCTGATCTGCCGCAATCCGGGCATCGGCCCGAATGCACTGGCCGAGATTCTCTTCCTCGATCCGCCCAAGGTCACGGTCCTTCTGCGCCACCTGACCACCGCGGGCCTGGTGGATCGAGTTGCAAGCACCGCAGACGGCCGAAAGTTCGAGCTCAACCTGACCCCGGCCGGCCGCGAGCGGCTTGAAGCCGCACGCCAGTTCGGTGAGGCGCAGGAACGGCGCATCGCGCAGGGCCTGTCGGCCGGAGAACGCGCCGAGCTCAATCGCCTTCTGCGAAAGCTTCAGGAGACCCTGCGGTAACGACCGAGCTCATGGGGGCCGCCGCGGCGTTCACGGCGTAGCCCTATGCCAATTACGGCTTCTTGAAGGTCCAGCGCCCGCTATCGCCAGCCGGGTTGAAGGGCTCGAGGACGGGCGAACTAGCGCCAATCGCGACAAGCACCACAGGCTTTGTCGAATGGAGCGGCTGCCTGGGCATGATCCGGTAAGTGCCGTCGGTGAGCTGATCGATCCGCCACAATTGCTCCGCGGCGCCGGTGAAGGCCGGCTGGGCGACAACCGTGTTCTCGGCCGTGGCCGCAAGGACCCGGTCGGTTCCCGCGATGCCGATCCGGTAATAAGGCGCCCCGAAAGCGCCGCCGGCTTCGGGCACCGGCGTGATCGTCCACTGTTGATGCGGACGGATCATGTAGTCGCCGAGATCGACCGCGATCGGGCCGCTCGGCCACATGGTCGAATCCTGCGCCAGCGTCTGGTTGGGGATCGGTTTGAGCTCGGCCCCTGCGGGGCTCGAAAAGGAACGCCGGAAATCGAACGCAATGCGGACGAAGTCGGTCGCCAGTTCGAGCGCGCCACCGCTCCGCTCCGACTGGATTTCGTACGTTCCCGGAGCAAGGTTCTCGCCGGCGACCGGCCAGCCGTCCTTCCACAGCAGCGGCGAGATCGCGAGCACGCTGCGCCCTCCCCGATCCATATCCGACTCATAGTGCATCGAGAATTTCTCCACCCCGTCCCCAAGGTCGAGCAACCCGAAGTGGCCCGGCCCATAGTCGCGGCCGCGCCCAGCGATCACCAGCTTGCCGCCGCCCTTCAGCAGCGGCACACCCATGTTGTCGACATAGGGCCCCAGCGGGCTGCGCGATCGGCCGACGCGGATGTTGTACGAGGAATTGGGCCCATCGCAGCAGGTGCCGTGCGTGCCGAGCAGGTAATACCATCCGTCGCGATACATGAGGTCGGTCGCCTCCATGTCGATCGCCACGTCCACCGGCTTGTTGCCCGCCACGCGCTGCCCCGTCTTGGGATTGAGCTCGACGATGCGGATATACCCGAAGTAGGTGCCGTAGCTCAGCCACAAGTGGCCCTTGGCGAGAAGGAATGCCGGGTCGATGGCATCCTGGTCCTCCTTCCCGTTGCTCGAGGCGACTATGCCGACATCGTGGTAGCCGAACTCTGGCGACTTGGGGTCGAGCGACTTGGTCCACATGACCTTGACGTTGCTGGCATGCCCGCCGTTCATCCCGCCGCCGCCGACCGCATAAACGACATAATAGCGCTCACCGATGTGAATGATGTCGGGCGCCACGCCCCCTCCAGGCCGTTCACCGCCGCGGTGCCAGGTCCACCCGTCTTCCGAGACGAGGCCGCCGCTGCCGGTACCGAAGGTGTAATATTTACCGTCAGAATAAGCGATCGTGGAAGGATCGTGGATGAACGGCTCGCCCGCCAGCTGCGCGCCGGCGGCGTTCGGTAGCGCCAGCAGCAGCGCGGCGCCGATTGCGGTGAAGAGTTTCATGCAGGCTCCAGCAGGGCGATGGGAGATCATGATCAGCGCGTCGTCAGCGTGATATCGCGGATCGGCTGACCGTTGGCGTCGAGAAAGCGCACGCAAAAGTCGCTCAGGCCCGGGCCGTTGATCACCGCGCCGCGGACGATGTTGCGGCCCTTGTGAAGGGTGAGCGGTGGCGAGACGACATCGTCCATCACCATGCGCCGATCGCCGAACAACCCAGCCGCTTCCTTGCCGTTGACCCACCACATCGACGCCGAGTTCGAACCGACGGCGAGGCGCACATTCGCCATCTCGCGCGGGCTGTCGACGACCGTCACCGCCCAGAAGATCACACCGTACGTCGGCTTACCGAGACTTTGCGCGAAATTGAACAGCTTCACGTCGAACAGGTTGGTGTCCACCGCATGCCAGGTCAGTGGCGTGCCGGCCACCGTTTCGGTTTGCCCGTTCCTTGGGACCGTCCCGAACTGATCGGGGAAATACGGCGTCGTCAGCGCCTGCCGGACATAAGTGCCGGTAAAGCCGGTGTTGCTGCGATTGGGCTTCGTGATCGGCTCGAGCAGGAGCCATCGCTGCAGAAAGCCCTGCGGATCCGGAGCCTTCGGCCCGGCCGTTGCGGGCGTGAACGTCGGCGGCGGTTCGGCAATCGCGGCAAGCGGTGCGGCAGCCAGTGCCGCGGCGAGCAGACAACCGCTGAACTTCAGGTAGATCGACATCCTGGGCCTCATCTCGCGCAGCGCTCCTTCCGGCGACCCTTTCGCCGTGCCGCACACGCTTGTAGCGCTACCATCGGCGGCCGCAATAGTCTGAGTTATTCCGTAGCGTCTGAACAGCGCTGCTATTCTGGCCGTAGCGGAGCGTGGCGCGCCGCCGCGAACAGGAAGGCCGTGGCCAGCAGCGGCGAGACCAGCATCGCCGAGAGAGCGTAGCGTAGCGCGCCTGCCCCAAATTGCGGCGTCAGCCCGTCGCTGAGGACGCCGACGATCAGCGGTCCGAGCGCCCCGCCGATCAGGCCCGAAGCGGCCAGCATGACCGTGGAGATCAGCGCCCGGTCCCCCGCCCCGGCGCTGGTGAGCGCATAGTTGACGCAAGGCACGAAGGCGCAGCTGATGAGGAGGTTCATGCCCGCGGCGCACAGCATCGTCACCAACAGGCTCGGCGCAAAGATGAAGCCCGCCATGAACGGCATCGACAACGGCAACGCCACCAGCGGCAAGCGAAGCATCGCCGCCATCGAACCGCCCTTCCTCACCAGGCGGTCGGCGATCGGTCCCGAGAGCAGTGTACCGGCCAAGCCGCCGATTCCGACCGCCGGGCCGATGACTATGCCGACTTCGCGCAACGGGACGCCATGCGAGCGTTGCAGGAAAGCCGGCCCCCACGCGCCCAGAACCGCGCCCATCATCGCCGAAATTCCGAACCCGAGCGCCAGCGGTATGAAGCCGGGAACCTGAATCACCCGCCGCAAGCCCGCCGCCATGCCGGCAAGCCAGCCACCAGCATCCTCAGCCGCATCGACGGGGTGCTCGCGCCCAGGTTCCGACACGGTCAGCACAACCACGGTCGCCAGGACCACTCCCGCCAAGCCGCACACCATGAACATCGATCGCCAGCCCAGCGACGCGGCCAGAACGCCGGCCAGTATCGTCCCGCCGACGATGCCGACGAAGCTGCTCGACTGGAACACCCCGATCGCGGTCCCGCGGACTTGCGGACGAAACATGTCCGGTATCAGCGACATGACGGCGGGGAAGGCCGTCGCCTCGCCGATGCCCACCCCCAGTCGCGCCACCGCCAGTGCGGAGAAACTGTGAGCGAGGCCGGTGGCGGCCGTCGAAATTGACCAGCCGGCGATGCCGATCGCGAGTATTCGCACGCGATTGCCGCGATCGACCAGGCGCGCGATAAACAACCCGGCGACCAGGTTGAACAGGACGAACAGCAGCCCGTTGGCGAGCGCCATCTGGGTATCCGACAACGCCAGGTCATGCCGCACCGGTTCGGTGACTACACCTAGCAGCATTCTATCGCCGACATTGAGGACGTTCGCGAGGAACAGCAGGAACAGAATCCAGCCTGCAGCGATGGGGGAGACCTGTTGACGGCCGGCCGTCACCTCACGCGTTCCAGGCCAAGCAGATGCGCGGCGTTGAGCCCGAGGATCTTCGCCTGGTCATCCTCGGCCAGCCGCTGGTGGAATCCGATGGGATCGGGCTCCGACATGTCGAATGGATAGTCGGTGCCGAGGCACAGCTTCTCGGAACCGTGCGTGCGGACGAGGCTGTCGAGCTCGTCCTGGTCGAACACCAGCGTGTCCAGCCAGAGCTTGCGCAAGTAGCTTGAGGGCGCGTGTCGGCAATGTTGCGAGCAATCGCCCCGCGCGCGCCAACCGTGATCCATGCGCCCCCAGTACCCCGGGATGTACCCCCCGCCGTGGGCGACGCAAATCTTCAGGCCCGGATGCGCGTCGAGTACGCCACCGAAGATCAGGTGACCGATGGCGAGAGTGGATTCGAGCGGATTACCGATCAGGTTGTTGAAGTAGTATTCGCTCATCCGCTTGCCTTCGGTGAAGCCGAGGGGGTGGATGAAGATCAGCACGCCGAGTTCTTCCGCCGCGGCCCAGAACGGACGTAGCGCTTCGGCGTGGAAATCCGTGCCATTGACGTTGGTGCTGATCTCGATCCCGCGCAGGTCCAACTCCGTCACGCAGCGGCGCATCTCCTCGACCGCCAGCCGTGTGTCCTGCAGCGGCACGGTGCCCATCCCGACCAGCCGATCCGGGTGCTGGGCGACGGCCGCGGCGATGCCGTCGTTGACGGCGCGCGCCGCCTCCCGCGCCGTTTCCGGGTCGGTGAAGTAGAAGTACTGCCCCGGACTCGGCGAGATCGCCTGCACGTCGATACCGAGCCGGTCCATGTCTCCCAGCCGCGTGTCCAGCGTGTTCAGTGTCCGGCCGATGGCGGCGAACTGGGCCCGGTTGACTTCCATCGTCTTGGGACTGGTGAAGTCGTTGATCCCGGGCGGCGGGCCGGGATACTTCGCCTGGACGATCGCATCGGCGGCCGGGATACCGAGGTGGCAATGGATGTCGACGACCAAGTGCTTGCCCCGGGCCTCGACCGGGATCGGTCGGCGGTCGCCGCAGGTCGTCACTCCGCCGCTCATGCCGGAACTTTCGCGGGAACGACGGTGCCGCTGCACGGCCCGAAGCCGATGGAGACGTAGCCCTCGGCCTTCGCCCGGCCGCGCAACGTCAGCGTGTCGCCGTCTTCGAGCATGACGCGCTTGGTGCCGTCGGGCAGGACCAGCGGTTCCTGGCCGAGCCGCGTGATCTCGACCAGGCAGGCGCGCGCTTCGTCGGCGGCGCCCGACACCGTGCCCGTGGCGATCAGGTCGCCGACTTCGAGCGGCGCGCCGCCCGAGGCTTGGTGTGCGACCATCTGCGCCAGCGTCCAGAACAGTTCGGCCACATTCGTGCGGACGATCGTCTGCGGTCCGGAGCCGGTGTCAAGTTCCGCCGTCAGCTCGATGTCCAACCCGCCCGACGAGCGGTCGAAGGGGTCGTTCAGATAGCCCGGAACGTCCGGCTGATCGGCCGTGCGCCCGCGCCCGGCGACCCGGAATGGCGCGAGCGCTTCCATCGTCACAACCCAGGGCGAGATCGTCGTCAGGAAGCTCTTGCCGAGGTGCGGGCCGAGCAGCATTTCGTAGAACTGGATACCGCGCGCCGACCAGTCGTTGACCAGGCAACAGCCGAACAGCAATTCGTCCGCGCGCCTCATGTTGACGGTTTCGCCGAGGGCGTTGACCGGGCCGCCGAGCCAGGCGCCGAACTCCAGTTCGAAGTCGAGCATGGGTTCCGGCCCGACGACCATTCCTTCCGCCCCCCGGGGAACGAACTGGCCGACGGGCCGGATGACCGGTGTGCCACTGGCCGCAACCGAACTGGCCCGGCCGTTGTAGGCCACCGGCAATGTCGCCCAGGCGGGCTGCGGCGCGCGGCCGCCGTTCGCCGCCATGCGCAGGATGTGATCGGCCGAGGTGCAGAAATCGGTGAACGCGGTCGGCCTGGCCGGCATCAGAATTTTCGCCGCAGCCATAGGCACCAATGCGCTTTCAGCGGTCGCACGATCGGCCGAATTGCCCGCCCTGTAGATGTACGAAAGCGCTGCCCGAAGCTGCGAGACCGTCTGGCGCGGCTGTTCGAAAAGCGGCAAGAGCGAGGAACCGCCGGCCGCCACCGCCGCCGGGCCGGATATCAGGCCCGCGGTCTGAAGCACCGCCAGATCGATTATGCTGTCGCCCAGCGCAACGCCGCCGCGCGCGCCGCTGCCATCGTCGAATACGCCAAACGGCAGATTCTGGATCGGGAAGTCCGTATCGGGCGCGTTGGCGCTTTCCACCCAGCTGCGGCGCGCGGGATCGTGCGTGGCGTTGAGCTCAATGGACATGGCCGCGACCGTGCGTTTCATGGTGCTCCTTGCGGTACTTGTTCATCTCCGCGAACAACTCAGGCGGAGGCGCGTGCGGGATGTCCGGTGCCCACTGCTTGTAGAGCGAATAGACGTTGGCGACGACGCGCTCCGGGTCGGTCCAGTGCGCGTATTCCTTGATCGGAATATCGCGCGCCGCTTCGCGCCAATCCATGCCCGCGTCGAAGCGCCCCCGCGCCTCATCGCGCAGATGCTCGAAATAGCCTTTCATCGCACGCACCGCTTCGACGCCGCAGATCGGCCCATGGCCCGGCACGACCACTTCCGGACCGAGCGCAATGATGAAGTCGCACGCGGCGATCCAGTTGGCCAGCGGGCCCGCCCAGACGACCGGGTGCCCTTCGTTGAACAGCAGATCGCCGGTGAAGATGGTGCGGTCCTCCTTCACCCAGGCAATCGTGTCGGATTCGGTATGAGCCGGGCCGAGATCGGTCAGCTCGACCGTCTTGTCGCCCACCTGCAAGGTCAGCGTCGCCTCGAATGTGGTGGTCGGCAAAGTCAGTTCGTCAACGCCGCTGAAATCGAAATAGCGGCCCATCGTCTCGAACAGGAATTCGCCCGCCTCTCCCATCGTCTGCCAGTTGGCGGAAAGGTTGGCGAGCGCCCGCGGGTTGAAACCTTCCATCTCTGCGCGGGTCTTGGCGGTGGCGATGATCTCGGCGCCTTCGACCAGGCCGTTGCCGAAGAAGTGGTCCGGATTGGCGTGGGTGTTCATCAGCCGGTCGATCTTCGCGCCGCCGGGCACCTTGGCGAACGCCGCCAGCATGTCCCGCGTCAGGGGCACGCTCATCAGCGTGTCGATCAGCAGCGCCTCCCCTTGCGAGGTGACGAGGCCGGCATTCGACCAGCCCCAGGTCCCGTCCGGCTGGACGTAGCCGTAAACGCCATTGCCGAGATCGTGAACGCCTTGCCGGAAAGGCCAATTCGCCATTCGGTTTTCTCCCTCGGCCAGACCCTACATTGGAAATTCCTTGCGGCAAGAATATTTTGCCGCAACTGCGGTTGTCCAATTGCGCCGTTCCGCGTAGCACACCTGCCGATGGCGACGGGGCGACAGAAGGGCGTCAAGCGCGGCAAGGGCCGGCCGACGGGCAACGCAACCGGCGTCGGCCGCGATGTGCTGATTGCCGCGGCGCGCGAGTTGTTGCAGGAGCTTCCGCCGGCGCAAGTCACCAGCACCGCGATCGCCAAGCGGGCAAGCGCCGATCCGGCGCTCGTGCGGTACTACTTCGGCAATCGCGAGAACCTCCTGTTCGAAGTCGCCAAGCAAATCGGCGCGGAGGCCAATCGCGTACCTCCCGACGAGGGCGATCCGGCGGAGCTTCTCGCCGACATGATCCACAACACGTTCCGCTTCACCCGGTCGGCCAAACATATGCAGCGGCTGATGATCGAGGAGCTGGATTCGGCCAGCTCCGCCGAAGTGCGCGAGAAAATGCGTGAATGGAACCGCCAGCCGCTGTCGAACTATGCGAGACTGCAGGAGCTCGACGACGACCGGACGCTGACAAAGTTCGATCCGGTGTTCATGCACCTGGCGGTCGTCGGCATCAGCGATTTCTTCGCCAGCGGCGCGCCGCTGGTCGAGCTGCTGGTTCCGGAAGGAACCGACATGGCCGAGCTCGGGCGTGAGTATGAGGAGTTCGTCACCCGCCTCCTGACCGACGGGGTTCGCAAGCGCTGATCACCCCTCGGCGACGCACCTGTTGCGCTGGGTGCCAAGCCCGCTGATCGTCCCTTCCATGACATCGCCCGGCTTGAGGAAGACCCCGAACGCCGAACCGTTGCCGTAAGGTGAACCGGTGCAGATGAGATCGCCCGGTTCGAGCACGACGCGGTCCGAGAGGTACTCGATCTGCCGCTCGATCGACGCCATCATGTCGGACGTGCTTTCGTCCTGGTAGGTCCTGCCGTTGACCTTGAGCGTGATCGTCAGGTCGCAAGGATTGGCGACTTGCTCCTTGGGCACGATCAGCGGGCCGAACGGCAGGAACGTCGGGAAGCATTTCCCCGAAAGCCAATCCGCGCCGATCGCCGATCCGTCGCGGCGGAAGATGTGCTCGCGGGCGGTGACGTCGTTAGTGACGGCGAAGCCCGCAACGTAGTCCATCGCTTCGGCCGCGCCCACGTGATGCGCGCGCTTGCCGATCACGACCCCAAGCTCGAGCTCCCAATCGGGCTTGGCGACATTTCTCGGCAGGATCACGTCGTCGCGCGGCCCGACGACGCAAGACGGGAGCTTGAGGAACACGAACGGCAGCGCCTTGGCGCGCTGGTCCATCATCGCCTCGACGCGTTGTTTGAGCTCCTCGGGCGAGAGGTTCTCGTGCTCGGCGGTGCGCATCGCCGGATCGCCCATGATCAGCCCGACGACGTGCTTCTTGTAGTTGGCGCCGGTGCAGAACACCTGGCCAGGGCGATAGGGCGCGCAAACCTCGGCGGCGGCGAAATCGGCCGCGGAGGCGAACGCGGCGTCATCCACCGCCCACTGCTCGAACTGCGGCGAGACGGTTTGCCAGTCGGCCAGCAAACCGGGAAGGTCGCGGCTCTCGCCCCAGTGGCGGAGTGGCACGTAGCGCTCGCCGCGGACGAGAACCGACTGGCGCTCGCCGCCGATCGCCACTGTCGCCAGGCCGTAAGTCATTGCAACGATCGCCTCTCAATACGGTTGGTGCAGCTTGTGCATGGTGTCGCCGAGCATCGCGTTGGCGTCGCGCTGGTCGCCCCCGGCGATTTCGATCTCGCCGATCCGGACGGAATTTTCGACCACCATCCGCGCGCGCTCGAAGCGGCGCGCGGTGAACGCTGCCAGGGCTTCCGCAACCTCGTCGTGGCGGGCCAGTTCATCGGCGAGCACCAGCCCGTCCTCGACTGCCATGCCGGCGCCGGAAGCCATGTGCGGCGTCGTCGCATGGACGGCATCGCCGATCATCACCACGCGTCCCTTGTGCCAGGGCGGCGACAGCATGACCCACTCGAGCGGACGATAGTTGACCAGCGAGTCGTCGCCGAGACTGTCGCGGATGGCCGCGACATAGCCGCCGTACGGGCGCAACAGTTCGGCCACGTGCGGCAGTTGCTCGGCGGGTTCGTACCACGGGTTGTGGGGCACGTGCTCGAGGATGAACGCGTACATCTTGTCGCGCGAGACCGGGTTGAAGCCCAGCTTGACCGGGCCGCCGAGCCACATTTCCGGGCGGTCGACTTGCGGCGGCCGGTCGGCGACGATGCGCCAGCAGCCCTGGCCGGTGAACTTCGGCTTGGGCGCGTCCGGAAACAGCCCCTGGCGCGTCTTCGAGAAAATGCCGTCGGCGCCGACCACGAGGTCGAAACGCTCATGGCGTCCATCCGGAAAGGTTACATCGACGCCGCCGGGATCCTGCCTCAGCGCGGTGATCTCGGCGCCGAGGGTGACGCGGACGCCGGCGGCGCGGACGCGGTTCGACATGATCTCGTGCAGCACCGGGCGCATGATTCCCCCGCTGCGAGCGATGGGAGGCGCGTCGGCGGGCGCGGCCGGCGTTTCCATGATCACGTTGCCGTCCACACCGCGCAGGCGAATGCCGGAGCCGACGAAGCCTTTCTCGCGAACCTCGTCGAGAATGCCGAGATCGTCGAACGCCCTGAGTGAGAGGCCTGTGACGCTGATCCCGGCGCCGTAGGACCGCCAGTGCGGATCGGCGTCGGCCAGTTCCACCGCGACCCCGAGACGAGCCAGCGCCAACGCCGCGCTCATCCCGCCGACGCCACCGCCGATTACCAGTGCCTTGCCGACCATCGCCCCCTGCCCCGCGCCCACGTTCAGGCCGGGACTTGCCACAAGCCCTTGTCGGGCGTCATTTCGGCATGCGGGACATTGCCGGTAATGATCCGCCCGGTGCCCCACTGGTCGATCGTGCTTGGGCCCGGCGCGTAAGTCGTGGGAACCCAGTTCCCCTCGTCCACGTGCTCGAGGTCAGAGGTGTATTCGACCGCGTTCCCGTTCGGCGTCAGAAAATAGCAGAAGGTGTTGTCCCCGGCGGTGTGCCGCCCGGGGCCCCAGCTCAGCTTGACGCCATTTTCGTGCATGCGCGCGAGGCCGCGCATCAGTTCGTCGACCGACGACACATCGAACGCGACATGGTTCAGCGCCGGCGGCCCCGGCAGGATCGCCAGCCGGTGATGGGCCGAGTTGCAGCGCAGGAACACCATGAAGTCGCCGATCCAGTCGGTCAGCCGAAATCCGAGCGCCCGCTGGTAGAATTCCGCCAGTCCCTTGTGATCGGGCGAGTGGAGCACGACGTGGCTCAGCCCGACCGGGATCGCTTCGCCTTTGGCCAGCGCGCGATGCTGCCGCTTCGTGCTGTCGCAGACGACTTCGATGGCGCGCCCATCGGGGTCGAAGAAGCGGAACGCATAGCCGCCGGCGGGCCCCTCGGCGGAAGCGGGCTCGGAGATGACCTTCGCCCCGGCGGCCTTCACCTGCTCGAACAGCGCGTCCACATCTTCACGCGATTCCGCCGAGAAGCCGATCAGGTCGGTCTTCTTCTCGCTGTCCTGGCGCAGGCGGATGACGAACGGATGCGCGGTGCCTTCCGCGGCGAGGTACACTTTGCCGCCCTGCTCGCCGGTCTCCACCAGGCCCCACGTTTCGCCGAAGAACTTCCGTTCGGCTGCGATATCGGGCACCGCCAGGCCTACGTAGTGGAGGTCGCTTACTCTCGCGGACATTCTTTCCTGCTCCTCTTGGGCCCTGCCTAGAACTTGCCACCGACGCGGATGCCGTAAGTCCGCGGCTCCTCGACGGCTGACGCCACCAGGTTCGCGCTAGTGATGTTGCCGCCGAGTTGCCGGCGGCTGTTGCCGATGTTCCTTACGTAAAGGCTCGCAAACATCCGGTCATCCTGCTTGCTCAGCGTGATCGAGGCATCGGTGACGAAATTCGCCTTCGATTTCAGATAAGGCAGGTAATCCGCCGTCGAGTAGCTCGAACTGCGATAACGCGTATCCGCTTGCAGGACGATGTTGAAGGTATCGAGCGGGATCGTCTGCTCGCCGTTGACGATGAACGACCAGCGCGGCGAGTTGAATGCCGGCTTGCCGGAACAGTCGACGTTGTACAGCGCCAACACCGTGCCGTTGACCGTCTGCGTCGTCGGCGAATAGGCGCACGCGGTGTTGGGCGGCAGGCCCTGGTCGGGCGCGAAGAAGCTGAAGCTGTCGTACTTCCCGTTGAGGTACTGCACCGAAGCGGAAAGCAAGGTGTTGCGCGTTGCCTTCAGCTCGATATCGAGATCGACGCCCTTGATCGTGCTGTTGCCGATGTTGCGCGTGAGAAACACCGTCGCCGGCGGATTGCCGAGGTCATAGCCGAACTGGCTGAACTGCTGGTTCCTGTACTTCCACACGAACGCCTCGACGTTGACCTGGAGCTTGTTGTCGAGGAACCGGTTCTTGCTGCCCAGGGTGTATGCGTCGATCGTCTCGGGCTTGTAGGTTTCCACCCCTCGGGCGAACGAAAAGCCGCCGGCGTGGTAACCGGTCTCGAAACTGGCATAGATCATGTTGCGCGGCGTGAGGTCGTACTGCGCCGCCAGGCGATAAGTGAACTTGTCGTTCTTCAGGGTGGAGTTGATCGCGATCGGCGAGAACAGCACGAACGGCGCGGTCTGCGATCCGCCGAACTGGGGCGGCAGCACGAACAGCGGAACCGGCGTTATCGGGATGCCCTGCGAGGTATAAAAGTCCCTGAATTGCTGTTCGGTATCCAGCACCGGATTGAATGGCAGGTTCGGGCAGAAGTCCTGCGGCGGCGCAGGGTTGCCGCAGAACAGAATGTACACGTTGGACGTACCGTCGAAGCGCTTCTTGTCCGAGGTGTAGCGCCCGCCCGCGGTCAGGCTCAGCTTGTCGGTCGCGTGAAGCGTGATCTTGCCGAACCCGGCCCAGGACTTCGTGCCCGTGGTGAACTGCTGGTAGGGCGTGAGGGTGTATTGGTCGTAGCGCGCGGTGGCGGCGATACGCTCGTCGAAATAGATGCCCCCGATCAGGTAATCGATGGCCGAACCCAAGTTTCCTGCCCAGCGCGCCTCGACGCTGGTCTGCTTGTCCTTCTCGCCCGAGTAGGCGCCACGGAATACGCCGTTGAATTGATACGAAAGGCTGGCCTCGCGATAAGCGGGCTGGATGGTCAGCGTGCCGGCGTCGGTCTTGTAATTGAGTTCTCCGGTGACGCCCCAGTAGTTGTCGTCGTTGAAAGGCCTGCCATCGAGTACCTCGCCGGCGCGGCCGACCTGCGAGACGAAGCGTGACGCCAGCAGCGCTTGCGATGCTGGGTCGAACAACCCTTGCTTGGGTGAAAAGCCGCTTGGCGTGAATTTATAGCCGGCGAACCCTGTCGGGCCGAACGTAGGATCGACGCTGCCGAGGTAGAAGCCGCTCAGACTGCTGCCGCCCTGGTGCGAGAAGTCGCCCGCGAGGCGCAGATTGAGGCTGTCGGTCGGCTCGAAATAGATTTGCCCGCGGCCCGCGTATTCCCGTTGCTTGCCTGTCCCGTCATCCTGGAATCCATCGCGATCGGACACCGATCCCGCGAAGCGCACGGCCGCGTTGCTGCCGACTGGCAAGTTGAGCGCGGCCTGGCCGGTTAGCCAATCGTAATTGCCATAGCCCAGGGAGAAATCGAGCGAGGTGTCGTTCAACTTCGGGCGGTTGGGAATCACGTTGATGGCGCCGCCCGTGGCGTTTCGGCCGTAAAGCGTTCCTTGCGGCCCCTTCAGGATTTCGACCCGCTGCAGGTCGTAGAACACGCCCGAGGTAGAACTCGGCCGGCCGATATAGACACCGTCGTAATTGAAGGCGATCGCCGGGTCCGAGTAAGCGTTGACCGTGGCGTTTCCGACCCCCCTGACGAAGAACACGGTAGTCGGGCCGCCGGTGCTGCCGGTGGCCGTCAGCGCGTTGCTGGTGCGCGAAAGGTCCTCCGCCCGGATGACGTTCTGGCGCACCAGTTCTTCGGGGGAGATTACGTCCAGCGCGATCGGCGCGTGCTGACTGCTCTCGCTGACGCGCTGCGCGGTGACGACGATTTCGCTAAGGCCGGCTTCCTGCTCCGGAGTTGCGGTCGGCACCGCGGCCCCCTGCGAGGAGTTGGCCGCGGGGTTGCTCTGGGGCGCCGGCGCCTGCTGCTGGCCGGCCGCCGGCGCATTGTCCTGCGCGGCCGCGGGCTGACATGCCAGACCGGCGACGATCGCTGCCGCGGACACACTCCATGAAAGCCGAGCGATCATGATTCTCTCCCTCTGAGCTCGTTAATATTCTGCAGGCTAGGAATTTTTATTCCTGCACGCAAGAATTATTCACGCAGCGCATCGCCCGGCGCACGCCGCGCTTGCGCGCAGCGCGGCATTGGACGATAAATTCCGCCGCGCATGCGCTATTGAAGCGCGAGAGGCGACCGGTCGTCCGACGGCCCGAGCTTGCGGACCCTGGAAATAATTCCTACAAGGCGGAATATCTTGCGGGAGGGAACTATGCGCAAAACGTTGCTCGCCGTTGCTCTGACATTGATTGCCGGAGCCATCGTGCCCATGTCGTCTGCGGCCGTTGTGGCCCAGGAAGCCAGCGCAGCCCAGGCGGCACATTACTCCGTCTCGAAAACCCTGGTCGGAACGCTCCTGGCCGATCCGGCCGCGGTGGAAATTCTCAAGCGGCTGATCCCGACTGTGTATTCCAACGATCAGTTTCAGTCGGCCGGCCGTTCGCTGACGCTGAAGGACATTCAGCAATACGAGCCCGATGCCCTCAGCGACGCCAACCTGGCGAAGAT
>Ga0207705_10001067_pt1 | contig 22282 bp, 16 predicted proteins | sample KBSC13metaG_FD_184314 | JGI IMG/M metagenome (GOLD analysis project Ga0207705, IMG submission 184314) | Corn rhizosphere microbial communities from Kellogg Biological Station, Michigan, USA - KBS C1-3 metaG (SPAdes) (version 2) | ecosystem: Host-associated > Plants > Roots > Rhizosphere > Soil ... | reverse complement strand
TTATTTCTTCCTGCGCGCCGGCGCCATCGCCGAGCGCGCGGCGGCGCAAATCAGCGGCATAACCGGCATCTCGGACCTGATGACAGTGGCTAACCACGCGGACGCCGGCGACGTGCGAAATTGCATCGAGGCGGCGTTCAGACCACCCCTGCGATAGGTCGGTCGCTTCGGGAGCTCCGGTACAATGCGGAGCTACAGGCGAGTTGGGCGGCCCCTATAACTATGAAATTGGCGCAGCTGCGCCGGTGTCGGGCTAAATGGAAGTCGTGGATGGTCTGATGCCTCCACCGCCATTCCAGAGAGCAATCGGCTCGCGAATGCTGTTCCGAAGGCCGATCAGGGCGACTTCGGCCAGATGACGGGGAGAAGAAGCATGATGAGCCGGCTCCACACGGGCAAGGGGCCTCGAGGATCTCGGGGAATTCAATTTGGCCGCGCTCCCTGCAGTTCTTGATTTGGTCGCGGGCAAGGCGATTGGACCGCTGCCTCAGGTCCGGGCCAATGTAAGCTCTGCCGGCAACGTTATCGATACCCGAAATACGCCCGCAAACGGGCCATGCCTTTCAAGCTTCCGTTCAGCTCGATGACGCCCCAAATGGCTTCGAGAGCGCAATTCTCGCAACGCGCAAGAATTCCCTACGACCGCAAATTGAATTCCCTATCACGCGCTCGAAAGTTCCCTATCCTACACGCGATTCCCACATAGGGAAATCACGGCGGGTGCATAAGAATTATGCGATATTTCAATAGATTCAGGTCTTCGTGAATGGCTCAAATTTATCGGATTTCGCGGGAAAATCTGCCTCCAATAGGGAATTTAGGGAAAGAGACACGTCCGCTCGCGACTGCGTCGCGCACCATCCTAGCGGGTTGCAAACCGGCAAAACCTGCCTCGGCTGTCGGACTTGGCAGCTCGACCGGTCAAGGCACGTAAGCCACCGACAGGCGCAACGTGAAGGGTTCCTGGCGCACGAACTGGTCATTGGCGAAAATACGCAACGGATTGCCGTAGGCGAACGTGTCGCCGCGGGCGTTGAACAGGTTGCGCCCCTCGACGCCGAGGAGCCAGTGATTGCGCCGGGCGCGAAAAGCGATCGCTGTTTCGAGATAATCGCCCATCGGCCGGTCGAGCGCCGGGTCGAAGCTCAACCGCGCCGGCCCGACATAGCGGGCCGTGGCCGAAGCCGTGGCGTCCCATGCACCGATGGGAAAGCCGCGCGACAACGCGCCGCGCAAGGTCCATGACGGGACCACGGGCAGGCGGCGGTCGTGCAGCTTGAGCCCCGTCGCATCGCGGGTCAGCAGCGCCGACTGCGCGACCGCCCCGGCATCGATCGCCCATCCGCCGCCGAGCCGCAACTTGGCGCTGAACTCGGCCCCCGTGATCGCGCCGTCGCCGGCGTTGGCGGCCTCCACCAGCCCGTTGGCCAGCAGCACATCCGACTGGATGTCGCGCCACCACGACTGGTAGACGCCAAGGTCGAGGGCGAGCGGGCCAATCGTCTCTCGCCAGCCGCCTTCGAGGGTGGTCAGGTCGTCTTCGCGCAACCGCGCGACCTGACCCGCCGCGTCGAGCGTGGTGCCACCTTGGCGCGAGGCGGAGCCGTAACGCAGGTAGAGCAACTCGCCCAGGCGCGGATGCCAGGCGAGCGAGGCCGAGGGTGTCAGGCCAGTCTGGGTGGTCTCCTGGCTGCCGTTCGCCGCGGTGTCCGCGCGGGCTTCGTGCAGAGCGGTGTGGAACAGACGGCCGCCCAGGGTCGCGTCGAGCCGCTCCGCCAAGGGCATCGTCGCCTCGCCGAACAGCGCGACCTCGGTGGCCCTGCGATCGACGGTCTCGATCGTCAGGCTCGTCGCGCCCGCGCCTTCGAGCACGCGTGACGAATCCTGCCACGAAGCGACGTGAGAGAGACCGCCGAGCCATCCCAGCCGCCCCCAGTGTCCGGCCATCCGCAACTCGCTGTCCCACAGGCGAAAGCGCGAATCGTCGTCCAGCGTCTGCGGATCGGCCAGGCCGAAGCTCTGCGCGCCCTGAGTGGCGTCGTAGCGGTCGTCGACGTCGTGGACGGTATAGCCGGTCGAAAGGACGATCTGCGTCGGCCCCTCGCGCGCCACCCGCAATGACCCGTGAACCAGATCGTTGCTGTGCGGCTCAGGCAATTGTGCCGGGCGTGAATCCGAGCCGAGTTGATAGCTATAGTTGCTGTCGCGCGCATGCAGCCATTGGCCGAGCCCGGTGGCATCCGCCCGCCAGCCGTCGCCGGCCTCGATGCTCAGACCGCCGCGCGCGCCGAGCGCGCGGCTGACGTTGCTGTCTTCCCGCTCGCCGGTGTCGAGCCAGCCGGGGGTTTCTTCGCCGTACGCCACGAGGCGCATCGCCGCCACGTCGGGCACGAGCGGCATGTTCACGACCAGCGAGCCGCTCGCGCCCACCTGGCCGTCGGCGACGATCTCGCCGCTGGCCGAGCCCGCCACCGTAAAGGCCGACGGATCGGCGCGGCGGGTGACGATGCGATAGATGCCGCCGAGCGCGCCGCTGCCGTAGAGCGAGCCTTGCGGGCCCTTCAGTACTTCCACTCGTTCGACATCGACCAGGCGGATATCGGGGTCGGGGGCGACGTAGGTCAGGCGGGCATCGTCGAGCAGGACCGCCACGGTCGACTGGCTCTTGCCGCCGAACGGGCTGTCCGCCACTCCGCGCAGGAACATCCGGCCGTGGCCGGATCCTTCGCCGGTCACGGTCAAGCCCTCGATCTGCTCGGCCAGTCGCTCGCTCCCGCGCGTGGCGTCGTACCGTTCCTCGGGCGCGACAGGCACGACCGAAACGGCGACGGGCGCGTCCTCGACAGTCAGGCTGCGCTTCGTCGCCTGGACGATGATTTCCGCTTCGGGGACAGCCTGCGCCACGGGTGGCTTCGCCGGCGGGGATTGCAAGGGGGGCGGCGGTTGCCGCTCGATCCGCCATGCGGTCGGGCCGACGCGGCGCGCCGTGTAGCCCGACCCCTGAAGCAGCCGGGCGAGAGCTTCCTCGACGGTCAGCTTGCCGTGCAACGCCCGCGTGCGAATGTCGGGCAGCCCGCCTCCAGTTCCCACTGAGACCTGCGTCTCGCGTGACAGCTCCGCTATAGCTTGCGGCAGCGCGCCCGCTTCAATGTCGATTTTCCGATCGGGCTCCCCGCGGGCATCAGCCGCCCTCGGCAAGGCGATAAGCGCTGCCGCTATGAGACACTCCCAGCCCCATGAGCTGCGCCAGATCGCGGACTGCTGAATCGCCATCGTGGATCGACAAGGTTCCAGAGAAACGCCGGCCGGCCAGCGGCGGGGGGACCGTAACCGAAATCCCGGCATAGCGGGCCAGATCGGCCGCGACTAGCGACAACGGCGCCGCGTCGTATGTCAGCCGCCCCTCGCGCCATTCCCCGACATCGGCCGGCGAAACCGCCTCCACCGTGGCGAGCTGGTGCGCCGGATCGAACAGGATGCCCCGGCCGGCCATCAGCTGGACCGGCTGACCTAGCGCATCTCCGCGCACCTCGACCCGGCCTTCGGAAACCTGGACGCGAACGGCGGGGCCGTCGGTCTGGACCTCGAAGCGAGTGCCGAGGTCGACAATCCGGAGCCCGCCCGCCGCGATCGATAGCGTGCGGTTGGGATCGTGTCGAACCGCGAACAGCGCTCCTCCGTCGAGGGCGAGCTCATTGCCGTGGCGGCCGGCGACCGACAAGCGGCTGCGCGGGGCGAGAACGACCTCGGAGCCGTCGCTCAGCGCGATCGTGCGCGATGTCTGGGCGCTGGCGAACGTCTGCGTCGCGGGGGCTGTCACTTCAGGGAGGATCGCGACGACGGCGAGCGAAGCGGCCAGTGCTCCGCCGATCCACATCGGCCATTTGCGCGGTGGATGTGGGGCATCGGCCGCCGAAAGCTCCCCCACCGCCGCGCGATGATCGTCAAGCGCCGCATCAGCCAGCGCTATCTCGTCGTAAGCCGCGCCATGCAGCGGATCGGCCTCAAGCCACTGCGTGAAGCCGTCCCAGTCCATCGAATCGCTGGCGCTGGCGACATGCCATGCCGCGGCCTGGTCCAGCAGCAGTTCGTCCGCCCCATTCATCGCGTAGAACTTCCCTTCGGCGCCTGGCCCCTCGCCGTCTCCGGTTGAGCAGACGGCGCGGTCTCGAAATATCCGCAGTCGGCCAGACTGCGCCGCAAATGCTTCATCGCCAGCGCGAGGTGCTTTTCGACCCCGCTGCGGCTGATTCCCATGATCCGGGCGATGTCCGCCTGGCCACGGTCTTCGAAGCGATAGAGCAGCAGCGCCCGGCGCGCGCCCGCTGGAAGCGTCTCGATCGCTCGGCGAATCAGTTGGGCCTCCTCCGCTTCGATCAGCCGGGCTTCCGCATCGGGCGCCGGATCGCGCTGAAGCTCGGCCGCGCCCTTCGCCGGGTCGTCCCGATCGATCCACGCGCGGTCGCGGCGCATCGCCCGGCGGCGCGTTCGCGCACGGTCGAGCATCAGGTTGTTGGCCATGCGGAACAAGTACGCCCGGCCGTTGGCGATCGGCCCGGTCGGCGTCATCGCAGCCTTCAGCCACAGCTCCTGCAACAGGTCCTCGGCCTCGGCGGCATCGCCGCAGCGCGCGGCGAGGAAGCGCAGCAGCGCGCCGCGCTCGGCCTCGAGCAGCGCGGCCAGCCCGGAATCGTTTTCCGCCATCCTCTCCTTCGCCCCCGGCGCTCGGTACGAGCGATCAGGCCCCAATAGCGGGCGCGACGAAGCAATCCTTGACCGAAATCGACGCCGGCGCAAAGCCCCGCGCGGGCTATTCGTGGCGCAGCGCCTCGATCGGGTCCAGGCGCGAGGCGCGCCGCGCCGGATAATACCCGAAGATGATGCCCATCAGCGCCGAGAACGCGAAGCTCAGCACGTTGACCGACACGCTGAACACGAACGGCACGTCGATCGCCTTGGCCAGGGCGAACGACAGGCCAAGCGCGAGGATGATCCCGATCAGCCCGCCGAAGCAGCACAGCACCACCGCCTCGGTGAGAAACTGCAGGCGCACTTCCCGCGCGAGCGCGCCGATCGCGAGGCGGATGCCGATCTCCCGCGTGCGCTCGGTCACCGAGACCAGCATGATGTTCATGATCCCGACGCCGCCGACCAGCAGGCTGATCCCGGCAATAGCCGCGACCGCCACCGTCAGGCGCGCGACGACGCTGCCGACGGTGTCGTTGAGAGCGGCGGAATCGATGATGTTGAAGTCGTTGGGCTCGCCGGGCTGCAGGCGGTGGCGCTCGCGGAGCAGGTCGATCAGCGCCTGCTGGATAGCGGCCCCGGAGTAGGCGGGATCGTAGGAGATGACGACGTAGCCGATCGTGTCCGCGCCGGTGAAGCGCCGCTGGGCGTTCTTTAAGGGCACGAACACCGAATTGTCGTCGTCCTGGTTGTTGCCGCCTTGAGCGCGGCTAGCGAAGACGCCGATCACCGTGCAGGAAACGTCGTCGAGCCGCACCTGCTCACCGAGCGGGCTCACTCCTTCGACAAAAATCTCCTGTTGCACCTTGGGGCCGATGATGCAGACGTTGGCGCCTGATTGCTCTTCGGCCGGGGTAAAGCGGCGGCCCTGGTCCATGCCGATCCCGCGCGCGTCCATGAAAGCGTCGCTGACGCCTTCGACTTTCGAGCTCCAGGTCTGGCCGTTGTGGAACGCGTGGACGTTCTTGTTGACCTCGCCGGCGACCGATTTGACCCCGGCGAGCTGCTCGCGGACCGCGATGACGTCGTCCTGCTTGAACGGGCGCGGCTGGCGGTTCTGGTCGGTCTGCTGCGGAAAGGCGATCAGCACGTCCGAGCCGAGCGCGGAGATCTGCTTCTGGATCTGCGCGGTCAGGCCGTTGCCCAGCGTGACCATCGTGATCACCGCGGCCACGCCGATGATGATGCCGATCGTCGTCAGGCTGGAGCGCAGCAGATGGCGGCGGATCTGCCGCAACGCCAGCAGGAGCGTCGCGCCGAACATCAGCCGCTCACCGGGGTTTCCGCGCGATGGCCGCGCTCTACGCGTTCGATCAGACCGTCGCGGAAGTGGACTATGGTGCGCGCGAACGCCGCCATCTCTCCTTCGTGGGTGACCATCAGCACGGTGATCCCGCCGCGGTTCAGCTCGGCGAGCAGCTCCATGATCTCTATCGAGCGTTCGCTGTCGAGGTTGCCGGTCGGCTCGTCGGCAAGCAGGACTTCGGGCTCGGTCACCAGCGCGCGGGCGATCGCCACGCGCTGCTGCTGGCCGCCGGAAAGCTCGGCCGGCGTGTGATCGGCCCAGGGGCCGAGGCCGACGAGGTCGAGCGCCTTCATCGCGGCTTCGCGCCGGGCCGTCTTCTTCTCACCGCGGTAGAGCAGCGGCAGCTCGACGTTTTCGAGCGCGCTCGTCCGGGCCAGCAGATTGAAGCCCTGGAAGACGAACCCGAGATAGCGTCGCCGGAGGAGCGAGCGCTGGTCCTTGGTCATCGATTGAACCTCGACGCCCATGAACCGATAGACGCCGGTCGTCGGGCTATCGAGGCAGCCGAGGATATTCATCATGGTCGACTTGCCCGACCCAGACGCGCCCATGATCGCCGCGAACTCACCTTGGGAGATCCCCAGGTCGACGCCCTTCAGCGCCTGGAACGCGGCCGTGCCCTGGCCGTAGGTCTTGGTGATCCCCGTCAGCTCGATGAGCGGTTCGCCGGTCACGGGTGGCTCACTTCTTTTCCTTGGCCTTGATGCCGGTGACGACCTTCATGCCCGCCTTGAGCTGGCTGGAGGTGACCGCCGTCATCCGGCCGTCGCTCAAGCCCACGACCACGTCGATCTTCTGCAACGTGCCGTCGTCCTTGAGCACGTACACGTGCTGGCGGCTGCCGACGCCGATCGTCGCCTTCTGCTCTTCCTGCTGCAGGCCGACCTGCACTTGCAGGCCGGCACCCTTCTGCGGCTTGTTCGCGTCCTCGGGGCTGAAGCGCAGCGCGCCGTTGGGGACGAGCAGGCTGGCGGCGGTGGTCTCCGTGGCGATGGTCGCCGTCGCGGTCATGCCCGGCCGCAACAGGCCGTTCGGGTTGGCGACGGTCAGCCGGGCTTCGTAGTCGACGACCGAATTCGTCTGCCCGCTGGCGGATGCCTGCCCGGTGCTGGAGGCTGCCGTGCTGGCGGTATTGGTCGAAGCGAGATCGATCCGCTCGACCGTCGCCGGGAAGGCGCGACCGGGATAGGCATCGACCGTGAAGGTCGCGTGCTGGCCGGGGTGGACCTGGCCGACATCGGCTTCGTCAACGTTGACCCGCAGTTGCATGCTCGAGAGGTCTTCCGCCAGCACGAACAGCGTGGGAGTGCTGAACGAGGCGGCGACCGTCTGGCCGGGCTCGACCTGGCGGGCGAGGACAACGCCCGAGACCGGCGAGCGGATCACCGCCCGGTCGCGGTTGGTCATCGCCGAGGAAAGCTGCGCCTGCGAGGCGGCGACGTTGGCTTGCGCGGAGGCGACTTGCGCCCGGTCGCGCTTGACGTTGGCCTCGGCCGCTTCGAGCTCGGTCTTCGACGGGACCTTGCCGGCCGACAGGCGATAGACGTCCTGCAGGCGCGCGAGCTGGGCGCTGTCGACCCCGAGCGTCGCGCCGGCTTGCGCGACGGCGGCGCGGGAGGCGTTGAGGTTGGCCTGGGCCTGCCTGATCTGATCCTCGATCACGTCGGTATTGATCTGCGCCAGCACCTGCCCGCGCGAGACCCGGTCATTGACGTCGACCAGCACCCGGTCGATCCGCCCGGAGACTTCCGAGCCGACCTGGACCTGGTTGGTCGGCCTGAGGTTGCCGGTCGCGGTGACCGTGATGTTGAGTGCGTGATCGGCCACCGGTTCGGCGATGTAGCTCGGCTTGCCCTGGTTGCGCGTCGCCAGGATGATGACGAGCAGAGCCAGCACGATCGCCGCGGGAATCCAGTACTTGGCCCAGCGGCGCCAGCGCGGCCGGGTCGTGGTGCCGAGAAATTCGTCCACGCTTTCGGGCTCGACAGTGACGACATCGTTCATGGCTTGGCCCCGTCGTTCGAATAAGTGGCTAAGGTTTCCGGCGACCAGCCGCCGCCGAGCGCCTGGGTCAGGCGGACGAACGCGCTGGCCCGGTCAGCCTCGGCCGAGACTTGGCTGTCGCGGGCGGCGAGCAACTGGTTCTCGGCCGTCAGCAGGTCGCGGAAATCGGTCAGTCCCGCCTGGTATTGGCTGCGCGCGAGCACCGCCGCGTTGCTCGCCGCATCGAGCGCCTCGCCCTGGATGGCCACCCGCTCGCGCGCGGTCTTCAGGTCGACCGAGGCGCTTTCGACTTCTTCGAGCGCCGTGAGAATCTTTTGCCGCCAGGCGGCGAGCGACCCCCGCGCCGCAGCTTCCGCGCCGCGCACTTGCGCCCGGGTGCGACCGCCGTCGAAGATAAGCTGGCTGATCGTGGCGACCACACCGCCGGTGATCACGTCGAACAGGCTGCCGATGCCGACCGAGGCGCTGCCGAGGTTGCCGGTCAGGTCGAGCAGCGGATAGAGCTGCGCCCGCGCCACGCCGACCCGGGCGCTGTTGGCGATCAGGGTTTGCTCCGCGCTGCGCACGTCGGGCCGGCGCCGAAGCACCTCGGCCGGTACGCCGAGGCCTTCGCCCTCGGGCGGGCTGGGCAGCGGCGTGGCGCCTTGCAGCAGCGCCAGGACGCGGCCCGGCGGCTCGCCGATCAGGGTCGAAATGGTGTTGGCGCTGGCGGCGAGGCTGCTTTCCAGCAGCGGAATCGTCGCCGCGGTCTGCGCGCGCTGGGTTCTGGCCTGCTCGACATCCAGGCTGGAGGCGAGCCCGGCCTGCACGCGCCAGCGGGCAATCTGCAGGTTGTCGTCCTGGTACTTGAGCGTGTCGCGGGCGATCGCCAGCTCTTGCGCCGTGGCGCGCGCCTGAATCGTCGTCAGCGCGACCTGGCCGACGATCAGCCGCTGGACGTCCGCCAGCGAATACCCGGCCGCAGCGAGGTCGGCCCGCGAAGCGGCGACCCCGCCGGAGATCTGGCCGAACAGGTCGGCCTCCCAACTGGCATTGACCCCGGCGTTGAACTGCACCTTCTTCTGCGCGAAATCGCCGACGTCCTTGGTGGCCCCGGCGCTGCCGGTCAGCTGGGGGAAAAAGGCGGCCTTGGCCGACGCGAGCTGCGCGCGGGCCTGATCGAGCCGCGCCGCGCTTTGCGCCAGGTCGAGATTGCCGGTCAGCGCCTGGCCGACGAACTGCGTGAGCAGCGGATCGTTGAGTTGCTTCCAGTAGTCGCTGACATCGCTCGTCAGCGGGGCCGGGGCGCTTTCCGCCCATTGCGCCGGCACGGGTATGCCGGATCGCGGGGGAGCGCGGCCCGGCCGCATGCAGCCGGGCACCGCCAGCAACAGCGGCAGCGCCAGAAGGCGCAGGCGCGCGGCGCGACGATGATCCCCTGAGTCCACGGCCCTCCCCATCCAAGCCAGCCCTTTGTCCCTATTAGTCGATTAGCTAATTACCTATCAACCTAGGATTTGTAACAAATATTCGCTGGCCTGGCCGCGCAGTTCGTGTGTTGGTCATTTAATACACCGGCATGAGATTGCAACCGCCGCCGCAGCCCCGAATCGGCGGTTAGTCGAACGCCTGGCGTCACCGAGCATAATCCGGCAGCGCCCGTGGCTTTCTCCAGCAGGCACAGCGGCGGGGTCAGCGAATTGGCGACCGGACAGAAGTGCTACAGCGACAGAGTCACCCCCCGAGCTGCTGTTCCTCTTCGAGCATCGTCTGCGCCCGCTCGATCATCTGGCTCAGCACCCCAAGGACTGTCGCGACTTGTTCGCCGGGAATTTCCTGGGTCAGCTCGCGATCGCGCTGATAGACCCATTCGACCATCTGGGCATACATCGCCTTTCCGCGTGCGGAGAGACCGATCTCGATCTCCGGGCCGCCCAGCTTACGCTCCCGCGTCAGCAGCCCGCACTCGACCATCGCCTTGACTGCGCGGCTCAGTTGCCCGCGGTCCTGCAGCATCACATCCGCGAGCCCGTTCAGCGACAGCGGCGCCCGCGCGCCGAGCTGGGTCATGATGCGCCACTCGGTTTCTGACACGTCGAACTGGCGCCGGTGCGCCAGCACGCCGCTCTTGCGCAGCATCACGAACAGCCGGATCATGCGCATCGAGACGAGGCCGTAAATATCGCCCGGCGTGCGATCCGCCGCGTCCACTTCGTTCATCCGCAGATCCCTTCTTCGCCATCTGTAGTGCAGTTTTGTTGGCGTCAAAAAGGGCTTTTTGCCGTTAGCGCGGCGGGGAACGCGCGATGCGCGCATTTTTCCGGCAAGACGACGTCGCCGCCGCCCGCGCCAGCCTGCGCATCGCCCGGTTCGCCCGATCCATCGCGGCGCCTGACTTTGCGCGGAAGCCTTCGCGCGCTATCGTGATGGAGTGGAAGGGGGACGATCGATGCTCAAGCGGATTGCCGGGGTAGCCCTCGCCTGCTCGGCCGCCATCGTGAGCTACGCCGCGACCGCCCAGGCTCCCGCTCCGCCGAGAGCGCCCGCGCGACCAAACGTCCTGCTGATCATCGCCGACGACGTCGGCCAGGATGTCGCCACCCAAATGTACCCGGGCCTGATCGCAAAGCTGACCCGGCAATACGGGCCCGGCGGTCATAACAATCCGAATTATCGCAGGATCGCCGGCAGGCCCGCCTCGATCCCGGTGCTCAGCCGTTTCGCGCGGCAAGGCATGGTCTTCACCGACGCCTGGGCCGAGCCGTTCTGCTCGCCGACGCGCGCATCGCTGCTAACGGGGCTCTATGCCTCGAACACCCACGTGATCACTTACGCCGACGCGCTGAGCCAGAAGCACTACAGCTTCGTGCGGCAGCTCAAGGACCAGGGCGGCTATGCCACCGCGGCGTTCGGCAAGTGGCACATGGCCGGCCTGCCCGCCGGCCCGCGCCAACCGAACGCCGTCGACTACCCGGGCATGAAGCCGAGGGAAGCGGGATTCGATCTTTACCGCGGCGACATGCACGCCGCTCTGCCGACGTATTGGAACTACCCGGTAGAGGTCCAGGACGCCACCACGCCGGCTAACAAGTGGCGCGAGGAGAAGGCCGTTCCGCGCTCGCTTCCGGGCATCAAGCCGACGACATTTGCCGATGTCGCCAAGGCCGCGGACACGCTCGACTGGATTGGCAAGCAGCGGCGCGAGCATCCGGGGCAACCGTGGTTCACCTGGCTCGCTTTCAATCTCAGCCACGCGACGATCCGCTCGGCGCCGAGCCAGATGGCCATCCCCGACAAGCAGTTGCTCGACCGGGCCACCATCCGCGAGATCGACGCCTGCCACGGCAAGTACGGCACGCAGAACCCCGGCAAGTGCTCGGGCGAAGCGCAAATGCGCGCGATGACCAACGCGATGGACACGATCATCGGCAAAGTCCTCGCCGTGGTCGACAGAATCCCCAACACCTATGTGATCATCGTCGGCGACAACGGCACGCCGATGTACGGGCGGCCGGGCCTCGATTTCATCGACAACATGTACATCACCCGCAAGGGCCGCGGCAAAGGCACTGCCTTTGAAAGCGGCGCGCGGGTCGAATGGGCAATCCGCGGGCCCGGCATCAGGCCGCGCGCCAGCAGCGCGGAATACGTTCACGTGGTCGACCTCGCGCCGACGATCCTCCAACTCGCCGGGCTCACGCCGCCGCACCTCGTTCCGGCCAGCTCGGGCGACAATTGGATCCCGCTCGACGGGATGTCGCTTGCCCCCATTCTCAAGGGCCAGGCGAGCCGCGTGCGCGATCCGGTGCGCGACGTCGTGATGACCGAGGATTCCAACTTGATGAAGCAAGGTGTGTACGTGGCCGGCGCGCGCAACGGCCAGTGGAAGCTGGTCTGCGCGAAGAAGGCCGACAACTGCGCCTTCTACAACCTCGCCAACGACCCACTGGAGGAATACCCGCTGCCCAGGCCGGCGAACTGCGCCGACGCCCAAAGGGCGAAGCCCGACCAGCCGGCGTGGAACTATTGCTACCTGCAGGATGCGGTCGCCAAGCGATCGATTCTCAGCCCAAGCTACAAGCCAGCCTCATAGCGCGAGGACGACGATCGCTCCGTGCGCGCCGCCCAGGCGATCAGGCGCGCTTGCGCGCTGCGACCGCCGGCCAGCCGTAGCGTTCCTCGTTCGCTTCTATCAGCCGAATGACGTCTTGCGCGTTGCAGGCTTTGGCGAACAGGTGCCCCTGCATCTCCGTGCAGCCGAGTTCGCGCACGATGCGCAACTGCTCATCCGTTTCGACTCCTTCGGCGGTGGTCGTCATGTGGAAGCTCTTGGCCAGTCCGGCGACCGCGCGCACGATCGCGGCGGATTCGTCTGAATCGGCGAGCCCCTGAATGAACGAGCCATCGATCTTGATCTTGTCGAAGGGGAACTTCTGCAGATAGCTGAGCGAGGAATAGCCGGTGCCGAAATCGTCCATCGCAATGTGCACGCCGAGACGGTGAAACTGGGCGAGCGTGGCCAACGTAGCGTCGGTGTTTTCGAGCAGGATCGCCTCCGTGATTTCCAGCTCCAGGCGTTCGGGGGCAAGGCCCGAGCTGGCGAGCGTGTGAGTGACCACATCGACGAAATTCGGACTGCGGAACTGCACCGGCGACACGTTGACCGCCAACATCACGTCTTGCGGCCACTTCGCGGCTTCGTGGCACGCGGTGCGGATGACCCAGTCCCCGATCCGGGTGATGAGCCCGGTTTCCTCGGCCAGGTAGATGAAGCGATCCGGCGGGATATAGCCGCGCGCCGGGTGCTTCCAGCGGAGCAAGGCCTCGCAGCACCCGATCTTGTCCGTGTCGAGGTTGACCAGCGGCTGGAAATGCACTTCGAACTCGCCGTTGACGAGCGCCTTGCGCAATTCGAGCTCGAGCTCGTGGCGCTCCAGCATCCGTTGATCCATCGCCTGCTCGAAGAAGCGGTAGGTCCCGCGGCCGCTGGCCTTGGCGCCGAACAGCGCGAGATCGGCGTTCTTGATCAGCTCTTGCGGATCGGTGCCGTCGTCGGGAGAAACGGCGATGCCGATGCTGGCGTCGACGACAATGTTGTGGTTGGCGATCTCGCATGAATCGAGGATCGCCTCGCGCACCCTGATGGCCAGGTTGGCGGCGTCGGTCGGGCTTTCGACTTCGGTCTGCACGATGACGAACTCGTCACCGCCGAGCCGCGCGACCACGTCGCCGCCGCGCACGCATTCTTCCAACCGCGCGGCCACCGTCTTGAGCAGGGTGTCGCCGACCTGGTGGCCGAGGGTGTCGTTGATGTTCTTGAAGTTGTCGAGATCGATGAACAGCACCGCGACTTGCCCCGCGCGGCCGCGCCAGCGCAGCGCGTGCTCGAGCTGGGCCTGGAACAGCAAGCGATTGGGCAGGCCGGTCAGCGCGTCGTGATGCGCCATGTGCTCGATCTGCGCTTCGGCTTCCTTCTGCTTGGTGATGTCCTCGTGGGTGGTCACCCAGCCGCCGTGCGACAGCGGCTGGGTCACGACGTGGATCGTCCGCCCGTCGCCGCTGTCGACCAGCATCTCGGTGGTCTCGGCGGTCTCGAGCAGTTCCTCGATTCTGTGGAGATAGGCGTCGGCGTCCTGTGCCAGCGATCCCGAGGCCTTGCGGTATTCGACGAGCTGGCGCAGCGAACAGCCCGGCCTGACAATGTCATCGGACAGGCGGTACATCCGCAGGTAGGGCCGGTTGCAGACCACGATCCGGCGGTCGGCGTCGAACATCAGAACGCCCTGGATCATATTGTCCAGCGTCTGCCGCAAGAAGCGGTTTTCTCGGTCCAGCAGAGCCGGGCTTTCGTCACTTCGGGCGATAACGGCCTCCCCCACACGAGATAGTCGTGACTGGCGAATAGCCCGGAGGAACCAAAGGGTGGTTGCGCACGCGTAAGGGCAACTGCTTAGGATCGGCAGCGACCGCGCTTGCAAGATGCTGATGGACGGACGCAGTTCACCCCGGCGAGCGATTCTGACGGGCGCCGATGCCGGGCTATTGGGTCGGCGACCCGCTTATGCTCGGGCCCTCGCCCATCGTCACGCTCGACCGCCGGTAGGGTTCCGGTCGGCGCCGGGTCACAGCAGCGCGTCGAGCAGGTGGATCAGCAGTCCGACGAGCCCGCCGACGAGCGTGCCGTTGAGGCGAATGAACTGCAAGTCGCGGCCGACCGCGCCTTCGATCCGGTCGCTGACCGTGCGCGCGTCCCAGCGCTTGACCGTCTCGGAGACCAGCTGGACGATATGTCCGCCATAGCGCGTCGCCACCCCGACCGCGGTGCGCCGCGCGAAGCGGTTGATCTGCTGCTGAAGCGCGGCATCGTCGCGCAGCGCCTGGCCGAGCTCACCGAGCATGCCGGTGACCGCCCCGTCGAGCCCGCCCCTGGGGTCGCGGGCGGCGGCGACCAGGGCCAGGCGCATGCGTTCCCACACCCCGTTCCACCAGGTGCCGAGCGCGGGATTGCCGAGGAGATCGTTCTTCATCCCCTCGACCTTCGTCCGCATCGCCGTGTCGTGCTGCAAGTCGTGCGCGAGCTTTTCGAGGCCTTCGCCGATCTTGCGCCGCAACGGGTGATCGGTATCCACCAGGACTTCGGCGAGCAGGCGATAGAGCCCGTCGAGCACCGAATTCGCCAGCCGGTCGTCGAGACCGGTCCAGCGGACCACGGCGTTGGCCTTGTCGCGGATCATCTGGCGGACCATCTCCTCGTTGTCTTCGAGGGTCAGCCCGGCCCAGTGGACCAGCGAATCGAGCAGCGGCAGATGGCGCTTGTCGGCGATCGCCGCGGTGAGCATCTGCCCGAGCAGCGGGGAGACTTCGAGCCGCTCGAGCTGTTGCAGCAGCCCGGCCCTCACCTGGCCGCCGAGGCGTTCCGGGTCGAGCGATTCGAGCACGTCGGCGATCAGCGCGCCCGCCCCGCCACGAATGCGCGAGGCTTCGTCGCTGCCGGGGCGGGCGAGGAAATCGCCCAGCGCTCGCGCGAGGTTGACCGCGCGCATCCGCCGCGCGATGACGCCGGGCGTGAGGAAGTTCGCCTGGATGAACCGGGCCATCGAATCCGCGATGCGGTCCTTGTTTTCCGGAATGATCGCGGTGTGCGGAATCGGCAGGCCGAGCGGATGGCGGAATAGCGCGGTCACCGCGAACCAGTCGGCCAGCCCACCCACCATTGCCGCCTCGGCGAAGGCCAGGACCCACTCCCACGCGGGATGGGCGCCGACCTGGCTGCGCGCGAGAGCGAACAGCGCGGCCATCGCCAGCAGCAGCCCGGTCGCTGTGCGCCGCATCCGCCGGGCGCGGTCTGGAAGCGGCGGGGCCCTGAACGGCACCGGAAGGCTGTTCCGGCCGGTCATGGGGGCGGCCCGCTCACTCGGCCGGAAGCGCGTCCGGAGAAGGGCTCTGCTTGTGCTCCGGCCGGTAGGTCAGGATCTTGTGCCGCAGCCACGGGCCGAGGCGCTTCTCCACGCCATCGGCCAGGCTGAAGCCGGCGGGGACGATCAGCAGCGTGAGCATTGTCGACAACAGCAAGCCGCCGATAACGGTGGTGCCCATCGAAGAGCGCCAGGCGGCATCGCCCGACAGCGACAGCGCGGTCGGCACCATGCCCGCGGTCATCGCCACGGTGGTCATCAGGATCGGCTGGGCGCGCTTGTGCCCGGCGTCGATGATCGCCTGCTTCTTGGGCACTCCCGAGGCCATTTCCTCGATCGCGAAGTCGATCAGCAGGATCGAGTTCTTGGCAACGATGCCGAGCAGCATCAGCAGACCGATATAGACCGCGATCGAAATCGGATCCGGCTGGCCGTTCTTGAGGAAGCCGACGAGCGCCAGAGCCAGCAGGCCGCCGAGCGGAGCCAGCAGCAGGGAGGTCATGTTGACCAGCGGCGACACGAACCGGCGATAGAGCAGCACCAGCACCGCGAACACCATAAGCACGCCTGCGATGACGGCGATGATGAAGTTCTGGATCAGCTCGCCCTGCCACTTCTCGTTGCCGACCGGCTGGTTCGACACCCCGGCGGGCAGGTTCTTCATGATCGGCAACGCCTTGATCGCGTTCATCACCGGGCCGCTTACCGCGCCGGGCGCGAGGTCGGCACCGACGAAGATGCGCCGCGCCTGGTTATAGCGCTGGATCTGCGTCGGGCCGGCGCCGAAGCGGATTTCCGCGACGCGCTTCAACGGCACCGAGCCGCCGGCAGCGGTCGGGACGGGCAGGTTCTGGATCGTCGAGATATCCTCGCGCGAAGACTTGCCGAGCGAGACGTTGATCGGGATCTGCCGGTCGGAGAGCGAGAACTTCGCCGCGTTCTGGTTGATCTCGCCAAGGGTCGCGATGCGGATCGCCTGGCTCAGCGCACTGGTCGTCACGCCAAGCTCGGCCGCGAGGTCCAGGCGCGGGACGATCACCAGCTCGGGCCGCTGCATGTCGGCCGCGATGCGCGGCGCGACCGCGCCGTGAACGCTCGCCATTTCCTGCACGAGCGTTTGCGCGGTCTTGTTGAGCACCGCCGGATCGGAACCGGTGAGCATCACCGAAATATCCCGCCCGGTGCCGCCGCCGTTCTGCGAGGCGAATGTCACGCGGGCGTCGGGAACTTTCTGCAGCAGCGGTGCGAGCTTGCGCTCCCACTTGAAGCTCTTCATCGCCCGGTCTTTCCTGAGCACCACGAACAGGCGGGCGTTGCCCTCGTTGATGCTTTCAAGGACGCTGGAGACTTCGTCGGTTTCCCGTCGCAAGATCGCGGTGACCCGATCGGCGACAGCTTCGGTCTGCTCGATCGTTGTGCCGGGCACCATCTCGATATTCACTCGGCTGGTGTCGGAATCGGTGATCGGCTGGAACTGCTGCGGCATCGTCGTCAGCAGCGTGGCCGTGATCGTCAAGGCCACCACACCGACGCCGAACATCCACGCGCGATGATCGCGATAACGCGAACGGACGATATGGCGGTAATAGCGGTGCCATTCGGCAAAGCCGGGCGCGGCCCAGTCGACCAGCCATGATAGCGGGGTGGTCAGCAGGCGAACGATGACCAGCCCGGCGACGAACAGAGCCAGTTTGACGAGCGTCTTGTGCACTCCGAAATGCCCGCCCGCCCACACAAGCCCGCCCGCGACGGCGAGATAAAGCGCGAAGAACAGGAATTCGACGACCCCGTACCAGCCTTCGGAGGCCACCGGTTCGCGCCGTGCGCGGTAGGCTTCCACCCCTTCGGTGTTGAGCGTCCATTTGAGGATGCGCATGTAGCGATCCATCATTCGCCCTTCGCCGTGGGCCTGGTGGCCCTGCGCCTGGAGGAAATAGGCCGCGACCATCGGCGTGATCATGCGCGCGACGGCGAGGCTCATCAGCACCGCGGCGACGACGGTGAGGCCGAAGTTCTTGAAGAACTGGCCGGAAATCCCCGGCATCAGCCCGACCGGGAGGAACACCGCGACGATCGACAGGCTGGTGGCGACGACCGCCAGGCCGATCTCGTCGGCGGCGTCGATCGCCGCCTGATAGGCGCTCTTGCCCATGCGCATGTGGCGCACGATGTTCTCAATCTCGACGATCGCGTCATCGACCAGCACGCCGGCCACAAGGCTCAGCGCCAGCAGCGACAATTCGTTGAGCGTGAAATGCAGCAGGTCCATGAACCAGAACGTCGGGATCGCCGAGAGCGGGATCGCCAGCGCCGAGATCATCGTCGCCCGCCAGTCTCGCAGGAACAGGAACACCACAATGACCGCGAGGATCGCGCCTTCGATCATCGCTTCCATCGAGGTTTCGTACTGCAGCTTGGTGTAGTCGACGCTGGTGTAGAGCTGCGTAATCGTGACGCCGGGGTTTTCGGCCTCGATCGCCTTCAGCTCCTTGATCGTCGCGTCGTAAACCGTGACGTCGGATGCGCCCTTGGCCCGTTCGATGCCGAAGGTGACGACCTGCCGCCCCTTCATCTTGGCGATCGAACTCTGCTCCGAATAGCCGTCATAGACCTGGCCGACCTGGCCGAGGCGGATCGTCCGGCCACCGCCGAGGCTGATCTGGGTGTTGGAAAGGTCCAGCGCGTTGGCCGCGTTGCCGACCACGCGCACCGACTGGCGCGAGCCCGCGATCTGCGCCGAACCGCCCGCGGCGTTGGTGTTGACCGCCCGCAACGCGGTGTTGACCGCGCTGGCGGTAACCCCGAGCGCCTGCATCTTGGCCGGATCGAGCACCACGCGGATTTCACGATCGACACCGCCCGAGCGGCTCACCGTCGCCATGCCTTCGATCGACAGCAGGCGGCGCGAGATCGTGTCGTCGATGAACCAGCTGAGCTGCTCCATCGTCATGTCCGGAGCGCTCACGGCGAAGTAGCCGATCGGGCCGTTGCCGCCGGCGTTCACTTTGGTCACTTGCGGCTCGAGGATGCCGTCGGGCAAGTCGCCGCGGACCTGGTCGAGCGCGTTCTTGACTTCGTTGACCGCGTTGTTCGCATCGGTGCCGATCACGAAGGTGACGGTGGTGTTGCTGTTGCCTTCGCTGGCGGTCGACTGGATCTCGTCCACCCCGTCGACCGACCGGATCGCGGCTTCGACCTTCTGGGTAATCTGCGTTTCGATCTCGGTCGGCGCTGCGCCGGGCTGGCTGATCGAGACGTTGGCGGCGGGAAAATCGATGTCCGGCTCGTTGTTCACATCCATCCGGCTGAACGACACCAGCCCCGCGAGGGTCAGGCCGATGAACAGGACGATGGGGACGATCGGGTTGCGGATCGACCACGCGGATATGTTGCGAAAGTTCATGCCTGGGCCCGGGCTTCTAGCCCTTGGTCGACAGCACCGGGCGCACCTTGTCGCCCGGGTTGAGGAAGCCGCCGGCGCGCAGCACCACGCGCTCGTTGCCGCTGAGGCCGGAGACGATCGCGGTGCCTTCGTCGGTCACCGTGCCGGTCTTCACGTCGCGCCGTTCGACCTTGTCGTCCTTGCCGACGATATAGACGAAGCTTCCTTTGTCGTCGGACATGATCGCGCTTTCCGTCAAGCGCGGAGCGACCACCGCGCCGCCGTAAATCACTGCCGTAGCGAAGCCGCCAGGATGGATCGCCGGGTCATAGGGCAGGGCGATCCGCGCGATCCCCTGCCGGTCGGTCGCGTCGATCGTCGGCTCCTTCTTCCAGATCCGGCCGGTGAACACCTTGTCCGTGCCGACCGGCGTGACTTGCGCCGTGGAGCCGACCGAGATGGAGGCGAGATCGTCTTCCCCGACTTTGGCCTGCAGTTCCATCCGGCCGCCCTCGGCCATCGTGAACGGCGGGTTCTGGCCGCCGGCGCTGAGGACCTGGCCAACTTCGACGTCGCGCTTGAGGATAAGACCGTCGACGGGGGCGACGATGTTCAATTGGGCGTTGCGCGCCAACCGTTCGCGGTAGGCGGCCTGAGCCACCTTGACCTGTCCGACGGCACCGTCGCGCGTCGCGACGAGCTGGTCGATCTGCGCCTTGGAAATGAACCCGCGGTCGACCAGCTTGAGCCCGCGGTCGAGATTGGCTTGCGCCAGCTCGGCGTTGGCCTGAGCGACCTGAATCTGCGCCGCGAAGTTCGCCGTCTGCTGGTTCTGCACGGAGCGGTCGATCACGGCCAGCACCTGCCCGGCGCGAACCCAGGTGCCGACCTCGACCGGCACCGAGACTACGCGGCCGCCCTCGCCGACCACGCCGATCGGAATTTCGTGTGTCGCCGCGAGCGTGCCGGTGGTGTTGATCACCCCGGCCACCGTGCTCCGGCCGGGCTCGATTACGCTGACTGTCGGCGGCGCGCTGCTGGCGTCGGAAGCAAGGCCCTGGTCCTTGGCGCCGCGCGACATCATCCACGCGGCGGCGAGCAGCAGAACCACGGCGACCGCGACGGCGACGAGAATCCGCCTGCGGCGAACCTGCCGGCCGTCGATCTCGATCTCTTCGACCACCGCGCCGGGCGCATTGCCCATGTCGGCCATTGTCGTCTCGTAGTTCATCAGCGTCCAGAGTCCCGCGAGGCCCGGCGGTGCGGGGCCATATCACAATTGAGCGCGCGCCACAAAAAGCGACGCCCCGGCGCATAGAGGCCGGGGCGATAGCACGCAATTGTTGCTTCTATCAAAAGCGTTCGCGAGCCGACGAGTAATAAATTGTCGTGAGCAAAACGGCGGGCGCCCTGCGGCACCCGCCGTTTCGGCGTTCAGTCATTGCACCTGCTAGCGGACGCGTCCGCGTTGCACGAGGTTGACGATGCCAAGAAGCACGATCGCTCCGATAATGGCGATGATGAAACCGCCCAGGTTGAAGCTCTGGATCGATCCGCCGATGCCGATCAGCGGGGCAATCACGGCATTGCCGATGATCGCGCCGATAATCCCGACGACGATGTTCCAGAAGATACCCATCGAGCCATCGCGAGCCATGACCATGCTCGCCAGCCAGCCGGCGATTCCGCCGACGATAATTGCGATAATCCAGCCCATACTCCGGTCCTCCTGTTATCCGCGCGCTCAGGCGCTCTGCCGGGATAAACCGCAGCCAGGAGAATGCGTTCCCCGCGGCGCCGCAGCGAAGGGAGGGATCGGAGGGAAAGGCGATGCGCGCGGCCGGCGCGGATCAATACTTGAGCTGGCGCTCGTAGAGATCGCGGTAGTGCTGGATGCGCGTCACCCGCAGGCCCTGCATGCCGGAACGATCGACCGCCCGCTGCCACGAGGCAAATTCCTCGAGCGTCAGGTTGTAGCGCTCGAGCACTTCGTCGATCGTCAGCAAGCCGCCGTTGACCGCGGCGACGACCTCGGCCTTGCGCCGCACGACCCACCGCTTGGTCGCGGGCGACGGCAAGTCGGCGATGGTCAGGGGCTCGCCAAGGGGGCCGATAACCTGCGCGGGGCGGATCTTCTGATTCTCGATCATTACTTCCTCGGAGCCTCGCGTACGCCGCGATCTTGATGGACGTGAGCCATGTCGCCCGCAGCTTTGCCATTGGCTAAATCATCAAGGTTAATGTCCAGTTTGCTCTCCGCGAGCTCGGCGATGTGGCGCGCCGAATCGGGGTCGAAGCTGGCATCGCCCGAGACTTCGCCCATGCCGAGCTCGGCCCGCAATTCGCGCACCGCGTCGAACTTGGCGACGAGATCGGACCACGATACCGGACGCAGGCGGTCCGCCCCGCCACCGAGCGGGTCGAACGTCTGCGCGGGGCCGGCGCCAGGGAGTTTCCCTTCCAACATGCGGCTGTCTTAGGCGGGCAACCGTCAAGAAGCGGTAAAGCACCCGTTTACTCTGCGTTAGCCGGGGTAAACGCGAGGGTGCTTTGCGGTACGTGGCAGCCCGGTGTATGGGGCGCCGCATCATGCCCGCCGCCGCCCTCCTCGACGATCCCGCCGCGCTGTTCGACCTGCCGCGACCAGCATCCGCGTGCCGCATCGTCGTGGCGATGTCGGGCGGGGTCGACAGTTCGGTCGTCGCCGCGCTGGCAGCGAAAAGCGGCGCCGAAGTTATCGGCGTGACGTTGCAGCTCTACGATCACGGCGCCGCCACCGGGCGCAAGGGCGCGTGCTGCGCGGGCGACGACATCCGCGACGCGCGCGCGGTGGCCGACCGGCTCGGCTTCGCGCACTACGTGTTCGATCACGAGAGCGCCTTTCGAGAGGAGGTCGTCGAGCGCTTCGCCGACGATTACCTCGCCGGACGCACGCCGATCCCGTGCATCCTCTGCAACATGGGCCCCAAGTTCACCGACCTCCTGCACATGGCCAGGGAGCTGGGAGCCGATTGCCTCGCCACCGGGCATTATGTGCGCCGGGTGGGGGGGCCGGCCGGCCCCGAGCTGCACCGCGCGCTCGATCCGGCGCGCGACCAGTCCTATTTCCTTTACGCGAGCACCGAAGAGCAGCTCGACTACTTGCGCTTCCCGCTCGGCAGCCTGCCCAAGGACGAGGTCCGCCGGATCGCCGCCGAGTTCGGCCTTTCGGTGGCCGCCAAGCCCGACAGCCAGGATATCTGCTTCGTGCCCGACGGCGACTACGCGCGGATCGTCAGGACGCTGCGGCCGGAGGGCGGCCGACGCGGCCGCATCGTTCACGCCGAAACCGGCGAAGCTCTCGGAGAGCACCCGGGCGTGATCCATTTCACCGTCGGCCAGCGCCGCGGGCTCGAGATCGGCGGCCAGCCTGAACCCCTGTACGTGATCGCGCTCGATGCCGAAGCGGCC
>Ga0207705_10001066_pt1 | contig 22315 bp, 18 predicted proteins | sample KBSC13metaG_FD_184314 | JGI IMG/M metagenome (GOLD analysis project Ga0207705, IMG submission 184314) | Corn rhizosphere microbial communities from Kellogg Biological Station, Michigan, USA - KBS C1-3 metaG (SPAdes) (version 2) | ecosystem: Host-associated > Plants > Roots > Rhizosphere > Soil ... | reverse complement strand
TATCATGGATGTCAAGTGCTTCACCTCTTCTGTAAGCTCACGTATCTTAGCTTCTAGTTCTTTCTTCTTTGTGGAAGTTCTTTTCTTATCTGGTATATGATCCTTGTCATGTCTCCAGCAGAATTCCTTCTCACCTTTAACTTTAATCTTGCATTTCTCTCCTGACTTAGTAAATCCTTGGCAGCTCATTGCGTCTGTATATACTTTTTACTTTTAAAAGGTCACTTTGCCTTGGAGTGGAGATTACTATTTTTTTACTCTTCTATAATAGATACTTTTGTCTGGTCTAGTAATTTTTATTATATCTCCTTCTCTCCATCCTTTCCATATTCTCATTGGGTCGCTGAAAAGAATATAAGGTAGCTCTAGTTCTTTATCTAGTAATTTTTTTAGTTCTTCTCCTTTTATTATTTCATAAGTTATTTCTTTATTTGCCTTAAGAGGATTTATCATTATGTTCAATAGAGGTATTATTTCTATCTCTCCTATATTGTGATATTTTACTCCTTGTTTTTTTTCATGGTTAATTACTATTATATCATCCTCTGTTTCATTATCTTCTCCAATATATGAGGCATCAGAGATCTTGTCCAAAAAAACTATTTCTCTCCCTCTGGATTCTTTTATTTCTTTTTTTCTGATTTCAAGCAATTCGGATACTCTCCTTGGTAGCATTCGTCTTCATAGTGAGGGATTTTTGTCAATATTTTCCTAGAATATTGATCAAGAGACATTTAACCGCAGAAAAAGTATGAATGTGAATATTCTCAGCAGAAAGTATGTAGAAGAAAATTTTATCCGTATAGATAATGAGGATCAACTATTTGATGGGACGTTAGGAACTTCTGATGAAAAAATTTGCAAGACTTGTGACTCAGGGGATTCGGAGGATTGTTATGGTCACATGGGATACATCTTACTGAGAAGGGAAATTCCTCATCCTCTGTTATTGTATAGAATATATATAAAGTTAATGAGATACTGTTGGAAATGTAAGCGCTCGGCTCTTTCATCTCTTGATATTATTCCTGATAGTCGGATATCTGAGAAGAGGCAATTATTGTCAAAGGTATATAATCCAAAGTGTAGTCACTGTGATAGACATCTTAAGATAATGAATGTTAAGTGGAGGAGTGAAGAATTTCTTTTTGAGGCTAGTTCTTCTGGTGGTAAAGAGAAATATACTATTACAATTTCTGAACTTCCTGAGGACTGCAGAGAATATATAATAAAGATAGTACCCGTAATACCACCTCATCTTGATAGAGGGGTGTTTGGGAAGAACAATCTTATGTCTAAATATAAGAGATTCTTTTTACCATCTACTAACCAGTTCAATTTATGTAGCGATATATTGGGAATATCTACTAGTAAATTCTATGGGTATTCTATAATGGCTGATATAGGGGGTAAATCAGGTATTTTTGAGCAGGAAGTATTGGGGAAGCGCTTGATTTATTCTGCCAGATCTGTCATAACCCCAGATCCGTCTCTGGGTTTGGACTATGTTTCTCTTCCATCAGCAATGATGAAAAAGTTAGAAATACTAAATGGGGATATAGTTCTCTTAAATAGACAGCCTACATTAAAAAAGCATTCTGTTTTGGCTTTGAAAGCTCTAGAAAAGAGGGATCCAAGTAACAAAACTATAAGCTTTAATCCATGTCTGTGTAAAGGATACAACGCGGATTTTGATGGAGATGAGATGAACATATTTGTAGTACCCAAGAATAAATTAAGCCTAAAGGAATCTAGGAATATGTTTCCCAGTAAAAACATATTTTCTGAGGATTCCATTGCTCCAGTAATACATCCTCATCAAGATTGCCTGGTTGCTTTAGGAAAAGATTCAATAAAAGAAATAGCAAATTTGCCTCCTAGAGAAAGATCTAGGTTTATAAGAAAGAAGCAGAGAGATTCATATGAGTCTTTAGCTAAGGAAGAATTTTCTCTGACGAACTTCAGGGATTCTATCATAAGGATAATAGAGTCAGGGGCTAGAGGTAGTAAAGAAAATTATAAGCAGATGTTTGAAGAAGTTGGGGAGCAAAGTATTACAGAAAATACAAAGGTTGTAGGGGACTTAAATATTAGGAGTTCTTTTGAAAAAGGATTAAGCTTCGATGAGATGTTTGTTCATTGCCAATCTTCTAGAGAAGGAATAGTTTCTATAGGTGTAAATACACCAAACTCTGGATACTTAGAGAAAAAGATGATAAGATATATGGGAAATATGTTTTACAATGAAGAACTAGGCGTTCATAAGATTGGGAAGCGTATAGTAAGCTTCGAAAAATTCTAATCTGCTTTTTAAAAATTGACTCACTGTTTGGTGGTGTTTTTGGTGAGTAGAGCTTCCTTTAATTTTCTAGGAAAATCTTTGCTGGTTACTGGAGGTATTTCTGTTATCTTGTTTGAGGTATTTGATATCTTAATAAAATTTTTGTACCTGCAACCAGCTAATCCGGTGAATATAAAGTCTATACCTGGTTCCTTGTTCAGCTCACTCATCATTGATATGAATTTCTCCATAAAGATAGACCACAGAACTTCATGTGGTATTTTTATTGGGCTATCTTCCTCTTCTGTCATGGAAATATTCAGGAAAAAAATTCCTGATTCCCATATAGTAGAGAAATTGTCAGCTTTTGCTTCAGTGAATACTTTTAGTATATTATTCAGAGATCTAGTTGGATTTCTTTCATTATTTATCATTATTGGTATTCCTGTTCCGCTATCATATGAATACGGGTGCGGGAAAATGATCACCTTTTTTATGTCACGAGGGGCAATCTTCCCGAATACTTCGAATATTTGGTGGTTTTCTGGGTGTATCCCCTTTTTGAAATTGACTAGATAATTCCTCCTCTCGTTGAGCACTCTTATAATTCTAGTTATTGCACATTCTACTTCTTTATCCATGAACAGAAAATTCCACGAAGGATATGATTCTTTTATGTTTAATAGAGAAAACATGATAAAGGATTTTAGTAGTTGGATAGAGATTTTCCCCAATGACAAAATTGAGCGTGACAATTTCGAACTGTGCCCGAGGTGCAATAGCAGAAACTTGAGAAGTATAAATCTGCAATTGAGATCTCTTGATGAAGGGCAGACTAATATGAAAAAATGTTACAAATGTGATTACAAGTATTACAAAAACAGCTAATAATGACTTAATAATGATTTAATGTATAACAACACTGCAGTGTCCCTTATTCTCCATGTTATCATACTCCTCTAATATGTTATAATATTCTTCTGTGGCAAAATTACCCTCGAATCTTTTATACTCTTCTACTTTTTCTTCTATAATATATCCATCGTTTAATATTTCTATTCTTCCATTGACTCTAGGTGAATACTTTGCTATTAATCTTCCATCTATTCTTTTCCCGAATATTCTAAATACCTCGTTTGTTATTTCCCTGTAATTCCTAAATATATCCAGACATATGTTGGGATCATAATTCTTATTCATATTGTTCAATATATGATTGACATCCTCGATAATACTTCCTATTACCCTGTTTATCTCCTCTGTCTCCGAATAATTTATACCAAGTACTGTTTTTACGTTATGATACTTCTCTTCTAGGATAGGTTCCTTGCTATACATGTCCTTGAAATTATGATAATGAGCATTCGCATCCTTATTTCTCCTTTTGATATGTTCATTCCTCTTTTCTAGATTAGTTCTTACATAGTCTTTCTTATGATCCTCTATTTCATTCCTTATAAGTTCTATTAATCTTTCCTCCCATATGTGATACTTAATTCTCCCGTTAATTATTTCCTCAGCTATCGTGTTATCCTTGTCTAATTTGTCTACTAGTGGCCTAGGTTTTATGACTCTGCCTCCTTCTATTTTCTCCTTATAGAAATTCATGAACAAGCTTCTTGATGTGTTATATCCTTCAGTAATATTTTCTCTTGCTATTTTCACTACAGGACTATGTGTTGTATCTCTAGTTTTTGTGTTATTAGGCAAAGGTATATGTATTGTTGCTTTTACCTTTTCCTTCTTTTGTGGTTCCTTGATTCTGGGATTGCTTTTTCCCATTCTAGCCATGTATATGAATGAATCTTTTTCTTGAATTACCCTGTTATCTTGAATTACTCTTATTTTTAGTTCTCTATTCTCATTGTGTAGAGCCTTCTTCTTCTTCAAAAAGGCATATTTTCTAGGTGATATGCTTATTTTTCCCTCCTTTGAAAGATTGTACATTTGGATAGGATCCATTATGTTAAATAATTCTTCATCTACCACTGTTATGTTTTCATCATACTTCCCTCGAAATATTCCTTCTTCGTCTATTTGCTTTCTGACACCAGCTTTATTTAGTCTTAGCTTTTTTACGTCTATCCAATCAGGAGGATTTTCTGGATCCATCCAGTATAAATTCTCAGGTATATTCTTTATTCCATACTTCTTTCCTATTATTTGGATTTCCTTGATCATCTGTTCTAAGTAGTTCATTCCAAATTTCTCGTAGATCATGACTATTAACTCCTGACTCTTTGTTTTACCTTTTATGAGCATTAATCTGTAAAGATCATACTTTATATCATCAAGATATTCTATGTCGAGATTTAGGGCGTATATCGTCTCTTCGTGATTAGCTTTTAGTAATCTCGCTGATCTCATCATTGTCATTGGTTCCCTACATTCTAGGAATTCAGGATGGAATGTGTTGATATTCAAGTACTTTGAATAGAACATTCTTAACCTATGGTATATTATCTGCCATTCATACCTTTTATATGTTTTATCTTCTACCATCTTTTCCAGCCTTATATATATATGGTCTCTGACATTCTTTCCATAATCAGGGAAATTCGGCATAGATTCTATACAGGTAGCAGTAAAGAACGGCTTAAAGAGATTTTCTGTAACATCTTGGCAGTAAAAATTTCTGTGATTTGTCTCTTTGTAATCTAGAGGGGGGAATATTATACTTGAAGTTACTCCTCTTCCAGATTTTCTTTTCATTATCTCGTTGAGTGTTGGTTCATCATTGCAAATTCCTGACTTCATCGCGTATTCCTCGGCTTCATTCCTGTATATACTTCTTTCCCAGACTTTAGGGTCCAATACTTTAATGTTTTTGTTGTATCTTTTTATCTCTTTTTCATTGTGATTTTCCTTTACCTTGATGCGAAATACATCCTTGTTCTCATCTTCTTGTTCTTTATTATAATTAAGATATGTTTTTTTCTCTAATTCTTTTATTATGTTTTTTGAGTATTCTTCACTTAAACCTCTTATCCTGTTTTCTACCTTTATTTCTTCTTCTATTTTCTTTGAGTATTTCTTCCTGGACTCCTGCAGTTCCATTTTGCTAATTAATACTTCTCTTAATTTAACTAGATCCTTTAGTATTTTTTCACCTTTCTCTGTTTCTCCTCTTACTTTTTTCAAATCTTTTTGGTTTATAACAGAAACTCCTATTCCTCTTTCTACTGTTTGTCTGTTTACATATTTCCAGTCTCTTGAATATATTATGTTAATTAGTTCTTCTAAGTTAATCTCTCCATCCTCTACAATCTTAGAGTAAATATATCCTAATTCTCTAGCCTCTTCTTTCTCTCTATCACACCTTTTATCATTCAACTTACTATCATAGTAATCTAGATACGATAATGTAAATCTACACCCGTATTTTTTTGTATCTACGTAGTTTATTTCTTTCTTATTTTTCTTCAAGTCTTTTTCTAACCTGGCTAGATCATCTATATCTGACATTTTTTCTATAACCTTTCCATTACCTAGTAGAACTTTTTGAGGGGGATTTTTTATGTTCTTGAAAGTATCAGACTTTAAACTGCTGTGTCTTCTGCAATACATTTCTCCGAATTCTGATAAATTAGCGCAGTACTCACCTTTTCTTTCTCCAGACTTTAGTGTCTCTTGACAAGATCTTAGTGAGACTACGTCAGACAGATCCATAAACTTTACTATTTCTTTTTTCAATATCTCAACATCAGCTCCCTTGGATAATATATCAGCGATAATTCCTGTATATAAAACCATCTTATTGAAAAGTTTATCTGTATTTACTAAGAAATCCATTCTTTCACTAGTGCTTAGTTCTATTTGGAAGCAGTCAATTTTTCCCTTTTAAAATTTTCCTCCTTAACTATAATCCATGTTTCATCGCGGAGAAAGCATCCAAGATAATTTCTCTTTGTGATGGATTCGTATAATCCATAAAGCTAAACGGCCCTCTATCACTAGGAAAACGGGAGATGATAAGATCTTCTTCAGGAAATCCATCCTCTAGTTGCATTAGATACTTCGATGATACTCTTGATTTATAAAAGGTGAATTTTGTTCCAATGACTCTTATACAATATATAGTCTGGCAATCCATGATGTTCAATGCATTTCTTATTACCTGGTTATTGTAGTTTGTTGCAGCAGCTGCTATTATTTCTCCTGCTATTTGGTATTCTCCCCATGATTTACCAGGAGTAATACTATTTAAGTGTTTATCTTCATCTATAAATACTACAACATCGTCCTTCTCTATGCTAAATTCAGGTATTGATGATATAGTTTTATCTCCAACACTAAATTTATACATTTTGTGGATACGAAGTAGAAATGGATCTTCATCTAAATCCAACTTCCTTAATATGTAGTCGACGAAGCTGTCAGTGTTTGACTCTTCTGTACCTATAGCTATGTTTTCATTCTCTCTTATTTTGTTTATGTACTTAATGAGGGTTTTCTCCTTTTTGGTATTTTTTATATCTGGTGACATTGGTATTTCTATGTTGCTTAGGTAAAAGAATTCCTCGACTCTAGAATTATCTTTGTTGTTTGTTCTTGGTATTATTTCTGATAATTCTTGGACTCCTTGGTAAATTATGTTGAGGCTATCTGAGTCTATCTTGCGGAACTTGCTAGTTGAATCCATCAGCCTGCGTGGATGTTTTAACTTTTTCTTTTCTGTAGAAGAATATCCGGGGTTCATGATTTGTTTCTTTCATTCTAATTACTAAGGACACTTTTAAGAGTTTAGTATATTTTTTTCCAATATTCTTCTTGATTATGGCTTATGTGTATCTCTCTTATTTCTTTAAGTGTGTAGTATCCAGCAAACTCCCAGTCAATTATAGATAATTTGAAGGCTCCATGATTGTTGTCCTGTTTCTCTTTAGAGATTATTATGTTAGATGGATGGAGATCGCCGTGTTGGAAAAATAACTTTTCATCAGTCTTAATGTTTCTCTCTACCGAAGGATGTCTTATGTCAAATCCTTCTTTATAAGGAATTTTTGATAATTGAGCGATATATTCCTTAGTTTTGTTTATTACTCTTTCTTTTTCTTTATTGTTCATCCGACTTGATATCTCAAAGAGACTCTCACCCTCTATGTACTCGTATATAATTATGTCATTGCTGTTACTGTGGTAAACTATTGAGGGGACGGGAATGTTGGTGTATTTTTTTATAAGCTCGATAGACTTAATTATTTGTTTATTGCGTAGCCTTACAGTCTGAATATCTGTCTTTGAATTATCATATCTCTTCTCATGGTTCACTAGGGTTACTACGTAGTCCCCAATTCTGTGAACCATTCTATCAAAGGGAGGACATAATTTGTTATTGCTATTGCATGATGAAATTAACCTCTCTGCCGTTTCTCTGTTCATGATTTGCTTCTTTCATTCTAATTAGAAGAAGCATTTTTAAAAGATCAAAAAAAGTTCCACTTCAGAGCATCATACAGCTGTATTACTGGTAGCTTTAGTTGGTGAAATATATAATATTCGTAATCCACCTCTAAGTTGTATTTCTTTATCATGTCTTTACTTGCCATCTTGTAGCCTTGATATTTGTGACTACTTCTTATAAAGTAATATTCTAATCTCTCTCCAGGATGAACATCCCTGTTTTCTCCTGTGGATAAGACCTTGGAGAAGATCCTTAGAGGATAATTCTCTAGTTTGTAATTATTCCCTAAATTCCTGTTTATGTAGAGGGAATCCATGTGTACATCCCCCTGAAGCATCTCAAGAATCTTTGATCTCAAGTACAAGTTAACATCTTTGTTATCCTTGTCGTTCATAATCATTGAGATTATCTCCTGATAAATATTTCTGGCCCAAAGACAACTATCTCTCTTGGCGGTTATTACACCTTTGTATTTTAGACCATGTGTTGTTGTATAAATATATTTCTTTTTGGCAAGAAAAAATATCTTGTCAAATATCCCTTCAAGAGAAGTATGGACGGGATTAGGGAACTGTGAATTAATACTAAAGATGATCTCGTTGATTTCTTCTATAGAGAGGTTTTTATTTTTTCCTACAAAGAAACAAGAGTCTGTATCACCGTATATTACTTTAGATTCTATATGATGCATATTTATTATATCAACAGCCTTTTGCAGGTGCTTTCTCCCTGTCATAGTTACTAATTCAGCCCCTTCTAATAACTGCAAATATTCTGAATCTCTGCTTCCTAGAGCTCCATAGAAAGAATTAGTAGCCACCTTATAAGCAAACTGCCTTTTGTCATAGACGGATTTTAATATATCATCTTTTTCATTCTTTAATATTTCTTTTACTACCTTTCTCTTTTCTATTAGAAATTCAAGTATGGATGGGATGAGACCCTTCTTTTCCTTTGAGAATTTTTTTGTTAGTTGGTCTTGGGTTGTATAACATATATTCTCGCTTATCATTATGGATGGATAGAGAGATGCAAAGTCTATAATACAGCAATTGCTATACAACCCCTTATGAGGTTCCAGGACTGTAGCTCCAGAATAACAGAAATTTTCCTGCATTTTTGAAATTTTATTAAAAACATATCCCCTTTTATGACCATAATAGTATAATTGGGAAAATATTTTTTTTTGTTGCCCTCTACTATAGAGATCATGGATGTCCACAAAGAAGATCTTAGAGCTTTCAATGACGGAATACCATATCTTAAGGTAGCTCCATAATCTTTTTGTTAATAGAGAATCAACATAACAATAATCCGCTATCTCACTTAATCTACCTTTTTCATACATTCTAAACATGGTCTCATAATCCATATCTACCTTTTTATCTCCAAGGAATTTCTGACTGACAAAGTCTAATGAGTATTTTTGTATAGGAATCTCCATCTTAAGGTATTGGTATATGTCTACACTGCACCTTCCGGTAAAATTAAGGATTGTTATATTGACTAAGCCATAAGCTGAGCTTTTCCAATTTCTTTCTATTATCTCATCTCTAAGAGAGCTCTGTTTACATCTTCCTCCGCTTGGAATATTCTTTAGGTAGGAAAAATATTTTTCTTTTATGTACTTCATGTCGAAGCCAAATATGTTGTATCCTGTTATTACAGATGGATCATGTTCTATTATCTTCTTGAAGAAGCTATCTAATAATTCAAACTCATCGTCATACTCGCAGTACTTATAATTATACTTCTTATCTTTGTTTTCAACCTTTATACCTTTAATAGATAAGATGTAAGAATCTTCTATTCCATCGTCCTCATTATTAAAAAAAACCATACTTATCATAAATATCACATCTTTTTCGTTCCTAGCATCGCTCATTCCTCTATTATGAGAATAACATTCTATATCAAAAGAGAGAATCTTAACATTAGGGATATCATGGCGTAGATGGTTCAGATTCTCCACAGAGTTCTCATTGACTATATATTCTTTGAATCTTGACATTTTGTTTTTGTTATTTACTTCTTGATAGTTTTTTATTTTTATCCAACCAACATTGTTGATTTGGTGGCTACTTAGAAATTTCAGCAACACAGGAATATCTTGTTCGTATTTTTCTATGTTATGATTATTCCTCTCGTAATTCCTTATATCTTCGCTGTTCTTCAAAACTATCTTTTTTATACCAGAAGCAGGAATACCTCCTCTGAAAAAAGTGTAGTCCTCATAATCTTCTTCTGATTCTCCGCTAGAGTAAATATGTGGATGGTATCCTATTACTCTTATGCAATCTCCTGAATTAGAAAATCCTAGTATAGTAATATTATTGTCTCTTTCATCTATAATCTCCCATTTCACTATGAATAATTCCATGATGTGTTGTATATGGGAGTCATTTTATATGTTTTAAAAATTGACGAAAGTAAGATGATCATAAAGAGAAATGAGAGATGCCACAAGGGTTTGTAAATCTGGATGCAAATGGAACCAGAATGACCTAACTGCGTTTAATATAAAGATTGTTGTAAAACATGAAGAGGAATTTTTTGGGCTATCTTTAGATGATGTTTCTTTGAATAACATTCCCAAAGGGCTTGTTGATCTTGAATGGCCGAGTGTCGAGGATTCTGAGAGTTATGATATTCTTAGATATCTTGATCTGGCGATGTCTATCAAAGAATCAGAAGAGAGTGCAGTGGATGATTTTGCTTCTAGATTATTAGAAATACTAATGTTTAAAAAACCAGGACAATTAATAAGAACAAGGAAGGATATCAAGATGATTATGTGTGGAAAGCTTACTCATGCTAAGGCAGATGTTTGTATCGTTGATGAAGAAGGAATTCTTCTACTTCTACAGGAAGATAAATCTCATATAAACCTCTCTGATCCAGAACCACAGGTAATAGCCGAAGCTATAGCTGCATTTCAGCACAATAATGAGATAAGAACAAGGTTCTTGGGCTTAGAAAGTTTAGAAGAGTATTTATTCCCATGTATCACTATGGTAGGGACTTATCCCACGTTTTATAAAGTAAGAGTGACTAAGCATCTAGATGAAGCAGTTAGGTTTGGTAGTTACCCAGAAGTTAATACTACAGTGGATAGATTTAATCCTATAGCTGATCTATCAGCCTACAGTTATGGCATGAAACCACTAAGATACAGAAAGATTATCCTTCAGAGTTTCATTGCTTTTAGAGATGCTGTTTGTCTATGATCTTCTTTTAAAAAACTTCTCTGGTCTTACAACCTCATCAACTTCATGCCTTCTATCATGGATGTCAAGTGCTTCACCTCTTCTGTAAGCTCACGTATCTTAGCTTCTAGTTCTTTCTTCTTTGTGGAAGTTCTTTTCTTATCTGGTATATGATCCTTGTCATGTCTCCAGCAAAACTCCTTCTCACCTTTAACTTTAATCTTGCATTTCTCTCCTGACTTAGTAAATCCTTGGCAGCTCATTGCGTCTGTATATATTTTTTACTTTTAAAAGGTCACTTTGCCTTGGAGTGGAGATTACTATATTTCTCTCTTTTCCATAAAGCTTTTTAAAAAATTGTCTCTTGTAGGACTAAAGATATGGATGGTATTATTAATATAACCAAGGAAAATTGGGGAGAAGAAAACCCTAGAAGCAAAATAAAGATTGGTGATAAAATTATCTATTATATTTATTCCAAAGATGGAAATAGCATCCTGAAACATGAACTTGAGATGATGGATACAGCTAGAAAAAATAATATTGGAGTAGCAGAAGTTTATTACTACGAAAAAAATGGGAACTTGGAAATATGTATTATGGAATACATAAAAGGACGAAAGGCTGAGATATCCGATACTAATAGAATAATGAGAGAATTAGAAAAGTTCAAAAGAATTCCTGAGAAAGAAAAAGGAGTGTTTTTTAATTCTATAGTTTTGGGTCCTAATAGTGATGAAATAAACTCTTACAATAACATCTCTGAATATATATCAGACCAATTAGATAAGCTATGTAAGATTAGAATGATAGAAAAAATACCAGTAAAATTCCCTGAATTATCTAATAAATTTAGCTTTTCGCATGGGGATATAAGCCTAGACAATATTATAATTAACAACAATAAGACTTATTTTATAGACTGGGAATGCGCAGGTTATTTCCCTTGTGAATTAGTGGATGTACTATCTCTTAAAGATGAATGTTTCAAAAAAGAAAAAAATGACGACATAGGAACCATAATCAACATAGTTAAGTATCTGAGAATTGACAAAGAAAAAGCATTAGATCTTATTAAGCATATTACCTAATGATATTAGGTTTTTAAAACTCAGGAATAATCCATGTAAATATTATAGATCTCTCAAAAGTTCTACTATTCTACTAATATCCTCAGACAGAAAAAAAGTTCTTATGATCTCCGGAATTTCTTCCATATGATAATATTTTACCTTTGAAGGAGACATGAGAATCCCGTGAGGATAGTTTCCATCAACCATGTAGGCTATTATCTGACTTTCTCCTACACTCATGCTAGCATTTTTTGATTTACACTCTATAACTATCAAAGGAATTTTATTGTGAAGTATCTCTACTGTTATATCCGGGATTCCCAGGGTTATTCTATGTTGAGCTCTTATTACATAGCCATTAGACAAAGTTTTTCCAGAAACTTCAAGAAGTCCAAGAGCAACAGAACTCACATCATCTTCTTTCCCGGATTCTATTGTGTCTTTTACTATTTTTCTGAGATTTTCCATACCATAGATATCACACTTTAGAAGGGATCATTTCTTACTGCACGCTAATTATTGCTATATGAGATTGACATTGTCCCTATAAAAGATAATATTAAAGATATGAATAATTTAAGAATTATCTTGAATATAGCTCTTAGTGAAGAAGCTGAACATAATGTCACGGGTTTAGCCTTAGGGATTTTATCCGTCTCTGGTAAAGATATAATACATGGATACCTTGTAAGATCAGAACATAGGATAGCCTACGGAAGACCTGATATAACCGTGGAGGTTCTAAAAAATAGGGTGCCTTTATTAATAATAGAATGCAAAAGAAATTCTATAGCTTCAACCCTAAAAAAAGGAGGAATACAAACTCAAGCCTACATGGTTGATGGTGATTTTCCTTACGGAGTTCTTTTGACACCACAACTATGCTTTTTTTACACAAAAGATAAGGATGGTGTCCCAGAATTAGCCTGTGAATATTCAAACATAGAACAATTAGAAGATATAATAAAGCTAATCAAGAATCTTCCTGAGGATTTAGAACGTCATCATTAAGCTTCTCTTAAATATACTTGATTTTAAAAAATTGTTAGCCAGAAAGAATCTCAGAGTCATGCTATTTATTAGTAACTCACAGGATCTAAGAGAATTTGTCAAGGAAAAACAAGAAGCCCAGTGCTGGACAATTTTTTTTGCTACGAAATTAGTAGAGAAATTTACGTATAAGGGTGACAACAGTGGATGTATCTTATTAATCGAAAGTCCTATCTGGAAATCCTCATCGAGGAAAGAGACGGATCCAAACACTATGATAATTAAGGTATTATCTGGGGATAGAACAGCAGTAGTTATTGAGTGTAAAACATGCAGTTATAATTTCGAAGAAATTGAGGATGATATAAAAGAATATATGAAAAGTCTCGAATGTAGAAATGGGATCATAATGAGTGTTGATAAAGCCGTTGCATTCAGAGTAATAGACGACGATAATGTATTTCCATCAGAGGTCATGGATCTATCAGAAAGAGGAAATCTATACAGACTAACAAACTTTGTTAATGAAGCATGACAAGAGCAATCCTGCTTATTTCGAAAGTTCTTTCTTATTTTAAAAGTCCAATAATTCCGGAATAAGGGGCGCGCACAAAGATAAAGAAGTATTGTTGTCATACAAAGGCATGTCTTCCCCGCTTAAGACATGACTTTGTATGACAAGCGGAGCTATATAGGCCCTTAATTCAGAAAATGACCAAGAAATTTCCAAACAGAAATAAATGGAAGGAAAGATAAGAAACATAATAGTTCAACCTGGCGAAAGAATAGAGATAGAATACAGAACGAAAATAAACCACAAAGAATTCTATTTTCTTAAATCAAAGCTTTCTTTAGAGAGGAACCCAGAATACCATTATGATTTATATAAAATATACAACTCTGATAGTATGTATAGAGTCTTTAGTAATGAAAATAAAGAAATAAAAACCACATTGATGAAATTCCAGATGCTGTTTCTCAATATAAAATACAATCTGTCTGTCTCTATAGAAAAAATACTTATTAATAAATATGAAAACAACATCATCTTTATGCAAAGAAGAAATATAGAGAGGTATTATTATGAGACCAATGGATTCATTGCATCTATATCAAAGGTAATAACTAGCTCCAAAAAGGGGAAACACGTTTCTTATGAGATTGAACTGGAATGTGAAACAAAGGATGTTCATCTGGGAGAAAAGATATTCTTGAGCCTTTTGATGTTTATCAAGTTCCCCTTTAATATGCCTATTTCTCCTGGAAAGAATATGATGAAAAAAATAATATACAATTACTATCTTTCTCCAAAAGCCGACGGGGAAAGGGTGTTCTTAGTAATAAAATCCAAAGAAATATGGCACTACAACAGAAGAATAGATATTGCTGTGCCACCCGGGGTTTTTTCTGAGGAACTTCTTGAAGGAAAAGAAATAGTAATAGACTGTGAATTCTTAGAAGGTGTCTATTACCTTTTTGATTTGCCATTTCTAACAGAAAATAACTACGAATACAGAAAAAAGAAACTATCCGAGATATTCGAAATTTTATCCAAGGTTATCCCATCAGAACTAAAGGATTCAAAAAGGGACATAGCTAGTGATGGGTTAATATTTACCCCCCAAGGTAAGTACTCTGAAGCAGTCTATAAAATAAAACATAATCCAACAATAGAGGTTATTTTTCCACTTACTGATGAGGTCAAAGAATATCTAGATTCAAGAAAGATATTTCCTTCCCTCTCTAATCCTGATGATAAAGAAAAAATATACGAGATAGATCTTCAAGGCAGAATAATAAAAGCAAGAAAGGATAAATCTCTACCCAACCCACTTGTTTTGATAAAAAAAATAGCGAATGACGACAGCTGGGAAAAATATAAAGAAATAATAGAAAGCAATGGATGTCAGATGATGAAATATCACCATAACATGATAAAAGAAAAAATACTAGATATTATAAGTGGAAAGCTCTTAGATATAGGAGATGGAACAGGAGAAGATATAAAAAAGTGGAACAAAAGAAGAAACATCAAAGAGGTATTTGTTGTAGAAGAAAACAAGGATGTAAGAAACAAAATTTCTCTATGCAATAAAAAAATAAACTTGATAGACATAGAATTTAACAATGAATTCCAGAAAAAATACAATAATAAACAAAAAAATATGACCATGTTCTTCTGTTTGTCAAAGGTCATCAAAAGATTTAATAACATCGACGACTTATCAGAAACTATAAAGAAACTTGGAATAAGAAATCTATACATGATAAATATTTTTGAGGAAGATGTTTCATACAAAGAGTGCAATAGATGGAGCATATCATCTGAGGGAGAAGAGAGATTAATAAAGATCAACGGGACCAAGTCAATAAATATTAGAGAAAAAAAGGTCTATTTCAGAGATTTGGAAAAATCTATGAAAAAACAAGGATATAGAATAGGGAAGAAATATAATCTCCCAAATCCTAATATTGACTGCCTTTCTCAAGAAGAGAGAGAGCTCAACAAATTCTACTCCTACGTTTATTTCACTAAAAAAGATGAAATTCGAAGATAAACAAAAAGAATTAAAAAATCAAGAAAATATTTTCAAAGAATGGTGCAAAGAACACGGATATACAGGTCTAGCCAAAGAGTACTACTACAACAGGTTTGATGAAGGATTCTCCAAAGAATCTAAGAACAACGAAGAATATAAAGAATTAAAGAAAATACTCCCATACTTCCATGATGACGGATATATAGTGAATGATAACAACCAGAAGATTAATGTATCCAGAATCCTCTCCAGAGATTATCACAAGATATTAAAAACAGAAAAAAAAGATGGAGAGATAGTAGTCTACGGGCCCTTTGGATTAATAGGAACAATAAAGGATAAGATAAAAATAAAAGATAAAAGAATTACAATAAAGCAGAACGATGAGAGATTTATCCCAATGGACTTGTATAATTTTTCTTTTTTATATAACATAGCCTTAGATGATATAGAAGAGTGGATAAAAGACAAAGATAACTCTATAGAAAGGATGATATTTTTAACAGAAACAAAAGATGGAAAAATTTCCAAATCTGTTAAAAACAACAATTACTTCATAAAGAACATCCTATTAAATCCTGAGATACCTAATATATTATGTGAGAGATATTCTGTGACAATTCAATCTTTTGTAAAAAGCAATATATCTTATTTTTTATATAATTGCCTTTTAGCGGTTACCTCGGAAAAAGATGACAGGGATCATATAAAAAATAAAATAGTCAAACAAAAGCTATTTTTCTTAAAAAAAGATATGAACTTTGAAAAGAAGAAGGAAATAATAAAAAACTTTGTTGAGAGAACAAACTCAATGGAAAGTAACGAATATAATAACACAAGCTGTAGAAATAAACTAGACATATGGAGCTCTTGTAGAAAAATTTTTGTGAGTGACAGAGAATATACATCCTTTCCTGCAAGAACTATCCACTATTCTTTCAAGAAATTTCTCTGTCCATTCGAAACATCTGATGGAATAAACTCGGGATTAACCACATCATTGTCATGTTTTACTATTATCTCACCAGGAAGTTCCATCGAAGAAACTTTTCCGATAATACCAAGTAAGGATAAGATGAACGACAAGATGAAGTTCTTCTTTAATGGATATTATATAAAAAAAGTTGATTTTAGAGAAAAACATACAAGTAGGTTCACAGAAAAAATAAAAAAAATAGACAAATACGCTAGTGTGTATGTAGAAGATAATAGTTTATTTGTGAATACCTACCCAGGAAGACTAATGAGATGGAACGGGGAAAGATTTATTTGTCCTAGTATGATTAATGAAAAAGAAAAAGTCCATGAATCCATGTATCTTGGATTTTCTGCATCTTTAGTACCATTTATTCATCATAACTCTGGTCCCAGGGGAATATTTATGTCCAATATGTTGAAACAAGTCCTAATACCTGATGAATCCTTTGAAAAATCGTGGTTCAGAAACGATGATTTAAAGATATTAACTATTACATCTAAGACCCTTGTAGGAGAAAAAATGGGGATGAATCTATTAGTAAAATGGGCTATACACATGGGATACAACATTGAGGATGGAATAGTTATAACAAAAAAGCTTCTCAAAAACTCAGAAAAATGTGGCTTAAGGAAGTATAATTTCAAAATGGATGTTCTTGAAGAAGAAAACGAGGTACTTATGTTTGCTACATCCAAAGGTGAGTACATTAATCAAGAAAAATACGATGATAGAGGAGTAATTAAAAAGGGGGTTTCAGTCAACAATGGAGAAATATTAGCTAGCAAATTAGCAAGGAATGGAGAGATATACAAGAAAGTATTCCTTAAGGCATCAATAGATTCAGAATGCACAGTAGAGGACTCAAAGGTAGAGAAAGTTGGTGAAAAAATACTAAGAATTACCGTGGATCTAGGATATTCTTTTGACTTGCAAATAGGAGACAAGATGGTATCTAATTCATCTCAAAAGGGTGTCATATCTTATATAGCCGATGACGAAGATGTAGATATAATAATAAACCCCTGTTGCATTCCCAGTAGAATGACTCTAGGACAGATATTCGAAGGGATAATAACTAATAAAATAATTGAGAACAACCTAGAAAATCTCTATTTTCCACCATTTGAAGACACACATGTATTTCTAGAATACATAAATTTCTTAGAAAAAAAAGAATACAAAAACCTCCTAGATATAATTCCGTTAAATGGATATTGGAAATGCTTCAACAGATACTATATTCTAGGACAAAGAGTGGAGGAAAAAATAAGGGCTGTTGGAAAATCCAACAAAATAAGCAGAATTACAGGACAAGTAATAAAGGGTAGAAAAAACGAGGGAGGACTTAGAATAGGAATTATGGAAAAAGACGCAATACTAGCTCATGGAGGTTATAATATCCTCAATGATATGTTTAATGAACATAGCGATGGCATAACTATAAATAATGGAAATAAAAAAATAAGAATTACTAGAGCAGCAATCAACATACAGTACATTCTTAATGCCATGGGATATTCTATTGAATTTTAAAAACCCCGTTTCTGATTTCAAAAACCCCGTTTCTAACTATACTTCACATTACGTCCGGCAAGATTATTTATTAATCCGGAATTTGCGGCCAAACCAAAAATTGGGGGCAAAAATTGACTGCTAGAAAAGTAAACCGTAAAGAAGGGAGTAACAAACCAGAGCAACAAATCAAAGTAACAAACTAAAGTAACTAATCAAAGTAAAATGTATCGCTGTATTTCAAACTTAAAGAAAAATGGAGAACCATGCAAATACAAAGCTAAGTACGATGATAATACCCACTGTGGTTATCATAAAATAAAAAAAGAAAGAAGATGTTGTAGAGAAACAGAATGCTGCAATAAAAGAAAATATTATGAAGAAAAGAAATATTACGAAAAAAAGGAATATCGTGAAGAAAAGAAATATTACGAAAAAAAGGAATATCGTGAAGAAAAGAAAATATTCTCGATGGAAGACATCCGCCTAGAATTTATAGATATAAGAGAAGAAATAGAAAGAGTTGGCAATAATGTTAACAGCAATATTTACGATACTATCTTCAATGATGTGTACGATAAAATTTGCGATACCATATGTAGTAAAATATCTGATATGGAGGATAATATAGTAAATAAAGTTGTTGCTATATTCAAGCCGATGATTCACCAGGTGCAAGATCATTCAGGTGAAATAGAAAATCTGAGAAGACGTGTTAATGAAAACATAGAATCACAGAAAAGCAGGATAGAAGAAATATGCCTTCCGCTCATAAGAGCTACGAAATCATCTACACTCCCTAATACAGAACGAAGATCATCATCATTATGGCTAAATGTATTGAGGAGGGCTCCATCAGAAAATGATAATAGAAATGAAGGTGGTAGTTCATAGAATATGGAGAAATATCTATTCCCTCATCAGGTAGAGATTGCTGATTACATGGCATTACCAGAGAATGATAGAATGTTAATATACCATTCTCTGGGATCAGGGAAAACATTCACCTCATTGGCTTGTGCAAGACTACATGTTCACCTGAATACAGTGGTAATAACTGGAGGAGGATACACTGAGACCAACTTCCAAAGAGAAAACTCCAAATTCAATGAAATATTCTCTTCTACACAGGTTAATGCTAAATATCTTAGGTGGAAGACTCTGTCCAATAGGAATGAAAAAGATGTAATAGAGCAACTTTCTGGATGTTTTATAATAGTAGACGAGGTCCACAATCTCAGGGCAAAGAATGACGACTATACAGAGAATAAATGTTACTATTTTATGAAAAATATTTTCAAAGAACTACTAGGAAGAAAAGTCTCAAAGATAATTCTACTTACCGGCACACCAATAGTAGATGATATCAAAGATATAGATAGCATAATGGAGCTTATGAGTATTGATAATATATTCGAGTATACTAGCAGATATTCTACAGACGATAACTACACAATCACAGATGAAGGACAATACCTGGAAAATATCCTATGGCCTATAACTCTAGTGGAGATGAAGGGGGAAGAAAGAATAAAATATATAGAAACAGCAAAGAAAAAATCCTCGAATAACTTCTATAAAGAGCTAGATGACTGTACCTTAAAAAGCAAATACGAAGAAATAATAAAGAATATAAAAAGCGGACCAAAGATAAATATAAAAGAAAAAGCTTATATTTACTGCGAGAGAGTAAATGGCCCGGGGATAAAGACACTCACAAAACTCCTGGATATCAAGACTAATTGGAAGTATATAATACTAACTAGCGAGACAAGAAAGTATAATTTCGGAGATGAAAAAATAGAAAACTCGGAAGTAATAATAGGAAGTAACTCATCCTGCGAGAGCATTAATATATACGATCTCTCTCAAATACATATAATAACACCTCATTGGAATGCTTCTCATATAAGCCAGGCTATAGGGAGAGGTACAAGGATAAGACCTAATGAAAGAAAAGACCAAAATATAAGAGTATTCAGGTATGCCTCTTATGTTGACGAACCCGTGATAGACATAAACTTTTCCATAGATCTCTATAAATATAATAAATCCTCTATAAAAACCAACGAAAGTATGTATTATCTAAACTATGATTATGGACTCTTACCCAAAAGTAGGAATAACATAAAGCCATCAATATCCAAGGTATTAGATTACTACGAAGAAATAATGCAAGATGGATTCTCTATAAATAAAATAGACCTAAATAAAGAAGAACTAAGATGCATAAAAAGCATAGGAAGGATGAATAAGAAAAACATACAGATTCTAGATGACAAGCTAGTTTCTTTTCCTGACCCTATTACTCCTCTAGTCCTAAAAAACAATAATTCTAAGGATCGTCTAAACCACAATGGCTGGCTATCTCTCTTTTATTACATAAGATCTTTATCATTTGATAAAAAGGTCGCATTATTAGAGAAATCAATATTAGAGAAGAAGATCCATATAATGAAAATCTTCAAAAATTCCATTTTTTTGATAAAAGGATGCTGGTATCACACATTCAACTACAAGAAACCCAGATATTTATCTTACAATGTCTCATACTTTATAATCAAACAGGAGGGGTTAACAAAAAAATTGATAAAAACTGCAATTGGAGAAAAAATATGGATAACATGCTCTATAGAAGAAGAAAAGAATATCTGGGATAGTATAAATCCTAAATGCAAAAAATGTGATAATTATTCCCTCTCATTAATATACACCTTTATCGACGATATATACCGCATAAGAATTAATAAACCTGACAGTCCTGGAGTATTAGACAAAAGAAAATATAATAGAGGAAAAAATATAAGAAGCTATACAAAAAACTATTTAGAAAAAATACTAGAATACTTAGTGAGAGTACAATACATATATGCAGATGACAATAAGACAAGCAAAAAATTCCACCTCAAAGAAGGATTGATACAGAACATAAAGTGGATATTTCTAGACCAAGATGATATAATAATAATATAATCTTTTAAAAATGAGATCTCAAGAGAGATAATAATATCTAAAGATGGAAAATCTAGAAGATGAAATAAAAGAATTAAAAATAAAACTATCCTTTTCTATGTCAATGATAGAAAAATACGTCTTACCTCTAGCAATAAAAAAATTAGAAAAATTTTTTCTTGATACAAAGGACTCATATAAAGAAATAAAGCTAATGAAAGAACACTACAATACCAGAATATTGCGACTCATAACAAAAAAAGGCTCAGATTATATAGTCAAGATATATGATAATACTAAAGATGAATTCTACAAAGAAAGATACTATAACCAAATCAAGGCCTCCGAAATCCTAAAAGACTTCAATGAGATACCAAAGATACTTTTTTGCGATGGAAATATGATAATAATGGAATACATAGAAGGAATAACACTAGAGCAGTATATTAAAGATGGAGGAAAAATAGAAGAAACAAATACCAAAGAGTACTTAGTCAATTTTCTTAGGAGACTTTCCCACTTGACAAGCAATAAAGGAGTATTAATAGACAACGAGATGACAGACGATAAAATCAACAACAGAGATATCAAAGAAGTAATAAAAAGCTACGATTGGCTAGTTGATCTAGATGATTCAAACTTCATCTTTTCTCATTGTGACCTTCATGATGAGAATATAATAATAAGAAATAAAAAGGTAGTAGCTATAATAGACTGGGAGATATCAGGATTCTATCCGGGAAACTATGAGAAATTAAAGTACGAATATTTAAAAGATAATTATAGATACATCAACGAGATATACCAATCAATAAATGGAGTGAACAATCTCCAGAGAAAATTTTAAAAAAGCTAAATAATCTCATCTCTTCCTATAATAAAATTATCCCGAAGATCTGTTATTAGCTCATATCCTACATTGTCTTCACCATCATAGTGCTTGATTACAATAGATACATTCTTTTTATAACTTTTTTTAATCACAGGTAAGAATTCATACATTACCGACTTTTTCCTTACTAATATCATAAGCTCCGTATCGAAAATCCTCTCTATAAAAGGATAGAAGAACCGTATATCAGGGGTAGATGTTGACAAAAAATACTCAAAAAGGCTATTAGAAAAATCAACAAATCCAAGGCGGTAGAATTCTTTGTAGCACTTTCTCATTACTTCATCATTAAATTTTATTTCTTCATCTTTCAATAATTGCTTCCAGTCACTTAACCTTGTTCTTAAATATTTCGTTGTATCTTTTAGGATATTCTCAAAAGGGTGATAATTGCTGATATACCCCACCTGGCCGGGTAGGATAATCCCCTTCTTACTGCTTCCCCTCTCGGAATACTTTTTGAATAACATCTTAAATTCATCATCT
>Ga0207705_10001065_pt1 | contig 22324 bp, 19 predicted proteins | sample KBSC13metaG_FD_184314 | JGI IMG/M metagenome (GOLD analysis project Ga0207705, IMG submission 184314) | Corn rhizosphere microbial communities from Kellogg Biological Station, Michigan, USA - KBS C1-3 metaG (SPAdes) (version 2) | ecosystem: Host-associated > Plants > Roots > Rhizosphere > Soil ... | reverse complement strand
CATGGGAGAGGACGGCTACCGCCATTTCATCGAAAGCAGCTTCCCGGCAGTGGCGTGATCTACTCTTGCTGGGTGTCTAACGATTTGGTATGGCATGGGCCATGACTAAAATTGCTGCCCTGCTCGCCTCCATGGCGCTCGTCACCACTGCCTCGGCGGAGTCATTTCTCAAAAACAGCGGCTTTGACGGCAAGCTCGCACCGTGGAAATGCGAGGATGGCAAGCTGGCTGCTGATCCCGAAAATCCGAAAAATACAGCACTCCGATTGATCGTCGATGACGTGTTTGGCCTCAGCCAGAAATTCAGATGGCCCGCTGGGAAAAAACAATTGAAATTCACCTTCCGGGCTCGCGCTGAAACCGCCAGCAAAGTCTCACCCATCCAGCTCCGCGTGCGACTCTACGATGCAAAGGAAAATTCCGCCCTCGTCTCCACACACCGCATCACCACCGCTGGTAAATGGGAGGTCATCAAGCTCACCATCGAGAAACCGGATCTGGAAATTATTTCCTTCATGCTCGAAAGCAACCGGGGAAACAGCATCCTCTGGCTGGACGATGTGACACTGGAATAAAATCTATCAGCTTCTACCAAGATATGCGTTGAAGTCCATTTACAAAATCAAAGTGCTTGTCGCGCGAGAGGATCGGCAGCCCGTGTTGAAGGGACAAAGCCGCCAGCCATAAATCATTGTGGGGAATGGTCCGGCCCTTTCTTTTTAATTTGTCGGAAATTCGCGCATAGTGGCCGACCGTCGCAAAATCTGGAAACAGGACCGGAATCGTTTCAGCCAATCTTCCCAGCAGAGCAAGCCCTGCTGCGGGTTTTACTGAGCCAAGAAGTCCGTAGTGAAACTCGGCTATCGTGATGTAAGGAAGCATCAGGATTTCAGCGGCGCCCAGCACTTCAAGCACTGCCGGATCACGCTCAGCCATCGCTGATAGTGCATTCGTATCCAGCATCATGAATGCGTCTCCCTTTGTTGCGCCATGTCTCTTGCATCCGCTTCCGCAACACGAAGGGTTATGCTTTCTATCACATCTTTCGGAACAGCGGGTAATTCATTGATAAGGGCCATCCATGGTTTTACCTGCTGGCTGAGCTCGACGGCGGACAATCGGCTTTCCACTGCTTCTGTGATAAACGTTTTTAGAGACACTCCACGTTCTGCGGCAGTTGCCTTTGCTCGGCGAAAAACGGGATCCGGAAGATCAATAGTCGTTTTCATAACCCATATTCCCGTTTTCCCGCTTTTCCGTCAAGCAACACCTATTTTAGCAGCTTCATCGCCTCCTTCATCGCAGTAGGCAGGTTCATGGAGCCATTGCCGCCTAGGCGAGTATCGATTTCCTCCAAGCGCTGGATCAAATCCCGCACTTCACCACGACTGGCCGGCCCACCTGCAGCATCACAGAAATGGGTGCGACAGCCGAAGGGGCGGCCCTCATAAATCTGGCATCTGCCGTTTTTAGGATGAAGAAACGGGCAGCTCCCATCGGCAGGCACGACCACATCCTTCCTGCCCGCAGCCTTCCAGGCTTTCGCAGCAACAAGTGCTTCGCCCCGCGTAAGATAAGGCGTGTGTCCCGCCAGACGGAAGCGGCAGCAATCCGCCAGCCCCGTGCAGTTCCTCTGGATCGGCCGCTGCTGCCACTCGGCATAGATCTCCCTCACCTGGCGTGAGACATCATCGGGAGCGGGCTTGGCTTTCATGGGCGGGGAACTAATCCGCGCCGATTCAGAGCTGCTTTTCCAGATCTTTCCACACGTGATCCGCGATGATTTTCTGACCCTCTGCAGTAGGGTGGATGCGGTCCGGCTGGTTGAGCTTCATGTCTCCGCCCACTCCTTGGAGCAGGAAGGGGATGAGCTGCACGTTTTTAGCCGTAGCCACTTTTGGAAAGACGGCTTTGAAAGAGGCAGTGAACTCCGCTCCCATATTGGGCGGCATCTCCATACCGATGAGCACGATTTTGATTTGCGGATTTTTCGCACGCGCCTTGGTGATGATGCCGGTGAGATTTTTCTCCGTTTCCGCCGGAGCCACGCCGCGCAGGCCATCGTTTCCTCCCAGCGCGATGATGAGCACGTCCGCCCCCTGCTGGCCGAGCGCCCAATCGATCCGGCGCAGGCCGCCCGCGCTGGTATCCCCACTGACACCAGCATTCGTCACAGCATAAGGGAGTTGCGCGGCATCGATTTTTTTCTGGAGCAATGAAGGGTAGGCCTCATCGGGATCCAGTCCGTAACCCGCAGTGATGCTGTCTCCCAGAACCACGATGCGCTTTTTCTGGCCATTTGCATTCTGGGCATGTGCGACCGATACTGCCCCGCCCGTCACCATTAGAAGCGTGCACGCCACCATTTTCAGCCATGTCATCTGCCAGCCTAGAACCATCGCCAAATTCTGTCAAACGACCCATTCTGGAGATCTACGGGCTGAAAAAAATCCATCGCTCTGCCAGCCATGAGCTCACGGTGTTACGAGACATCCATCTGAGTCTGGAGGAAGGTGAGACCTGCGCGATCATTGGGCCATCCGGCAGTGGAAAGACGACACTGCTGGGCCTTTGTGCAGGCCTGGACGATGCCACTTCCGGCTCGGTCAAGCTGGCTGGACAGGCATTGGAATCGCTCAATCAGGATCAGCGCGCTGCATTGCGAAACCGGCTGGTGGGCTTTGTTTTCCAGAGTTTCCAACTGATCCCCACCCTCACCGCGATTGAAAATGTGCTCGTTCCCTTGGAACTGCGTGGCGAACGCGGGCGGCAGGCGGAGGCAGCAGCCCTCCTGCGCGAGGTGGGACTGGGCGACCGACTGGACCACTATCCACTGCAACTCTCCGGTGGAGAACAGCAGCGCGTGGCACTGGCCAGGGCCTTCATTCACCGGCCGAAGATCCTTTTTGCAGACGAGCCGACGGGAAATCTGGATGCGGAAACGAGTGGCCCGATTGTGGACATGCTGTTCCGCCTGAATCGTGAGGCAGGTACCGCGCTGGTGCTGGTGACTCATGACCCCTCGCTGGCAGCAAAGGCCCGGCGCGTGGTGAAGATGAGCGGTGGAACGATCATCGCGGAGGAGGAAAATGCCCTCGCCTGATTCTTCTGCCAAAGGGCTGCCGCGCACCATGTTGACGGCTCTCTTCCATTCTTGGACGTGGAAAATGGCGTGGCGGGACAGCCGCACGCAGCGCCTGCGGCTGGTCATTTTCTCGCTGGCCATCGTTTCCGGCATTTCCGCACTGGTGGCCATCCACTCGCTCAAGGCCAGCGTGCAGACAGGCATCGCTTCGCAGGCAAAGGAGCTGCTGGGCGCGGATCTGCAGATTTCCTCGAAGCAGCCTTTCAGTGAAGCGGATCTGGCCAAGCTCACACCACTGGCCTCACAAATCAGCAAGGAAACGACGTTTCCCTCGATGGTTAGATTTCTGCCTGGGGGCGGGGCAAGGTTGATGCAACTGCGCGGCATCGACGGCGGCTATCCGTTTTATGGTGCAGCGGAAACGCGGCCTGCCGATGCCTGGAAACGCCTGCAAAGTGAGCCGGGCATCCTCGTGGAGCAGACGATTCTCGATCAATACGGAGCCAAAATAGGCGACGAAGCGGAGGTGGGGAAAGTACGCTTGAAAATCCTTGGCGTAGTGGAAAAAGGCCCGCCGCGTTCCAGCAGGTTCAGCGGATTCGCCCCGGAGGCCTACATCCGCCTTTCCGATATGGAACATAGTGGCCTGCTGGGAACGAACAGCCTGGCCAGCTATCAACTCCAGTTCTATCAGCTCAAGGATGGCATTCCTGCAAAGATGATGGAATCCAACATCCGCAATACCTTCAAGGAGACCACATGGGGCATCGATACGCCTGAAGAGAGGCAGGAAAGTCTGGGCAAGGCGCTGGAATACTTTCAGCAATTTCTCGGCATCATCGCGATGGCATCGCTGGCCCTCGGAGCCATCGGCGTGGCGGGAGCGGTGCATGCACATATCACCCGACGCGTCCCTACGGTAGCGATCCTCCGCTGCCTGGGGTGCCCCGGCCATGTGGCCTCCGCGATCTATTTTGCCCAGGCTGGCGCATTGGGCCTGCTGGGTGCACTGCTCGGTGCTGGGCTGGGGATTGCGCTACAAATGGGCGTGCTGCTCATTTTCAAGGACAGCCTGCCCGTGAGTGTGGCGCCTACTCCAGAGTGGAAGATTGTTGCACAAACAACTGCGGCTGGCTTTGCCGTGTGCTGTGGCTTCGCGCTGATCCCGCTTTTGAAAATCCGCCGCATCCCACCTGCCGCCACACTGAGAGGTGGAGCCTCGCTAACAGGAAGTCGCCTGCTGGCAATTCCGGTCTATCTGATGCTGGCAGGTCTCCTCGCCTGGGTGGCGCTCTCCAATGACCCGAACTGGATGCGTGCTCTGGGGCTCCTCGCCGGACTGGTGGTGGCCTTCGGCATTCTCACTGCCGTGGCACGCGCACTGATGGCGCTGACCCGCCGCATCGTACGCCCCAGCTGGCCCTATCTGCTGAGGCAGGGCATGTCCAATATCCACCGCCCGGGCAATCAAACGCTGCTGTTTCTGCTCTCCCTAGGACTCGGCACCTTCCTGCTGGTGACCATCCTGCTGGCTGGCAGTCTTCTCAACCAGCGCCTCCAACTGGGCGAAACCGGAGTGAGTCCGAATCTCTATCTGGTGGATGTGCAGCCGGACCAACTGGCGGGAGTGACGGACATCATTCAAAAACAAAACCTTCCCGTGCTGGAAAGCTCCCCCATGGTGACCATGCGCATCCAGGCCATCCGTGGCGTGCCGGTGAAGGATGCGAGAGATGTACCGCGCTGGGTGCTGCGCCGCGAATTCCGCTCCACCTACCGGGCGGCCATGAATTCCACGGAAAAGTTGAAGGCCGGGAAATGGGAGACGTCTGTGGCTGATCCGGGCGGACCCGTGCCGTTATCACTTGAGGAAAAAATCGCTGCCGACCTCCGGGTGAGCGTGGGTGATGAGATCACGCTGGATGTGCAGGGCGTGCCGGTGAATGCAAAAATCACCAGCATCCGCGAGGTGGACTGGAGCCGCTTCAATCTGAATTTCTTCATGGTCTTCCCACCCGGCGTGCTGGAAGGCGCACCCGGCTTCCATGTGGTAACCACACGCACTCCGAATCCAGCGGCCTCCGGTGAACTCCAGCGTCTGCTGGTGCAGGATTTCCCGAATGTTTCCGCCATCGATCTCTCACAGATTCTGGAAAAGGTGCGGGACATTCTCAGCAAGATCTCACTCGTGGTTTCCGTGCTGGCGGGATTCACCGTGCTGGCTGGCCTGCCCATCCTCATCGGCACCCTGCTGAATAGCCGGGATGTGCGCCTGCGGGAAAGCGTGCTGCTGCGGACGCTCGGCGCGTCTGCCAGACAGGTGCGGACGATTCTAACTATCGAATACGCAACCCTTGGTCTGCTCTCCGCCTTCACCGGCGTGCTGCTGGCCAGCGCCGCGAATGCCGCCCTGGCGATCAAGGTTTTTGAAGCATCACCCATCCCTCCGCTGTCCTTGCTGGGCATCGCCTTCGGCACCGCAGCAGGTATCTCCGTCCTCGGTGGTCTGACCCTCAGCCGTGGAGTCTGCAATCACCCGCCACTGGAAATCCTCCGCGGTGGGGTGTGATGTGGCGGAAACTCCGTTTTCAGAAAAGGCTCAGCAAACCAGGTTTATTGTTAGTTTATAACCACTGGGAAATCTCGGCATCAAATTCAAAGCAAGAGCTGGAATCAACCATGGGGGCTGGTCGCAACTCTCTTTCCAAAGCACGGGTGAAAAGCGTTTTTAGAGAAAATTGTCGACGTACCGCTACCGCTTTCCCTTGGACAAAAAGGTCGTCTGGAAGCTCAAGAGTCGTCTTCATCTGGGTGACTGTATGTTTTTGTGGGTGTTTTGCCAACATACAGTCCGTGGCAGGTATCCCATCGATTGGATGATGAGATACCTATTCCATGACTTAAGCCGCCACGATATTCAGCAGCTTACCAGGAACGAAGACCACCTTGCGGATCGTCTTGCCATCGGTGTGCTCTTTTACCTTCGGGCTGGCGAGGGCCAGGGCCTCCACGGTTTCCTTGTCTGCGTCCTTGGAGACTAACAGGCGATCGCGGAGCTTGCCGTTCACCTGCACCACCACTTCGATCTCCGTGCGGATGAGAGCGGCAGGATCGTAGGCAGGCCATTCGGTTTCGGAGAGCATGGTGGTGCCACCGATGAGCGAGTGGATTTCCTCTGAAAGGTGCGGGGCGAAGGGATTGAGGACTGTGAGGAACTGAGTGAATTCCTTGAGCGGCACGACTTCCACCTGGGTAAAGGCATTCGTGCAGATCATCATCTGCGAGATGGCGGTGTTGAAGCTGAGCTTCTCGATGTCCTCGCCCACCTTCTTGATGGTTTCGTGGACCACGCGCAGCAGTTCCTTATCCGTGCAAGGCACATCCTGGATCTTCGGTGAAACGCTGATGGAGTCTTCTTTTTCATCCACCGCCACACGCCAGACCCGGGCGAGGAAACGGGAAACACCCTCCACGCCTTTCATCTGCCATGGCTTCACCTGCTCCAGCGGCCCCATGAACATTTCGTAAAGACGCAGCGCATCGGCTCCATACTCCGTCACCACATCATCCGGGTTCACCACATTGCCGCGGGACTTGGACATCTTCTGCCCATCCTCACCGAGGATGAGGCCTTGATTCACCAGCTTCTGGAATGGCTCAGGCGTGGTGACATGGCCCAGATCGAAGAGCACCTTGTGCCAGAAGCGGGCGTAAAGAAGATGAAGTACGGCGTGCTCCGTACCACCAACATAAAGATCCACCATGCCTGGCTTGTCGCTCGTCCAATAGGCTTCGGCCTCATTGGAAATGAATCTAGCCGTGTTAGATGGATCGCAATAGCGCAGGTAATACCAGCATGAGCCGGCCCACTGCGGCATGGTGTTCGTTTCACGCGTGAAGCCATCCGGCAGGGTGACCCACTCGGTGGCCTTGCTGAGCAGAGGATCCGGCGTGCCGCTTGGCTTATAGTCTTCCAGCGGAGGAGCGAGAAGCGGCAGTTCGGACTCCGGCAGTGCCTGATGCTGACCTTCCTTCCAAATGATCGGGAAGGGCTCGCCCCAGTAGCGCTGGCGGGAGAACAACCAATCGCGCAGCTTATACTGGATGCGGCGCTTGCCTTTGCCTTCGGACTCCAGCCAATCGATCATCTTGGCTTTGGCCTCGGGAGTAGGAAGGCCATCGAGGAAACCGGAGTTCACGGCAGTGCCGGGATCGGTGTAGCCCTGCCAGTCGACATCGGTCGTTGGTTGAACGACCTGCAAGATCGGAAGATCATACTTCTGGGCGAATTCAAAATCCCGTTCGTCATGCGCAGGCACGGCCATGATGGCTCCGGTGCCGTAGCCCATCATCACATAGTCTGCGATCCACACAGGGATATCCTCTCCGCTCACAGGATTGGTCGCATAGGCTCCGGTGAAGACGCCGGACTTATCCTTGTTCAAATCACCGCGATCCAGATCGGACTTGGCGGAGCAGGCTTTCTGGTAGGCCTCGACGGCTTCCTTTTGCTCTGCGGTGGTGACATCCGCTACCAGTGGGTGCTCTGGAGCGATGACCATATAGGTCGCGCCAAAGAGTGTATCCGGACGGGTGGTGAAGACGGTGATCTGGGCTTGGCGGTTGGAAACCGCCGCCACGGTGAAATCCACTTCCGCACCTTCGCTACGGCCGATCCAGTTTTTCTGCAGCAGCTTGATGCCTTCCGGCCAATCGAGCGTGTCCAGTTCATCGATCAGACGCTGGGCGTATTTCGTAATGCGCAGCATCCACTGACGCAGCGGACGGCGCTCCACGGTGTGGCCCTTGCCCTTCCATTCCTCCACTTCCTCGTTTGCCAAAACGGTGCCGAGATCCGGGGACCACCACACCGGTGTATTGGCCACGTAGGCGAAGCGCACATCGTCGATCTGCTCGCGCGTCCAGCCCTTGGCCTCCAGCACGGAAACAGACTTCGCCTTCTTGTCCTCCTCGCAGTAGTAGGAATTGTAAAGCTGGAGGAAAATCCACTGCGTCCAGCGCACATACTCTGGATCTGTGGTGGCGATTTCCCGATCCCAATCGTAGCCGAAGCCGAGCGACTTGAGCTGGCGGCGGAAATTCTCGATGTTCGCTGCAGTGGTGATCGCCGGATGCTGGCCGGTCTTGATCGCATATTGCTCCGCTGGCAGGCCGAAGGAATCGTAACCCATCGGGTGCAGCACGTTGTGACCGGTCATCCGCTTGTAGCGGCCGATGATGTCCGTAGCGGTATAGCCTTCCGGATGACCCACGTGCAGGCCGGAGCCGCTGGGGTAGGGGAACATGTCCAGCACGTAGTACTTTGGCTTCTTGGGATCGAAGTCCGCATCGCCCGGCCCCGGGGTGCGGAAGGTTTTTTCCGATTCCCAGCGGGCTTGCCATTTGGGCTCGAAATCACGGAATGGGAAAGGTTTGCGAACGTCGGACATGATCGGGAAAGGTCGCGGACTGTGGGAAATGGCGCGCGGATTGAAAAGAAAAACCCGGGAGGGCGGGAGGACGGGCCCCTTGTGAGCTCGCTTTTTATGTCCAATATATTGCTAGGGATTCGCTCATCCCTCACTGATTTCCTTCAATGTGGCCACCAGAGCAGTGAAGATCTCCGGCTCCAGTGAATGATTCGGGCTGCCTTTCAGGCAGGTGCCGAACCACTTGGCCAAAACATCCCGGCGTTCTTTGGGGAAGCTGCGGGTAAAGCCGGCGGCATCTCCGGCCAGGACCTGCGTATCCCGCCTGCCATGGGCGCGCAGCAGCATCTGCCGGTAACGGGTGAGCACGCCATCGAGTAGAATCCATGGAAAATTCGGAGACTTGAGCGGCCCCATGATCAGCGTTCTCCCCTCCCCGCTGCCCACCTTGATGCCGCCCATCAGATCCAGCCGCAGGTCCGGCAGGCTGCCGCCTTTCAACCAGGCAGCCGCTCCCCCGCCGAGGGTGCCGAAAATCGTCCCGACACCATGTGACAGAAATCCCGTGGCCGCATCCATCGCAAAGCCCGCGGCACCACCCGCCAGAGCAGCTGCCACCGCCAACTGGCTGCGCCCGAGACCCCACTTCGTCCACGTCTCATCGCTCTCCAGATCGATCCCCCGGAAGGACGCTGCGTCTGCATCCGCCTTCAGCAGGTGATGGCGATGAATTTTGAGCAGGTTTTCGAAACAACGCAGCTCCAGTTTCGTTAGATCATCCAGATAGCGATCCGTGAGCAGCTCCATCTTCCGCTGTTTGCGTGAAGGCAGCGTCAGATCCTTTTCCTCCAGCGTCGCGCTTACCCGCAGGCCCAGCGCGTTTTCCAAAAATGTCAGGATCACTTCCGCCGCTTCCTCGCGCCGGGTATCCCACTCGTTTTCCACCAGATGAATCGTTTCCTCCAACTGCGGCCGATGACGCTCCTCGATCTCCAGCAAGGACTTGAGCAATCGCAGCCGCTCGTCGTAGCGCGCCCGATGAGCATCAAACGTCCGCACCAAATTAAAAGAGCCGCCGAGTTTTTCCCGCCACGCTTCTTCCTGCCCACTCACGCCCATCGGCACATCCCTCAGATTCAGCAGCGCCAGGCGTGGCCTGCCCGTCCAGCGCAGGATCTCCATTTCCGCTAGAAAATCATCCCGCAGCGGTTTTCCTGGATCCACAATGTAGAGCACTCCTGCCCCATCCAGCAAAGGCTCCAGCAGGCGCTTTTCATCTCCGAATTCCTCACCCACTTCCCTGCTGAAACGCCGCAACGTTTCCAAGCCCGGCGTGCCATTCCCATGCATCTGCTGGATCGCACGCATCGCCTCAATGGGCCGGGAAAAGCCAGGAGTATCAATAAAACGCAGGCACTCCTTGCCACCGAAAACGACTGCATGCGGTTGACAGTGCGTGGTTTCCCCCGGAGTAGCGCTCACCCGGATCACCTCATTGTCATCGATTTCCAACAGAGTGGCAATGACGGCGGATTTTCCCATATTCACACGGCCCACCACTGCAAAGGTTGGGAGGGAGCGTGAGGAGTCCGGGTGCATCACATGGAATTCAGCCTATTTCCACACTTCTTGCAATCCCATGAACTGCACTTTCTTAAAAGCAGATGGCTGATGAAAATCCGGTTCCTCGCCTGGAAGTTTGGTAGCGCTAAGGAATTTCTGCTCTGGAGAGTTCAGAATCATCGTCACATTCCCCAGCGTTTCCGGCCCGAAATCGAGGCGTGCCCTCAGCAAGTCCAGTGGGATTGCCATCGCCACCATCCATGCACCATCCGGTGCCACATCGGCAAAGGTCGCGACTTCCGGCATGACGATATCGGCTTCTTCCTCGCGCACCCGTGGCGCTGTGAATTCACACGTCCACCACGCGCCATTGGGTGCCAGATTGAACTCGAAATAGCGTCCACTCTTTGCATGACCCAGGAATAACTCGGCCACATCATATTTCCAAAGCTCTCTCTGATACTGCCCCGGCCGCGCCGCTGGATGGAGCGCTGCTGGCTGGCGGTGGGTGGCTATGAACCACAACCTCACAGGATCAGTAATCACGGAAAAAGCAGGCAGCGGCTCCACCGGATTTCCCTGCCAGTCATGACTCAGTCCCAGCAGCGGAACATCCAGCCCACCCCACATCAGTGGCTTATCACTTGTGAAGATCGTCATGCCTGATTCAGGGAGCAGAGAGCGGATGCTGTCCAGATATTGATGACTCCGGCACTCATCTTACGATTTCCTCCAATGCCACAGCGTAGCGCTTTTGCAGGGAAACCATACTCCACATGGGATCCTTGTAACCTACCATCTTCCACACTAGATAAAGCAGCCATACCCGGAATTTCCAGTAACGATCAACCAAGGGATGGGTCAGCTTTTTCCGCTCCAGACAGAACTGCTGAAATCTCTGATAGCCTCCCGGGGTGAAATCCTCCTCGCGAAAAAAATGACGGAAGCCGCCGCCGATTTTAGTTTGTCCGAATGCCTCCCGCGGCAAACCGGCATCCTCTGCCAGGCGGCGGGCCAACGGACGATTGTATTCTCCGCCGATATCCCAAGGCTGCATTTCTTCGGACCACGCAATGCATGCAAGCTGCCGACTATGAATCATGGCAACACATGAGGGAGAAAATATCACATATCCTGTTCTCAACTGATGCTCTAACTGACCGATTCCGCTGATAAATCTGGCGGATGATTCAGAGCGTTCATTGCAGAAATGGGCATACTCCGGTTTCCAAGCCAGATCTCCATTGTTGCCGCAAATGAAAACCTTCCCCGCCAGATCTTTTTCCACTCCTGCCAATGTGGCTTGGGAGGAAATCGGCATGAAACAAAACTCTGCCTCATCGAAATGATCCGCCTCTTGAAACGCCAGCCGAGAGACTTCCTTGCAATTTAGCCCGAAGTAATGGGCATGCTCGCGTCCACTATCAGAATAAGGTTCCTCCCACCGCGGATCGTAAAACGAAAAAGCTTCCTTGCACCCGGCCTGGCTTACCAATGCTGCATTGGCATTCGTATCGTAACCCTTGGACAATGCCACAATAGAATCCATCTGCTTGCTCCGGAGAGGTGAGGAGGCGTTTGCCAGAAGCGCTGTCACCGCGCTTTGAATGATCTCATGGTACTTCTGATAGTCAGTGGGGAACTCACCATCGGGAGGACGTTCAGCAGATAGGATTCCATCTTTCCCTATGGTGACGATGGCGCTGAAATGGATGTTGAAGTGTTCCCGTGAGGAAACCCTCATCTTACCTGATAGATTAAAAAGACCTTTTCTCCAGATGCTGAGAAGGTCATAGAGATGCAAGGGATATGCCTGATCCATCTCCTTCCTTGCTGCCGCAAGGAGGAAGGAGGGTGAATTCGAAATATAAGTCTTCCCGTCCGATCTCATGGAGAACAGCGGACACAACCGATCACTGCTACTGAAGCATTTTACCCCCCCATCAACAAACAAAGCAGCGGTACCGCTGATGATGCTGGCATTTTTTAATCCTTCTGCAGAAAAGGGGCCATCCCAGGCACCATCCGCCAATCCGCCTTCAAAAATCTCCACATCATGCCCGTGATAGATTGAAATCTCCCCCTTGTGGATCATGGCACACCATGCCCTGCATGGCAGAGAGTCCACCTTTAGGAGATTCGGCTTCATGACTCATTGAGACTGTAATCTTTCCTCAATTTCCCAAAACCCCACTGGAAAGTAAACATGAATGGATAGGTTACTTTTTTTGGATAGTTAATGAAAACAAAAGGAAACATCCGCCTGAGCCGAGTGGACGCCACGCCGATTTTTTTCTCCTGACAAACGACTTTCCACCACAGATTAAGCTGCCTCTCCTTGATTCTAGAGCCCAGAATGGCTGCCCAGCTTCTCCCTTTCAGATACGTCTGATAGTCGATCCATGCTACAGCAGAAAAGCTGGTTTCCTTGTGGAAATGCGCGTGACCTGTTCCAGCTTTTACCGTGCCGAAGGATTCTCTGGAAAGACCAGCCTCTTCCGCGATGCGTCTGGGAATCGGGCGATCATAGTCTCCCCCCACACGCCACGGATCCATTTCCTTTGAAACGTCGATCTGATGGATCTCTTGATTGTGACGTGCCCCGATCATCGCAGCAGAAATCACCTGATAGCCTTCTCTCAGCCGGAATTCGATTTGAGCCAGTCCACTCATGTAGCGCGCCCAGGGAACCGACATGTGGTTGATTAAGGCATTATTGTAATCCTGCCAGATCAAATCCCCTCCATTGGCTCCAATGATAATCCTTCCCTTCAACTCCCCGGCAAGGGCAAGCATCGTTTTCGGAACCGCTACCGAAGTCAGGCAAAACTCTGCTTCACGTGAGCCGTCCATGCGCAGGTAGGTCCAGCGGGAATATTCCCGGCAGGACATACCCAAACTCTCAGCATTCAATTTTCCGCTGTCTGCTTGAGGATCTGGATTTTTTTCATCAGTGAAGCTGAAAGCCTCCCGACACCCTGCCTGATAGGAAAGAACAGCGGAAGCAGTGGAATCATATCCCCTGGATATACCCGCCAGTGGCTGGTAAGCCAACCTACGTGAAACTGACCGGGCGTTTTCAAACAAGCCCTGCAGGCTGCTTTTCAGCAGATGATGATAAGATTCAAAGTCTGATGGAGGCTCCCCCAATGGATATAGGCTATAGGAAATCCGGGCCGTGCGATCAATGTTCAGAATGGTCGCAAAGTGAATACGGAGAGTTGCTGTGGCCAGCTTCAGTTTTCCACTGGGACAATAGAGTCCCCGCCGCCAAACACTCACCAAATCGTAGTTGTAGAAAGGGTGACCATCCCGTGGCTTCTCCCCTGCCGCTTCCATGACAAACATGGGAGAATTGGACACATGAAGAACTCCCTTTTTACGGATGCTGAAAATGGGACTCAATCGGTCTGTGCTGCCGCCCAATTGAATGACATCACCTTTCAGCCAACCTCCCGTGCCAACTACCACGGTAGCGTTCTCAAACGGGCCTTCCTCCAAGGGAGCATTCCAAGCGCCTTCAAAAAATCCATTTTCGTTCACTTCCACCAGCGAACCATGATAGACGGTAACAGCATCCTCAATCGGATCAATGCAGGCATACCATGCAAGAGGCGGTATAGTGGGCTTTTCAATAAAGCTAAATTTCATGGGGGAAGAGGGAGAGATGCTGTGACTCTCAGCTAAGGCATCAAACTAAAATGTGAATGTACACACAAGATTTTATCATCGAACTTACGGAGCAATAACGTAGCTCTACCGTGACGATTTCCCTCAGCTTCTCCATCAGCTTTTGTGGACCACTGGATCAGCACCGCCCCCCCGCCCAATTCGTCCGGGATGAACAAGGCGCTGGAGTGGATGAACGTAAAATCCACGTTCTGCGGCCACCTTAATTTCCACTGATTTTCCATAAGATCATCCAGAGAATCCGCCCGTGCTCTGATAGTCCCGAAGGAAATAACACTTTCGTTAAACAGGGCTCGGCCCTTGTGATACTTCTCAGAACGTACGGCGGCTTGGAATTCATCCAGCCAGTGGCAGATATGTTGATGGGCGCCTTTGGCTAATGGTAAAGGCTCAAACACATTCATGGTCATGATAGAGATTCAAATTCATTCAGTCTGTTTTCGAGTCTTTAAAAACCTTTGTACAAGTCCGTTTTTAAAAACTTCAGGGGGGGCATCTAGTAAAGGACAAACATCACAACATGAAACTTTTACTCCGCAATACTTTACATCACAAGTAACTTTCCGCCCCTGGAGAGCCAGCACCAAACGTCTCATACGCTGACTATGAGCACCTTTAATTAAAATCGCATCTCCAGCCATTCGGGCAAACTGCAATTCCTTTAATGTATTTTCGGCGTTAGAACCCATCAGCTTGAATGATGAAATTGGCATCCCAGCTTTGGTCGCCCCTGCTCTCATTCCTTTGAGGTTATCCCCTCCCATTCCGATGACAAAATCCGCAATTCCCTCTATTTTCTCTCCTATCATCCGGTTGAGATCTCCTTGTTTCCCCACAGGCTCATCGATGTTTCCTATCACAACGATCTTCCGGGCGGATGGTATCTGGGAGAAAACGTCCAGCGCCGAGAGTATGGACTCTGTAGCAGCTTTATAACTATCGTCCAAGATCAAGCTCCCATCATCCAGTTGGATCACCTCTACACGGGAGACCATAGGAACAATCTCCTTGAGCCGGGAGATGGCATTTTCCCAATCGGGAAGTTCCGCTGCGGCCACGGCTACGGCACCAAGAAGAGAATAGATTACATGCTTACCCGTGAGCCGGGTTTCCACTTCCAGTAGAGATCCAGCAGTCCTGATGTAAAAATGGGATGCTGATAGCTCCATTCCAGGAATGGGCAATGCCTGAAAATCGCACCCTTCCGAAAAGCCGTAAGTCACTACTTTAGCTCGAGTCTGGGAGGCCATCCACATCACATGAGGATCGTCCCAGTTCAGGATGGCCAGTCCACTTTCATCCAGACTCCTTACCATGTAGGCCTTTTCCTCCCGGGTGTCTTCCAGCGTGGCAAAGGATCGATTATGCTCACTTGCGATGGAGGTCACCACCACCACATCAGGACGAATCATATCAGCCAAGCGCTTCATGCTTCCGGGCCCATGAATTCCGGCCTCCAACACCGCGCGAGGATCTTTTTTACTTATCTTTAAGAGGTTATGAGCCAGACTTGCCCCATAATTGCTATAGGAAAAATTTCTGTCAGGGCAGCTCAAAATGGTATGTATCGCATTCCTAGCAGAGGATTTCCCGAGAGATCCCACGACCGCCACCATGCGGCATTTTTTCAATCGTACGCGGCGATTCCAAGACGCCAGGCGCATGAGCTTTTTACCCAGTTTATCATATTCCGGGCGAAGGAAAATCGCCTGACCATGTGGCAACTGCCACATAAGCTTTATCCACTCCACCAATCGATTCATTGTCCTTAACTTACAATACCTTTTCTCGCTAGCGAATTCTGATAGACATCAAGATACTGTGCCACAATGGCATCCTGGCCATATTTTTCATTCAGTTTCTTGTTTCCAGCGGCTGCCATTGCGGATCTTTCCTCCGCTGAGCTCTCCAGCGCAGTTTTCAGCGAGGCAGCCATCCCTGGAGCATCCCTACAATCGCATAATAAACCGGTGACGCCTTCATCTATCAGCTCAAGGGCACCATCACTCCGGGTGCTCACAACAGGGAGCTGGTGATTCCAAGCTTCCAAAATCACATTTCCCAGAGGTTCATGGCGTGAAGGACAGACGAAGACATCTGCAATGGAGTAAAACGCATCCGGAGGATTCTGCCAGCCAAGCAAACGGACCCTTTCTACCAACCCCAGTTCCTGCACCTGCGCCTGCAGGGAGGCCAATTCCGGACCATCTCCCGCGATCAGCAAATAGAGAGGCCTGCCATCGATCTCAGCTGGAAGTTGATGGAATGCGTTCAACAGATCCTTGAATCCCTTTTTAGGAACCAATCGACCAAGGCTGAAAATCACCCATGCATCTTCAGGAATCCTATGGCTCGCGCGCAGGGCTGTCTTCTCAAGAAGGCTCGAGTGGATCGGCTTTGGCACAAAATTCCCGATGTGATGCACCCGGTTGGCAGGCATGCCGGATTTCACAAGGAAATCACAGATCGCCAGAGTATTGCCCACCCACTCATCTGCATGGCGGTAATAACCATCGATTTTATAAAACCCTCCCAATCGGGCGATATGGACAGCTTTCGCCCTTGCTGGCACGCGCGTGAGACGCGTGGCCCTGCCCATGTAAGTCTGCACGACACATGGCTGGTGCTTTAAAATCTGCCGGCGGATGCCAAGACCGGAAAAAAGATCCCACCGATTGGCCAGCGCCTCATGGACCTGCGCGATATTTCTTTCCCGAAGTGCCTGTGCCACAGGGCTGTCCGGCCGATTGATGGGAGTCACTGGCTGTCCAGCTTCCTTGAGAGCTTGGATCAGACGGACATAAAATTGATCGGCACCGCCGAACTCACGACTGCCTAAAATATGGAGGGAATGGATAGGATGATTCACTTATAAAAAAAGCTCGGTGCAGACAAATTTCTTACGGGCCTCATTTGGACAAAGCAAGTTCTGCGCTGAACAGCCGCCATGCAGGAAACCCATTTTTCGAGGACTATCATTCACCACGTTACTCATGGTTACTTCCGGGTAGAAAAATAATCCGCTACGATTTCGATCACTTTTCCCATCTGTTGCGCAAATAGTTCATTCCCCACGTCATGGATTTCACCATGCTTAGGGCCCACATTGAAAATCTGGGTATCCCCCGTCAGCTTTCTCATCAGAATGCTGGCCCCGGCAGTCCCTGACTTCCCTAACCGTGAAGTCGTCCCCAGAATCAAAACGGGGCCCTCATAAAGCGGTAACCGATAATTGAGAAGCGCCAGCTTGAAGTCCAACGTCACCCGTTGCACGGCCTTGATCGCATGCTGGTCATTGGTATCCAACAGAACTCTGCCCTGCCCGGCACGCTTGCGAACCTGGCGAAGAAATTCCTTATCCACTCCGAATCGGCTCAAAAACTTTTTATAGTGAGCGATGGAAAGTTCCTTCAGCCGCTCGTAAGTGGAACGATCTGCTGGTGGATTGGGAGGAGGGTCAATCAGAACCAGCGGCCCCACGGTTTCTTCTGCGTCCCTTAACTGGCGTGCCATCTCAATCGCCAACAAACTACCGATGCAAAGTGCTCCCAGGAAGTAAGGCCCAGTAGGCTTCACCTCCCGAATTGCCTTATTATACTCCGCAGCCATTTCTTTGATAGAAGCCAGCGAGGATGGCTCCAGCCCTGTGGCCTGGAGCGCATACACAGGCTGATTCTCTCCCAGAATGGAAAGGAAGTGAGGGCTGACGAAGGCTTGCCCGCGCGCGCCGTGAGTGAGGAAAAAGGGCACATTTCCTCCAGTTTCCCTCAATGGAACAATTACGGGAGGAATCTGGCGTTGCTCCGCTTCCGTCTCTTCAATCAAGGCTGCGATGCCTCTGACGGTGGGGGCTGCAAAAAGCTTTTCCAGGGGGATACTCTTTTTGAAGCGATCCTCCAATTGCGCGTGCAGCAGCGTCGCCTTAAGTGAATCTCCTCCACTCAGGAAAAAGTCTTCCTCACGGCCGGGGTTTTCCACCTTCAGCAATGCGCTGAAAACTTCTGCCACTGCCTGCTCCGTTCCGCCCACGGGAGACTCATCATTTTTTCCTTCCCGGTTTTCCTGCACTTCCAGCGCTGCCAATGCTTTGCGATCCAGCTTGCCGGAAGCCGTCGTCGGCAGGATCTCCAGAACGATGAATGCAGCCGGGATCATGTAGCTGGGCAGCAACGCACGCAATGATAGGCGAAGCTGATCAGGGCCGCCAGCCAGCCCGCCATCTCCTGCCAGAAAGGCCACCAGACGCCCTGATTCCACAGAGCCAGCCTCCTCCTGAAGCACTACCGCGACATCACGCACCCCCGCTGTCGCACGGATCGCGGATTCGATTTCTGAGGTATCCACCGTATGCCCGCGAACCTTTACCCGGTGATCCTTGCGACCGAGGAAGTGCAGGTTTCCATTTCCAGAAAAATAGCCTAGATCCCCACTCCGATATGTCCGCCAGCCGGGCCTCGCGACATCCACCCCGAATGCCCGTGCATCCAGTTCCGGCTGCAGCCAGTAACCTGGGCTAATGTAACGGCTGACGAGGACGATCTCCCCCGTGCCGCCTGCCTCCACCGGATTTCCGTCGCTATCCAGAACATGGATTTCCATCCCGTCCGAAGGGGGTCCCACGGGTAGCATTTCTCCGGCCGCCACAGCCGATGGATCGATCACATGTTGGGCAATCACACTCGCCTCTGTCGCAGCCAAATGATTGACCAGCACGCAGTCCTTCCGGAAGTGACTGCGGTGCAGCTCCACATCCGTGGCATAGACCGCCTCCCCGCCCAGATCCACCCCTCGGATCGTCCTCAGGATTCGGCCCGCCGGAAGTTGACGGGTAAGGTGCCGATAAACCGTAGGCACCGCATGCAGAATGGAGATCTCATGCCTGTCCAGCCAATCGCCCAAGGCAGCTGTCCCCTGTTTGCGGATGTCATACGGATACAGCGCTGCGCCGTTGAGCAGCGCACCGAACACATCCATATTTGAGGCACTGAAGGCCAGCGAGTAGAACAAAGTCAGTCGATCTTCCTCAGCCAGTTCCAGCGTCCGGCTGTAAACGTCCACGAAGTGCTGCAGGTTCCGCTGGCTCTGGCGCACACCCTTGGGGTTTCCTGTAGAGCCGGAGGTGTAGAATACATACGCATCCGCATCCTCATCGATGGGAACATTGGGATTGGTGGCAGGAAGATCAGCCGGAAGGTGATCCACGCACACGATGGGCACTCCTGCATCATTCAGGGATTCTGCAGCTGCCAGGTGCCCACGATCGGTCAGAATTGCCACGGGCTGGCAGTCTGCCAGAATGTTCCGCATCCGGTCGCTGCCATCCGCCGCATCCAGTGGCACAAAAGCATGGCCGCTCTTCAGGGTTCCGAAAATCGAGAGAATCCCGCCCTCACCCTGCTCAAACAGCAGCGCGATCCGCCCGGGTGGGGCATCAGGTATCAGAAGACCCACTGCGTGGGCGATCCTGTTTGCCTCAGCATTGAATTGTTGATAGTTCAGCGTCCGCCCTGGCGTGTGCAGGGCAGGACGGTCCCCATGGACACCGGAGATCTGTTCAAACCGGGCAGCGATGGAAGTGGACATGGGCAATTAGGCGGAGTGATGCATCCCTTCGTCATGCGCTGGATCTTCCGCTGCCCAGCCGTTCCCGGACTTCACCAGCCAGCGCAGATCCTGATGTTTCAGTTGATCCGGGTCCGCCGGACGGTCGCTGCCCGTTAGATTGATCATCACCGTATCGTTGAGAGGAAAGTTGCCTGACTGCGCTAACTTGATCACCCCCGCCAGCGCCGTAGAGGCGGAGAAGCACGCATTCACGCCTTCCAATTCCAGCAGCAGCTTGCGCGCCGCACGGATCTCTTCCTCCGTCGCCCGGGCGAAACGGCCGCCGCTTTCCTCCACGATACCACGGATGATCGGATAGGCCCGTGTGGGGTCGCCCCGCAAGATCGCCTCCGCGATACCTGCCGGATGATGCACGATGTGATGTGGTTGGATGCTTTCACAACCTTCTTCCCAGGCACGTACCATGGGCGAACAGGACTCCTGCTGAACACACAGCAGGGAGGGCAGTTTCGGTATGAGTCCCATCTGGTGCAGCTCCTTGGCCCCCTTGTAAACGCCATGCACCCCCATCGCGCTGGAGATTCCCTGCACATACCAGTCGATCGGCTGCGGGATCTGTTCTGCGGCCTCCAGAAATGTAATCTTCAAACCCTCCCGGCGACCCAGATTGAAAAATCCGCGCTCGGATACCAGACCGTTGAGCTTTGCGAAGATACCCGAGTAATCGAACGCGTTCACAAACGTCGCATCCTTCATCACGTAATGCACTACCTGGGGAAGGTCACGGTAGTTCACCCGTGTTCGGAAATTTTCTGCAGTGAAGATAAACATCTTCATCTCCGGAAAATTCGCCACCGCCTGCGCATAGGATGTGGAGCTATTCCCCGTGGAGGAGGTACAAAACGTCCGCACTCCGCATTCATACATGTATGCCAGAGATACCGCCGCCATGTGATCCTTTGTCGTCCCTGTCGGCTTCTGCGTTTCGTTCTTCAGATAAAGATTCGGCATCCCCAGCAGGGCGCCCAGCTTTTTCGCGTGAATGGTCTCTGTGTAGGATGCCTCTTGAGGCAGCAGCCCTACATCATGTACCGGCAGCAGATCCTGGAACCGGATATACGGATTGGACGAATCCCTCAAACGCGCGTTCTCCAAATCATACACCACTTCCGTCATCTCTCCGCATTCTCCGCAGAAGGGCATGAAGGTTCGGACATATTCTTGGTGGCAGCCCGTACACCGCACGGTCATGCCGCTACGGACTGCTGCTGTTTCTTCGGGGGAAAATATCATGACAGAAAATTGTTTGTTAGTTTGATAGAGAAAACCGATTCATGCGATAAGGATCTAGAGAAAATGTGGGCAGGGTGCCAGACACGAGGCAGGCCACACCTTCGGCCATGCCAGCTCCCAGAAGCATGCCCTTTGGGCCGGAGCCTGTCGCTAGATAAGCATTTTCCCAACCAGGAACCTGATCAATGATGGGAAATCCATCTGGCGTGACAGGACGCAGGCCTGCCAGTTGTTTAAGAAGCGTTGCTTCGCGGGCCATGGGTACCATGCGGGAAACTGCATCCATCACATAGTGGAGGCCCTTTTCCGTAGGGTTTTCATCAAAGCCTGCCTGCTCCTGGGTTCCACCGAACCAGGATGGCCCTTCCAAGGTTTGATAGAGGCCGATCATTTTCCAGGTCACATGATGAGCGACAGGACCTCCTGGCATCTGGGCCAGCAACAACTCGCCTTTCAATGGTTTTACGGGAATATCCACGCCCAGCCACGCACTGGCATCCGCAGCCCATGAGCCGGTGGCGATGATGATGGCAGCAGACTCCAACACTTGTTCACCCAGGCGCACCCCGGTTACCCGATGGCCTACTGTTACCAGCTCCGTGACCTCTGCCCGGAGGATGGTAGCTCCCAGGGCAACGGCAGCGCCAGCTACGGCTCGCGTGTAATCATGGCTGTTCACCATACCGTTCCCTTCCGTCCAGAGTCCTCCTGTAACTGTTGGATTGATCCGGGGATCTAGGGCGAGCAGCTCATCCCTGTCCATCCAGCGGGCGGAAAAACCATCCATGGCATCATAATGCGCAGCCGTTTGCAGAAGCGCGGATTTTTCGCCCTCATCAAAAGCCAGTTCCACTCGTGAAACCCGATGAGATGAAAAATCGATACCGGAAAGTTCCCTGATCCGCTCCCAATGCGCCAGATTCAGTTGGAAAGCCCGCTCCGCCAGAGGTGACATGACTCCTGGCAAGCCGGGCCCATGTAATGGATTCAGCCCTCCCGGATTAACACCGGAGGCTTTTGTGCCGATGGGAAAACGATCTACCAACGTCACCTTTCTCCCCATGGAGGAGAGAAAATAAGCTGCATAACTCCCTACGATTCCTCCTCCGATGACGATTACATCCTGCATCTTTTGAAAAACTATCCGAACGGCAATGAATTCATTTATGGCCTGCTTCGTGCAGGGCAATGGGATAATGACTTTTGACTTCAGACACTCCTCACTGGAAGGAAAAAGATTTTAGGCTTACATCTGCAAATCGCCCGATCATCATTTTTCAGCTTGGATGGTAACTAATCTCAAACAGACTTTATCAGCCCTTGGATTAGATGCTCCGCTCTCCCCTCCTTGAAAAAGCCGATTTTATTTGTTCTCGTCAGCGTGCTCCTGGATCCGCAGAACATGGACAGCTTTTTTTAATCCTGATCTGAAACTTATGGCCGAGGCAGACAGTATTCCCTTTAGCCCCCGGTGGTGGATACGCCGGAGGATTTGGATAAGACCATCAAACATGGTTTGCTAATACCTACATTATTAGTAAACACGCACCTACCCCCCCCCCGCTGATATGTCGTTCCCTTTCCCTAAAAACAGAGACCTACCCTCTCTGACTTTCGCGGTGATTAATTCAAACATCACTGCGATTGCTGCGGAGATGGCAGCCGCCCGGCAGCCGGATGCGAGCTTTATGGCAATCTC
>Ga0207705_10001064_pt1 | contig 22327 bp, 27 predicted proteins | sample KBSC13metaG_FD_184314 | JGI IMG/M metagenome (GOLD analysis project Ga0207705, IMG submission 184314) | Corn rhizosphere microbial communities from Kellogg Biological Station, Michigan, USA - KBS C1-3 metaG (SPAdes) (version 2) | ecosystem: Host-associated > Plants > Roots > Rhizosphere > Soil ... | reverse complement strand
ACCGCCTGCGCGACGGCCTCGCTCACCCCCGGCGCACGCTGGAGGTCGTCGAGGGCCGCCGCTCGCACCTTCCCGGCGGTGCCGAAGTGCAGCAGCAGCGCGCGTTTCCGCGCCGGACCGATGCCGGGGATTTCGTCGAGCGGACTGGCGCTGATCGCACGGCTGCGCTTGGCCCGGTGCGCGCCGATGGCGAAGCGGTGGACTTCGTCGCGCAGGCGCTGGAGGTAGAACAGCACCGGGCTGTTGACCGGCAGCATCTTCTCCCGGCCATCGGGAAAGTGGAACACCTCGCGCCCGTCCCGCCCATGATGCGGGCCCTTGGCGATGGCGATCAGCGGCACGTCCTCGATGCCGAGGTCCTCCAGGGCGTCGCGCACTGTCGACATCTGGCCCTTGCCGCCGTCGATCAGCACCAGGCCTGGCCAGGTATCGCCGTCGCGGTCCGGGTCTTCCTCCAGCGCACGGCCGAACCGGCGGGTCATCACCTCGCGCATCATCCCGAAGTCGTCGTTCGTCTGCGCGCTCTTGATGTTGAACTTGCGGTACTGGCCTTTGCGGAACCCTTCGGGCCCGGCGACGACCATCGCGCCGACGGCTTTCGTGCCCTGGATGTGGCTGTTGTCGTAAACCTCGATCCGCTGCGGCTCCTCCGGCAACTCGAGAAATTCGGTCAGTTCGCGCAGGATCCTGGCCTGCGTGCCGGTCTCGGCCAGGCGGCGGTCGAGCGCTTCGGCGGCATTCCGGCTGGCCTGCTCCATCAGCCGCCGCCGATCCCCGCGCTGGGGGATGCTGACCGAGACGCGATGCCCGCCAGCCTCGCACAGCGCTTCTTCCAGCAGTTCACGTTCGGGCAACTCGCGGTCGACCAGGATGGTGCGCGGCGGCGGCACTTCCTCGTAGAACTGCATCAGCACGCGGGCGAGCACCTCTTCCTCGGGCACGTCGGCGGTATGCGCGGGGAAGAACGCGCGGTGGCCCCAGTTCTGCCCGCCACGGACGAAGAACGCCTGGATCGCGATCTGCCCGCCCTTGGCCGCGAGAGCAAAAATGTCGGCATCTCCCAGGCCTTCGGCGTTAATCGCCTGGGTGCCCTGAATGAACGTCGCCGCGCGCAAGCGATCGCGCAGCATCGCGGCGGTCTCGAAGTCGAGGTTTTCGGCCGCGCGCGCCATCTGCACTTCGATTTCGCGCTGCACAGCGCCGGACTTGCCCCCGAGGAACTCCTTCGCCTGCCGCACCAGCTGGGCATAGCCGGCTTCGTCGATCCGGCTCACGCACGGGGCTGAGCAGCGCTTGATCTGGTACAACAGGCACGGCCGGTCACGGCGGGAGAAAAAACTGTCGGTGCAAGACCTTAGGAGGAACAGCTTCTGCAGCGCGTTAACCGTCGTGTTGACCGAACCGGCGCTGGCGAACGGGCCGTAATAATCCCCTTTCGCCTTCCTCGCCCCGCGGTGCTTCATGATCCGCGGGAACGGGTGATCCGCCCGCAGCAGAATGAAAGGAAAGCTCTTATCATCGCGCAATAACACATTGTAAGGTGGGCGAAATCGCTTGATCAGCTGGGCTTCGAGCAGCAGCGCCTCGGCCTCGCTGTTGGTGGTGACGATCTCCATGCGGCGCGTCTGGCTGACCATCCGCTGCAACCGGCTGGAAAGGTTCGCGACCTGGCAATAATTCGCCACCCGATTCTTCAGCGCCCGCGCCTTGCCTACGTAAAGCACATCGCCCCGGGCATCGAGCATGCGGTAAACGCCGGGCTTGGGCTTGAGCGTTCGCACGGTCTCGCGGATCGCCTTGACCCCAGCATCGATGTTGGGCTGGGAATCGCCCTTCACCGTGTAAGTTGCCCGCTCCTCATTGAAGCGCTCGGCGCCTTTCGGGTGCGGTGGAGATCCGGCGGGAGTGCGTGCCATCATCCGGAGATAGGCGATGCCTCCGCGTTCGTCATCCCGGCTCCGGATCGCGTCCGGGGACGTGCGTGGGCGTGTGCAGCGCTTCCTCGACCCACAGGCGCTTGATCAGCACCATCGCCACCACCAGCAGGGGCGACGCGAATACCAGTCCGACGGGGCCAAACAGCATCCCACCCGCGATGACCCCAAAGACCGACACCGCGGGCGGCAGCGAGACGACCTTCTTCTGCACGAGCGGTGAGACGATCGCCGCCTCGACCCAGTGGACGATCAGCATCACGCCGAGCCCGAGCCAGAGCGTCTCCGGCCCCTTCGCGGCGGCGACGAGGGAGACAGGGAGCATCGAGATCAGCGGCCCGAGGTACGGGATCAGCTCGAACAGCCCGGCGATCAGCCCCAACCCGGCGGCCGACGGCACGCCGGCCAGCCATAAGCCCACGCCGCAGAACACGCCGATGAAGGCCATCACCGCGAACAAGCCGACGACCCACTGGCGCAGCGCGAGCCCGGCGTCGATCAACGCCTCGTTGGCGAGGGGGCGCTGCTCGCGCGGGAACATCAGCGCCAGGCCCTTGCGATAGAGCGCCGGGTCGGCAGCGATGAACACGATGCCGAACAGCACCACCACGAGGTCTATCGCGGCGGTGGCGGCCCAGTTGACCGCTCCGACCAGCTTCGGAACGATGTGGTCCGTCGGCAACCGGGCCTGCCGCATCGCCGAGGCGACTTCCTGGCCGCCCGGGAACCCGGCGATCCCGATGCGCAGGCCGTTCCAGCTTTCGCGCAGCGTCCTTATCACCGCGCCGAGATCGGTCTGCAGCTGCGAGCCGAACAGCCAGCCGAAGCCGGCGAAGACGGCGACCACGAGCAGCAACGTCAGGGCCAGGCTCCAGCTGCCGGTCAGCGGCGTCCGGCGCTCGATGAAATCGGCCAGCCCGCGCAACAGCGTGGCCACGACGACCGCTCCGAACACCAGGATAAGCAGGCCCAGCAGACGCAACAGCGCGAGCACGAGCAGCCCGAGCAGCGCGGCGGCGACCAGCGACTTGACGACCAGCCGAAACGGAGTGTCGCGCGCATCCACGGTCCCATCAATGGACCGCGAATGCGCCGGTTCCGAAACCTTAGAACAGCTTGCGGAATTCGACCTTGAACGAGCGGCCGTTCGGATCGATCAGGTAGGGCTGATAGCGCAACGGCACCACTCCGTTCTCATCGGTCACTTTCTGTCGCGCATCGAACAGATTGCTGACGCTGAACGAAACGCGCGAACCTTTGAAGAACGGCACCGCCTTGACCAGCTTGTCCTGCCGTCCGAGGTCCGCGAACACCCGCAGATCGAGGGTGAACAGGCCGCCGAAGTTGAGGTCGCTGCTGCCGGCCACACCGGTGCCATCGACATGTGTGCCGCTCTTGTAGCTGGCGCTGATGCGCGTGCCCAGGCCATTGTAGAACACGCCGCCTTCGAGGCTCATCGTGTTTCGGGCCACGCCCCCGCCGGTGAGCGCGTCCCCATGTAGAAGGTCGAGCATCGGCCCGGTAGGCGAGACCATCACCTTGTTGTCGAGTTCGATCGTGTCGCTGACCGAGATGTTCCAGCGACCGCCGTTTCCGCCACGGCCGGGGAACCCGCCGCCGCGCCCGCCTCGGCCATTTCCGCCGCCGCCATTGCCATCGGCGCGCGCCACCCGTGCGGGCGGCTGGCCGCCCGCAGGAGCCGGCGCCGCCTCGCCTTGCGCGGCCTGCCCCTGCTGTTGCGCCTGCCGAGCGGCGAGCTGGGCGGGGTCGACGCTGCAGACGCGTGTGCGGAACTGCGTCAGGCGCGCCTGGTCGAGCTGGCCGTCGGCGCCCTTGAAGCGGTCGGTAATCTGCGACGGCAGGTTTTTCGGATCGATCGCCTTGTCGGCCGGGCACAACGTCTGACGCAACTGCGCGAAGGCTTGCGGGTTGAAGGCGCCGCCGCCGGCGCCGTTGCACACCCGATCGTGCATCGCCTTGAGCTTCTCTGCGTCCGGCTTGCCGTCCGCACCGGCGAGGCGCGCGCGCATCTGCTCGGGCAGGGCCGAAAGGTCGGGCGGCGTGGTCGCCTTGGGATCGCACAGCTTGGCCCGGAAGTCGGCGAACGCCTGGGAATTGAAATTGCCCCCACCCGGCCCGCCAAAGCCTCCGCCGCCGGGAGGAGGGCCACCCGCGCCACCCGACGGTGGGCCGCCGGGCGCAGCACCGCCACCGCCAAAGCCGCGACCGCCACCGCCACCGCCCAGCTGCTGCTGCTTGCCGATCCGGCCGGAGAAGTTGAGGGCGAATTTCACGCGCGACGATTTCTCGTTGTAGAAGGTCACCGGGCGTTGATCGATCGACACCAGATTGCCGAACGCATCGCGTTGCACCCTGCCCGGGAACGCCGCCTCGATGGCAGGCGTCAGCACCGGGAACGACGCCGTGACGTTGTCGGAATTGTTGCTGAAATACTCGACCCGGATGTTCGACCGGTCGAACAGCGGCAGGTCGTAGGACAGCGCCAGATGGAGGTCGCGGTCGGTCTCGCGCGTCAAGTTTGGATTGCCGCCGGTGGTCACGTTCGCCAGCACCGTGCGCCCGGTGGTGAAATCGTAGATGGGGACGTTGAAATTGACCACCGTCGGCGCGCCGAGCTGGCTCAGGTCCGGGGCCGCGCCACGAACGCGGTAAGTTGCCTGGGCATTGAGCTTCTTGGTGATTCCCCAATTGAGCCCCGCGCTCCAGTTCGTCAGGGTGCCGAAGTCCGACAAGTGGTCGAGGCCGCCGCTGAAGTTCGCCGTCACGTCGCCAAGGAACGCAAGCGAGTCGTTGCGGCGGCTGGCGATCGGCACCGAGAGATTGACGCCGCCATTGAGGTCGCCGCGGGTGAGCTTCGTTGCCACGGCATTGCGGCTATCCGTGCCGTCCAGCCGATTCCAGTCGAACCCGGCGTCCAGCGTCACCGAGACATCGCCCGCCGGCAGATGGATCGGATTGCCCATCGCGGTGACCTTGCTGGACACGCTGTCGGTCTTGCTGTTCGTCGTGTCGAAGCCCGGATAGCCGATGCCGGTGATCGGTGCATCGAGGGCCAGGGTTCCGGCGGCCGCCTGATCGATGAGGTCCTGCAGGGCGGTGCCCGTACCGGTGGGCACGCGCCGATCGATCTTGCTGGTGCTGTCGACGTGGCTCGCGTCGACCGTTCCGGTCAGTTGCCACGAGCCGGTGCGCGCGTTCAGAGTCGAGCCGAAGGAGTAAGTGTCGGTGCGGGTGCGGGCGGCGAGCGGGAAATCGGTGCCGAAGGTGCGCAGCGCGGTGTCGGGATTGGCGCCCGGGCCTGCCAGCAACACGGTGTTGAGGCCCGAGAAAGACAGGTTGTCCGTGCGTTCGGCCGTGCCGTTGAGCGAGAGCGAGGCGCCTGCGTCGCCGAGCCCCTTCGTCCAGTTGCCGGTCAGCTGATAATCGCTGTTCTGCGCCACCAGGGTGCGGAAATCGCCCGGATCCGGATCGGTCGGGAAGGTCCGCACGGTCGTCTGGACGACGCCGCGCTCGGCTTCGGTCAGCGGCGTGGTGTGATTGGCCTTGAGGTCGAAGTTCAGCCGGTTGCTGCCGGCAATGTTGAGGAACGTCCCTTCGGCGCCCTCGGTCGAAGTGCCGCCCTTGAACGGCTGACCAAACTGCCCTTCCAGCCCGCGGCTGGTGAAGTTGGGCTTGAGAATGAAGTTGATCACCCGCTGATCGGGCGGAAATCCATACTTCTGCGCGACTTCCTCCGACAGAACCTGGACTCGCTGAATCGCTTCCGGCGGGTACGACTGCATTTCGCGGAAGCTGGAAACCCGCAGGCCGTTGACCAGGAAAACAGGCCGGCCGCTGCCGCGCCCGCTGCCGCTGCCCAGCTCGGTCGAGAGCTGCGCGACGAGATCGGACAGCGAGCTCGCGCCGTAGGAGGCGATGTCCTGTTCGTTCAGTTCCACGACAGGAGGCTGCGGCGCCTGAACAGCGCCCCTGAGAGCGTTGGCGACGACGACGATCTGGTTCTCGTCATCGGGCGCATTGGTCTGATCCACCACCGGCGGGGCGGGCGTGGTCGCGTCTTGCGCCGGCGTTGCGGCTGCTCCGCTGGCCGCCGGGCCTTGCCGCCCCGAAGCCGGCGCGGGCTGCGCCGCGCCGGCCGCAGGCGCCTGTTGCGCTGCGGCGGGAAAAGCGAGCGCGGCCGCGATGGCGGCGGAACTTGTGGCGAGAAGAATGCGCAACTCGACTACCTTTTCGAAACGACGACCCGTTTCCCCCGGGGGGCGCCTATGTGCAGACAGGGTCAACCAGGCAAGCTGGCCGTGGTAATAAAGTGTCGCAATGTATCGCGACTTAATCCGCGATCTTGCTCCGCATCGGGCGCTCTCCGGGCGGCAAGGCTTCCCTTTTGCAACGCTCGCCGCTATGCGCCCGGCCATGCAAAAGCTTCAGGGCGGATATTGATCCATATGGCGAAAGAAGAACTCCTCGAAATGCGCGGGAAGGTGGTGGAATTGCTGCCAAACGCGATGTTCCGGGTAGAGCTCGAAAACGGCCACAAGATCATCGGTCACACCGCCGGAAAGATGCGCAAGAACCGCATCCGCGTGCTCGTCGGCGACGAGGTGCTGGTCGAGTTGACGCCTTACGACTTGTCCAAAGGACGCATCACTTACCGCTTCATGCCCGGCCGGGGCGGCCCGGGGCCGCAGTAAAGCGGCGGGCGTGAGCGCCCCCGAGCTCGTTCTCGCTTCGGCCAGCCCGCGCCGCCGCGAACTGCTCGCGCGGCTGGGCATCGAACCGGCGCGCGTGATCCATGCGGACATCGACGAAACGCCGCTGAAAGGCGAACTGCCGCGCGATTACGCCCAGCGCATGGCCCGCGAGAAGGCCACGGCCATCGAGGACGGCGCGTTCGTGCTCGCCGGCGATACAGTGGTGGCCGTCGGGCGGCGCATCCTTCCGAAAGCCGAGGATGAGGCGACCGCGCGGCGCTGCCTCGAGCTGCTCTCCGGCCGGCGGCATCGCGTGTTCTCGGCGGTTACCCTGCGCGCGCCGGACGGTTCGCTGCGCGAACGGCTCGGCGAGACGGTCGTGCGCTTCAAAAACCTGTCGGGCGACGAGATCGCCGCTTATCTCGCCGGCGGCGAATGGCGCGGCAAGGCCGGCGGCTACGCGATCCAGGGCAGCGCCGAGGCCCTGATCGCTGCGATCTCGGGCAGCCATTCCGGCGTCGTCGGTTTGCCGCTGTTCGAAACACGCGCGCTGCTCAGAGCCGCGGGGTTCGCCGTTGGCTGAGTGGCTGGTCGAAGAAGGGATCGGCGAGGAGCGCGCGCTTCTCATCGAGGACGACCGCGTGCTCGTCGCGCGGCTGCATTGGCCGGGCACGCTGACCGCCGGACAAGTGGAACAGGCGGTGCTCATCCGCTTCGATCCCATTCGCCGCCGCGGCGTGGCCCGTTTCGCAGGAGGCGAGGAGGCGCTGGTCGACCACCTGCCCGCCGGCGGCAGGGAAGGCGCGGCCATACGACTGGAAGTGACCCGCGCGGCGGTTGCCGAGCGCGGGCGGCTCAAGGAAGCACAAGCGCGGCCGAGCGAAGCGGCGTTGCGCGGCCCGCCCTCGCTCGTGCAAGTGCTCGCACGCAACGGCCATCCGGTGCGCGCGGTGCGCCGATTCCCGCCAGGCCTGTGGGAAGACCTCTGGGCGGAAGCCTGGTCCGGGGAAGTGGCGTTCGCCTCCGGCGCTCTGCTGTTCTCGGTCACTCCCGCCATGACCGTGATCGACATCGACGGGGCCGCTTCGCCCGCCCTGCTGGCGCAAGCCGCCGTGGGGCCGCTCGCGGGCGCGGTCCGGCGGTTCGATCTCGGGGGTTCGATCGGCATCGACTTTCCCAGCCTCGCTCAAAAGACGGATCGCCACGCGGTGGACTCACTTCTCGGCGAGGCGCTGCGCGACTGGCCGCACGAGCGCACCGCGATGAACGGCTTCGGCTTCGTGCAACTCGTCGCCCGGCTCGAACGCCCGTCGCTGCTGCATCGCCTGGCGCTCTCGCGCGCCGGCGCCGCCGCGCGCCTCTTGCTGCGGCGGGCCGAGATGGTCGAGGCGCCGGGAGCACTGCTGCTCACCGCGCACCCCGCGGTGACCGGCAAGCTGACCGACGAGTGGCTGGCCGAACTGGCGCGGCGAAGTGGGCGTGAGGTGCGGCTTGCGACCGATCCCACGCTTGCGCTCGACGGCGGCTTCGCGCAGGCGGTGGCGCGATGACCAAGGTCTGCCCGATCTGCCGCAAGCCGCGCTCGGAGAAATACGCGCCGTTCTGTTCCGCCCGCTGCCGCGACCGCGACCTCGCCAACTGGTTCAACGAAGGCTATGCCGTGCCCGGCCAGCCCGCGACGCCCGAGGACGTAGTGCGCGAGGACGAGGACTGAATAGAGTCTTGCCAAGCGCTCGCGCGCTCGCCATAGGCGCGCTTCCAAGCCGCCGGCGGGCCCTCGGCCGCGCCGCAGCGATGCCCAGGTAGCTCAGTTGGTAGAGCATGCGACTGAAAATCGCAGTGTCGGTGGTTCGATCCCGCCCCTGGGCACCATTCCCCTTCCCCACGCGCTAAACGAGGCAGGTGACAACGCCGCGCCGCCGCCTAGAAGCGTTCCGAAATCGACCCACGCTTCGACAACGAAAGGACCTTCCTCATGGCCCGCATTCTGGTGCTCTATTACTCGTCGTACGGTCATCTCGCCAAAATGGCCGACGCGGTCGCCGAAGGGATCCGCGGCGCGGGTCACGACTGCGATGTCCGCCGCGTCGCCGAAACCGCGCCGCCGGAAGTCGCCAAGGCCGCGGGTTTCGTCGCCGACCACACTCATCCGGAGATCGAAGGCATCAACGCCCTGGCCGATTACGACGGCCTGGTGATCGGCGCGCCGACGCGCTTCGGGCGCATGCCGAGCCAGATGGCCGCGTTCCTCGATCAGGCCGGCGGCCTTTGGTACACCGACGCGCTGGTCGGCAAGGCTGCCGGGGCGTTCACCTCCACCGCCGCACAGCACGGCGGGCAGGAGACGACGCTGTTCTCGATCATCACCAACCTGCTGCATTTCGGCTGCACCGTCGTTGGCCTCGACTACGGCTTCAAGGAGCAGAACGGCGTCGACGTGGTGCGTGGCGGATCGCCCTACGGCGCGACGACGATCGCCAACAACGACGGCTCGCGCCTGCCAAGCGAGATCGACCTTGACGGCGCCCGGTATCTCGGACGGCGGGTGGCGGAGACGGCGGCCAAGCTGATGGCCTAGCCGCCGCTCCTCAAATCAGGCCGCCCGCATTCGATCGTCCGAAGCGGCGGCGTTGGCCTCCGTTTCGGCCAGCTCGAGCGCGTAGCGCCGTGACAGCACCAGCTCTCCGCCTCGCGCCTGGCAGAACACCGGGCGCACCTCGCCCGTTTCGCGAAAGCCGAGTTTGCGCAGCACGCGGCCCGAAGCCGGGTTGTCGACGTAGTGCCCCGCGGTCACCCGCCTGAGCCCGAGCGCCTTGCCCACCGCGAGCGCGCCACGCCCGGCTTCGGTTGCATAGCCGCGTCCCCAGTGATTGCGGGCGATCCAGTAGCCGAAGCCGATCCCGTCGTCGTTCGGATGAAAGCCGACGACGCCGACGATCGGTGCGCCTTTGGCCTCGGGAAGAGTGATCGCGAAACGCGGAGCCTGGGGATCCGCGGGCAGCGCGCAGAATTCCTCCGCGTCCGCCATACGATAAGGCCACGGCACGCGGGCGAGCATCTGCACCACGCCGGCATCGCAGATGCCTTCGTAGATTTCCCGGGCATCTTCCGGGAAGGCAGGGCGCAGGAACAGCCGCTCGCTCCGGTAAAACATCGTCTCTCTCCTCGGCACCACGCGCGCCCATGACGGGCTTGCGTGACGGGATTGTTGCGAGGGAGACGAAAAAGGGAGACGGGCCTGGCCCCATCTCCCTCGACTTGCCGGATTGTTCGCCCGGCAGGGCCATCCCGGTGGATGACCCTGTGCTGGTCATCCGATGTTATTCGGCGGCGACTGCCATAATATCGACCGACACGTACTTTCGGCCTTGCTTGCCTTCGTGGAATCGGACGCGGCCGTCGGCGAGCGCAAAGAGCGTATGATCCTTGCCGAGGCCGACATTGGTGCCCGGATAGACGCGGGTGCCGCGCTGGCGCACGAGGATGTTGCCGCCGACCACTTCCTGGCCGCCGAACTTCTTCACGCCGAGGCGACGGCCGGCCGAATCACGACCGTTGCGCGAGCTACCGCCTGCTTTCTTGTGTGCCATTGCGAACTACTCCGAACTTACTTGTCTGCGGCCGGCTTCTTGGCGGCGGGCTTTTTGGCTGCCGGCTTCTTGGCGGCAGGTTTGTCGTCGGCCTTGGCGGCGGGCGCGGCGTCCTTTACCGGCGTCGCCTTCTGGGCCTTTGTTTCCTTCTTCGTGTCGACGCCCTTGGCCGGCTCGTCCTTCACGGCTTCGGTCTTGGCGACCTTTGCCGGAGCTTCCGCCTTGGGGGCCGCTTCCTGCTTCGGCGCGGCTTCCTGCTTCGGCGCCGCGGCCTTTTCTGCCTTCGAATCGCCCACCTGGACGATGCGCAGCAGGGTCATCTGCTGGCGGTGCCCGGCCTTCCGGCGATAATTGTGCCGCCGGCGCTTCTTGAACACCGTGACTTTTTCGCTCTTGGCCTGGGCGATGATCTCGGCCGCCACCGTGACCTTGGCCACATCCTTCAGCTCGCCGCCGTCGCCGGCGACCAGGACGTCACCCAGCTGAATCGTGTCGCCGGCGTTGCCCGCCAGCTTCTCGACCGCGATCTTGTCTCCGGCCGAAACCCGATACTGCTTGCCGCCCGTGCGCACGATTGCGAACATGGTTACACCTGATCCATTCGTTTAGACTGCCGCCTTGCCGGTCCCGGCGCGAACGACAAAAAGGGCGCCCAGCCGGGCGCCGGAAAGAGCGACGCCGTTAGGCGATGAGGTGGAACCTGTCAACGGTGACCGCAAGCCATTTTCGTTCCATCCGGCTGGAAAGGCCCGCGCGTTCAAGCTAAGCGCCGAAGCGATGAATAGGCGCTTCCTGGCCCTCCCACTGTTTTGCGCTCTGGCGGCGTGCGCGAGCGCTCAGAGCGCGTATCCGAGCCTGGCGATTCGCCCGGCGGAACGCGCGACGGGAACGATGCAGCCGCCCTCGCCTGAGCCGGTGATCGCTCCCGCGCCGCCAGCCACGCTCGACAAGGTCGCGCAACTCGCCGCCGACGCGCGGGCGGATCACGAGGCCTTCGTAGCCCAGGTCGCCAGTGCCCGCGCCGCCATCACCGGCGCCCGCGGCGCCGCTGTCGGCGCGGACTCGTGGGCGCGCGGCGAGGCTGCCCTGGCGGACGTCCGCGCGGCGCGCGGCAAGACGATGGTCCCCCTGGCCGAACTCGACCGCCTGTTTGTCGATGCCGGCACGCAAGGCCAGGCGACCGGCCGCATCGGCGCGGCACGCGACGCGGTCGAAGGCTATCTGGCATCGGAAGACCGGACTGTCGCCGAGCTCTCCGGCAACGTGCCTTAGTTGCCCCATCGGGCAAGGTCGGCATGATCTTCGGGCCGGGGGTCGATCCAGCGCCATTCGCCTCCGCGCCTCTCTCGCTTCCAGAACCACGCGTCGGACTTCAGGTGATCCATCGTAAAGTCCACGGCCTGGATCGCCGCGCGGCGGTGGCGCGCGCAGGCCGAAACGAGCACGATCGGCTCGCCTGGCCGAAGCTCCCCGACCCGGTGGACCAGCAGGATGCCCATCAGGTCGAAGCGAGCGAGCGCGGCGTCGGCCAGGGCATCCATGCCGGCCAGGGTCAGCGGCTCGTAGTGGCTCAGTTCGAGCGCCTCGACCCCGCCAACTTCATTGGCGTCACCGCGCACCTCGCCGACGAACGTGCAGGTGCCGCCAAGCCCCGGATGCGCGCTGGTGAACGGGCCGACCAGCGAGCCGGGAACGAAGGGTTCGGCGAGGAGGCGGACGTCCTTCACCGGCTCAGCCCCCGCTTACCGGCGGCAGCAAGGCGATCTCGTCGCCATCTGCGGCCTGCAAATCAAGCTTGTCGGCGAGAATGGCCCCGTTCACCGCCAGCTTCACCTTGTCGGATGCGAGCCAGCCGCCAAGCTCGCCTTGCAGCGCATCGAGCAAGCCCGACCAGTCGAGCGGCCCCGCGACCTCGCGCTCGCTCACACCCGTGAGGTCGGCCAGCCGGCCGAGGAAGACCAGCTTGACGGCCATCTCAGCCCCCCGTCAGGGACATGTGCCGCGGCTGCGCCGGTGCGGCGCCGCGTTCGATGCGGAAGTGGTGCCGCTCGGGCTTGATCCGCATGGCCTCGTCGAGCGCCGCGGCGAGATTGGCATCGGGCGCGTCGGAGCGCAGCGCTGCGCGCAGATCGACCTGCTCCGCGCCACCGAGGCAGGCATAAAGCCGGCCCGTGGCGGTGACGCGCACGCGGTTGCAGCCGGCGCAGAAGTTGTTGGTCAGAGGCGTGATCAGGCCGATCCGGCCCCCGGTCTCGGCGATGTCGAAATAGCGCGCCGGCCCACCCGAGCGATGGTCCGACGGGGCCAGCGTCCATCGCCTGTCCAACTCGTCCTTCACCACTGTCAGGGGCAGGTAGTGGTCGATCCGCTCGCCCTCCACCTCGCCCAGCGGCATGACCTCGATCAGGGTGATCTCATGGCCTTGCGTATGGGCCCATTCGACGAGGAACGGGATCTCGGCCTCGTTGAGGCCCTTCAGCGCGACCGTGTTGAGCTTGACCTTGAGGCCGGCTTCCTTCGCCGCGGCGATACCGCGCAGCACGTCATTGAGCCGGTCACGGCGGCTCAATTGCTGGAACAGAACCCCATCCATCGTGTCGAGCGAGACGTTGATCCGTTTGACCCCCGCAGCGGCGAGATCTTCGGCGAATTTCTCCAGCTGCGTGCCGTTGGTGGTGAGGGTCAGCTCTTCGAGCCCATCCCCCAACTTGCGGCCAATCGCCCGCACCAACTCGATCACGTCGCGCCGAACAAGCGGCTCGCCACCAGTCAAACGGATTTTCGTCACCCCGCGCTCGATGAAGGCGAGCGCCAGCTTGTGCAGCTCTTCGAGGCTCAACACTTCCTTGCGCGGGAGGAACTGCATCTGCTCGGGCATGCAGTAGGTGCAGCGCAAATCGCAGCGATCGGTGACCGACAGCCGCAAATAACTGATCCGCCGGTTGAAGGCGTCGACGAGAGGGGTGCTGCAGCTCATTTCCAGCCTTCATCTAACCATTCGCGGCGGATTTGCCATCCACCGCGAGCAATTGCCCCGTGATGCCCGGCGCACGATCGAGCCATGCGGCCATTGCCGCGATCGCAGTCGGGTCGTCGCCGGCAATCCCGTTCACACGCCCGGGCGCCGCCTCGCGCGCGAGGTCCTGCACGGCGGCCAGGCGCCAGCCGCGATGGTCGTAAGCGGCGGCGGGAAAGACGAGCGCCAAGGTCTCCGTCTCGCCGAGCACGCGACGCGCTCGGGGCAACCAGTCCGCGTGAAACGCAGCCGCGGCGTCGAGCGCGCCTTCCGGCAGACCGTCGACCCGCAGCAGCGCCTGCCCCATCACCGCCGCTCGCGCGTGAGGGTGATGCCGATCGTCTCGTCCGCCTCGCTCAGCGCCAGCTTGACGATCTTGACGCTGACCTCCTCGACCCGGGCATCCTGCGCGAACAGCGTGTCGCACACATGCTCGGCGACCGCCTCGATCAGCTTGAAGTGGAGGTCCGGCGGCAGCGCGTGGGAAGCCGCGAACTTGAGGTCCATGTAGTTTTTGCTGGCATCGAGCGATGTGTCCGGCTCGTAGCGCGGCTGCGCCTTCAGCTTGACGCGAATAGTGAACCGCAGCGGCTGGGGACGGCCGGTCTCCTCCGAATAAATCCCGGTGTGCACCAGGTGCTCGAAGTCGGCGATCTCGAGGTAGAGCGAATCGGCCATGACTGCCCTTAGCTTCCTTCGTCATTCCTGCGAAAGCGGGAACCCACTCGAGCCTCAGCGCCGCGCCGTAACTGGGCGCCTGCGTTCGCGGGAAAGACGATGAGGGAGGTCATTGATTCGACCAGCGGGCGAAAATCGCCGTCGGCAGCAGACGGCCTCCGTTCCGATCGCCCTGAGCCTGTCGGAAACGAAGCTGCTCCGAAGGCTCAACGGCTTCCTCGGGCACCGCCAGGTCGCCGTGCTCGATCGTGCCGGGCAGGTCGGCAAAATGCTCGGCCAGCAGGCCAGCGAGCGCGAGACTGCTCATCCGCACGGCATAGACGGTAAGGAACAGGAAGCGGCTGTCGGCATCGAGCAGGCGGCGGCAATCGGCGATCAGCGGGGGCAAGCCGTCTTCCAGGCGCCAGGTCTCGTTGTTCGGCCCTCGACCGAATTTCGGCGGATCGAGGATGATGCCGTCATACCGATTGCCGCGCCGCACTTCGCGCGCGGCGAACTTCGCGGCATCGTCGACCAGCCAGCGGATGGGTCGCGCATCCATGCCGGACAGCGCCGCGTTCTCGCGCGCCTGGGCGACGGATTTCTTGCTCGCGTCGACATGGGTGACGCGACCGAACCGACTCACCGCGAGCGAACCGACGCCGGTGTAGCCGAACAGGTTGAGGGTGCTTAGCCCCTCCCCTTCAGGGGAGGGGTCGGGGTGGGGCTTGTCTGCCGGAAGCGCGTGATCGCCCCCACCCCCATCCCCTCCCCTGAAGGGGAGGGGGGACAGCCGCTCGCCCATCCATTCCCACACCGGGGCCATGTCGGGGAAAAAACCGAGGTGGCGGAAGGGCGTGCATTGCGCGGTGAAGCGGACGTCGTTCCAGGCCAGCGGCCAGCCTTCGTCCGGCACGTCGCGGGCGAACTGCCAGCGCCCTCCGCCGTCCTCATCCGAGCCGGGGACGAACTCGCCATCGGCCGGCCACTCGGCTAGCCGCGGCGACCACAAGGCTTGCGCCTCGGGGCGAATGAAGCGGTAAGGGCCATACCGTTCGAGCTTGCGGCCGTTTCCGCTGTCGATCAGGCCATAATCCGCCCAGCCCTGGCCTTTGAGGATGATCGATTGTTCGGTCAGTTCCGCCATGGCGCATTCGGTTCGCGCAAAGGCGCAGAGGCGCGGAGAAGCCTTGGCTGCGGTGAAGCCGCCTCCGAATTTTCGCGGCAATAAGCCGCACCGGCTATATTGGGCAAAGGCCTTCGGTCGCGCATGACCGCTCTGCGCTTCTGCGCCTCTGCGTGAACAATTCTAATCACGCGAAGGCGTCGCGTGCTCGGCGACGTAGGCAGCGATGGTGGCGTAGTCCCCGGGCAGATCGACATAGCGTTCGTCGCGCTCGAACAGGTCGCCGACCCGCGACGGCAGCGATGGCCGTGTGCCGGTGGCACGCTCGACCGCGTCGGGGAACTTGGCCGGGTGGGCGGTGGCGAGCGTGACCACCGGAACATCGGCGGGCAGGTCCGCGTGGCGCGCGGCGTGGAGGCCGATCGCGGTGTGCGGGTCGATCACTTCGCCGTCGCAGCTTTCCCACGCCCAGCGCATCGCCTGGCTCATTTCGGCGGCATCGGCCCGGGCGCTGGTGAACAGCCCCGCGGCGCCTTCGCGCTGGGCGTTGGTCAGGCGCATCGCCTTGCTCGCTTCAAAACCGCGCATCTGCTCCGCGAGCGCCGCCCCGTCGCGGCCGCCGACATCGAACAGCAAGCGTTCGAAGTTCGAGCTGACCTGGATGTCCATCGACGGCGCCGCGGTGGCGGTGACGGTGCCGGCCGAGTAATCGCCCGCGGACAGCGCGCGGTGGAGGATGTCATTGACGTTGGTGGCGACGATCAGCCGCTCTATCGGCAAACCCATGCGCGCGGCGACGTGCCCGGCGAAGACGTCGCCGAAATTGCCGGTCGGCACGCTGAAGGCGACTTTGCGCCCCATGCTCCCCTCTGTCCCGCCGAGTTGCAGCACGGCGGCGAAGTAATAGACCACTTGCGCCATCAGCCGCGCCCAGTTGATCGAGTTGACCGCGCTGATGCGGAAGCGCCCCGTCATCGCCGTGTCGCCGAACATCCGCTTCACCATCGCCTGCGCGTCGTCGAAGCTGCCGTCGATGGCGATATTATAGACATTGGGCGCCTTGACCGTGGTCATCTGGCGTCGCTGGACGTCGCTGACCCGGCCTTTCGGATGGAGCATGAAGATGTCGATCCGCTCGCGCCCGGCGACGGCGTCGATCGCCGCACTGCCGGTGTCGCCGCTGGTCGCGCCGACGATGGTCAGGCGGTCGTCGCGGCGGGAAAGGAACTCCTCGAACAACAGGCCGAGGAGTTGCAGCGCAACGTCCTTGAAGGCCAGCGTGGGCCCATGGAACAGCTCGAGCAGCCAGTTGCGCTCGTCGAGCTGCGTCAGCGGAGTCACCGCGACATGGGCGAAGCGGCCGTAGGCCTCATGGCACAACGCGCGCAGCCGCTCAGGCGAAAGGCTGTCGCCGACGAACGGCTGCATCACCCGCGCGGCCAGCTCCGGGTACGACAAGCCCCGCATCGCGGCGATCTCGTCGAGCGAGAAACGCGGCCACTCGCGCGGCACGTAGAGGCCGCCGTCCGCCGCCAGACCAGCCAGCGTCGCGCCTTCGAAGTCGAGCGCCGGTGCGCTGCCACGGGTCGAGACATAGTCCATCGGCTGCGCCGGTTAGCCGGGCGGCGGCGCTTCCACAAGATCAGGCCGAATCGGCCGCCGTCTTTGCTTCCAACTCGCGCTTAAGGCGCAACAGTCCGGCGGCGGCCCCGGCGGCGTGCGGGCCGATCCAGCGTTCGTGGATCGCCTGGATCGGCATCGCGTCGAGGTAGTTGAACCGCTCACGCCCTTTGCGCACCGGCACAACGAGGCCCGCCTGTTCGAGAACTTTGAGGTGCTGCATCACGGTGCAGCGATCGAGCTGGGGGATGCACGAGCACAGCTGCGACGTCGTCAGAGGCCGCAGGCGCAACTCGTCACAGATCGCGCGCCGTACAGGGTTGGCCAGCGCCCTGAACACTCGGTCAAGTTGATCGTCCATTGACATGTTATATATCTATAACATAAATGACGGTGACTCAAGAGGAGCCTTGCGATGGATCTCAAGTTCCGGGTGTTCGCCTTCATCTCCAGGCCGGTGCACGAGGTGTTCGAGGCGGTCGCCGATCCCGCCCAGCTGTCGCACTATTTTACCACCGGCGGCGCCAGGGGCCGGCTGGAGGAAGGCGCCACCGTCACCTGGGACTTCCACGATTTTCCGGGCGCCTTCCCGGTCTGGGTGAAGGAAGTGGTGACGGACGAGAGAATCGTCCTCGAATGGAAAGCCAGCGAGCCGGACACCGACTATCGCGTCACCGTGACGATGACCTTCCAGCCGACCGACGACGGCCGGACCAAAGTCGAGATCGCCGAAGAAGGCTGGCACGACACGCCCGCCGGGCTCAAGGCGAGCTACGGCAACTGCATGGGCTGGGCGCAGATGGTGGCGGCGCTGAAGGTCTGGCTCGAGCACGGCATCAACATGCGCGCGGGGATGTATCGGTAAGCCGCTGGTTCAGGCAAAGTCGGACACCGACGCGCGGATCGCGGCGATGAGCGGAATCTCGCGCCTCCTAGTCCCGCCACTTCTTCCTTAGCGCGAGAAGGTAAATAACCACCGCCGTCAGGGCGAACGCGAACCACTGGATCGCGTATGACAGGTGACCCATCGGGGTGGTCGAGACGTTGGCGGGGTCCGGCTTTTCGAGTTGCGCGAGGCCGGCTTGCGGCGGTGACGCGATCAGGCGAACGCCACGCGCGGACCCGGCAACCCAGCCCGTCACCGGGCCTCCGCGCCATGATGGAGAGGCGAAATCCTTCGACCAGCCGAGCGAAACATCGGCGGCCCCGCCGCCGGGCAAAGTGCAATGGGCGAGCTCGGCCCAACCTTGCTGCCCGTCGGCGGAGCGGCCGGCGATGGCCGAGAACCCCGAGACGGCCGCGCAATCGACCTTGCTCAAATGGTAGAGCGCGCCTTGGTACTCGGCCGGCGATGCAGGCCAGCGAACCGGCACATCGCTGCGTTGCGCCTGCTCGAATTGGGCGATTTCCGCTTCTTTCCATTGCTTGCGATGCAGCTGCCAGATGCCGAGGCTGACCATGATCGCCGCCGCAATGAGCACGACGAGGGTGGACACAACCGGGATGCGGCGTGTCACTTGCGCCCCGCCTCGCCGGCCTTCTGCCTGTATTCGGCACAGAGCAGCGCCGCCTTGGAAACCCGCAGGCCGGCAATCACGCCGGCGATGGTCAGCGGCACCCACAGGATCACGTGCACCCACCACGGCGGCTCGACCGACAACTGCAGCGTCAGCGCGAGAATCACCACGAGCGCGCCGACGATCAGCGTCAGGAACGCCGCCGGCCCGTCACCGACGTTGAACTTCGAAAACTCGAGCGAACAGGCGCGGCAGTGGCTGGCGAACTCGATCGGCCCATCGAACAGCGTCTTGGCGCCGCAACGCGGGCACAGACCGAAAAGGGCAGCCTCGCGGAGCGACGGCTGCCCTTGCGATGTCTCCGGAGGACTGTCCGGCATCGGGCTATTCGTAAACCGCGCCCCAGCCGCCCCAGACGTAAACCACGACGAACAGGAACAGCCACACCACGTCGACGAAGTGCCAGTACCACGCCGCGGCTTCGAAGCCGAAGTGCTGGCGCGGGGTGAAGTGGCCCTTGTAAGCGCGGATCAGGCAGACGATCAGGAAGGTCGTGCCGATGATCACGTGGAAGCCGTGGAAGCCGGTGGCCATGAAGAACGCCGAACCGTAGGTGTTCTTGCCGAAGCCGAACGGGGCGTGGGCGTATTCGTAAGCCTGGATGCAGGTGAAGGTCACGCCCAGCAGGATCGTCAGCCACAGGCCCTGCTTCAGACCCTTGCGGTCACCGTGGATCAGGCAGTGGTGCGCCCAGGTGACCGTGGTGCCCGAGCACAGCAGGATCAGCGTGTTGAGCAGCGGCAGGTCGAACGGGTTGATCACTTCCTTGATCGACTTGGGCGGGAACACGCCGCCAATGACGTCGGTCAGCGTACTGGGGAACAGCGCGAAATCGAACCAGCTCCAGAACCATCCGACGAAGAACATCACTTCGGACGCGATGAACAGGATCATGCCGTAGCGCATGTGCAGTTGCACGATCGGCGTGTGATCGCCCTGTTGCGCTTCCTGCACGACCTTGGAGAACCAGCCGTAGAACGTCGCGATCAGGCCCATGATGCCAAGCGGCAGAACGATCTGCCAATTGGCCAGCTTGTGCATGAACAGCACCATGCCGGTGGTGAACGTGAGCACCGAAATCGCGGCGATCAACGGCCAGATGTTGGGCGGCAGGATGTGGTATTGATGGTTCTTGGCACCGGCCATGATGACTGCTTCCTGGTCCTTGTTCATGAGGCCCTTAATGGCCTCTCAAGTCTTGGTCCAGAGGGTGCTAGCCCTCTTTCTTCACCTCGTGAAAGGTGTAGCTCAAGGTGATCTGCTCGATGTCCTGGGCGTCCGGGTCCTTGAGGATCTTGGGATCGACATAATAGATCACCGGCATCCGCACCGCCTCGTGCGGTTGCAGCGTCTGCTGCGTGAAGCAGAAGCACTGGATTTTGTGGAAATAGATGCCGGTCTGCTCGGGCACGACGTTGAACGTGGCCGAGCCGGTGACCGGCTTGTCCGAATTGTTCTGCGCCATGAACAGCGCCATGCTGCGCTCACCGATCTGGATGGTCTGGGTGGTCTGCAGCGGCGCGAATGTCCACGGCATCCCGCGCTCGACGTCGGCATCGAAACGGACGGAGATGGTCGGCGTGCTGGCGCTCTGGGCGAACTTCGCCGCATCGATGGCCTGGCCTTCGGTCGCGCGTTGGGTGGTTCCCGCGAAACCGGTCAGCTGACAGAACAGCCGGTAGAACGGCACGGCGGCGAAGCCGAGGCCGAGCATGCCGAGCGCCACCAGCACCATGATCAGGCCGACCCGCCGATTCCTGGTGTCCGCTGTCGTCGCCATCGCCTTATCCCGCGATCTTGGCCCAGGCGATGGCGTAGAACAGCACCACCAGGCCGAGCAGCACCAGGGCCAGCGCCCGGTTGCGCCCCCGGCGCGCCCTCTTGATCGCGTCTTGCTCGTCAGGCGTCATGCGGCAATCCCTTGCCCGAGAACGACGTGGTCGACAACAAGCGCGGCGAACAGCGCGAACAGATAGAGCAGCGAATAGGCGAACAGCCTCTTTTCGGGCTTCATCTTGTCGCTTTCGGCGGTGCGCCGCAACGCGACCGGAACGCACAGCGCCACAAACACGGCGGACAGCGCCAGCGCCGCCACCCCGTAGATCGCCCCGGCGCCGCCGATCCACCACGGGGCCACGCTGACAACGAGCAGGATGATCGCATAAACCAGGATTTGCCGCCGCGTCGACCGTTCGCCCGCCACCACCGGCATCATCGGAATGCCCGCCTTGGCGTAGTCGCTCTGCACGAACAGCGCCAGCGCCCAGAAATGCGGCGGGGTCCACATGAAGATGATCGCGAACAGCAGCACCGGCATCAGGGTCACGTGCCCCGTCACCGCGATCCACCCGATCAGCGGCGGGAACGCGCCGGCGCCGCCGCCGATAACGATGTTCTGCGGCGTCCGCGGCTTGAGCCAGATCGTGTACACGACCGCGTAGTAGAGGATCGAGATGGCGAGGACCGCGGCGGACAGCCAATTCACCGCCAGCCCCATGATCGCCACCGAGCCGACCGCCAGCGCGATCCCGAAGTCTCGCGCGTCGGTGGTGCGCATGCGGCCTTGCGGCAACGGCCGCTGGGCGGTGCGCTTCATCCGCGCGTCGAGGTCGGCTTCCCACCATTGGTTGAGCGCGCCGGCGCCGCCCGCGCCCAGCGCGATGCACAGCACCGCGGTAAACCCGAGCACCGGATTGATGTGGCCCGGCGCCGCGAGCAGGCCGCACAGCCCGGTGAACACCACCAGGCTCATCACCCGCGGTTTCGTCAACGCGTAGTAGTCGCGCCACTCCGAGGGTGGCGAAAAGGACCGGGCGGATTCCATGAGTCGGGCGAGCCTATAGGCCCGCGGCGGCGCGAGGGGAAGGAGCCGCGCGGGGCTGTCCATCTTCGGACGCGGTTGCTATTTCCAGACGTCCGCGAATTCGAAGGAAACCCTTCCCGATGCGTCACGTCGCCCTCGCCGGCTTGCTGGCCCTGTCACTCGCGCTGCCGGCCGCGGCGTCGGCTTCTGGCCCGCATATGCCGATACGCAGCTTCGAACAGCTTCGGCAACCGCTTCCCCTGCCTTACGAGGAAAGCGCCAATGCCGATCGGGCGGTCGCCGGTGCGATGGCGCGCGCGAAGAAAGGCGGCAAGCTGCTGCTGATCGACCTCGGCGGCAACTGGTGCCTCGATTGCCGGCTGTTGGCGGGCACGATGCGAACCGAGCCGCTGCGCTCGTGGCTGGGCAGGCACTATGAGATGGTGATGGTCGACGTTGGCCGGTTCGACAAGAACCTCCAGGTGCCGCGCCGGTTCGGCATGACAGGCAAGCTCGAAGGCGTTCCGGCGATCCTGGTGGTCGATCCGAAGACCGGAAAGCTGCTCAACGCCGGGCACGTGACCGCGCTCGCCGACGCGCGCACCATGTCACCCCAATCGCTCGCGGACTGGCTGGCCGGCTGGGTCCCTTAGGCCAACGATGACGTCGTGCGAAAGCGCGGGCCCGCCTCCTCGGCGGGCCCGGCGATCAATGCGCGCTGGCGCTCGACGCGTCGCCGATCGCGTTGTGATGCGAATGGTGCTCCTCGATCACCGGCAGCGTCGTGAACTGGTGGAACGGGGGCGGACTCGACAGCGACCATTCGAGCGTCGTCGCGCCTTCACCCCAGTAGTTCGCCGGGGCCTTCTTGCCGGCGGCGAAGGCGTAGATCATGTTCACGAAGAAGATGAGCATGCCCGCGGCCATGATCAGGTAGCCGATCGAGGAGATGTGGTTCCAGTAGGCGAACGCCGGGGCGTAGTCCGGAATCCGGCGCGGCATCCCGTCCATCCCGAGGAAGTGCTGCGGGAAGAAGATGATGTTCACGCCGACGAAGAACACCCAGAAGTGCGCCTGCGCGAGGAACTCGCTGTGCATCCGCCCGCTCATCTTCGGGAACCAGTAGTAGAACCCGGCGAACAGCGAGAAGACCGCGCCCAGCGACAGCACGTAGTGGAAGTGGGCAACGACGTAGTACGTGTCCTGCAGATTGTCGTCGATGCCGCCGTTGGCCAGCACCACTCCGGTAACGCCACCGATGGTGAACAGGAAGATGAACCCGATCGCCCATA
>Ga0207705_10001060_pt1 | contig 22346 bp, 21 predicted proteins | sample KBSC13metaG_FD_184314 | JGI IMG/M metagenome (GOLD analysis project Ga0207705, IMG submission 184314) | Corn rhizosphere microbial communities from Kellogg Biological Station, Michigan, USA - KBS C1-3 metaG (SPAdes) (version 2) | ecosystem: Host-associated > Plants > Roots > Rhizosphere > Soil ... | reverse complement strand
CGACTTCCTTCGCCACGGACACGCCGTCCTTGGTGATGGTGGGGGCGCCGAAGCTCTTCTCGAGCACGACGTTGCGGCCCTTCGGGCCGAGGGTGGCCTTGACCGCGTTGGCCAGGGCGTTGACGCCGCGCACCATGCGGCTGCGCGCGTCTTCGGAGAAACGGATTTCTTTGGCTGCCATGGTTGGATTCCTGTAATACCTAGCTTTTGATCGTCATTCCGGCGCAAGCCGGAATCCAGTTTCTTCGCGATCTGCGTTCTGGATGCCGGCCTTCGCCGGCATGACGGAGAAAAATTCGTCGGGCTTCAATCAGCCTTCAAGTACCGCGACCAGATCGTCTTCGCGCATGACGAGCAGTTCCTCGCCATCGACCTTGACCTCGGTGCCGGAATACTTGCCGAACAGAACCTTGTCGCCGGCCTTGACCGCCATCGGGCGGACCTTGCCGTCTTCCTGGATCTTGCCGGTGCCCACGGCGACCACTTCTCCCTTGATGGGCTTTTCGGTCGCGGTGTCGGGGATGACGATGCCGCCGGCGGACTTGGTTTCCGCCTCGAGGCGCTTGACGATGACGCGGTCGTGCAAAGGACGAAGCTTCATGGTGACTCCAGCTGCGTTGGGGATGAAAGGGGGTTGGCGTTGTTAGCACTCAACAACGGCGAGTGCTAATTGTAGGTCCGGAACTTGCCGTTTCAAGTCTCCGTAAGGCTGGTGAGGCGGGAGAAGCCGCGCAGCGGGGTATCCCGCCGACAAACGGGGCATGGCGGGATGTGCAGCGCTTCTCCCGCCCTACCGGTTTTGCCTCCGGCCCGCCACAATCCTGGGACGTCGTGCCGGACTCGCCGCCATGCCCCTGCTCTGTCTTTCCACCTGCCCGGACGCCGAAACGGCGGCCATCATCGCCCGAACGCTGGTCGACGAACGGCTGGCGGCTTGCGTGAACCGGCTGCCGAGCGTGGCATCCACCTACCGCTGGCAGGGCAAAACCCATGAGGATGCCGAGGTCCTGCTGTTGATCAAGACCACCCGCGAACGCTTCGACACGCTGCGCGACCGGCTGGCGGAACTGCACCCCTACGAGATACCTGAACTGCTGGCGTTTGAAGTTGCGGACGGCCTGCCGGCCTATCTCGAATGGGTGGCGCGCGAAACCGCGACCCGGTGAGTGGCAGCGCGGGCGGGGGCCTGCGACAATGAAACCCGGCGCAGGCCGGTCTATGTGGCTCCGCCCCCGTTTTCTGGTCATCCCGATGCTTTCCCGACCGATTCTTGTACGCCTGATGGTTTTTGCGGCGGCGTTGTTCATGGCCGCGGGCGTGCATGCCCAAACCAGCAGCCCCGGCGAAGGGCTGCTGCCGGTGACGCAGGCGTTTGCGCTGAAGGCCACCATCGCCAAGCCCGGCGTCGTCGCGCTGCATTTCGACATTGCGCCGCACTATTACCTCTACCGTGGACGCATCCACGCGAAGATCCTGACGCCCGACGTCACGGCTGGCACGCTGCAGACGCCGGCCGGCACCCGGGAGCACGACCCCTACCTCGGCGACGTGGAGATTTATCACGACGTCGTCGCGGCATCGCTGTCGTACACCGCGGCGGGCGCCGTACCGGCGGCATTGAAAGTGGAAGTGGAGTACCAGGGCTGCCACGAGGTCGCCCCCAAGATCTGTTATCCGCCAAATACCGAGACGTTCACCCTGCCCACGTCCGGCGGCGGCCCGATCAGTGCGGCTGGCGGCGGGGCAGCCGACGGCGGCGCGCCGCGCAATCCGCTCACCTCGTCATTGACGGGCGCAACGAACGCGCAGGCACTGGCCGGCGATCGGGCAACCGTGCAAGCAGCCAGCCCCATCGGCACGGGCTTGGCGTTCGCGCTGCTGTTGGCGTTCGTCGGCGGGTTGATCCTGAACCTGATGCCGTGCGTGCTGCCGGTGCTGGCGATCAAGGCAGTCGGGGTGCTGGAAGGCGGCGAGTCGCGCCAACGCGCACGCGCACACGCGCTGGCCTACGCGGCCGGCGTGATCGCGACCTTCCTCGCGATCGGGTTCGCGATCATTGGCCTGCGCGGCGCCGGCCACGCGGTCGGCTGGGGCACCCAGTTACAGCAGCCGGTGATCGTGGCCGTGCTGGCGTGCGTGCTGTTTGCGGTCGGGTTGTCGATGTCGGGCGTGGTGCAGTTCGGTTCGGGGCTCGGAAATGTCGGCGCTGGCTTGACCCGTCGCGGTGGCGCGGCCGGGCATTTCTTCACCGGCGTGCTGGCGGTGGTCGTGGCGAGCCCATGTACCGCGCCTTTCATGGGCGTGGCGCTGGCCTACGCGTTCGTCGCGCCGGCGGCGCACGAATTGCTGGTGATGCTGGTGCTGGGCATCGGCCTTGCCTTGCCGCTGACGCTGATCGGCCTCGTGCCCGCGCTGGCGCGCTGGCTGCCGAAACCCGGTCGCTGGATGGAAACGCTGAAACAGATCCTCGCGTTTCCAATGTATTTGTCGGCGGTGTGGCTGGTGTGGGTGCTGGCGCACCAGCGCGGCGCGGACGCGGTGGCGCTGGTACTGGCCGCGATGGTGCTGCTGGCCGCCGCGTCGTGGTGGCACGGACGCGGCCGGCCGGGTCGCACACTCGGCCACGCCTTCACGCTGGTGCTGGCGTTCGCGGCGGCGGCATCCCTGTACGGTGTCACGCGGGTCGCGCCGGCTTCGCAGGCCGCTTCGTTGAACGGCGACGTGATCGCCTTCAGCCCAGCCAAGCTGCAGTCGCTGCGCGACGCCGGCACGCCGGTATTCGTGGACATCGGCGCGGACTGGTGTGTCACTTGCAAGGCCAATGAATACACGGTGCTGAACACGCAAGGGTTCAAGCATCTGCTCGCGCAAACCGGTGCGGTGTACATGAAGGGTGACTGGACCGACGTGGATCCCGAAATCGGCGCGTACCTGAAATCCTTCCATTCGCCCGGCGTGCCGCTGTACGTCGTGTATCCGCGCGGCGGGGGCGACGGGCGCGCGCTGCCGACGGTGCTGACTTCATCGCTGGTCCGCAATGCGCTGGTCCATGCCGACCGGGAACCCGCGGCGCGATGATGGATCGCCGCACGATCGTGATCCTGGTGCTCGCCTGCCTTGCCGCGGCCGGCGGCTGGTGGCTGCAGAACGGATGGGCGAGCCGCATGCCGGATCAACCGCCTGCGCCCGCCGACGTCAAGACCTTCGCGGTCGGCGATTCGGTGAGCGGCTACACATTGCCGGATGCGACAGGCCAGACCACCACGCTGGCGAAATGGCACGGCAAGGTGGTGGTGCTGAACTTCTGGGCGAGCTGGTGCGTGCCGTGCATCAAGGAAATGCCGATGCTCGCAAGGTTCCAGCGCGAGCACGCGACTGACGGCTCGCAGGTCATCGGCATCGCGATGGAACAGCCGCAATCGGCGGCGGCATTCGTGAAACGGGTGGCAGTCGATTACCCCATCCTGATCGGCATAGACGCCGACCCCGTGCCCACCACCGTGTTCGGCGACACCGCGGGCTTGCTGCCCTACAGCGTGCTGATCAGCCGCGACGGTCGCATCCTGGAAACGAAACTGGGGCCGCTCGACGAAGCGTTGCTTGAGGACTGGCTGAAAGAAGCCAACGCGGCCAAGCCCTGAAACACGCTTGTAACTTCGTTCAACTCCGGCGAACCGCTGGACAAAAGGTGAACGACAGTTCAGACTTCGCCGCTTCCGGCTCGGCCGCAGGTTACGCTCGCAGCGTGGCGAAGATTCTGGTTCTCCATGGCCCCAACCTCAACCTGCTCGGTGACCGCGAGCCGGAGGTGTATGGCCGCACCACGCTCAAGGACATCGACGCCGCGCTGACTCGGCAGGCCGAGACCGCCGGCCACACGCTGACCAGTTGTCAGTCGAACGCCGAACACGAACTCGTCGAGCGGGTGCAGGCGTCCAGGCGGGATGCGACGGCTTTCATCCTGATCAACCCGGCCGCATTCACCCACACTTCGGTGGCGCTGCGCGACGCGCTGGCCGCCGTGGCACTTCCCTTCATCGAGGTGCACCTGTCGAACCCGCAGGCACGCGAACCGTTCCGCCGCCAGTCGTATTTCTCCGACCTTGCCGTCGGTGTCGTTGCCGGTTTCGGCGCCGACAGTTATCGCTATGCGTTGGACGCCGCGATCAAGCGGCTGGCCGGCGCCTGACCCCTCACCCGAATACAGCGAGACCGTCATGGATCTCAGAAAAGTCAAAAAGCTGATCGAACTGCTGGAAGAATCCAATCTCTCGGAACTCGAGATCAAGGAAGGCGAAGAGGTCGTCCGCCTGTCGCGCTTCCCCACCGGCGGCGCGATCGCGCCGCAGATGATCGCCTCGCCCGCGCCCATGATGATCGCGCCGATGGCGGCACCGGCTGCGTCCGCGGCCCCCGCCGCCGCTCCGATGCCGACAACGACCGAGCCCGGCCTGCCGGCGGGCACCGTGGTGCGTTCACCGATGGTCGGCACCTTCTACGCCGCGGCATCGCCGGGCGCCGAAGCGTTCGTGAAGGTCGGCCAACAGGTCAAGATCGGCGATCCGCTGGGCGTGATCGAAGCGATGAAAATGTTCAACCAGATCGAGGCTGAAGTGGCCGGCACCGTGCTCGCGATCACGGCTGAAAACGGTCAGGCCGTGGAATTCGATGAACCGCTGTTCGTGATCGGCTGATGCCCGTGCTAGACAAAGTCCTCATCGCCAATCGCGGCGAAATCGCACTGCGCGTGCTGCGCGCCTGCCAGACCATGGGCATCAAGACGGTGGCGGTGCATTCGACCGCGGACCGGAACCTGAAGCACGTCGGCATGGCCGACGAGGCCATCTGCATCGGCCCGGCGCCGTCTGCGCAAAGCTATCTGAACATCCCGGCCATCATCGCCGCGGCCGAAGTCACCGATGCTTCGGCCATCCATCCGGGCTACGGCTTCCTTTCCGAGAACGCCGACTTCGCCGAACAGGTCGAGCAGTCGGGATTCGTGTTCGTCGGCCCGCGCGCGGAAACCATCCGCCTGATGGGCGACAAGGTCGAAGCGATCAAGGCGATGAAGGCAGCCGGCGTGCCGTGCGTGCCGGGATCGGGCGGCCCGCTCGACGACGACGTCGAACGCAGTCTCAAGATTGCGCGTGAAATCGGCTACCCGGTGCTGATCAAGGCCGCGGGCGGCGGCGGCGGACGCGGCATGCGCGACGTGCATACCGAGGCGCATCTCGGCAACGCCATTGCGACCACGCGCGCGGAAGCGCGTGCCGCATTCGGCAACGACATGGTGTACATGGAGAAATTCCTGGAAAACCCGCGCCACGTGGAAATCCAGGTGCTGGCCGACGGACAAGGCCACGCGGTGCACCTGTGCGAACGCGATTGTTCGATGCAGCGCCGCCACCAGAAGGTGGTCGAGGAAGCGCCCGCGCCCGGCATCACGCCGGAGTTGCGCGCCGAGATCGGCAAGGTTTGTACCGATGCCTGCATCCGCATCGGCTATCGCGGCGCGGGCACGTTCGAGTTTCTGTTCCAGGACGGACGCTTTTATTTCATCGAGATGAATACCCGCATCCAGGTGGAGCATCCGGTGACCGAGTTGATCACCGGCGTGGACCTGGTGCGCGAACAGTTGCTGATCGCGGCGGGCCAGCCGCTGTCGATCAGGCAGGAAGACATCATTCCGCGCGGCCACGCGATCGAATGCCGCATCAACGCCGAAGATCCCGACACCTTCATGCCCAGCCCCGGCATGGTGAAGCGCTTCGAGGCGCCGGGCGGCCCCGGCGTGCGCATCGACACACACCTGTACGACGGCTACAAGATTCCGCCGAACTACGATTCGATGATCGGCAAGCTGATCGTACACGGCTTCGATCGCAAGACCGCGATCGCGCGGATGCGCACGGCGCTCAGCGAAACCGTGATCGAGGGCGTCAAGACCAACCTGCCGCTGCAGCAGCGCATCATGGCCGACTCGGGTTTCAAGCACGGCGGGCGCAACATTCATTACCTCGAAAAGCGCATCCGCGAGCAGAAGGAAAAGGGCATCGGGCTGGGCAGCTGAGGCTCGGGACTCGGGATTTTCGCATCGTTTCCTTCTCCCTCCGGGAGAAGGGCGCAACGCGCTGCTTTTGTTCCTGCGCAAAGCGCCGGATGAGGGTACGCGTTCGCGCGTGGCTCACATCTTCCTCTCGCTGCAATCCGCGAGAGCCGCACCCTCACCCGCCCCTGCGGGCACCCTCTCCCTGAGGGAGAGGGAACTTCCTTGGGATCCCATCCATGCCCTGGCTTGAACTGCAACTGACGCTCGACGCCGCCGCGCAGCCCGGCGCCGAGGCTGCGCTGGAAGATCTAGGCGCGCTGTCGGTGACGCTGATGGACGCCAATGCCGACACGCCCGACGAGGCCGTGATCCTCGAACCCGGCGTGGGCGAAACGCCGCTATGGCGTTCGCTGACGCTGCTGGCATTGTTCGAAGCCGATCGCGATCGACGCGGCATCGTGCACGTGCTGCAGGATGCGCTGCCTGAGCTCGCGCCCGACGCCATCGCGTTCCGCGAAGTGGCCGACCAGGATTGGCAACGCGCGTGGATGGACCGGTATCGGCCGATGCAATTCGGACGGCGGTTGTGGATCTACCCATGGAATATCGAACCACCGGATGATCGTGACACGTCAGCCATCGTTCGCCTCGACCCAGGCCTCGCCTTCGGCACCGGCACGCATCCGACCACGGCGCTGTGCCTCGAATGGCTGGACCGCCTCGACCTCGCGGGGAAAACCCTGCTCGACTACGGCTGTGGCTCGGGCGTACTCGCGATCGCGTCCCTGAAACTCGGCGCCGCGCGCGCGATCGGCGTGGACAACGACCCGCAGGCGCTCGACGCCACGCGCGACAACGCCTCGCGCAATGAAGTGTCGGATCGCCTGCACGTGCGTTTGCCGGGCGAACTGCCATCCGAGCCACGCGCCGACTTGTTCGTCGCCAACATCCTTGCCGGGCCGCTCGCCGAACTGGCGCCGCGTTTCGCGGCACTGTGCAAACCCGCCGCGCCCTTCGCGCTGTCGGGCATTCTGGCCGGGCAGGAAGGCGAACTGCTGGATCGCTATCGCGCCTGCGGGTTCGTCGACCTGCGCGCCGTTCACCGCGAGGATTGGGTCCGCATCGAAGGCATGCGTGAATAACGCCTCACGGCGGCTACCCTGGCCTACAATCCCGGCATGTACACCCAGTGCCCGGAATGTCTGACGGTTTACGCGATCGATGAAGACGCGTTGCAGACTTCGCTCGGCATCGTGCGCTGCGGTCACTGCGACAAACGCTTCGACGCGCTGCGCACGCTTTCGGACACATTGCCGATCGAACCCTTGGCGCCGCTGCCCGAGCAGGAACCGTCCGAGCGCGCTCCCACGTTGACCGAGGCAGTGCCACCTGCCGCATTCGAATCGGCGACCAGGAAGGCGCGCCAGAAAAAACCCGGTCCGTCACCGAAAGTGGAAGCCGCATCCCCGGCTTCGGCTTCCGATGCACCCTCGGGCGGCGCCGATGACTGGTTCTCCGATCTCGAATCGGAGCTGACCACGACATCCGAACCGGCGGACGACGATGCGTCGTCGCCCACGGATGCGGACATCGAAAACTGGACCATCGAATTTCCGTCCGAAAGCAACCTGCCCCATGCGCGCGCAGAAAGCGCCGACAACGCGGAGCCCGATGAGGCAGCGGCCACGTTCACGGATCAATCCGACGCGTCGGAATTCGAAGTCGAAGCGCCAGAGCCATTTGGCGCACCGGACGCCTCGGCAATCCTGGAAGCACCGTCATTCGAAGAACAGGAAACCGCGCAGCCGATCGAATCGCCCGATGATGCGGAAGCGACCGCCGGTGACGAATCGGCCCTCGATGTTTCCGCAGAAATTTCGGCCGACAATGGCGACATGGAAGCGGAGGCCATGCCCGCGCCGATCTACGTGCGACCGCAGCGCCGCGTCTCGCGCGCCAGCGTGGCGTGGGCGCTGGGTTGCGTGCTGCTCGCGTTGCTGCTGGGCGCGCAATTGGCGTGGGCCGACCGGATCGAGTTGTTCCGGAACCCGTCGACGCAGCCATGGATCGCGCGTATCTGCCGTGCCGTTCCCTGCAATTTGCCGTTGATCAAGGACACGTCGCAGCTCGAATTGCTGTCGCGCGACGTGCGCCCGGACCCCAACGCCGCGGGCGCATTGACCATCACGGCCACCGTGCGCAACAACGCCGCATTCAGTCAGCCGTGGCCGGTGGTGGTGGTGGAACTCAACGATCTCGACAACAAGCCGGTCGCGATGCGGCGCTTCCGCCCGTCCGAATACATGACCGACCCAGCGCGGCGCGATGCCGGTATCGCGCCGGGCGCGACCGCGGTGGTGGCGTTCGAAGTGGCGGACCCGGGCAGACGCGCGGTCGCATTCCAGTTCGGTTTCGAATGAGCGCACGTCCTGCGCCGCATGGGCGTCCGCTGCTAGACTCCCCGGTTCGCACGCGCGCGTACCTTGCGCGCACAGGGTCGAAACGCAGACGCTTCATGGGCAACCTCCAGCCGAACGCACCGCAGCCGCCCGCCGACGCCCCGGGTTCCACGCGCGGGACCACACCCACGCTGGGCGACTGCATGGCGCTGAACGCGCGTCGCTATCTCGCCGACCTCAACGGCACGCCCTGCCGCGACGGTCTGTATGCGCGGATGTTGCGCGAAATCGAACCGCCGTTGCTGCGCGAAGTGCTGGCCTGGAGCGGCGGCAATCAGAGCCGCGCTGCCGAAATCCTGGGCATCCATCGCGCCACGCTGCGAAAAAAATTGCGCGACCTCGGCCTCGACTGACCACCACAGGACCACCCACACCCATGACCGGATCGGGCATCGTCACCACGCGCCGCGCGCTGCTGAGCGTTTCGGACAAGACCGGATTGGCCGACGTGGGCCGCGCGCTGCACGCGTTGGGCGTGGAGTTGATTTCCACCGGCGGCAGCGCGGCAGCCCTGCGCGAAGCCGGCATACCGGTGCGCGACGTGAGCCAAGTGACTGGCTTCCCGGAGATCATGGATGGCCGCGTCAAGACATTGCACCCCGCGGTGCACGGCGGCCTGCTGGGCCGGCGCGGCGCCGACGATGCCGTGATGCGTGAACACGCGATCCTGCCGATCGACCTGCTGGTGGTGAACCTGTACCCGTTCGCGCGCACCGTCGCGCATGCCGGCACCACATACGAAGAAGCCATCGAGCAGATCGACATCGGTGGTCCCGCGATGTTGCGTGCAGGCGCCAAGAACCACGAGCGCGTCACGGTGGTATGCGATCCGGCCGATTATCCGGAACTCGTGGAAACGTTGCGCCGCGACGGCGGCACCTCGTTCGAGCAGCGCCGCCGCTTCGCAGCCAAGGTGTTCGCACACACTGCGCGCTACGACGGCATGATCGCCGACTGGCTTTCCGCGCGCACCGACGGCGAGCCGCGCGAAGCTTATCCGCCCACGCTGCATCTGGCGCTGCGCCGCGCGCAGGAAATGCGCTATGGCGAAAATCCGCACCAGGCCGCCGCGCTGTACCTCGACGGCCGCGCCACCGCCGGCACCGTCGCGGGTGCCACGGTGCTGGCCGGCAAGGAAATGTCGTACAACAACATTGTCGATGCCGATACCGCGCTGGAGTGCGTGAAGGCCTTCGACAAGACGCCAGCATGCGTGATCGTCAAGCACGCCAATCCCTGCGGCGTCGCGTTGGCCGCCAACCCGGTGGAAGCTTACGAACGCGCCTTTGCCTGCGATGCCACTTCGGCATTCGGCGGCATCATCGCCTTCAATCGGCCGATCGATGGCGCGCTGGCGCAGGCGATCCTTTCGAGACAATTCGTCGAGGTGCTGGTGGCGCCCTCTTTCGACGAGGAAGCGCTGGTCGCGCTACGCAAGAAACCCAACGTGCGCGCGCTCGCGACCGGTGAGTGGTCTGCGGAACCCGATGTCGCCGCGCGTCAGTTGCGCAGCATCGCAGGCGGCGTGCTGGTGCAGGACGCCGACGTCGACACGCTGATGCTGTCCGACCTCAAAGTGGTTTCCCGCCGCGTGCCGGACGCCGAACAATTGCGCGACCTGTTGTTCGCGTGGCACGTCGCGATGTTCGTGAAGTCGAACGCGATCGTGTACGCAAAGGACGGCGCCACCGTCGGCATCGGCGCCGGCCAGATGAGTCGCGTGATCAGCGTGAAGATCGCCGCGATGAAGGCGGCCGACGCGAAGCTTTCCACCGACGGCAGCGTGCTGGCCTCGGATGCGTTTTTCCCGTTCCGCGACAATATCGATCTCGCGGCCGGCGCCGGCGTGCGCGCGATCATCCAGCCCGGCGGTTCGATGCGCGATCAGGACGTCATCAACGCCGCGGACGAGCACGACATGGCGATGGTGTTTACGGGAACGCGGCATTTTCGTCACTGACGCGGCGAGAATATTTCTTTGCCATCCCCGATGGCTGGATCCCGGCCAGTCCATCGCCGGAATGACGCTCGACACCTCCATGCGTTCGGCATGCGGTAATCTGCGCCGCGCCCTGTGCCCATATGCTCGTGGCGTGGTGCCGGTTCACATGACCCGCGCTACCCTGTTCGACCGTGAAATACGAACTGTATTATTGGCCGACGATCCAGGGACGCGGCGAATTCGCGCGTCTCGCGCTGGAAGATGCTGGCGCCGACTACGTTGATGTCGCCCGCTTGCCCGAAGGCTCGGGTGGCGGCGCGAAGGCGCTGCTGCAATGGATGGACGCATCGGCTGTCGGCCATCCACCGTTCGCACCGCCGTTCCTGAAAGCCGGGCGGCGCGTGATCGCGCAGACCGCGAACATCCTGCTGTTCCTCGGTCCGCGCTTGTTGCTCGCGCCACGCGACGAGTCCGGCCGCCTGTGGACGCATCAACTGCAACTGACCATCACGGATCTGGTGGCGGAAATCCACGACTGCCACCACCCGATCGCCGGCGGTCTCTACTACGAGGACCAGCGCGACGAGGCGGCGCGCCGCGCAGGACATCTGCGACGCGAGCGCCTGCCGAAATTCCTGGGTTACTTCGAACGCGTGCTGGCGGACAATGCACGCGGGCGGCAACGTTGTCTCGTGGGCAGCGCAACCAGCTACGCCGATCTTTCACTGTTCCAGATCATCGAAGGGCTGCGCTTCGCGTTTCCGCGCACGATGCAGCGTCTGGAAAAAACATTGCCGCTTTGCGTCGCGCTCCGCGAACATGTTGCCGCGCGCCCCGCGCTTGCCGCCTATCTCGGCTCGCCGCGCCGCATTCCGTTCAACAACGACGGCATCTTCCGGCACTACCCGGAACTGGATGGGTGATACGCGATGGTGACGCGGAGCGCGCGCCTATGCCACAGCCAGTCCGAAGATTCACTCGCCACTGGTTGATCCTTCGGCAGGCGCGCTGCCGGCCGGCTTCTTCGCGCCGCCCCACTTGTAGATGTCGTAGTACACCGGCGACACCGGGCCCATTTTCGGATCGTGCATCAGGTTGCCGTTGGCATTGTTGTTGACCCTGTAGGTCTGGGTGACGCCATTCTTGGGCGTGACGCGCACCATGTACACACTGCCGTTGCGCCGGTATTCCTCGACGGTGTCGCCGTTGGCATCGGTGCGGACGCTGACGTTGGTGCTGTCGCCATTGCCGTCCTTCTGTCGCGCGGCCGGCGCGACCGACGGAGGAATGCCGGTGCTGGGAAGCGGAATCGATTGCGGTTTCGCGCCGGGATCGTTGATGCCGGGCGGCGGCAACGCCGAACCCGGTGGCGGCGGCGTCGACGAAGCCGCGAGTACCTGCTGCGCCTGCGCGGCGGGCACGCCAAGCAGCAATGCAAACGCGGAAAACCATACGAGCGCTTTCACGGTCCGTCTCCCGAAGCGACAGTCTGGATCAGCATACACGGAGTGTGTGAGCGCAGCGTGCATGTGACAACGCATGCGACAATCCGCGCATGGCCAAGCTCACACTCATCGACGGTTCCAGCTACCTGTACCGCGCGTTTCACGCGTTGCCGCCGCTGACCAACGCCGCGAGCGAACCGACCGGCGCCCTGTTCGGCGTGGTCAACATGCTGCGCGCGACGCTGAACGAAAAACCCGATTACGCCGCATTCGTGGTCGACGCGCCGGGCCGGACTTTTCGCGACGACCTGTATCCCGAATACAAGGCCACTCGCGCGCCGATGCCGGACGATCTACGTGCCCAGGTCGAACCAATGATGAAAATCGTCGAGGCACTCGGGTTCCCGATCCTGCGCGTCGCGGGCGTGGAAGCCGACGACGTGATCGGCACGCTGGCGACGCGTGCGGCGATGGACAGCATCGAGGTAGAGATTTCCACCGGTGACAAGGACTTCGCGCAACTGGTGCGGCCGGGCGTCACGCTGGTCAACACCATGAGCCGCTCGCGATTGGACCGCGACGGCGTGATCGAAAAATTCGGCGTGCCGCCCGAACGCATCATCGACTACCTCGCGCTGATGGGCGATTCGATCGACAATATTCCCGGCGTCGTGAAGTGCGGCCCCAAGACCGCCGCAAAGTGGCTGAGTGAATACGGCACGCTGGACGGCGTGATCGCCAGCGCCGACAAGGTCGGTGGCAAGATCGGCGAGAACCTGCGCGCGGCACTGGCGCAATTGCCGCTCTCGCGCCAGCTCGCCACCATCAAGACCGACGTCGTGCTGGATCAAGGCCCCGGCGACCTGCTGCTGCGCGAACGCGACATCGAAGCACTGCGCGGGCTGTATGCGCGATACGAGTTTCGGCAGGCGTTGAAGGAACTGGATGAAGCGCGACGGGAAGAAAAGGGATCAGGTTCAATTTCAGCGACGGGTGCTGCAAAGCCGAAGGAGGAACAATCGAGACTGGACCTGACCCCTGCTTTGACCACCCACTACGAACTCGTCACCACCCGGCCGCAACTCGACTCGTGGCTCGCCAAGCTGCGCGGCGCGGAACTCATCGCCTTCGATACCGAAACGACTTCGCTCGATCCGATGCGGGCGCACCTTGTCGGACTTTCGTTTTCGGTCGAAGCCGGCGAGGCCTGTTACATCCCAGTCGGGCACGACTATCCGGGTGCGCCCAAACAGCTTGGCCTCGATGACACGCTGACGGCATTGAAGCCTGTGCTGGAAGACACCGGGCGGCCCAAGGTCGGCCAGCACGCCAAGTACGACTGCAACGTGCTGTCGAACTACGGCGTCACGGTGCGCGGCATCGCCTTCGACACGATGCTGGAATCGTATGTGCTGAACGCGACCGCGAACCGCCACGACATGGACACGCTGGCCAAGCGCTGGCTCGACCACGACACCATCCACTACGAAGACGTCGCCGGCAAGGGCGCCAGGCAGATTCCGTTCTCGCAGGTCGATCTCGATACCGCCCGGGACTACGCGGCGGAGGATGCCGACGTCACCTTGCGCCTGCACCACGCGCTGTGGCCGCAGCTCGAGGCGCAGCCCGCGCAGCGAAAATTGTTCAGCGACATCGAAATGCCGCTGGTGCCAGTGCTGGCGCGGATGGAGCAGCGCGGCGTGTTGATAGACGTGGGTGCGCTGCGCCTCCAGAGCCAGGAACTCGGCAAACGCATGCTCGCGCTGCAAGCGGGCATGCAGAAGATCGTCGGGCGCGAGTTCAACGTTGATTCGCCCAAACAGTTGCAGGCCCTGTTGTTCGACGAACTCGGACTGCCGGCGAAACTGAAGACGCCGACCGGCCAGCCTTCGACCAATGAGGAAGCACTGGAAGCAATCGCCGACCAGCACGAGCTGCCGCGGATGATCCTCGATTACCGGCAACTGGCGAAACTTCGCTCGACCTACACCGACAAGCTGCCGGAAATGGTGAACCCGCGTACGGGCCGCGTGCACACCTGCTACAACCAGGCGGCAGTCGCGACGGGCCGGCTTTCGTCCACCGATCCCAACCTTCAGAACATCCCGGTGCGCAATGAGGAAGGCCGACGGATCCGCGAGGCGTTCATCGCCCCTGAAGGTTGGCGGGTGCTGGCGGCGGACTACTCGCAGATCGAACTCAGGATCATGGCGCACATGTCGGGCGACCCGGGGCTGACCCGTGCCTTCCAGCATGACCAGGACGTGCACCGCGCCACCGCGGCCGAGGTATTCGGCGTGGCGGTGGACGAGGTGGCGGCCGAGCACAGACGTGTCGCAAAGATGATCAATTTCGGGCTGATGTATGGCATGAGTGCGCACGGCCTCGCGCAACGGCTCGGGATCCCACGCGGCGAAGCGGCCGAATACGTGCAGCGTTATTTCGAGCGTTATCCCGGCGTGAAGGCATTCATGGATTCGACCCGTGAACAGGCCCGCCGCGATGGGTACGTGGAAACCCTGTTCGGACGGCGGCTTTATCTCGACGCCCTGCGTTCGCGCAATGCCGCGCAACGTGCCGGCGCCGAACGCGCTGCGATCAACGCACCAATGCAAGGCACCGCCGCGGACATCATCAAGCGCGCCATGGTGTCGATCGACGATTGGTTAGGGAAACGTGACGACGACGCCCACATGCTGATGCAAGTGCACGACGAACTGGTGTTCGAAGTGCGCGTGGACGCGGTGGAAGCCCTCCGTGAAGGCGTGCGCATACGTATGCAGGGCGCCGCGGAACTCAGCGTGCCGTTGCTGGTCGATATCGGAACGGGGGCTAATTGGAATGAGGCGCACTGAGATGTCGTTTGGCCGTCTATTTGTAGGTCGAAAGTCATGTTTCCGCGGCAAATGAACGAAGTTTAAATTCATCAAAAAAAGGGGTTTGAACTTTTCACTCGCAGCCCGCACTAACTCATCGGACGCACGCAACGGCGTCCCGGTTCACTCACCTCCCTGAGCGAACCCCCGGTGTCAAACCCCTCCCCAGGTTTGGCATCGCCCGCCCCGAGAGCTCCCCCCTGGCTCTCGGGGCATTTTATTTTCCGGCTTGGATTTTTCGGCACCTCGACAACGCGCTCGGTAAGAGCCTCCCGAGAGCTCCTCTTGCTTTCGCGGGGCATTTTATTTCTGGCTTGGATTTTTTTCACGCCCATGACGACAACGGGCGCACCTTGCGGTGCACCCGTCGCTGGTGGAACGTCAAAAAGGCGGCGGGTTTCGTTCCGCCGCCCCGGATCAGGCGGAAATCGCCAGCCGCTCGCTGCGGTAGACAAACGCGGTGCCGACGCCGATCACGAACGCCAGTGCGAACCCGCACACCAGCGCGATGCCGATGTCGCCCGACGACACGGGATTGCCGCGCAGCAGGTCGCTGATGCCGATCTGCTGGCCCAGCAACGGCACCGCATACATCCAGTGCGCGGGCTTCACCGGCAGGAACCCCATCATCATCGACGGAATGATTGGAATGATCATCAGCAGGCCGAGATAGGTCTGGGCCTCGCGGTAGCTCTTGGCGAAGGCGGCGACCAGGGTTTCCAGTACCGCGAAGAACGCGATCAGCGGCAGTTCCAGCAGGATCGCGTCGATGATGAAGCCGGGCCCGAGGTCGAACACCATGCCCAGTTTCTCGGCGGGCATCAAGTGTCCGGCGACCGAGAAGCCGACCGCCGTCAGCACCAGGCTGGCCAGCGAGAACGAGCAGATTGCGCCGAGCTTGCCGGCCAGGATCCGCCAGCGCGCCACCGGATTGGCGAACAGCGGCTCCAGTGATTGCCGTTCGCGCTCGCCCGCGGTCAGGTCGATGGCCAGATACATGCCGCCGATGTACACCGCGATCACGAAGAAGTACGGCAGGAAACTCAAAGCCATGCCCGCGCGCGATTGCGGCGTGGATTGATCGCGCTCGCTGACGACGATCGGCGCGGCGATGCTGGGCGACAGTCCGCGCGCCAGCAGCCGCAACGTGCCCTGTTCGCTGCTGTAGCGCTTCAGCATGCGCTCCAATCGCTTGGTCGGCGTGCCGCTGTTTTGCTGCGAGGCATCGAAAATCACCTCGACCTGCGCCGGCTCGCCTTTCGACCACGCCTTGGCGTAACCGGCCGGAATGCGCATCACCACGTCGGCATCGCGGTCGCGCACGGCCTTGTCGGGATCGGCCACCGGCGGCAGCGGCACCAGTCCCCACTGCTTCAAGGCGCCGACCAGGTTGGGCGCGTGCTCGGCGCCGATCACGGGAACCTTGAGCGGCCCCTCGGCCTTTTTCATCTCGTGACCGACGATCGCATTCATGATCACCACGAACATGACCGGACCGAGCAGCGGCCCATAAATGAGTGCGCTGAACACCGTGCGCTTGTCGCGCAGGTTTTCGCGAACTTCCTTCAACCATACCGTCAGGGTCGGTTTCATGCCGCGAGTCCTTCTTCGCTGCCGATCAGTTTCACGAACGCGTCCTCGAGATTGGCTTCGCCCGTCTGCGCGCGCAGCGCGTCTGGCGATTCGTCGGCGACCACGCGGCCGGCCGCGATTACCACGATGCGATCACACAGCATCGCGACCTCCTGCATGATGTGGCTGGAGAACAGCACGCAACGGCCCTCAGCCTTGAGGTTGCGCATGAAGGCGCGCAAGCCGCGGGTGGCCATCACGTCGAGGCCATTGGTTGGCTCGTCCAGGATCACGTTCTTCGGATCGTGCACCAATGCGCGCGCGATCGCGGTCTTCACCCGCTGGCCCTGCGAGAAGCCTTCGGTCCGCCGATCGAGGATGTCGCGCATTTCCAAGGCATCGACCAGCTTCTCGCGACGCCGATGCATCGTCTGTGTCTCGATGCCGTGCAGGCGCGCGAAATATTCGATGTTCTCGCGCGCGGTCAGGCGCTTGTACAGGCCGCGCGCATCGGGCAACACGCCGAGCGTGCGGCGTACCGCGATCGGATCGACCGCTGCATCGATGCCGTCCACCAGCACCTGCCCGGAATCGGGTTTCATCAGCGTGTACAGCATCCGCAACGTGGTGGTTTTGCCGGCGCCGTTCGGGCCCAGCAAGCCGGTGATCTCGCCGTCGCGGGCGGTGAAGGTGACGCCATCCACGGCTTTCACCTTGCCGAACGCCTTGTGCAGGTCTTTCACTTCGATCATGGCGCAGCTCCGTTGAAATTCACGAACGCCGGAATCGGCCCGATCTTGTCGAGGCAGCGCGCATCCAGCTTCTTCGGTTGCAGACCGGTGATGAATTGTTCCATCAGGTCCGGCATGCAGCCGGCATACATCGGTTCGGCATGGCCGAGTCCCTTCACCACCAGCGAGCGGGCATTCGACAAGCCCTGCAGCACTTCGTCGGCATACGCGGGCGGCGTGACCGGATCGCGTTCGCCCGAGATCAGCAGGGTCGGAATGGAGGACTTGAACGGCGCATGGAAATCCTCCGGCGCCGGGCCGTGCGGCCAGACCTTGCATTCGGTGAGTAGGCTGTCGACCAGGCTGGTGCCGAGCAGCAGGTTTGCGTCCTGCGGGCGCGGCTTCATCAACGGCGCATCCTCGGTGCAGATCACCGACAACTGCATGCCGCCTTGCATGGATTCGGAGAGACTGCTGCTCAACAGCTTCGATTGCCCCATCAGCGGCGCGTAGTTGCCATGCGCGGCTTCGTCGATCGCCAGCGGCAGCAAGGCCGCGGTCAGGGTGCTGTAGGAAAACATCCGCACCACGCCCACCAGGTTGTCGGCGGTGAGGGTTTTCGTGACGGGCTTGTAGCTGTACGGATCTTCGAACGTGACCTGCTGCGACGCTTCGCTCTTGAGCTTGGCGTGCAACTGCTGCAGGGTGGCATACCAGTCGCCGAACGCCTGCTTGCAGGCGGGCGTCTTGTCGCAGGCCGCCGCCTGCAGCTTCAGCGAACGTTCCAGCGCCTCGGCAAAGGTTTCGCCGAGGACCATCTGATTGGGCACCACTCCGTCCAGCACGATGCTGCGCACGGCGTCGGGATGCGCAGCGGCATAGTGCTGGGCCATCCGCGTGCCGTACGACACGCCGATCAGGTCCAGCTCCGGCGCCCCCAGCGCGCCCCGCACGGCTTCGAGGTCGGCAACGGCTTCGCTGGTGGTGTAGTAGCGCGGATCGGATTTTTTCTGGACTTCGGTGGCGCATTCGCCTACGCGCTCGGTGCGCTGGGCCGGCGTCAGGTCGGCGTCGCCGAGTTGCTTCATCTGCTTCGCGACGATCGGACAGTCGAGCGGGTTCGAATCGCCCGTACCGCGCTGGTCGAGCAGCAGCACGTCGTGGTGCTTGCGCAACGGCGCGAATGCGCCGGCGAGTTGCGGATAGGTCTGGATCGCGGACTCGCCCGGGCCGCCGGCGAGATACACCACCAGATCTTTCTCCGGCACCGCGGAGTCGCTCTTCAGGAGCGCGAGCTTCAAATCGATCTTGCGCGACTTGGGATCGGCGCGATTCTCCGGCACCGGAAACCTGGCGCAGAAAGCGGGCGTGGTGGCGGCGGAGTTGAGTTGCTTCAACTCGCAAGCCGTCAGCGTGAGCGTGCCCACCTTGATGGTGGCCGGCGGCGCCGGCTTCACCGGTTTGGCGGGTGCAGTGGTGGATGCCGCAGCCGCGGGCGCGCTGGCGACCGCAGGGGCGGAATCTTCGCGGGCGCGCTGCTTGCCCCACCAGCTCCAGCCGAATACGGCCAGCGCGATCACCACGACCGCGATCCGCAGAAGCATGCGCGAATTCATCTTCATTCAGCGTTCCTCATCCGGGTCGAACATCGATTCGATGCGTTGCTTGAACAACCGCGCCAGCTTGAAGGCCAGCGGCAGGCTGGGGTCGTACTTGCCGGTTTCGATGGCGTTGATGGTCTGGCGCGACACGTCCAGGTGCTCCGCCAGTGCCCCCTGCGACCACCCCTGTGCCTCGCGCAACTCGCGTACGCGGTTCTTCATCGCCCACGCCAGCGCCATTTGCTCCAGGCGCACGCCAATCCGTACACGATGCACAACGCGGGGAAGAGCAACAGCAGCACCAGCGCGCCGTTCACCGCGATCAACTTGGTGGCAGCCAGCAGGCCGAGCGCGAAGCTGACCAGGCTGACCACGGCTGCGGCGACACCGACCGCTTCCAGTTGCTGCCGGCGTTCCAGTTCGTCGCATCGCGCCATATACCGCATCATCGCCCACACCACGACGGTCAGCGGCAGCAACGGCAGCAGTACCACGATGACCTGCAGCCACGGCACTTCGATGCGGGAATACATCGGCCAGACGTTCAACATCAGCACCATGTAGACGACGAACGTCGGCAACAGCACGCGCACGTACCAGCGGTCCACTTTGCGCATGCGTTCGTTGAGCACGGCCTTGGACGAATACGTGAGCAGCACCAGGCCTATGCACAGCACCGCCAGCGCGATGCCCTGCACCACGAAGCTTCGGAACATCAACAGCAAGGCCATGCCGCCGAGATACAGCGCCCAACTCGACAGCCAGACGCCCCAGCGCTGCCACTTGGGCCACTCGTTCATCTTGTCCATCGGAATCCGTCTCCCCAAGCTCGCTTCGAACATATGCGTCATGTCAAGTTGACTTGACACGCGAGACTAGGGGGCGATTTCGCCATTGTCAAGCGTACTTGACAACCTCGCCATGCGATCCGATGGCCGGCGTGTCTCCTAAGCGCCGCCTAAGTGTGGGCTGGCACCTTGCCGGCATGCCCGATTTCGAGGTGCGTCTGCTGCGCCCGCTCCTGCCGATCGCCTTCGCCGCGCTGGCCGGCTGCGCCACGTTTCATCCGCTGCCGCTGGCGAGCGGGCGTGGGCCGCAGCGGGTGGAGGACATCACCGTGCCAGCACAGTCGATGCCGACGCCGGCGCTGCGCGCATATCCGTTCGATCCTTCGAATGGCCTCGATGTCACCGAGTTCGCGATGCTCGCGGTCGCCAATGATCCGGACCTGAAAATCCAGCGCGACGCGGCCGGCGTGGCCCATGCGCAGGCATATGCGGCGGGCCTCCTGCCGGACCCGCAGTTGAACTACGAGCACGATCGTCCAACGGGCGATTATCCGCCGGGCACCACCGATGCCTATACGGCCGGGCTGACGTTCGATCTCGGCAACCTGATCACGCGTTCGGCGCGGGTGAAATCGGCACGAGCCGGGGCACACCAGGTGGATCTCGACCTGTTGTGGAACGAATGGCAGGCGATCGCCCAGGCGCGAACCTTGTTCGATCGCGTGTACTACCAACGCAAACTGGTCGGTCGGCTCGAGCGGGAGCAGTGCGCGCTGGCCCCGATGCAAGCCGCGATCGCCCGAGCATTGCAGTCGGGCGACCTCACGTACGACACCGCCAGCACCGGGTTGAATGCGGCCTCCGATGTGGCCAACCAGCTCGGCGATGCACGACGCCAGCTCGATTCGGCCCAGCACGATCTCCACGGTCTGCTGGGGCTCGATGCATCCGTGCCGCTGAATCTGGCCGGCGGCCCATTTGCGGTCGACCCCGATGCTCAAGAAGTACAACGGACGCTCGACGACATGCCGGCACGACGCCCCGACCTGCTGGCGCTGCAGGCCGGCTACCGCGCGCAGGATGAAAAGTTGCGCGCGGCCATCCTCGCGCAATTCCCGGCGATCACCGTCGGATTCGTGAAGGCACGTGACAATGGCAACATTTCCAGCAAGGGGTTCTCGATCTCGCTGTCGCTGCCGCTGTTCGACGGCAACCGCGGCAACATCGCGATCGAACGCGCGACACGCCAGCAATTGCACGATGAATATTCCGCGCGGCTGTTGAACGATCGCAACGACGTGCAACGCCTGATGGCGGATCTGCGGAGCGATCGTGCGCAACGCGCGGCGCTGGCTGCGCACGCCGCGCAACTGGCGCAGGCGCGGGAAAACGCCCGCGTCAATTACGCGGCCGGCCGTCTCGACTGGCCGACCTACCTCGCGCTGCGCGCGCAATCGCTGGCAGCCGACACCGCCTTGCTGGCGCTGGACCAGAACACCCACGAAACCGCGATTGCGCTGGACGCGCTGGTGGGCGACTGGCCGGATGCATCGCGCGCGCTTCGAACCCGGCAACTCGCGAACGAGCGCCCATGAACGGAAAACGAACCATCTCCCAGCGTCCGCACGCCTTGGCGATCATCGGACTGCTTTGCCTGCTGGCGGCGTGTACTTCCGGCACGCCGGATGCCGAAACGCAACCCAAGATCGCGGTAGGCACCGCGATGCCGAAAATGGAAGTTTTCCACGCGAACATCGCCGCATTCGGCCAGCTCAGCGCCGGAACACGCAATGCCCTGACGTTGACGCTGCCGCAGGCCGGACAAATCACCGCGATCGAGACAATCACCGGGCAGCGCGTAAAACGCGGCGCCACATTGCTGGAACTCGAAACCGATCCCGCCACGCGCAGCGCCTACCTCCAGGCGCAAACCGCATTGAAGATCGCGCGCGACGACCTCGTCCGCACCGAACACCTGCGTTCTGAAAAACTCGCTACCAATGCACAGCTCGATGCCGCGCGCAAGGCACTCGCCGATGCGCAGGCCACGCTGGACGCGCAGGCAAAGCTCGGCGGCGCACAAACGACGACCGCCTTGCGTGCGCCGGCCGCTGGTGTCGTCACCACGCTGGCGGTGCAGCGCGGCGAGCGGGTGGCCGCGGGCGCCGCGCTGCTGCAGCTCGCGCCGACCTCGGCGATGGAGGCGCAGCTCGGTATCGATCCGGGCGCACTCGCCGACATCCGCGCCGGCATGCCGGTCACGCTCATGCCGGTATACGCCGGCCGCGAGGCGCAGCCACTGCGCGGCATCGTCGCGATGGTGGGCGATGCGGTGGACCCGCAATCGCACATGGTGGTCGTGATCGCCACCCTCGATTCGCCGGTGTCGTTCCCGGCCGGCACCGCATTATCCGGAAGCATCGTCGCCAAGCCCTTCAAGGCTTGGGCCATACCGCGCAACGCCCTGCAAAACGACGAGCAAGGCGATTTCGTCTATCAAATCGAACACGGCAAGGCCAGGCGCGTCGACGTGAAGGTGCTCGCGCCGAATGGCAGCACGGTCGGCGTCGCAGGCGCGCTGGACGCACAGGCGCCGGTGATCACGCTGGGCAGCCATGAAATTTCCGACGGCGATCCGGTGCGCCCGTCGGCGCCGACGGGCGGTGCGCCGCAGGGAACCGCCGCGCGATGAACATCGCCACGTGGTTCCAGGCGCACCGTCGTTCGCTGCTGTTCCTGGTCCTGGTGCTCGCGTTGGGCGGGCTGGCATCGGTGTTCAACCTGCCGGTCGCACTGTTTCCGGACGTTTCGTTTCCGCGCGTGCGCGTAGACATCGACGCGGGCGACCGACCCGCCACCCAGATGGTCGTCGCGGTGACGACG
>Ga0207705_10001059_pt1 | contig 22356 bp, 20 predicted proteins | sample KBSC13metaG_FD_184314 | JGI IMG/M metagenome (GOLD analysis project Ga0207705, IMG submission 184314) | Corn rhizosphere microbial communities from Kellogg Biological Station, Michigan, USA - KBS C1-3 metaG (SPAdes) (version 2) | ecosystem: Host-associated > Plants > Roots > Rhizosphere > Soil ... | reverse complement strand
GTCCGGCAGATCGTAAGCGCGCACAAGCTGCCGCTCTCGCAGGAGAGAAAGGCGGCGGAGGAATGGGAAACGCGTGAGGGCGGAGGCGTGCGTGCCGTTGGTGTGGGTGCGGGCATCACCGGATTTGGCGGCGACCTCGTGATCGTCGACGACCCGATCAGGGGGCGTGCCGATGCGGAGAGCGCGGCCTTTCGCGACAAGACATATGAGTGGTTCACAGACGACATCTACACGCGGCTGACGCCTAAGGGTCAGGTGATCGTCATTCAAACCCGTTGGCATGAGGACGACCTCGCGGGCAGGCTGCTCAAGCGAGGCGACGACGAGGACGGTGATAGTTGGCAGGTGTTGCGGCTGCCGGCCTTCGCCGGCGAGGATGACCCGCTGGGGCGGCGGCCGGGCGAGCCGCTGTGGCCGGAGAGATTTGATGAGAAGCGTCTCGCACGCACTCGCAAGATGCTGGGGCATTACTCCTTTGAGTCGCTCTACCAGCAAAACCCTGTTCTCAAGGACGGCGACATCTTTAAGCGGGCGTGGTTCACGAGAGTCGTCGACGCAGCTCCCGCAGGGCTCAGATGGATACGGGGCTATGACCTCGCGATCTCTGAGCGGACGACGGCCGACTACACGGCGAGCTTTCGCGTGGGCAAAGATCGCGACGGGAATTTCTATATCGAGGGCGGCATGCGCCGGCGGATGGACTTTCCAACGCAGCAGCGGTATGTCCTCGAGCGCGTAGCCGCGGAGCGGGACACTATTCACTACATCGAGGACGCCATTCACGGGCGTGCGCTCTACCAATCACTACGCAAGCAGCTCGGGCAGCACGCGGCGAGGCTGAGGACCAGTCCGGTCGTGGCCGACAAGGTGACGCGTGCATTGCACTGGCAGGCACAGGCGGAGGGCGGACGCGTCTATCTTGTACGCGGCGGATGGATCGAGGAGTTCATCGACGAATGCTGCTCATTCCCGCGCGGCCGGCACGACGATCAGGTAGATGCGGTCAGCCTGGCGTTTGGCGTGATCGAGGGCCGAACCCGGCGGGGGCTGCATGCCTTTGATTGACGCGATCAGGGTAAGCGGTCACGTCCCTGCACAACTCGCAGGATGGCCATCCCGAAGAAGCAAATAGCCCCCATTTCGATAGCGAAACGTCCGGATTCGGCCGACATCGTGCTGAAGCTAAACAGCAGGACGACAAGGCAGAAAATGGACATACCGAACATGGCGTAGCAGCCGATGATCAATAGTTTTTGCATAACGGCGGAATGTTATCACGCATCCAGCAGCACGGAATCACGACGAAAATATATATGAGCAACGACCTACAACTAGCACTCGACAACTTTCGGCTGAGCGCATCGCGGTACGCACGGTATCAGCGGTACTACGACGGTGATCATGACCTGGCGTTTGCGAGCGCGAAGTTTCAAAACACCTTTGGATCACTCTTCAGGGAATTTGCGCTGAATCTGTGCCCGGTGGTGTGCGACGCAGTGCGGGACAAGCTGCGCATACGGTGCGATTCCGACATCTGGCGGCGGAGCCGTATGGGACTGCGCTCCGGGGAGGTGCATAAGGAGGCCCTCAGATGCGGCGACGCATATATGATCGTCTGGCCGGATGCTGAGGGGAGGGCGACGCTCTTCCCGAATCGAGCGGCAAGCATCACGGTCGCATACGACGACGAGAATCCGGGCGAGATGCTCTGGGCGGCTAAGTGGTGGGCGACGCGGGACAAGCGTGTGCGGGTGAATCTGTTTTATCCGGACCGGGTGGAGAGGTTTGTGTCGCGGCAGCAGGCGGATGTCGTCGTAGCGGATGCGAGGTCCTTCGTGCCATTCGAGGGAGAGATAGCGGGAGGGCGGGAGAACGGGGCTCTTGTCGCTGCCGTGGGCGCCCGGTCACTCTCGCACTCCGGTCACGTGTCTCCAAATCCATTCGGAATGGTGCCGGTATTTCACTTTGCAAATAACGCGGACGTTGGGGATCTCGGGCGGTCGGAGCTTGAGGCTGCGATCCCGATCCAGGACGGGCTGAACAAGTCGGTGCTCGACATGCTGGTGGCGATGGAGTTTGCGGCATACCGGCAGCGTTGGGCGGCCGGGATCGAGATCGAGTTTGATAACGAGGGCCGGCGGGTAGCCCCGTTTAAGGCAGGGGTCGAGCACCTCTGGATCTCAGAGAACCCGCAGGCGACATTCGGAGATTTTGCGGCCGCGGACCTCGAGCAGTTTCTGAAGGTGAAGGACTCGTTCCGTGTCGATATCGCGTCGGTCACCGGAACGCCGCTGCACTACTTTTTGCAGGAATCAGGCTTTGCGAGCGGCGTGAGTCTGCGGCAAAACGAGACGAGATTCAACGCGAAGGTACGGGACCGGCAGGCGAGTTTTGGACAGGTCTGGGAGGACGCGATGAGGTTTGCGATGAAGATCGAGGGAACATCCGACACCGAAGTCACTATCGACTGGGAAGACCCCGCCGCGTTGTCGGAGAAGGAGCTGTTGGAGGAGAGAGTGTTAGAGAGCCAGCTATAAGGAGCATCAGGCCCGAACAGGTATTGAGGAACAAGACCGCTAAGACGATTGTGTCTTGCCACACGAACACCCGCCTAGGCAGGAACATGTTTGGCGATGGATAAAACATCGGCTGGTAGGTTTGCCAAAGGGTTATACCAATGAAAAGCGCAAGACCAAGATCGATTACCGCTAAACCCAGTCCTGCCCACGGCTTTTGCCTAACCAAAAGAATCGTTAGGACAGCAATCAGAAGGATGACAACACCTATCACCCCGAACCTTAATGCTGAAGCCCGAAGCGGCGGATACTCGGCGTCGCCCGAGAGTGCGTCGGCGACCGTGAGGCCGATCAGAACCGACGGAATCATGACGTTGGCAAGGCTGGTTCCCACAATCAGGTAGAGCTTCCACACTCAGAGCATTTTGTCACAAACAAACAACTATGAAACACGAAACACAAACAACACACACCACACAACCACAGTTGCGGTTCGGAGATTCGCCGGGCGGCTTAACGGATTGGACGCGTCGGAACGCAGGCAGCTTGCCTGCGTCTGAAGCGACCGCTTTGACATCAGCTGACTCACACACGGGGGCAGACACGCAGGCTGGCAGCCTGCGGTCCGACGCGGAGAATGCGGCCGTCGACGATCTCGCTTCGTTACGTGCCGAGAACGAGCGGCTTAAGAAGCAGATCGCCGAGCAGGCTGCTCACACAAGTCTCAAGGACAAGCTCAAGCAAGCCGGTGCACGGACGCCAAAGCTGCTGCTTGAGGCGGCAAAGCATGCGCTGGAGTACACGGTCGCGGGCGAGCTCGCGAATGCGTCGGAGATCGTTCAGGCACTGATGGACAAGTTTCCGGAGCAGTTTGGCAGTACAAACAATGCTCTCGCCACGGCTCCCGCAGTTCCCTCGATCGATGCGGGTGCTCGCCCGCCTTCCACACCCACGCTCACTCGCGAGGCACTCGCGAAGATGACTCCTGCACAGATCGCGGAGTTGAATTGGGACGACGTCCGGCGCGTGCTCTCAAGCAAGTAATTCTCTGATGAATTGCCACGGGCTTCAGCCCGTGGATAGTTCTCATCAAGATCCCGGCTTTAGCCGAATGTTGGGCTAAAGCCCGATACAAGGGTAGAGCCAACCACGGGGCTGAAGCCCCCGGGGCAATTCACTAATCCAGAAGAGGCCGGCGAGATGCCGGCGTTCAAAGACACAACACACACATAAGGAGAAAAAATGTCACTCGATTTTATTCCAGCAGTTTGGGCGGGGCGCCTTCTGACGGCCCTGCAGGGTTCGCTTGTTTACGGGCAGGCGGGCGTTGCGAATCGTGATTACGAGGGCGAGATACGCGAGGCCGGCAATACGGTAAAGATCGCGTCGATCGGCAGCGTCACGATCGACAATTACACCAAGGACACGGACATCACCGACCCCGAGGTGCTAACGGACGATGAGCAGATGCTGACGGTCGATCAGCAAAAGTACTTTAACTTTTACGTCGACTCCGTCGATCGGGCGCAGCAGAATGTGAACGTTCTCGACGAGGCGATGCGGCGTGCGGGATGGCAGCTTCGCAATGTGGCTGACAGCTTCATCGCCGGGCTGATGGACTCGGGTGTGGACGGCGGCAACAAGATCGGCAGCACGACCACGCCAAAGGTGCCGACCAAGGATGACGCCTACGAGTACCTCGTCGATCTTGGCGTGCTGCTCGACGAGGACGACGTGCCGCTCGAGGGGAGATTCGTGGTGGTGCCCGCGTGGTTTCACGGGCTGCTGCTCAAGGACGATCGATTTGTCCGCAGCGGCACCGGTGCGGGCGACAGCCGTTTGCGTAACGGAGAGGTCGGCGAGGCGGCGGGCTTCGCGATCCTCAAGTCCAACAACGTGCCAAACACCGCGGGTGCCAAGTACCGCATCATCGCCGGCCACTCGATGGCGACCGCGTACGTCGAGCAGGTGCTCGACGTGCAGACCTACAAGCCTGAGAAGCGCTTCGGCGATGCCGTAAAGGGCCTTCATGTCTACGGCGCCAAGGTCGTCCGGCCGACGGCACTCGCGGTGCTGATCGCTTCGAAGAGCTGATCAATTCACACGGGCTTTAGCCCGAAGACCGGGGCATTTGATAGAGAGAGACAATGAGCTACCTGGATGAATTAAAACTACTAACCGCGTGGGAAACCGAGCCGGAGATCACGGAGGCTCACTTGAATGCTGCTCTGACCGATGCGGCTCTGAATGACACGCTCGGGCGTCAGCCATCCGACCTCGACTGGGTGCCGACGTACGACCTGAACGCCGCGGCGGCAAAGGTGTGGCTGATCAAGGCAGCTCGTGCGGCGGCAACGGTCGATTCGCCCTCGTCAGGCGAGGTCACGGCGAAGGTCTTTGACAACTGCCGTGCAATGGCGAGGATCTATGCGGCGAAGCGATGCTGCACAGTGAGCGTCACCTGACGGTCGCCAAAAGCTTCCCGGCAATGAACAGGGCTTTAGCCAACCCAGGCTAAAGCCCTGTTCAAGTCCAGTGCTCTATTGGTTCGCTCAAGCGAACGGCAATTTAGATCCCTAAGATCTCAACTTAGCCGGCCGAGGCACGGCCGCGCGTGTGGGAGCCCTCAGCAAATTCCTCGATCATCTTTTTGTTGAAGACCGGGATGTCGCCGGGGTTGCGGCTCGAGACGAGGCCGTTGTCCACGACGCACTCCTCATCGACCCAGTCGGCACCGGCGTTGATGAGGTCGGTCTTTACGGACGGCCACGAAGTGATCCTTTTGCCCTTGACCACACCCGCCTCGACCAGCGTCCACGGTCCGTGGCAGATCACCGCGACCGGCTTTCCGGCGTCAAAAAAGCTCTTCACGAAATCCACCGCCTCCGGCTTCATCCGAAGCTGGTCCGGGTTCGCGACGCCGCCGGGCAGCAGCAATGCGTCGAAGTCCTGTGCGTTAGCCTCGGCGAGCTTTACGTCCACCGGGAACTTGTCGCCCTTGTCGTAGTGATTCCAGCCCTCGACAGTGTCGTCTTTCGGCGAGACGATCTTAGTCTCTGCCCCTGCTTCGTCGAGTGCCCCACGCGGCCCCGTCATCTCGACCTGCTCAAATCCATCCGCCACCAAAATCGCCACTTTTTTGCCTGTTAGATTCGGCATAAAAACCTCCAACTATTGCCTGAGAAAGAAGAACGATCGTGCCTCCTGAGAGACACGTCTTTGGTTAGTAACGCCAAAGGTAGAGGTTATCGCTGGGGGGGCGTGGGGGATGGTTTGGGAGGTTACAGAGGGACTGGCATTAGTCCCCGGAGGGGACACATTCAATAGCGTCGGGTGAAACCCGACGAGACGGTGTTAACGGGCGTTCGTCCCTGAAGGGGACGGATTAATTCGGCATCGCTGTGTGATTCGTCCCTTTCGGGGACGAGGGGTCGAGGTGATGCATACGTCGGGTTCACCCGACGCTATGGATCTGTCCCCTTCGTGGACTCAGGAACACCTCCGGACAAACGGAGCAACTAGCCCCAGATGTACTCCTCATCGAAGTCGATCTCGTATCGCCGATAGAAGCCACGCATCTCATCTTCGAAGAGCTGCTCCGCGTGATGTTCCTTCTGACCGGAGATGTAGTTCTTGATCGCGGAAATCTGGGTATGACCGACCGTGAAGGCCGAGTAGCCGTCTTGCCAAGAGAATTTGCTCGTCAGCCCGCCACCCTTGTTCTTGATCCATTTGGATGAGTCGCGTTTGATTGCACCGATGATGTCGGGGAGGAGATGGTTTTTACTTGTGGATACGAGAAGGTGGATGTGGTTCGACGTGCCGCCCGCTGCGAGGAGAACGCAGTCGAATGCTTTCAGAATGCCGCCGATATAGGCATAGAGTTCCTGCTCTAGCTCTATCGGGATCAAGTCGATGCGGTTCTTCGTGGAGAAGACGATGTGAAAGTAGGCGCAGTATAGAGTTTGTGCCATGGGAGCAATGCGTCCCTTTCAGGGACGGTCTATTGTGCACGAACTCTCGTCGGGTTTCACCCGACGCTATTGAATATGTCCCCTTCGGGGACCCTTATAAAGTCATGTGAGGATCAGTAGGGAGCTATGGAAGGAAAGATCATCATGAAGATCATACAAACCACCATGCATGCGAGAACAAAAATCGGAATGCTGAGGAAGAAAGCTATCCAGAGCGCACCGGATTCTTGACCTGTTGCACGCTTGCCCTCGGATCCTTCACTGAACAGGCTGTTCATCCTCCAGTTCGACGCCGTTTGTCGGACCGACTATAGCTCAATTCCTAAACTCCTGCGACACCATTATTCCTCTGCGGCCGCCGTCCAGGATGCCGATGCCTACGCGGCCGTAGGCGGTGTGGAGGATGTTGGCGCGGTGGCCGGGGGAGTTCATGAGGCCGGTGTGGGCGAGCTGGAGCGTCGGTGCGAGGGCGAGGTTCTCGCCGGCGATGCGGAAGGTCACGCGGGCGTCGCGCATACGTTGGAAAGGGTCTTCGCCCTCGGGAGTGTAGTGCGAGAAGTAGCCGCGGACGAACATATCCTCAGAGTGACGCCGGGCTACCTGCCGGAGCTCCTCGTCCATAACGAGCGGTTTGAGGCCGCGTGAGGTGCGTTCTTTGTTGAGGAGCTCGAGCATCTGGTCCTCGAGAGCGGGAGCAGGTTTGGCGTTTGTGACCTTGAACGGCAGGTCGACCAGCTCGTCAGAGCCGGGCTCGATCGTGCGGATCCGCGTCAGCGTCTGGCGGAGTGCCGGCTCAAAGATCGGTGTCAGCGTGCTCTCGATCGTGTCAGTGACGACGGCAAGCTCGCCCGCGACACGGCTGTCCTGCACCTGCTCAGAGAAGCTGTCTGACAGGGGCATCGCGTACAGCATTCCAGAAAGAATGGACGCGAGGATAAGGCCGTTGAAGAGGCCGGGCAGTATTCCGAGAGCACGATTGAGCGGGCGCATGTGGTATTCGCGTGGGATGCGGCGGATGAGCCGCCAGCCAAGGATCTGGATAAATATGCCCAGCAGAACGACCAAAGCGAGAAAGACGACCGGCAACCTCAGGGTCTCGTCACCGCCAGTAGCGGAGCCGATGAGATCCGATACCGGACGGTATAGCAGTATCGCCAATACCCATCCGCCTATCCAGCGGACGAGGTCCAGCAGACTCAACATCAGCCCTCGCCGATATCCCGAGTACGCACTTAAAGCCACAACCAGCACCAGTGCGACGTCGATCAGGTTTGGATACATTCCCCTTGAAGCGTCTATTCAGACGCTGCCCCTTCTGCTTTGGTTTGCCCTAGTTTGTCTGAGTCGATTGTAAGCGCAAATACACCTGCGAGTCGTGGCTGAGCAGATGCTGAAGGTTCGTGCTCATCAGCGAGGCAAATACATTCTTTGATGGCTGGGAAAAAGTCGCCCGGGTGGCTGTCCTCTCGATCTGCGCCTATGTAGGCCTGGTCGTCATGCTGCGCGCGTCGGGCAAACGAACGCTGACCAAGCTGAATGTTTACGACTTTGTCTTCGTTGTCGCTCTCGGCTCGGTGCTCGCGGCGACGGTACTGACGCCGCAGATCACACTGGCCGAGGGCCTCGTCGCGACAGCCGTGCTCATCGCAATGCAGTACCTGCTGTCGTACTTGAGCGTTAGTTCGTCAAAGGTGGATTCGTACGTGAATGGTGAGCCGACACTCGTGTTTCACAGCGGCGACTTTCTATGGGACGCGATGAAGGAGGAGAGGGTGTCGCCCGAGGAGATCACCGCCGCGGCCAGACGGCAGGGGATACTGAGTCTGGACTCCATAGATTCCATCGTGCTGGAGACGGACGGGACCTTCAGCGTGATCCCAAAAAACGGGCTGACCAGCAATTCATCGTTGTTTGACGTGCCCGGCCATCCCACCTACAACGAAGACGCAAGCGTACGCGAGGACACCGGCAGACGGCGAAGGCCTGTAGAGAAATGAACGTAAAAGCAGTGATATTCGACATCGACGGGACACTGGTCGATACGGTGGACATGCACGCTGAGGCGTGGCAGCGGGCCTTTGCCGAGTTTGGCAAGCAGGTCGATTTTGTCGACATCAGGAGCCAGATCGGTAAGGGCGGAGATCAGATGCTCCCCGTTTTTTTCAATGACGACGAATTGCGGGAGATCGGTGAGAAGTTGGAGAAGCGGCGCGGCGATATTTATAAAGAGGAGTTTATGCCAAGGGCAAAACCATTCCCCGAGGTAAGGGAGCTCTTTGAGCGGATACGTCAGGAAGGAAAGCGCATCGCTCTGGCGTCGAGTGCGCCACAGGACGAGCTTCAGTATTACAAAAAGCTCTGCAACATCGCCGATCTGCTCGAGGAGGAGACGTCAGCGGACGACGCGGAGCATTCCAAGCCGGAGGCCGATATCTTTGAGGCCGCAATTCAGAAGCTCGGCGACGTCGAGCCGGGCGAGTGCATGGTCGTCGGAGACTCGCCGTATGACGCTGAGGGGGCGGCAAGAGCGGGAATGCAGACCATTGGGCTGCTGTCCGGCGGATTTTCGAACGAGAGCCTGGTCGGTGCGGGCTGCATCGAGATATACCGCGATCCGGCTCAGCTCCTGACGGCCTACGACAGCTCCGCAATAGCGAAGTAGCCTCGGCGTACCTATAATTCACTAGTGCAAGAAATCGTGAATGTTGTCGGCGGTGGTCTCGCCGGGGTTGAGGCTGCCTGGCAGGCTGCGGAGCAGGGGGCCGAGGTGCGGCTCTTTGAGATGCGCCCCGTGATGCAGACGCCTGCTCATCGTACCGATCAGCTCGCCGAGATCGTTTGCTCCAATTCTCTCAAGACAGATGAACCCGGAACCGCTCCGTATCTATTGAAAGAGGAGCTAAGGCGAGGCGGCTCGCTCGTGCTGGAGGCTGCCGAGGCGACTCGGGTGCCCGCAGGGGCAGCGTTGTCGGTAGATCGTATACGCTTTGCCGAATATGTTACCCGCCGGATCCAGGAACATCCGCGTATTGAGCTTGTCAGGGAGGAGGTTACCCGCATTCCTGACGACGCAGCGACGATAATTGCGACCGGCCCGCTCACGTCCGAGGCTTTGACGGCCGAGATCATGCGGTTCACGGGCGACGATCAGCTGTACTTTTATGATGCGATCGCACCTATAGTTGCGGCGGACTCGATCGATATGTCGATCGCCTTTAAAGCCGCGAGGTATGACAAGGGGGGCGACGATTACATCAACTGTCCGATGTCGAGAGAGGAGTATCAGGTCTTCTTTGACGCGCTTGTCGAGGCGAAGTCGGTGCCATTGAAGCGATTCGAGGACACACATTGGTTTGAGTCGTGCCTGCCTATCGAGGAGATCGCACGGCGCGGTGTCGATACTCTGAGGTTTGGTCCGATGAAGCCCAAAGGCCTGCGTGACCCGCGCACCGGAGAGGAGCCTTACGCCTGCGTACAGCTGAGGCAGGAGAACCTGATGGCGGATGCGTACGGGTTTGTTGGGTTTCAAAACCATCTGAAATATGGTGAGCAGGAACGCGTCCTGCGTCTGATACCGGGGATGCAGAATGCCGAATTCCTTCAGTTCGGGCAGATCCACCGAAATACATTCATCAACAGCCCGAAGATATTGAACGAGACTCTTGCGACCCGCTCGAACCCGCACCTCTTCTTCGCCGGGCAGATCACGGGCGTGGAGGGGTACGTTGAGTCGGTCGCCACCGGCTGGATGGCCGGTCTGAATGCCGTGCGTACACTCCGTGGCGAGGTTCTTTTGACCGCCCCGGCGAGCTCCGCCATTGGAGCCTTGTGCAGGTATGTCTCGAACGTCGAGACAAAGAACTTTCAGCCCGTGAATATCACCTTCGGACTGCTGGAGCCGCTCCCGCCCGAGCTTCGCAAAAAGCTCAAGCGCAAACGCGAGCGGCATGAGGTGCAGGTGGAGAGAGCCTTGAAGGATTGGGATGAGTGGATGCGGACATCAACTCCTGTTGCCCCATCGATCTAGCAAAGCTACGCTGGTCACGGTTTCTGCATCAAACGTAGCGTCCAAACGGCCATACCTTACGGTGATCAGATCAGTCTTCCTTTTAGTGCTTATAGTGTCTGTCGCGGGCATCTCCTCTGCGCAATCGGGCCGGGCAAAGGCGACTCCAACACCGACACCGCGGAAGATCACGATAGAGGGGCCGTCGGTGATCGACCTGCCTGCAGATACCCCTCATACCAAGCCATCTCCGGCGAGTACCCCGGACGACGTTATCAAGGTCGAGTCGGCACTCGTTCCGATTCCCGCGGCCGTTTTGGACGAGCGTGGGCGCGCGATCGGCGGACTGAAGCTTACCGATTTTGAGCTAAAGATCGACGGCAAGCCGGCTGACATAGGCGATATCTCTCGTAACGAGACGCCGATCCGGTTGGCGATGCTCTTCGACAATTCGTCCAGCGTAATGATCGCGAGGGACTTTGAAAAGGATGCGGCGGTGCGATTCTTTCGCCGTGTCGTGCGGCCCGACAAGGACCTTGCGGCGCTCTTTTCAGTAGCCGACTACACGAGGCGTGAGCAGCCGTTTACGAAGGATGTCGACCTGCTCGTCAGAGCTATCGAGAACTTTCCCCAGCCTGCGGGTGCGACGGCTCTGCTGGACGGGATCATCGAGGGTGCCGAATATCTAAGATCGGCCGAGGGCCGGCGCGTGATGATCATAGTTTCCGACGGCGAGGACACGTACAGCGACCTCAAGACGACGCTCGACGGTGTCTTAAAGTCACTCCAAGTCTCGAATGTGCAGGTCTTTGTCGTGGATACCAAGGACTTTGAAAACTTCAAGCGTACGGGTATGCGCGGAGGTAACGCCAATATTCGCACGCTCACGGCAGAGCGGCGTATGCAGGAGATAACCCATCAGACCGGCGGTGAGGTCTATTCGCCCATTGATGAGGACGAGATGCGGGCCGCCTTTGACCAGATCTCCGCTGAGCTGTCGCAGCAATACATCCTCAGCTACTATCCGGAGGACGACTCCGGGCAGAAGGGGGCCTTTAGAGAGATCTCGCTCTCGATCAAGGGCAAGCCCGCCTATCAGGTCCGCACGCGGAAAGGGTATTATGTGCCGCGAAGGTAACAGCTTTGGAGCAGCATCTTCAGGATTTTTTACAGCACCTGAAGTATGAGCGGAATTTGAGCCCTCATACGCTGCGAAACTATGCCTCCGACCTTGGCCAGTTTCGCGATCACCTGTGTGCTGTTGAGAAGCGGGAGGACTTTCCCGTGGAGCAGATCGATCGGCTGACCATACGGGAGTGGATGGCTGAGCTGCACGACGGACACAAAAAGACGTCGGTCGCCAGAAAGCTGGCGAGCCTGCGCACCTTCTTTCAATTCCTGGTTCGTGAGGGCAAGCTTGAGACGAACCCGGCAAAGCAGGTCGCTACTCCAAAGATAGAAAGGAAATTACCTAACCATCTCTCGATGGAGGATGCTGTGCGGTTTGTCGAGACGCCCGATGTGGGTACGGACCTGGGGCGGAGAGACCGGGCGATACTCGAGTTTCTCTATGCGACGGGCATCCGGGTCGGCGAGCTGGTGGGCATAGACCTGCAGGATGTGGACTTTCGTGAGCGTATGGTGCGCGTGACCGGTAAGCGTAAAAAGCAGCGTATCGTGCCCTTTGGTGAGCCTGCGAGCCTGGCCCTGATGCTGTACCTGCAGGAGACACGAGAGACGTTCTTGCTGAACGCCCCGGTCACTGATCGAGACCCTAAGGCGCTATTTCTCAATTACCAAGGTACACGCCTTACTACGCGTTCGGTGGGGAGGATGATCGACAAATACATTCGTCAGTGCGCGGATATTCACTCGATCTCGCCCCACTCATTGAGACATACATTTGCGACGCATCTGTTGGATTCCGGTGCTGACCTGCGGGATATTCAGGAGCTGCTTGGCCACGCACGGCTCTCGACGACCCAGATCTACACGCAGGTCTCCATGGAGAAGATGATCGAGGTGTACGATAAGGCCCATCCAAAGGCGTGATGGTCTATTATTAGCACTATGACCGGAGACGAAGTACGCGCGAAATTCCTGGATTATTTCGCCCGCAATGGGCACAAGGTAGTGCATTCGGCGCCCTTACTGCCGGCGAATGATCCTACCCTGCTGTTTACCAATGCGGGGATGAACCAATTCAAGGACGTATTCCTTGGAAACGAGAAGCGCGACTATACGCGGGCGGCATCCTCACAAAAGTGCATTCGTGCCGGGGGCAAGCACAACGACCTCGACGAGGTGGGCAAAACGGCCCGTCATCAGACGTTTTTCGAGATGCTCGGGAATTTCTCCTTCGGGGACTACTTCAAGGAGGAAGCGATAAGGTTCGCGTGGGAGTTGATGATGGACGAGTTCAAGCTTCCGCTGAACCGCCTGTGGTTTACGTATTTCGAGGGCGACGCCGAGGTGCCCGCCGATACCGAAGCGCGTGACCTCTGGATCAAGATGGGGGCTGATCCCGCACGAGTGCTGCCCTTTGGGCGAAAGGATAACTTTTGGCAGATGGCGGATGTCGGCCCATGCGGTCCAAACACCGAGGTGAACTACTACATGGGCGATGACCCGGACGATCCGGAGAAGAACTCAGCCTTCTGGGTGAACGGCCCCGGCGATACCACGATAGAGTTTTGGAACCTCGTTTTTATGCAGTACAACCGTACGCAAAACGAGGATGGCACGTTCTCACTCACTCCGCTCCCCGCACCGTCAGTCGATACAGGCATGGGGCTCGAGCGAATGACCGCGATCATGCAGCACGTCTCAACAAACTACGAGACCGACCTCTTGCGACCGCTCGTCGAGTACACTGCAAGCTTGAGCACAGGAGGTTAAATAAATGGTCCGGACGTGGCCAGTGATCGTTTTCCTTATCTTCGTCATGTGTTCGGCCCAGGCGATCTCGTCGCGGGGGCAGATCGCCGGAGGTCTGGATGAGACGGAACGCACATTCCTTGGTGGTCATAATTACATAGTGGGGACCGTTTTCGATCCCGACGGCTTTCCCGTAAAGGTGCGAACGCCGATACGACTCAGCTCATTGACCCAAAAGGAGGTACTGTCGAGCACGGACGATCAGGGGAAGTTTATCTTTAGCGGACTCCCAAACGGCACTTACACGATCTCTGTCGAGGCTACAAACGAATACCAGACAGCAATTCAGACCGTTGACATAGAGCTGTCCCGAGGGACCCCGCCGCAGAGTTTTGCAGTATCACTGCGATTGCAAACCAAGCCGCGTGCGAGCACACGCCCCGGTGTCGTAAGCGCGGAGACAGCCGGGATCCCGAAAAGAGCGTTAGAACACTACCGGAAGGCTCAGTCCCTCTCCGACGCGGGAGACGCAAAAGGCGCTGTCATGGAGCTTCAAGCGGCCATCAAGGAGTACCCGGACTTTGCGGCCGCTCTGACCGCCCTCGGTATCCAGCAACTAAAGACCGGAGATCTCGACCTGGCCGACGTCAGCTTTCAAAAAGCGTTGGCGATCAAACCTGACAGCTTTGAGGCGACCGTCAATCGTGGTATCTGTCTTTTCAGGGGGAGTAAATTCGCGGAAGCGGAGAGTCAGCTTCGCGCATCGATCAAGTTAAAGGGCGACTCTGACGTCGCACATTTCTATCTCGGGCGGACACTGCTTGCGCAAAATTCCCTGGACGACGCTGAGAAGGAACTCACGGCCGCTCTCGACCTGAGCAAGGGGTCGCTCGTTGAGGCCTACCGGATGCTCGTTCAGCTATACATTCAGCGGGACGACTTCAAGAGGGCCATCAAGGCCCTGGATACCTACCTAGCGGCAAAGCCGAATCCGGCGGATCTCGACCAACTGCGACATACACATCTTCAACTCGAAAAGGCTATGGCCGCCGTCGAATCTCAGAGGAAGCCGTGAGTCTCTCGCTTCTGGTAATAGAGGGTCAGCCGCTCACGCGACTGGCTATCGAGACGCTCGTCAGAGGTGTCGACGACATAGAGCGTGTTGAGGTTGCAGCTGACCCAAAGGTGGGATTCCGGCAGTTCACGGAGATGCGGCCCGATGTTACGATACTGGGGCTGCGTTTTCCCGATTCCTGCTCTATAGACGATCTTGAGAAGTACCTTGCAGAGGTGCCGTCAGCACGCATACTTATGCTGGCGGACCACGCCGGAGACGGGGAGATCCGACGTGCTCTTGAGAGAGGAGCCCGTGGATACATTCTCAAGAACACGGAGCCTCGCGAATTGCTCAACGCGATCCGAACCGTGGCCCGCGGGGGTAAATACATTCCCGAGGAGATCTGCGAGATCCTCAATGAGCACCGCGGCAGTGAGGACCTGACGCCGTCGGAGCAGAACGTTCTGGCAATGCTGGTCGAGGGACGCTCGAATAAACAGATCGCGTCAGGACTCAATGTGTCAGAGAACACGATCAAGACGCATGTGCAGAATATCTTTGGAAAGCTTGGCGTCGACGACCGCACCTCTGCGGTGACCGCAGCGATACGACGCGGCCTGATAAGAGTGGATATATGATCTTTAACGAACCGATAATCGAGTACGCGGAGCAGCACACGTCGGACGAGAGCCCCATACTCCGGGAGCTGCGCGAGTACTGTTATCGGGAGCTGCCGGAGTCGAGCGGTATGCTCTCGGGATTTGTCCAGGGCCGGATACTTGCTATGTTTTCGCAGATGATCCAGCCGTCCGTCGTGCTGGAGATCGGCACTTACCTCGGATATTCCGCACTTTGCTTTGCCGAGGGGCTCGCCGAAGGCGGAAAGGTAATTACAATAGACGTACAGGAGGAGACGAATAGGATCGCTAAATCCTACGTTGCCCGGACAGAGTACTCCACCCGTATCGAGTTCTTATTGGGTCCTGCCACCGAACTGATCCCGACGCTGCCCGAGACCTTTGACCTTGTCTTCATCGACGCTGATAAGCCGAATTACAGTAATTACTTTGATATCACCATTGAGCGCGTGCGCCCGGGCGGCTTCATCATCGCCGACAACGTCCTATGGAGCGGAAAGGTCCTGGACAAGATCAAGGATGTCGAGACACAGGCTCTGGCGGATTTTAGTGATAAGGTCCTCTCCGATGAACGCGTGGAGAATGTCCTGCTGCCAGTACGCGACGGCCTGATGGTCATGCGCAAGAAAGATGGCCGCCGCCGCACGTCTGACGACGAGATCCCCGTCTATGAACTCTCTATCTGAGCTCACCCGAATTGGTGATTACAAGCGGGCGGAGTAGCGATAATCTTCTTGTATAGAGTTGCGGCTTTGAATTTTTGCGGGAACCTCCTGCGAAACCTGAAGCCGCAAATTTGCGAAGAGACCAAGGAGTTTTTGCGATGATCAAGATAAGGCGGTCAAAAGAGCGCGGCCACGCCAACCACGGCTGGCTGGACACGTACTACAGTTTTTCGTTTAGTGACTACTACGATCCGCGGTTCATGGGTTTCAGGAACCTTCGGGTGATCAACGAGGACCGGATAGAGCCGGACCAGGGGTTCCCTAAGCACGGCCACCGGGACATGGAGATCATCACTTATGTGATCTCCGGCGAGCTCTCGCACCGTGATTCGATGGGCAACGGCGAGACGATCCTCCCCAACGAGGTCCAGCGGATGACGGCGGGCACGGGAGTCCTGCACAGCGAGTACAGCTCGCCCACGGACAAGACGCACCTGCTGCAGATCTGGATCCTCCCGGAGAAGGAGCGGCTAGCGCCGGGGTATGAGCAGAAGAAGTTTCCTCGTGACGAAAAGCGAGAGACCCTGAAGCTCATCGCATCGAAAGGCGGTGACGACGGCTCGGTCCACATCAACCAGGACGTCAGGCTCTATGCCTCAGTTCTCGCCGAGGGCAAGAGCGTCACGCATGAACTCGGCAAGGGCAGGCACGCCTGGGTGCAGCTCATCTCGGGAGCACTGGACCTAAACGGACATACGCTTGCGGCGGGTGACGGTGCGGCTGTCTCGGATGAGAGTTCGCTCAAGCTGGCGGCAATGGAGAGTGAGACAGAGTTTTTGTTGTTCGATCTGAATTGAGGGGGTCTCCCGCTCCGTAGGCTTGGGGCTGATCATCATCGCGTTGATCTAGGCCAGCCCCGTCATCCTTTTGGGCTTTAGCCAGCTTGGGCTAAAGCCCTTTCCTCGTTGTGTCCTATCGACCGTTGCCGGGGAGTCGACGGCAATTTATCCCGAGCAGAACCCAGCCATGCATTAGGCGAAGAGCGGCGCGTCACGCAGCCGACATTCGAGTTTCGGACTTCTGCTAAAATACAACTTACATGCTGACTCGTGAGCTGGAAGAGACGCTGAGCCATGCGGTCGATGAGGCCGTGCGGCACAAGCACGAATTTGTCACTTTGGAGCACTTGCTCTTTGCGTTGCTCGAGGACTCGAGTGCGCGGGACATTCTCTTTCATTGCGGTGCGCAGATCGACGAGCTGGCGAGAGCATTAGAGGAGTACTTTGACAACGTTCTCGAGAAAATGCCCGCGGACGTCAAGACGATGCCGGAGCTGACGTCGACCTTTCAGTCGACGATCAACTACGCGGTGCTGCAGGCCGAGGGCAGCGGCCAGGCTGCGGTCGACGGAGGCAATATCCTGGCGGCACTGTACCAGGCGGAGCAGTCCTACGCTGTCTACTTGCTCCAACAGCAGGGCATTACCCGTCTGGATATCCTCAATTTCATTGCCCACGGCATATCCAAGATCGACCACGGGAATGGCGACGACCCGTTCCCGATGTTCGACGGCGGTGACGAGGACGATTTTGACCCCGAGGGGGGCCCGCAGCGTAAGAAGCCGCTTGAGAGTTTTACGACGGAGCTTGTCGCCCGGGCGGCGGCGGGTGAGATCGATCCGATCGTGGGCCGTACTGCCGAGATAGAGCGGACCATCCAGATCCTCTGCCGGCGGAAAAAGAACAATCCGCTATACGTGGGTGAGCCCGGTGTAGGTAAGACGGCTTTGGCGGAGGGGCTGGCTCTCAAGATCAGTGAGGGCAATGTGCCCGAGGTGCTAAAGGATGCAAAGGTATTCGCTCTCGACATGGGAGCGGTGCTTGCCGGCACGCGCTATCGCGGAGATTTTGAGCAGCGGTTCAAGGCGATCATCAACGAGCTGAAGGGACAGGAGAACGCCATTCTCTTTATCGACGAGATCCATACGATCGTCGGTGCCGGTGCGGTGTCCGGCGGCTCTATGGACGCCTCAAATATTCTCAAGCCTGCCCTCGCGGCGGGTGAGCTGCGCTGCATCGGATCGACGACCCACGCCGAGTACAAGGCGGCATTCGACCGTGACAGGGCTCTCGCCAGACGCTTTCAGCGGATCGATATCAACGAGCCGACGGTCGATGAGACCTTCCAGATCCTGAAAGGCCTGAAGCGTTTTTATGAGGAGCACCACGGCGTCAAGTACGGGAACGACGCCCTGAAAACGGCTGCGGAGCTTGCCGGCAAGTACATCGGCGACCGCTTTCTCCCCGACAAGGCGATCGATGTGATCGACGAGGTGGGCGCCTCGGTAAAGCTTTTGCCGGAGAGCAAACGACCGAAGAAAGTGACCGTGCAGATGGTCGAGAACACCATCGCACGCATGGCCAAGATCCCGCCAAAGACCGTCGTTGCAAACGAGAAGGAACGGCTGAAAACGCTTCGCGAGGACCTCAAGCGGCACATTTTTGGCCAGGATGCGGCCATCGATGCTGTGGTAGATGCTATTCAGATCTCGCGTGCCGGACTAGGCCATGAGACGAAGCCTGTGGGTTCGTTCCTCTTCTCGGGGCCGACCGGCGTGGGTAAGACGGAGGTTTCTAAGCAGCTGGCCGAGACGCTCGGGGTCGAATTCATGCGGTTCGACATGTCGGAGTACGCGGAGCCGCACACGGTTTCCCGATTGATCGGAGCACCGCCCGGATACGTCGGGTTCGACCAGGGAGGACTGCTCACCGAGGCGATCATGCGCACGCCGCACGCGGTGCTTGTGCTCGACGAGATCGAGAAGGCGCACCCGAATCTTTTTAACCTGCTGCTGCAGGTCATGGACTCTGCTACGCTCACGGACAACAACGGTAAGAAAGCGGATTTTCGCAACGTCATTCTCATAATGACGACGAACGCGGGCGCCCGCGAGCTTTCTTCAGGCGGCGTCGGATTCCGAAACGCCTCGGATACAAAAGGCAATGCTAAGGGAGCGATCGAGCGAACGTTCACGCCTGAGTTTCGCAACAGGCTCGACGCATGGGTCCCTTTCCAGCCGCTAGACATCGAGATCATCAAGCTGATCGTCGACAAGTTTATCCGGGAGCTGAATGGCCAGCTCGCCGAGAAGCGGGTCGTCGTCAGGCTAACCGAGGAGGCGCGTGAGTGGATGGCAAAGAATGGCTTTGATGCCCGGTACGGAGCACGCCCGATGTCGCGTCTGATCCATGACCGCATCAAGCAGCCTCTTGCCAGCGAGATCTTGTTCGGCAAGCTCGCCGACGGGGGCAGTGTCCAGATCGGCGTCAAGGACGACAAGCTGGACCTTGAGGTTGCCGATACGCAGCTCGAGCCCGCTGCTTGAGCCGCAGATTCCCACAAGGAAACGGATCGAATGTCCACGACTGACGTTCTCATTGTCGGTGCGGGTCCCACAGGGCTCGCCCTCGCCTGCCAGCTGCTCCGATACGGGATCGACTTCACGATCATCGACACCAGGGAAAGAACGACCGAGTACTCCAAGGCGATCGGCGTGCAGGCACGGACGCTGGAGATCTATGAGCAGATAGGGCTGGCACAGCCCCTGGTAGATCGCGGGCTCATTGTAGAAAAGGTGCGCATGTTTGCCGGCGGCAAGATGCGCGGCGAGGCGGCATTTAACTCTCTCGGCGAGGGGCTCAGTCCGTATCCCTACGTTCTCATGGTCGAGCAGGGCCAGCACGAGGCCGTACTCTACGACCACATCCGCACACAGGGAAGAGACGTCACGTGGCGAACCGAGCTTGTCGACTTTGCTCAGAGTGACAGCGGAGTAACCGCGTACGTACGGCATTCGGATGGACGGGACGAGACGATCGACGCCAGGTACATGGTCGCCTGCGACGGGGCAAAAAGCCTGATCCGTCATAAGCTCGGCCTCGAGTTTGGCGGCAGCACATTCGAAAGGATGTTCTACGTGGCGGATGTGCTGATCAACTGGGAATACGGACACGATGCACTGCAGATCTTTCTGATGAAAGACCAACTTCTCGCGTTCTTTCCCCTAAAGGGCGATAGGCGCTACCGCATCGTCGGCACCTTTCCTGAGGAGTATGCGAAGGACGAGGGCGACATTCTCTACAGCGAGATCGAGGAGCAGATAAAAAAGGACTCGGATCTTAAACTAGACATCGGCGACGTTAACTGGTTCTCAACCTACAAGGTGCACACGCGGCACGTGAATAAGTTTTCGGTGGGGCGTGTCTTCCTTGCAGGTGACGCCGCCCACATCCACTCCCCGGCCGGTGCGCAGGGGATGAATACTGGTATTCAGGACGGCTACAATCTCGCGTGGAAGCTGGCCTGGGTGATCAATGGTAACGCCAGCTCAGAGCTGCTCGCGACCTATAACGAGGAACGCCTGCCAAACGCGGAGACGCTGACCAGGACGACGGACCGGATGTTCGGATTTGCGGCGAGTCCGGAACCCGTGAAGATGTTCACGCGGCTATACGTCTTTCCGTACATCGCACAATTTCTCTTTAGCCTCGATCCGGTGAAGAAGTTCATCTTTCCCCGTATCTCGCAGATCGGGATCAACTACGAGGACGGGAGCCTAAGCAAAGGTGAAGGGCAATTCAGTGTCAAGGCAGGTGACCGAATGCCGTGGCTCCTTATAGATGGTAAGAGCATCTACGAGGACCTGCGCGAGCCTAGGTTTCACCTGCTCATCTTCCATGACGGCCAGACGGAGATACCACCGGCGCCCGCTGACCTGATGGAGCAGTGGGACGGGAGGATCGATTCACGCTCTTATTCGCTGTACCCCCATGTCGCCGAAGTGTTTGGCTCGACCCGCTCCTTTTACATGGTGCTGCGGCCCGACAATTACATCGGGTTGATCTCAAACGACTTTGATCCGGAAATACTCCGGGCGTACCTCACCAAAGTCACGCGCTGATCAGTCACCATTGCCGATCGGATCGCCGGGAGGAGTCCTTAGCGGCTCGCTCTGTTTACGCGGCGAATCGGGACGGCTGAGGAATCTCTCTACGTCATCCGCAATGCCGCGGTAGTGGACCGCATTTTCCCCAACGACCGGCCGCTTGACAGTCACCAGGACCGTTCGCAAGCCGTCCGTCGCGACAGCACGGACCTGCGGCTGCGCACTCTCGTCCCCGGCGAGGTCCATCAGGCGTTTCACGAGCAGGCTTTGGATGACGCGCTGAATGGCAGCTTCTTTTGTGTTCGCAGGCATTGGGGCCCAGGCGGTTTTCACAAGCGCACCGACGACCTCGCTGAAATGCGGATACGACTTGTCCCGGGCATTGAAATCGATCATCCGCGCCGCACGGTTTGGCTCGAGCAGGTCGCTGATCGTGAGATCTGCGGCGATCTGTGCCGCACCAAGCGGGTCGAAGATCGGATTGGTCGATTTTGCAAAGGTCTCTGACCGCACCGACCGCTGACCGAATGCCTGAGGGGGAATGAGCCCCAGAATGCTGTCGGAGATCACCAGCTCTGAGGGCTTGATCGTCTCGAGAACAGCGGCAAGGGCCTCGCGCTGTTTTTGTGCAGGCACGATCTCGTTCACCGTGGCCGGGATCGGACCATCCTTCTCGCGTACCGAGAACGTGTAGTAGACGCCGCCGAGTTCACGGATGGCGGCTGTCAACTGATAACGGTGATGCAGGTAAAGCGGGAGGAACTTGTTCTCCAGCTCAGACAGTGGGGCTCCGACCCGGATGTTGCGCAGGCCAAATTGCTCGAGGCCGATCCGGCGGACAGCCATCTCGTGAGTAAGCATCGCGACCGGGTCATTCCCGTTGTCCCATAGGTTGGCGAGCGGATTTGCGGCGTTTCGCGGCCGCGCGTCCTGGTCGGACAGGAACAGCATCCCGTTAGCGACGCCCTCTCTGACGATCTTGTTAAGCTCGGTTTCCTCATCGGCTCCGGGAGCGAACTGGCTGTAGCCGTAGCGAATAGCAAACTTATCGTAGGGTCCGATCCCCACCGCATACGCGTTGCTGAGATCGAGCTTGCCATTCTTGATCTCGACCATCGGTGCCGGGTAATCCATCACCGATCCGCGCCCGTATGTGCTGGCGGCGAAGTTGTGTGCGAGCCCGATGGTGTGGCCCACCTCGTGTGCAGACAGCTGACGAATACGAGCCAGCAGCATTGCGTCAACATCAGCGGGGGATTGGCCACCGATCAGGTAGTCCAGATCCGGCAGCAGTGAGAAATCGCAGGATGCTCCCGCAGATCCGTACTGCGGGGCTAGGCCTGATGCGAGCAGGAAGTCCTGTCTTGCTCGTTGAGAGTCCAGTGTGACATCACCCTTGATGATCTCGCCGGTCCTCGGGTCGACGACATCCGAACCAATAGACCACCCGCGCGTGGAGCGATGGACCCAGTTGATCACGTTGTAGCGGATGTCCATCGGATCGGCGTCCGCAGGCAGCACCTTTACCTGCCATGCGTTTCTGAAGCCCGCCGCTTCAAAGGCCTGACTCCACCAGGATGCTCCCTCGATGAGGGCGTCCTGGATCTCCTTTGGAGCACCGTTATCGACGTAATAGACGATCGGCTTTACGGGTTCACTGAGGGGAGCCGTCGGGTCC
>Ga0207705_10001058_pt1 | contig 22357 bp, 21 predicted proteins | sample KBSC13metaG_FD_184314 | JGI IMG/M metagenome (GOLD analysis project Ga0207705, IMG submission 184314) | Corn rhizosphere microbial communities from Kellogg Biological Station, Michigan, USA - KBS C1-3 metaG (SPAdes) (version 2) | ecosystem: Host-associated > Plants > Roots > Rhizosphere > Soil ... | reverse complement strand
ACTACAGTGGGCGCCTCGATTTGCAGATGGTAGCTGGCGTCAGGCCGCGGAAGTGGTCTCCGCCGGATAGACGCTGACCTTCTGCCGCGTCTTGCTCTTGTGCTCGAACTTCACCACGCCGTCGATGAGGGCGTAGATGGTGTAGTCCGTGCCGAGGCCGACGTTCTTGCCCGGGTGCCACTGCGTGCCGCACTGGCGAAGAATGATGTTGCCGGCGATGACCTTCTCACCGCCGAACTTCTTGATGCCGCGGTACTTCGGGTTGCTGTCGCGGCCGTTGCGCGACGAGCCGACGCCTTTCTTGTGAGCCATGGTATCCTCGCGTCAGCCGAGAGTGATGTCGTTGATCTTCACTTCCGTGAAGCCCTGCCGGTGACCTTGCTTCTTTGCGTAGTTCTTCCGGCGCTTCATCTTGAAGACGATGATCTTGTCGCCGCGCCCGTGCTTCACGATCTCGCCCGTGACCTTGGCGCCTGAAAGCGTGGGCACGCCGGTCTTGACGTTATTGCCGTCGCTGCCGAGCAGGACATCGTTGAACTCGATGGACCCGCCGGCCTCGCCCACGATCGTGGGGATGCGATATTTCTTGCCCGGCTCGACGCGGAACTGCTTGCCGCCGGTGCGAATGATGGCGTAAGACATTGATGACGCTCGTGGACGTGTGACGTAGAGCCTAAGAAGTTAGCTGAGACGAGGTTAGCTGTCAACTCGCCGCTCTTCGCGCCTCAGGCTCGGGGCCGCGCCGGGCTGATTGCACGGCAGTGACCGGAACGCGACGACCGTGGTAAGGCGATATGGTTCGGTTCCTCCCCACGCCACGCGCCAGCCCCGATGAGTCCGTTGCGCCCGCTCCAACTGATCCGCGGTAGCTCTTCCCCGTCGCTCGGCCATGCTCGTGGCGAGCTGCACGGCGCGGAAGAGCGGAGCCTGATCATTCACGCCGCCAAGGCGGGCGACGTAAGGGCGTTCGCAACGCTGGTCGACATGTACTACGCCCGTTGCCTTCGCTTCGCGCTGCACATGCTATCCGACCGGTTCGACGCCGAGGAGGCGGTCCAGGACACCTTCGTTCGCGTCTACCGCTCGCTGCCGAAATACCGGGAGGATGCGTCGTTCGAGCCCTGGCTCTTTCGGATCCTTGCCAATCGCTGCCGGACGGCGGGGGCAAATTTCCGGCGCCGTGGCGAATTGGTGCGCTACGGAGAGGTGCCGGAGTTCCCGAGTGGGAGGAGCCACGACCTCGCGCTCGCGTGGCGGGATGAGATCGCTCTCGCACTTGCGGCATTGCCGGTCGAACAGCGCGAAGCGTTCCTGATGCGGCACGTCGAGGACCTGAGCTACGACGAGATGTCCATCGTGACGGGCGATGGTATCTCCGCGCTGAAGATGCGAGTGAAGCGAGCGTGCGATGCGCTTCGCGTGGCGTTGACAGAGGAAGACGATGACTGACGAACGGGATGACGTGATCGAACGTGTGAGCGCCGTGCTGCGCGAGCCGCCGGTGGTGGACGCGGGCGCGAAGGCCCGCCTCCTCGTCGCGGTAGCGGCGGAACGCGAACGTTCAACTCGCGTGCACAGAAGGACCTGGCCTCGGGTCGGCCTGGCCTCCGCGGCAGTGGGGCTGGTGGCCGCGGGGCTGCTGGCCGTCTGGTTCGCCTGGCCGACGCTGCGCGCGAACCGTCCAGACCCGCGGTCCGTGGCAACGACGCCAATCAGTGACGACGCGCCGCCCGTTGCCACGCTTGCCAGTGACGCCGCCGACCGCGCCGCACTGCGCGCCGTGCAGCTGGTATTCCGCGATCCGGCAGCGCATCGCGTGAGCGTAGTGGGCGATTTCACCGATTGGGACGCGCACCAGGCGCCGATGACGCGTGACAGCGCCAGTGGATTGTGGAGCGTGAGTATCGCGCTGCGCCCCGGGCGCCACGTGTATGCATTTCTCGTGGACGACAGCATCTGGGTGAAGGACCCACGCGCGAAGGAAGCTCCCGACGCTGATTTCGGCCGGCCCGGCTCGGTGCTCCTCGTGGGGCAACCATGAGGACGCCGCTTCGCACGATCGTCGGCATCGCGCTCGCCACGATGCCAGTATTGAATGCGAGCATGGCGCACGCGCAGAGGACCACGACAGACGGCCCCGACGCCATCGCGCACAGCGATCTCGATCCATCGATTCGCCACGAGATCGAGATCGCGCGTGCTCGAGGTGTTCCCATGGAACCTCTGCTCAGCAAGGTCCGCGAGGGCCGCCTCAAGCGAGCTTCGGCGCCGCGCATCCGGCTCGCGGTTGCCGCCCTTGCGGTACGCCTCGACAGCGCACGCGCGATCATCGGCGCCGACGCGACCCTCGAGGAGCTCACGGCATGCGCCGACGCCATCGCCGCCGGGGCCGGCACGACCGAGCTCCGCGTCGTGACATCCGCCGCATCGAGGCCGCTGAGTGCGCCGCTCGGCGCACTGGCGCAGCTCGTGGCGAGCGGCGTGCCGGCAAGACGTGCGGCGGAGATGATCGTCGAGCTTCTACGCCGCAAGGTCGGCGGCTCAGTCGTCCTCGCGTTCGGCAATCTCGTGGAGTCCGATGCCGCGAGCGGAGTGCCTGCCGAGGAGGCGGCGGCCTTCCGGCTTCATTCACTTGCGACAGGCGGCAGCGCCGCGACGATGTCGGGTGGTTCAACCGGCGTCGGAAGCGTGAGCGTGCCACTCAGCCCCCCACCAGCCAGCGCCAAGCCGCGTCGACGACCGTAGCGTGGGATATCCGCGCTGCTCCAGCATTCTCCTTGGCCTGATCGTCGCGCAGTCGGCGGTCAGGCCGCTCGGCGCGCAACGTCGGTCCACGATCGATGTCGGACTGGCGGCGGTCGAGTTTCCCGTCGACAGTGCGCACGCGTTCGGGCCCTTCCTCAGCTGGGCGGTGCTGAAGGACGTGCCCAGGTACTTCCTCTCCGGTTCGGCAGGCGGAGTCTTCGCACCCGGCGGACCGAGTGGCTCGGTACAGGCCGCGGCCGGGCGACGCACATCTCTCCCGGGCGGCTGGACCGGCGAAGGATCGGCGGAGCTCGGAGCGGTCAGTGGTCCGATAGGCAGGACCGGGACGAGCGGGCTCGGCGCGGTTCGTCTGCTGCGAACATTGGTGAATTCGGGCGGCTGGCTGCGCCTGAGTGGGAACGTCGCGTCCCGGGACGCGGGATGGCTGGGCGGGGAGGGAGTCGACGTGGGCGCGTGGTGGCGCTGGCCACGCATCCAGCTCTCGACGTCGCTCAGCCAGCAGTGGAACGTTGCACAGCTCTTCGCCGGCCCGTCACGGCGCGATGTCATCGGTACGGTGCCTGTCACCTACACCGAAGCCGCCGTGGGTCTCCGCGTCGAGGGAGACGAGTCGAGCCTCGAGGTCTCGGCGGGAGTACGCCGCGATCGTGACGCGCCGCAATTGTACCAGCCGGCGCTGAGCGCGACCGCCGCGATCTGGCAGTCGGCAAACCGCGCCGTCGTGATCAGCGTTGCGAGACAGCTCGCGGATTTCGTCCACGGGGCAGATGCCATCAACTACATCAGCGTCGGTCTTCGCTTCAACCATCCCACGCCACGCGCCGAACGGGAGGAACGTACTCGGCCTACCGTGCTGGTGTCCGGCGCGGACTCGCTGCGGCAGGTGCACGTGCGCGCCCCGGGTGCGCGCACCGTGGAGATCCTCGGCGATTTCACCAACTGGGAGCCGGTGCGGCTGACGCCGCAGAATGGAGTGTTCAGCGCCAGGGTGGCGTTGTCGTCCGGCAGTCACCGCATGCTGGTGCGCCTGGATGGCGGGGAGTGGAGGCCCGCTGCCAACACGCCCGCCGTGAACGATGATCTTGGCGGGCGTGTGGGATTGCTGCTGGTGCCGTAGTTGGCGCTACGCCACCGCGTACTGCTGGGTCACGTCGCGCCCCGCGCTCTTCACCACCAGCTTGAACTCGTCCGGCTTGAGCAGCGGGTCGTCCCGGAGCTCCAGCGGGAACCCCACCACCTTTTCCAGCTTTCGCATCAGGTCGGACTCGTTCTCCATGGCGTACATCGCCACGTCGGGGTGCAGCTTCACCAGCAGCGGGTCACGCCGGCCTTCCACGCCGATTCGCTTCACGCTCCGCTCCATCCGGCGAAGAATCGTTTCGGCCGTGAAGACGCGCCCGGTTCCATGGCACGTCGGGCACGCCTCGGTCATGCTCTGCAGGTGGCTCTGCCGCACCCGCTGGCGAGTCATCTCGATCAGCCCGAGGTCAGACACGGCGAACGCCTTGGTGCGCGCGCGATCGCGGCCGAGGTGGGTGCGAAGCTCCTGGAGCACCTTGTCGCGGTTCGACTTGGTGTCCATGTCGATGAAGTCACACACGATGATGCCGCCGACGTCTCGCAGCCGGAGCTGACGGGCGATCTCCCGCGCCGCCTCGATGTTCGTCTTGAGGCTCGTCTTCTCCGGATCCTTCTTGCCCACGAAGCGCCCCGAGTTGACGTCGATGGAGATGAGGGCCTCGGTGGGCTCGATGATCAGATACCCACCGGAAGGCAGGTCGCAGCGGCGCTTGAAGAGGTCGCGAATCTCGGTCTCGATCTCGGCCTTGTCGAAAAGGGGGGTGTCATCCTCGTACAGGACGATGCGCTCGAGCAGCTCTGGCGCGATCCCCTTCAGGTACTCGACGATCTCGTTGTAGACCTGCTTCGAGTCGACCGTGACGCGCTCCACCTTGTCGCTGAAGATGTCGCGGATGAGGCTACGCGTGAGCGAGGTCTCGCGATGCACGAGGGCCGGGGGCCGTACGAAGTGCGTCTTCTTCTTGATGCGCTTCCAGGCGCTCATCAACGACTGGAGCTCGCGCTCGATCGTCTCCGGCGTCACGTCCTCGCCGACGGTCCGGACGATCACGCCGCCGGAGTCCTCCGGCAGCATGCCTTCCACCAGCGCGCGCAGGCGCTTTCGCTCTTCGCGATCGCCGATCTTGCGGCTCACGCCGACGCGCGACGCGAACGGCATGTAGACGAGGAAGCGCCCAGCCATCGAGACCTGCGCCGTGACGCGGGGCCCCTTAGTGGATATGGGCTCCTTGCTGACCTGGACGAGGAGCTCCTGGCCCCGCTTCAGGATGTCCTGAATCGGCGGCGCGTCGCGCTCGTGGCGCTCCAGCTCACGGAAGCTCTCCTCACCGTCGTCATCGTCGTCGTCGCCCTCGGTGTCCGGGTAGACGAGATCGGACGAGTGCAGGAAGGCGCTTTTTTCCGTACCGATGTCGACGAACGCTGCCTGGAGCCCAGGCAGCACCGCATCGACCTTCCCGAGATAGATGTCGCCGACCATCCGACGGGCGTCGGGGCGGTCGACCAGAAGCTCAACGAGCTCGTCGTCCTCGAGGATGGCGACCCGCGTCTCCCGCTGGGTCGCGTTGATCAGGATTTCTCGTTTCATCGTGGACCGCGCGCGCGGAAACGCCCGGCGACTCGGGCGCCGCGGTGCGGCATGGAAGAAGTGGGACGTTCCGGTGCAGCGACACGCCGCGCCGGATCGAGACAGGGACGAATGCCGAGGCCGGCCGCGTGATCGACCACGCTCGCTCCGGGCGCACAGACGGCACGGCCGACCCCGCCACGCGCTGCAGGCGCGACAGGACGACAGTGATGACGGTCGCCAGGAACCGGAGCAGCGTGCGATCTCCCGGGATCTCCCGGGACTGCGCGGTGGCTACGGCGAACGCGCGAAGCCGGCCGAAGACTGCCTCGGCCGAGCCCGCGCGCTCGATCATCCGGCTGCAGCGCGAGTCGCCGAACCGCGCCGGATGGGAAAAAACCAGGGATGAAGTCACTGCGTGATAGCTAATGCGAGAGGCCTCAGTCGGCCAGTTCCTTCAATATGTGCCGCGCGATCACCAGCCGCTGGATCTCCGACGTGCCTTCGCCGATCTCGCAGATCTTCGCGTCGCGCATCATGCGCTCCACCGGATAGTCCCGCGTGTAGCCGTAGCCGCCGAACACCTGGACCGCCTTTGTCGTGGCGCGCATGGCGAGCTCGGAGCAGAAGAGCTTGGCCATGGCGGCTTCCTTGCTGAACGGCCGGCCGTTCTGGGCCAGCCATGCGGCATGGAACATCAAGTGACGACCGGCCTCGATTTCCGTTGCCATGTCGGACAGCTGGAAGCTGATCCCCTGGAACTCGCCGATCGGCTTGCCGAACTGCTTCCGGACGGTCGCGTACTTCCGCGCCTCGTCGTACGCGCCCTCGGCAATGCCGAGCGACAATGCGGCGATGCCGATGCGTCCGGAATCGAGGGTGCGCATGAAGTTCGTGAATCCCTGCCCCTCCACTCCCACCCGATTCTCCACCGGCACGTCGACGTGCTCGAAGATCAGCTCGGCCGTGTCCGACGCACGCCAGCCGAGCTTGTCTTCCTTCTTGCCGGCGCGGAAGCCGGGCATCTGCTCGAGCGACGGGTCGTGGCCGATGCCGATCCTGCGCGCTTTTTCGAGGTCTGAGGTCTGCTTGGTGAGGATGAACGAGCTGATGCCCTTCGTTCCCTTCGAGGGATCCGTCACGGCGGTCACGACGAAGATCTCGCCGACACTGCCGTGCGTGATGAACCGCTTCGTGCCGTTCAGCACGTAGCGGTCGCCCTTCCGCACGGCGGTCGTGCGCGTACCGCCGGCGTCCGAGCCCGCCTCCGGCTCGGTGAGTCCGAATCCGCCGAGCACCCGGCCACTCGCCAGCAGCGGCACGTAGCGTTCGCGCTGTTGATCGGTACCGAAGTTGACGATGGGCGAGGTGCCGAGCGTGGTGTGCGCAGAAACCGTGAGGCCGGTGGACGCATCCACGCGCGCCAGCTCGTGGATGGTGATCATGTAGCTGAGCGTATCGAGGCCCGCGCCACCGAGCGCCTCGCTCCACGGCACGCCGAGGAGACCGAGCTCGCCCATCTTCTTCACGTTCTCCCACGGGAAGGTGGCGTCCACGTCGTGCTGCTTGGCGACGGGAGCGACTTCGTCGCGGGCGAACTGGCGGACCATCTCGCGCACGGCGAGGTGCTGCTCGGAGAAGTAGAGGGCGTCGTCCATTCTGAAGTCAGGCTGGGATCAGGCGGCGTCGGTGTCGTCGGTTTCACGGAGGAGCGCGAGAAAGCGATCCCCATACTTCTCGATCTTGGCAGGTCCCACGCCGCGGATCTCGCCGAGCGCGTATGGCGACCGCGGCCGTCGGACCGCCATCTCGATGAGCGTGCGGTCCGCGAAGACAACATACGCCGGTACCTTGTCCTCGCGCGCGATCGCGCTGCGCAGGCCGCGCAGGCGATCGAGGACCTGTGCGTCGGCGGCGCTGGGAACGAGCTCCGTGGGCTCCGACTTGTATGCTCCCTTTGGCGAACGCCTTTTCGGTGCGCCGCGTGTGACTGCGGCGCTGCGTTCACGCTTGCTGGAGTCGTGCGTGCCAAGGCAATTGTCGCAGCCGCCGCAGTCCTTGCCGGCGGCGGGATCGCCGAAGTAACGGAGCACGAAGCCGCGTCGGCAGCCAGTGGCGTACGCGTATGCCTGCACCGACTCCAGCTTCGCGAGCTCCGCGCGCCGCCGCCGATCCAGCGCATTCCAGTCGATCGGATACGCGCTGAGCGGGCGCTTCATGTTGACCACGTGGTCGCCGCCCCCGAGCCGACGCCACTCGAGAAACTGCTCGCGTTCCAGCGACTCGAGGAGCGGCATGCACCCGACTGCGCCGCCGAAGCCAGGCGGGAGGGCGTCGAGATCCACGGTGGCGCCATCGTACAGCGCGTCGCCGGCGACGCGCCACAGGGAACGGAGGAGTCCCAGTCGAAGAGCGTCGCCCGCGCCCAGATCGCGCTTGATGCGATCCGTCGTGGCGAGAAGCCGCACGTACACTCGTCCGCCGGATTCGGGATCGGAGCGCAAGGCGCCCGCCTGAATGAGCAGCCGCAGCGCCGATTCCACCTCGCGGTCGCTCACCTTCCCGGGCAGCGCGGCGGCAATCGTGGCCGGCTCGAGCTCGACTTCTCCGGAAGGTGACGCCATCCGAACCGCCTTGGCGTAGACCTGCTCCACCGTCGCGCGCTCCGGGTACGCGCCCTTGATGAAGAACTCGTGGGTGAAACGATCGGGGAATGCGTGCAGAAGGAAGACGTCGGAGTGGAGGCCATCGCGGCCGGCTCGTCCGGCTTCCTGATAGTACGCCTCGAGCGTGCCCGGCATCGCGTGATGGATCACGACGCGCACGTTGGGCTTGTCGATGCCCATGCCGAACGCGTTCGTCGCCACGATGACGCGGACGTCCTCATTCATGAACGACTCCTGCACCTCGTGGCGATGCGCGTCGTCGAGGCCGGCGTGGTAGGCCGCGGCCTTGATGCCCGCGTTCTCCAGCGTGCGCGCCACCTTCTCCACGTTGCGCCGCGTGGACGCGTAGACGATGGCCACGCCCTCGTGGCGGCGCAGGATGTCTGTCAGCGCGTCGTCCTTGTCGGCGTCGGTACGCGTGGGAACCACGTGGTAATGCAGGTTCGTGCGGTCGAAGCCGGTGATGATCGTTTCCGCGTCCTCGAGACGCGCCTGACGAACGATGTCCTCGCGCACATGGGGCGTGGCCGTGGCGGTGAGCGCCACCGCGGGCGGCCAGCCGAGCTTCTCGCGCACCTGCGTGATGCGCAGGTAGCTGGGGCGGAAGTCGTGGCCCCATTCGCTGATGCAATGCGCTTCGTCGATCGCGAGCAGCGAAACACCGACGTCGCGGAGGCGGCCTGCAGTATTGCCGAAGTCGAACCGCTCCGGCGCGACGTACAACAGCTTGATGTCGCCTCGCGTGACCGCCGCCATGCGATGCGAGATCTCGCCGGCCGTCAGCGTACTGTTGATGAACGTGGCGGGAATGCCGCGCACCGTCAGTGCGTCCACCTGATCCTTCATCAGCGAGATGAGCGGGCTCACGACCACGGTGAGCCCCGGCAGCAGCAGCGCGGGCACTTGGTAGCAGACCGACTTGCCGCCGCCGGTGGGGAGCACGACGAGCGTATCGCGGCCCGCGAGCACGCTCGACACGGCGCGCTCCTGACCGGGGCGGAAATCGGGGAAGCCGAAGCGCGCTCGCAGCTGGTCGCGCGCTTCGTCCAGCGTGGGACGCGTCCCGGAAGCAGTGGCGGTCATGCGCCCACCCTGATGTCGAGTCGTCGTCACCGCGTCATCACGCTGCCGCACGCCGGGTCACTAGACCGCACGCGCGAAGTGGCCGCGGGTGAAGGCGTGGTTGAGTGCGGGGCGCACCGGATTGCGCGTCGCATGGCCCGACGTCGCCAGTTCCTCGAGCATGGCCCGGTAGCCGGAAACGACCTGCGCCACCGGGTCGCCGACCACGTTGAACACGAGGTGATAGTTGCGGACACCCCCGCGCCAGAGCCGCGGCAGGTACTCTCCTCCCTCCACCGGCCGCGAGTGCAGCAGACGATTGCGGCAGGCGGAATCCGTGGCAACGGCGAAGTGATAGCCCGCCGGGTCGGTGAGCTGCACGTTGGTGTGCTTCTGCACGCACAGGTCGCGACAGGTCGTCGGCGTGCGGTCGAACGCGGCGCTCAGCACGCAGTGCTCGATCGTCATCCCCTCCGGCCGGCCGTAGAGGAACACATCGAATCCCTCGCCTTCCCATGGCGCCGACAGCTGGAGCATCTCGTCGGTCGTGAGCTCGATGGAAAGCACGATGCGCCGCGCGCCCCGTGCGAAGAGCTCGCGTGCCGTATGCTGGTTGAAGCAGTTCACCGCGTAGTCGGCCACGACGTCGCGCCCCGCCTTCCCCATCTCGTCCACGAGACCCAGATGGCCGCTCACCATCGGCAGGCCGAGATAGAGCCACTTCTGGATCGCACGGCGCTCCTCGGGGCGCACGATGGTCGGCGTACGCAGCCGGAGCGTGACGCCTCGCTCGCGCAGTTCCTCGGCGAGCGCCTTCACGCGCGTCACGGGCGGCATCGGGTGACGAAGGAACGGGTCGAGCACTACCGTCGTGGCGCCGGCGCTGGCCGCGGTGCGCGCATCCTCGAGTGAAAATACGGAGGCCACGAGGTCGAACGGCGCACGTGCGGCATCTTCCGGCGCCGTCGTCCGTCGGCCTTCGCCCGCGCCTTCCCTCGCCTCCTCGTGGCGCACGGCCACGGCGTCCGCCACCCGAGCCTGGCGCTCGGCGAGGAGCGCCTGGCGCGCCCAGTCGCGACGCTGGAGCAGTTCGTCGACCGCCTGCTGGCGCAGATGGTTGAGCTCACTGATCGGGATGAACAGCCCGTTCGACAATGCATCGGCGTCGAGTGCGCCGAGCACGAACGGTGTTTCGCCGAGGCGGCCGAACTGCTCGCGCAGCGCCGTGACGTCGAGCGCGCGTCGATTCGCAGGTGCGAGGTTGATCTCGCTGCGCACCGTGACGGTCTCGTCGTCGGCCGTGAAGACTGCCTTGAGCGGCGCGCCGGCGCTGCCGAACACCCGCACGTCCATCCTCGCCTTGCGTTGGCGCACCGTGGCCGGCAACGCCGCATAGCTCGCGCGTGCATGCTCGAGCAGGGCCGCTTCCGATGAACGCACGACTCGCCAGCCGGCGCCGACGTCGATGCGCGCGGGCAACGCGAGCGACTGCGTGACCACTCCGTCCGTGGTGCCGAGCGTGCGGACATCTCCGATGGTGAAGCCGACGGACGCGCCGCCGCGCGACTCGGGCATCTCGAAGCCCACGCCGTCCCCGGTCATGAGCGGCGACGAGACGCGGACGATCAGCTCGCGACCCTGCACACGCTCGACGATCCCGAGCTCGCGACCGCGATTGTCCGGATGCGAACGCGTGACGTACTCACGGCCGGCACGCCCACCATACATGCCTCCCGTGAAGCCGCGGCTGTAGATCTGGACGAGCGGCTCCATCTCCGTGGGCGTGGGCGCGGTGCGATCGCCCTCCCCAAGGCGGTCGAGCCAGGCGCGGTAGCCGCTCGTCACGGTGGCCACGTACTCCGGGCGCTTCTTGCGTCCCTCCACCTTGAGGCAGCTCACGCCCGCGTCGGCGATGCCGGCGAGGTGCTCGCCCGCGGCGAGGTCCTTGGTGGAGATCAGGAACCCGCGATCCAGCTCCGTGCCGTTCGACAAATCCGTGAGCACGTAGTCCTTGCGGCACGACTGCGCGCACGAGCCGCGATTCGCGCTCCGCTCGGAGATCATTCCGGACATGTAGCACTGCCCGCTGTACGAGATGCACAGCGCGCCGTGGATGAACGTCTCGAGGCCGAGCTCGGGCACGGCGTGATGAATGGCCGCGATGTCGTCGAGCGTGTTCTCGCGCGCGAGCACGACGCGCTCGATGCCGAGCTCGTGCATCACGCGCGCGCCGGACGCATCGTGCACCGTCATCTGCGTCGACCCATGGATCTCGAATCCGGGATATACCTGCTGGATCAGGCGAACGAGCCCGATATCCTGGACGATGGCGGCATCGACGCCGAGGTCGATTGCGTCGCCGAGGAACATGAGCGCGTCGACGAGCTCGGCGGGCTTGAGAAGGATATTGAGGGTGAGATAGATGCGACGGCCGCGCTCGTGCGCGAGGCGGCAGGCCTCACCGACTTCCGCCAGCGTGAGTTGGGCGCCTTCGTCACGCGCGTTGAAGCGCTCGGCGCCCAGGTAGACCGCGTCCGCGCCATTGGCCAGCGCTGCCCGGACGGCTTCGAGGGAGCCCGCGGGCGAGAGGAGCTCGGGAGTGGCGTGGCGCGTCATAAGCGTTGAAATATAACGCTTTAGGACGCCTGATTGCAGTCCGTCGCTCAGGTCATCGTGGAGGCTCGCCGTCGCTCAGCCAGCGCTTCGGGATCCAGCGCATCAGCAGCACCACGACGAGCACCGCCATGCCCGCGAGGCGGACGTTCGCATCGTCCGTGCGGTAGCCGTAGCCCCAGATCGCGACGCCGATGGCGCCGAGGATGATCCGCAGCATGGTGAGCTGTCGGAGGTCGAAGCGCATCACGCCTCTGCTGCGACGGGGAGGTTCAACCGCTGCGCGGTATCCTCTGGAACGTCGATGACCATGCGCAGCATGGCGGTGGAGAAGACCTTTCCCTGGGCGTCCGTCTTGAGCGACAGCGTGCCGCCGCCGCCGAGTGCGCCGTGGAGCAGGAAGTTGAGCGCGTTCAGGTTGGGGAGCTCGTACCGCTCGACGTCGCCCGTGATGACGCCGTCGAAGTGCTCGCGCACGCGGTCGAGCGTGAGCTGATCGCGCAGCAGCGGAAACCACTCCGGTCTCAACGCGATGACGCCGACGTTCGCGGTATCGCCCTTGTCGCCCGAGCGGGCGTGGGCGATGTCGACGAGGCGCACGGTGCGCGTTCCCGGCCGTGGCTGCTTTGGCTTGCTGTACCACGTCACGACATCACCTCCACCTTGGTCGTCACGGCAGTCTTGTCGACCAGTGCCGGCCAGTAGGCGACGATCTCTTCCACCTTGGGCCGCCCGCCGGCGAAGCCCGTAACGCTGGGCGGCCCGTTAAGCACGAGCGGCGCCAGTTCGCGGGTGAAGCGCTCCACCGACCGGCGATCCGACGATCGCACGCCGACGCGGAGCTGCACCTCCTGCGCGTCGCCGCTCTGCTCGGCGAGCGGTCCGTGCGTCGCCGACACGCCGACGAACTCCGTGAGCAGCTCGTCGAACTTCAGTCCCATGTTGTCGAGCCGCTCGCGCAGGACCTGGTCCGCGAGCTTCGCCTTGTCGAGCGCATCGGGCCACGCGTACACGAGCGTGCCGACTGCCTTGAAGCCAGACCGATAAGCGATGGACACCTTGAGCTTGTCCGTCGCCGGCCGCCCCTCGATGCCGAACACGCGGACGCGGTTCTCACCGTCCTGCTCGAGGTGAATGCTCGTGAAGTCGGCCACGACGTCGGGCGTGATGTACGAGTGCGGGTCGCCCATTTCGTACACGAGCTGCTCGGTGATCGAGGGTACGTTGATCCGGCCGCCCGTATGCGGATGCTTCGTGACGACGAACGTGCCGTCCGCGCGGGCTTCGACGATGGGATAGCCGACGTTCGCGAGGTCGGGGATGGAGCGCCAGTCGTACAGACAGTTGCCGCCCGAGCACTGCGCGCCGCACTCGATGATGTGCCCGGCGATGATACCCGCGGCGAGCTTGTTCCAGTCGTCGGCGGCCCAGTTGAACTCGTGACGCAGCGGCGCCATGGTGAGGGCGGTGTCCGTGGAGCGCCCCGTGATGACCACGTTCGCGCCGCCCCGCAGCGCTTCCACGATCGGCACGGAGCCGATGTAGGCGTTTGCCGACAGCACGCGATCGCGGACGAGGCTGAGGGGCTCGCCGGTTTCCATGTTGGCGAGCGGCTGGCCGCTCGCGATCAGCTCATCGAGGCGAGGCAGGAGATCGTCGCCCGTCACGACGCCGATCCTCAAGGCGCCCTGGGCGCCGTTCGTGCGCGCCATCTCCAGTGTGGCGTTCGCGCAGGATACCGGGTTCACGCCTCCGGCATTGGCGATGACTTTCACGCCGCGGTCCTTCACCGCCGGAAGCACGCTCTCCATCGCACCGATGAAGTCGCGCGCGTAGCCCATGGTCGGATCGCGCTCCTTCTGCTTCTGTAGAATGGACATCGTGACTTCGGCCAGATAGTCGAGCATCAGGTAATCCACCGGGCCACCTTCCACCTGGCGGCGCGGCGCATCGAGCCAGTCGCCCCAGAAGCCCTGTCCCGACGCGACGCGAACGATCCGATCGGACGAACCAGCGGTCATCGGCACTCCTGCGGTAGGACGAACGGACCGAGATGCGGCCCGGGATTGTGCAATGCGGCCCGGAGGGCGAACGCGAGCACGTCGCGGGTCTCCTCGGGATGAATGATGGCGTCGACGTATCCGCGCGCCGCGGCGTAGCGCGCGTCGAGCTGGCGTTCGTAGTCCTCGCGCATTTCCTCCACGGCGCGCGCCGTCGCCTCGTCCAATGGCTTCCTGGTGGTCTGGGCCCTGGCGAGGGAGGGTCCGTGCACCGCCTGCACCGCTGCCTCACCCTCCATCACGGCCATGCGGCCGGTGGGCCAGGTGAAGATGAAATCAGGATCGAAACCCTGACCGGCCATCGCGTAGTAGCCGGCGCCCGAGGCGTGGTTCACGGTGAGCACCACCTTCGGCACCTTCGCCGTGGCCATCGCTTCGACGAACCGCGCGCCGGAGCGAATGACCCCCTCGTGCTCCGACTCTGGACCGACCATGAAGCCCGAGACGTCCTGCACGAACAGCAGCGGAATTCCCTGCCGATCGCATCGATCGATGAAGAACGCCACCTTCTCCGCGCTCTCCGCGTAGACGATGCCGCCAAAGCGAGGCTTCTCGCCTTCGCGGCCCTTGATGAGTCCACGCTGGTTGGCGATCACGCCGACCGGGATGCCGTCGATGCGCGCATCTCCGCAGATCATCTCACGCGCGAGATGCTGCTGGAATTCGTCGAGCTTCCCGCCGTCGAGGATCTCGCGCAGGACCTCATGCATGTCGTAGGACATGCGGTGGTCGTTGGGGAGAAGGTCGTACAGGCGGCTGGCCGGTGCTTCGGCGCCGTTCTTCGGTTTGCCGGTTTTCCCCTTCAGGGCGTGCTCCGGGACGCCCGCAGTTCCCGACGTTGGCTGTTCGTCGATGAGCCGGGAAGCCGAAGGACCGTTCTGCGGCAGTACCGCGATCAGCTCCCGGAGCTTCGCGAGGCACGCCGCATCATCCTCCGCGATGTAATGCGCCACGCCGCTGATCTGCGTGTGGGTCGTGGCGCCGCCGAGCGTCTCGCCGTCGATCGTCTGGCCGGTGGCGCCCTTCACGAGGTTCGGGCCGCCAAGTCCCATGAAGGACGTGCCCTTCACCATCACGATCAGGTCGGAGAGCGCCGGCAGGTACGCGCCTCCAGCAATGCACTGCCCCATCACGGCCGCGAGCTGCGGCACGTGCAGGTAGCGACGCATGATGGAGTTGTAGTAGAAGATGCGGCTCGCGCCGTACTGGCCCGGAAAGACGCCACCCTGGTACGGCAGGTTCACGCCGGCTGAATCCACGAGATACACGATCGGGATCCGGCAGCGCATGGCAATCTCCTGCGCGCGGAGAATCTTGCGGATCGTCTCCGGCCACCACGAACCGGCCTTGACGGTCGGGTCGTTCGCGACGACGACCACCGGCCGATCGTGTACGACGCCGACGCCGGTGACGACTCCGGACGCCGGCGCCTGGCCGTCGTACTGGTCGTACGCAACGAGGAGTCCGACCTCGACGAACCGGCTCCCCTCGTCGCAGAACTTGGCGACACGTTCGCGCGCCGAGAGCTTTCCATGGGAATGAAGCCTGGCGATCTTCGCCGCCCCGCCACCTTCGCGGAGACGGTCCTCGAGCGCGCGAACCTCGGCGCTCAGCTCGCGGAGGCGCGTCGACACGACGGTGTCAGGCTTCCTGATGCGAACGCTCGGCGAACCAGGCGCGGATGTAGTCGACCAGGTCGCTGGTCGGCGTGCCGGGGCCGAAGAGCTTGCCCGTTCCCATCGCCTGGAGCGCGTCCATATCCTCGCGCGGGATGATGCCGCCGCCGGTGATGAGGATGTCGCCGCGGCCTTCCTCGCGTAGCAACTCGAGCACACGCGGGAAGAGCGTCATGTGCGCGCCACTGAGAATGGACAGACCGACCACGTCCACGTCTTCCTGGACGGCGGCCGTCGCGATCATCTCCGGCGTCTGGTGCAGGCCGGTGTAGATGACCTCCATGCCGGCGTCGCGCAGGGCGGCGGCGACGACCTTGGCGCCACGGTCATGGCCATCGAGACCGGGCTTCGCGACGAGAACACGGATGGGGCGCATGGCTCCAAAGCTAGCGGCCGCGTCGCTTGGGCGGCAACTGACGTTTGCGCGGCCGCTCGCGCTTGCGCGCGACGAGGAGCATCTCTCCCGACTTGCGTGTGAGCGGCCGATCGCGGAATCCGTCGTAGGCCTCGTGCACGATGAGTCCCGCGTCGAGGCACAGTTCGGCGAGATGGGTGGCGGTGTAAATGCGAATGCGATGCTCGCGCTCACCGCTTCCGGCGGCTCCTTCCCATGTCGTCTGGATCGTGAGGATGCCGGACAAGGGATCGAACGACCGCTCGTGGCCGATCACGGTGCCATCGTCGCTCTTCCACCAGTCCCGGGTGAGGAACCGCGACATCACGCCGTCTCGGCTGCCACCGTGGAAGACGAAGATCCCGTCAGGCTTGAGCACGCGCGCGAACTCCTGAATCACCTGTGCGTCGTCCGCCGGATCGGTGAAGAATCCGAAGCTCGTGAAGAGATTGACGACGGCGTCGAACCGCCCGGTCCACCGCGCCGGCAGCGCGCGCATGTCGCCTCGCGTGTAGTGCAGCGCGGGACCGGTGCCGCGCTCCTTCGCGCGATCGAGCAGGAACTTCGAGTAGTCGAGCCCGTCGACGCGGAATCCGGCTTCGGCGAGCAGGTGCGCATGGCGCCCCTGGCCACACGGCACGTCGAGAATCCGCGCGCCGCTCGGCAACGCAAGCAGCTCGACGAGGCGCGCGACTTCCTCGCGATCGCGGACGAGGTCGAAGATGGGCTGGTACTCGAGCAGGTAGCCTGCGTCGAAGTACGTGGCCCACCAATCCGATGTCCGCGCTCTGGTGCTCAGAAGAACACCGGCTCGCGGTACGCTCCGAATACCTCTTCCAGCGCGTGGCGGATCTCGAACAGCGTGCAGTAGGCGCGGGCACAGTCCAGGATGTGCGGAAAGACGTTCTCCGTCCCGCGCGCCGCCTCGGTGAGCGCCGCCAGGCGCTGCTGCACCAGGCCGTTGTCACGCTCCCCGCGCACGCGCGCCAGGCGCTCGCGCTGCTCGCGGTCCACCTGCTCGCCGACTTTCAGCGTGGCAATGGTGAGGGATTCCTCGTCGGTGACGAACTCGTTCACGCCCACGATCACGCGACGGTGCTGCTCGATCTCCCACTGCTGGCGAGCGGCGGACTCGTGGATCTTGCGCTGGAACCAGCCTTCCTCGAGGCCCTTCACCACGCCGCCGACGCCCTCGATCTCGGTGAACATCGATTCGGCTTCCTGCTCCAGCTGGTCGGTCAGCGCCTCGACGTAGTAGGAGCCGCCGAGCGGGTCGAGCACGTTGGGGACGCCCGTCTCGTACGCGAGCACCTGCTGCGTACGCAATGCCACCTGCACCGCTTCCTCCGTCGGCAGCGCGAGCGTCTCGTCCATCGAGTTGGTGTGCAGCGACTGCGTGCCACCCAATACCGCCGCCATCGCCTGGTAGGCGACGCGCACGACGTTGTTCATCGGCTGCTGTGCCGTGAGCGTGACCCCCGCTGTCTGCGAGTGGAAGCGCATCAGCAGCGACTTTGGGCTCTTCGCACCGTAACGCTCCTTCATGTGGCGCGCCCAGATGCGACGCGCGGCGCGGAGCTTGGCGATCTCCTCGAAGAAGTCGTTGTGGATGTCCCAGAAGAACGACAGCCGCGGCGCGAACTCGTCCACGTCCAGCCCTCGCGCGACGCCGCGCTCCACGTACGTGAAGCCGTCGGCAAGGGTGAACGCGAGCTCCTGCGCCGCAGTGGACCCGGCTTCACGGATGTGATAGCCCGAGATGGAGATCGTGTTGAAGAGCGGGGCGTGCTTCGCGCCCCACGCGAAGCAATCCACGATCAGTCGCAGCGCGGGCTCGATGGGAAAGCACCACGCGTGCTGCGCCATGTACTCCTTCAGGATGTCGTTCTGGATCGTGCCGCGCAGCTTCTCGCTCGGGACACCCTGCTTTTCCGCCGCCGCGATGTAGAACGCCCAGAGGATCGCCGCCGGACCGTTGATCGTCATCGACGTCGAGACTTCGTCGAGTGGGATGCCCTCGAACAGCACCTCCATGTCGGCGAGGCTCGAGATGGCGACTCCGGTCTTGCCGACCTCGCCCTCCGAGCGCGGATGGTCGGAGTCGTAGCCCATCAGCGTCGGGAAGTCGAACGCGGTGGAGAGACCCGTCTGCCCGTGTGCGAGCAGGAACTTGAACCGCTCGTTGGTATCGCGCGCGCTGCCGAAGCCGGCGAACTGGCGCATCGTCCACAGCTTGCCGCGATAGCCAGTAGGATGGATGCCCCGCGTGTACGGGAAGACGCCTGGTGCGCCGAGGTCCTCGGCCGATGTCGGCGCCACGTCGAGCGCGGTGTAGAGCGGCTCGACCTCGCGCTCGGAATTGGTGAAGGCGATGTCGCGCTTCTGCCCTTTCTCGTAAGCCCGGCGCCACGCCGCGACTTCGGCGCGCAGGCGCTCCAGCTCTTCGGAGGGATCCTCGGCCGGGGCGCCGCCGGCGCTCGCGGGCAGGTCTCGAATAGACGTCATGTCGTCTTCCGCGTCAGAATGTCGGCACTGCGGGCGAGCAGCGCATCCGCCACGGCGAACGGTGTCGCCTCGCCCGATTCGAGCGCGAGGAGCCGCGCGTCGAGCCACTCGTTGGTGTCGGTGTCGGTCCAGAGCCGGCGGCGCATACGGTCTTCAGCAACTTCCACCACCCGCTCGCGAAGCCGAGCTCGGCGACGTTCACGCAACGTGCCGCTGCGTTCAAGATAGTGAAAATGCCGGTCGAGCGCCTCGACCAGCTCGGTGATGCCCTCGTCCTTCGCCGCCACTGTCTTGAGCACCGGTGGTGTCCACTGCTCGGCGTCTTCCGCCTGCGCGGCCTCGCGGACCTGGCGCAGGAGGTTGCCGCGCGAGAGATCGACGCCGTGATGCGCGGGCACGTTCTTCATCGTGGCGCCGGCGCGCATGCCGAGCATGATCTCGATCTCGTTGCGCAACCGGTCCGCGCCGGGCCGATCGGCCTTGTTCACGGTGAACACGTCGGCGATCTCCATGACGCCGGCCTTCAGCGTCTGGATGGAGTCGCCGCTTTCGGGCACGAGCACGACGAGGCACGTATCCGCGCTTCGCGCCACATCGAGCTCGCTCTGACCCACCCCGACCGTCTCGATCAGGATCCGGTCGATGCCGAACGCGTCGAGCACGTCGCACGCTTCGCGCGTCGCGGATGACAATCCGCCGAGCGACCCACGCGTCGCGAGCGAACGGATGTACACGCCGGGGTCGAGCGCGATCTCCTCCATCCGGATGCGATCGCCGAGCAGCGCGCCACCGGTGAAAACCGATGTCGGATCCACGGCGACGATGCCGACGGTAAGGCCCTGAGCGCGGTACGAGCGGGCGAGCGAGGTGGTCAGGGTGCTCTTGCCCGCCCCGGGAGGACCGGTGATGCCGATGCGGCGGGCGTGGCCAAGTTTCGCAGTCAACTCGGCAAGCAGGCGCTCGAAGCCGGGCCGGTGATTCTCGACGATGCTGATGGCGCGCGCGAGGGCGGCCTTTCTACCGGCAGCGAAGTCGGCGAGCAGACGCTCGTGCGGATCGTCGGTCACGTCGTCGGGCGAGGTTCGGGTTCGTCATGCTCGTCGCGGATGTCGCCGACGAGCTCCTCCAGCAGGTCCTCGAGGGTCACCAGTCCGACGGTGCGCTCGTCCTCGTCCTGCACGATGGCGAGGTGACGGCTTGCGCGGAGCATGCGGAACAGCAGCTCGCTGCACGCGGCATCCTCGCGCGTCGTCGCAACCGGCCGGATCTCGGGCGCGCCTTCGCCGCGCAGCTTGAGCACGTCGAACGCGTGCATCATGCCGACCACGTGATTGAGGTTGCCATCGTACACCGGCGCGCGACTGAACTCCGACGTCGCGAACTCTTCGGCGATGGCCCGCGGGCTGGCCGAGCGACTGATGGCGAAGATCTCGTCGCGTGGCACCATGACCTCGCGAACGATCTTGTCACCGAAGGTCATCACTCCCGTGATGATCTCCATCTCCGCGCGTTCACCTACGCCTTCGAGCTCGCCCTCGCGAAGCAGGTCCTGGATCGCATCGCGCTCGGTCTCCGGGAGCGTACCGACCGGCCGCGCGAACGGGCGGCTGGCGAGCCGGCCTGCCGCCGCGATGGGCGCCGCCACCATGGCCGCGGCCTCGAGCAACGGCGACAGCGACGACGCCACCCCCGGGGCGAATCGTCGTGCGATCGCGCGCGGCAGGAGCTGCCCGAACACGATGACGAGCGCGGCAAAGACCGCCAGCCGCACCATCATCTCATCCATCTCGCCCGCATGATCCGCGGCAATGAGCTCGCCACTCAGCACGAGGAGCAGCGCGATCACCGCGCTCGAGGCGATGATCAGCCGCTGCGGGCGCTCGAGGTATCCGAGCGCCACCGCCGAACCGCGAAGGCGTTGCTCCACCCAGTGCCGCAGCCAGATCCGGCTCACCGACCGCATCGCCATCCCCCCGGCGGTCAGGACGCCGATGAGCACGAGCGCGATCAGCAGCAGCACGATTTCCGAGATCATGAGCGGGCTGCGTGCGTGTGCGCGTGCAGGCGCTCGAAGTACACGCGCTCGATCCGTCGCCGTCGCACCCGCTCGACGACGAGGCGGTAGTTGCCCACCTGCACCGACTCCCCGGCACGCGGCACTCGGCCGAATAGATCGTACACGAGCCCGCCGACCGTCTCCAGATCGTCGCGCTCGAAGTCCTGCGACAGCAGCTCGGAGAGCTCGCCAAGTGGAAGCCGACCGCTCACCCAGAAGCGCGTCCCCTCCTCCTGCTCCACTTCGGGCTCCTCGTCGTCGTACTCGTCGTGGATCTCGCCGACGATCTCTTCGAGCACGTCCTCGATCGTGACGAGCCCTGCGGTGCCGCCGAACTCGTCGCTCACGATGGCGATGTGGGTGTGGCTCGCCTTGAAGTCGCGCAGCTGCTCGTCGATCGGCTTGGACGTCGGGATGAATCCGGCCGGCCGCACGAGCGACTGCCAGCCGAGCATCGGTTCGTCGTCGTCGATGACGAACGGCAGCAGGTCCTTCGCGTACAGGATGCCCGTCACGTTGTCGAGCGTATCGTCGTAGACGGGGAACCGCGCGTGCTCGGAGCTGCGTACGCGATCCACCACTTCACTCCAGTGCGTCGTCTGCTCGATGCCGACGATGTCGACCCGGGGCACCATCACCTCGCGCACGGCGGTGTCGCCAAGCGAGAAGACGCCGTGCAGGAGCGCCTGTTCGTCCCGCGAGACATCCGCTTCGGCCTCTACCACCCGTCGGAATTGCTCCGTTGCTTCCTCCCGCTGCTCGGCGCGCTCCTCCAGCGACGGCGCAGGCAGGATCCGCTCGAACAGCCCGTCGAGCGCAGTGCCTACGCGCAGCACTGGCCACAGCAGCAGGTCCACCGCATCGATGAGCGCCGCCAGCGCAATCGCAATGCGTGGCGCCGTGACGAACCCGATCGAGCGGCAGACCCCTTCGACGATGATGACGATGAGGAGCGCGGTCGCGACGGCAGCCACTGCGCCCTGGAGCCCGGCGCGCGGTTCGACGGTGAGCAGGCGCACGACCGCTGCACCGGCGGCGAGGTGAGCGAGCACCCGCGCCAGCGCGAGCGCGCGATGCGCACGCTCCCGCTTCCGCAGCTGCCCCACGACCGGTGGGGCTGGCTCCGGCTCCGGATCTCCTCCGAGGAGCGCACCATCGGCGGCCGCGGCCAGTCCGGCCAGCGTCACGGCCGCGGCAGCGACGACGAGCGGCAGCACGGTCATCCGCGTGCCTCGCTGCGAAGGACGGCTCCCAGCAGCGCTTCCTGGCGCTGCCACATCGGTGAGCGGTAGCGCTCCTCCCCTTCGGCGTGATCGTGTCCGATCACGTGAAGCACGCCATGAACCACGAGTCGCAGCAGCTCTTCGCGTGCGCCGCGACCCGCGGCGATCGCGTTGCGCCGCGCCACGTCGGGCGCAATGTAGATGTCGCCTTCGAGCGCCGCGCCCGGCTGTGCCGGCGCAAAGCCGAACGAGATCACGTCCGTCGGTCCCCGGTGCCGCAGATGCCGCCAGTTCAGGGCGGCGATTCGCCGATCGCTCACGAACGCGATCGAGAGCGCCGCGTCCCGCACGCCTTCGGCCCGCAGTACCCGATCGGCCGCACGCGCCACGCGAGCGCGGGCCACGGGAATTCGCACCGCCTCCGTGGCGACGTCCACGACGCGACTCACCGGGGAATCGCCTCGATGGAGGGCGCCGGTGTTGGATAGTCCACGCGGCCATGATACATGCCGCCCAGCACGCGAGCGAATTCGCGCTTCACGATGGTGAGCTGCCGCAGCGTGATCGGCGCATCGCGGAGCTGGCCCTGCTCGAGCCGTTGCCGGACCACGTTGTCGATGACCTCACGGATGCGCTCTGGCGTCGGGTCCGCGAGCGTCCGCGTCGCCGCCTCGGCCCCGTCGGCAAGC
>Ga0207705_10001056_pt1 | contig 22379 bp, 22 predicted proteins | sample KBSC13metaG_FD_184314 | JGI IMG/M metagenome (GOLD analysis project Ga0207705, IMG submission 184314) | Corn rhizosphere microbial communities from Kellogg Biological Station, Michigan, USA - KBS C1-3 metaG (SPAdes) (version 2) | ecosystem: Host-associated > Plants > Roots > Rhizosphere > Soil ... | reverse complement strand
TTTCGGGATCGCAAGAGTCGCAAGAAAACCGGGGAGGTTGAAGCGAAGGTGCTTTGTGGTTGGCCTGAAAGACGGCCCTCCGCCTGCTTGCTGTGTAGCGATATAACCAGAAGGCCTCGCGGGATGGGATGTCCCGCGGGGCCTTTCTTTTTGGGGCCTTGAAAGACCTTGCTGCGCCCGGCTATCTCACCGGCGCGTTGCCGGAAGGCAGAGCGCCCTCAAACAACGCTTTCTATACAAAGAGTACGCCATGGCCGGTCATAGTCAGTTCAAGAACATCATGCATCGCAAGGGGCGCGCCGATAAGGAGCGCTCGAAGATGTTCTCCAAGCTGGCGCGCGAAATCTTCGTCAGCGCCAAGATGGGCATGCCCGACCCCGCGCACAATCCGCGCCTGCGCGCCGCCATCATCGCCGCCAAGCAGCTTTCGATGCCCAAAGACAATATCCAGCGCGCCATCGACAAGGCCACCGGCGCGGGCGCCGAGAACATCGAGGAAGTGCGCTACGAGGGTTACGGCCCCGGCGGCGTCGCGCTGATCGTGGAAACCCAGACCGACAACCGCAACCGCACCGGCAGCGACATCCGCTCGACCTTTTCGAAATATGGCGGCGCGCTGGGCGAACCCAACTCCGTCACCTTCATGTTCGATCGCGTCGGCGTCATCACCTATCCCAAAGCCAGGGGCACGGACGACGCGATGCTTGAAGCCGCCATCGACGCCGGCGCCGACGAATGTGTGTCGGATGAAGAAAGCCACACCTTCATCACCCCGCTCGACGGCTATGGCGCGGTGCGCGATGCGCTGGAGCAGAAGCTGGGCGAGCCCTCCGGCGCCAAGATTGAATGGCGTCCCAAGACGATGACGCCGGTTAGCGACGACAATGGCGAGACGCTGATCAAGCTCATCGAAATCCTCGACGACCATGACGACGTGCAGACCATCTTCGGAAATTACGAACTCTCCGATGCGCTTATGGCGAAACTGTCCGGTTAGTGCATGATGTGGCGCAAATGCCCGAGGCGCCGCACCTAACCGAGAATTCGCCCCTGATCGCTGTTCTGGTGATCGGTCTGGGGCTCGCCTTTATTTTCGGCACCATCGCCAATCGCCTGAAATTCTCGCCCATCGTGGGTTACTTGCTCGCCGGCGTGGCCGTCGGCCCGTTCACCCCCGGCTTCGTCGCTAACAAGAGCCTGACGCTGCAGCTTGCCGAGATCGGTGTCATCCTGCTGATGTTCGGCGTGGGGCTGCATTTCTCGCCGCGCGAATTGCTCGCCGTGCGCCGCATCGCCATTCCCGGCGCGCTGCTGCAAGTCGCCATCGCCACCTTGCTGGGCGAAGGCGTGGCCTGGCTGGTGGGATGGAATTTCGGCACCGGCATCGTGTTTGGTTTGGCGCTCGCCATCGCCTCCACCGTGGTGATGACCCGCACCTTGCAAGACCGGCATCTGATGGATTCCGAGCGCGGCCACATCACCGTCGGCTGGCTGGTGATGCAGGACTTCATCACCGTGCTGGCGCTGGTTCTGCTGCCGCCGCTCGCTTTGGCGCTGAAGGGCGGCCACATCGAAGCGTCGTCGCTTTTGCGCGCGTTGGGCTTCACGGTCCTCAAGCTCGGCGGCTTCGTCGCCTTCATGCTGATCGTGGGCCGCCGCGTTATCCCCTGGGTGCTGCACTACACTGCGCACACCGGCTCGCGGGAGCTCTTCCGTCTTGCGGTGTTGTCGGTGGCCCTCGGCGTCGCGTTCGGCGCGGCGGAATTGTTCGGCGTCTCCATCGCGCTGGGCGCCTTCTTCGCCGGCATGATCATGAGCGGCTCGCAACTTTCCCAGCGCGCCACCGAAGAAACCCTGCCGCTGCGCGACGCTTTCGCGGTGCTGTTTTTCGTCTCCGTCGGCATGATCTTCGATCCGCTGGTGATCGTTCGCGAGCCGGGCATCCTGGCGTTGTCGATCGCGGTCGTGATTGTCGGCATCGGCGGCGCGGCGTTCCTCATCGCGCGCTTCTCCGGCTATCCCTTCGCCACCGCGCTCTTCATCGGCGCAGGTCTGGCGCAGATCGGCGAGTTCTCCTTCATCCTCGCGGATCTTGGAATCGGCCAAGGCCTTCTGCCGGACCGCGCGCGCGATCTCATCCTCGGCACCTCGATCCTCACCATTCTCGTTAATCCATTCCTGGTCGCGGCGGCAGAGCGCAGACGCCGGCCGGAGCCTGCCACGCCGGAAGCCCCACGCGAGAAGCCTGCCGAGATCGCCCCCACGCAGCATTCCGGTCATGCCGTCGTCGTCGGCTATGGCCGCGTCGGTCATCTCGTCGGCGAAGGGTTGAAGCGCGACGGCGTTCCTTTCCTCGTCATCGAGGAAGCGCCCGATGTGATCGAAACCTTGCAGCGCGCCGGGATTGAAGTAATTGAGGGCAATGCCGCAACGGATCGGGTACTGAAGGCGGCGAATGTCGCCGGCGCGCGGCTTCTCTTCGTCGCCATCCCCGAGGCCTTCGAGGCGGGGCAGATCGTGGAGCAGGCACGCCGGTCCAATCCGGCGTTGGAGATCGTGGCCCGCGCCCATTTCGATGCGGAGGTCGATCACCTCCTCAAGCTGGGGGCCAGCGAGGTCATTATGGGCGAACGCGAAATTGCCCATGCCATGCTGGATCACGCGCGCGCCGTGGCATAAGACAGGCTCGAACAAACACGGTACAAATCGCCGATGGGCGCCACGATTCGCATTCTCGGCTTGGACCCCGGCCTCGCAAGGATGGGCTGGGGCATCATCGACATGTCCGGCACCCGCCTGACCCATGTCGCGCATGGTGTCCTCACCAGCAATGCGAAGTCCGAACTGGCCGCGCGGCTGATGGTGCTTCATGAGTTGCTCTGCGCCGTGATTGCCGAACATCGCCCTGCTGCGATCAGCGTCGAGCAAGCTTTCGTGGCCAAGGATCCCAGCGCCGCATTGAAGCTCGGTCATGCCCGCGCCATTGCGTTGCTCGCCGCGGCGCAGGCGGGACTGGAAGTCGCCGAATACGCGCCCAACCACATCAAGAAATGCGTCGTCGGCGTCGGTCATGCGGGCAAGGACCAGGTCGGCATGATGGTGCGCCGCCTTCTTCCCACCGCCCGCGTCGAAGCCGCCGATGCAGCGGACGCATTGGCCGCCGCCATCGCGCACGCCCATCTTTCCGGCACGCGCGCCAGAATATTGGCGTCGATGGCATGATCGGAAAGCTAAGCGGCATCGTGGATTCAATCCACGACGATCACTGCATCCTCGATGTGAACGGCGTGGGCTATCTGGTGCATTGCCCGTCTTCCACGCTATCCCGCTTGACGGTTGGTTCGCCCGCCTCGTTGATGATTGAAACCAAGGTCAGTGAAGACGCGATCCGGCTTTACGGTTTCGCCGGCGCCGAAGAGCGCGAATGGTTCCGCCTGTTGCAGACGGTTCAGAATGTCGGCGCCCGCGTGGCGCTGAACGTGCTGTCGGCGCTTTCGGCGAAAGATTTGCAGCGTGCTCTGGCGCTGTCCGACAAGGCGATGATCGGCAAAGCGCAGGGCGTCGGCCCCAAGCTGGCGCTGCGCATCGTCACGGAGTTGAAGGACAAGGCCCCCGCGATGATCCTGCGCGGGCATGGAGGCGAGGATTTCGTGGCGGTTGTGGCGCCGCGCGGCCCCGAAGCCGATGCGGTCGCGGCGCTGGTCAAGCTGGGCTATTCTCAGGGGCAGGCGGCGGAAAGCGTGGCGCGGATCGTGCGCGACATGGGCCCAAGTGGTGGCGACGCGCCGGTGGATGTGCTGATCCGCGAAAGCCTGCGCGCGATGGGACGATAGATGGCGAGTGCAGTTCCCAAACCCGATCGCATCGTTGCGCCCGAGCGCGGCGAAGACGATACGCTGGAATCGTCGCTGCGCCCCAAGCGCCTCAGCGAATTCGTCGGCCAGAAACAGGCGCGCGAGAATCTCTCCATCTTCATCCAGGCGGCGCGCGAGCGCGAAGAAGCACTGGACCATGTCCTGTTCTCCGGCCCGCCGGGTTTGGGAAAGACGACGCTGGCGCAGATCGTGGCGCGCGAGTTGGGGGTGAACTTCCGTTCGACCTCCGGTCCGGTGCTGGCGAAGGCCGGCGATCTCGCTGCCATTCTCACCAACCTCGAACCGCGGGACGTTCTTTTTATTGATGAAATCCATCGCCTCAATCCCGCGGTGGAGGAAATCCTTTATCCGGCGATGGAAGACTACGAACTCGATCTCGTCATCGGCGAAGGTCCGTCGGCGCGCTCGGTGAAGATCACGCTGGCACCGTTCACGCTGGTCGGCGCCACCACGCGCGCAGGCTTGCTGGCGACGCCGCTGCGCGACCGCTTCGGCATTCCGGTTCGCTTGAATTTCTATACGCCGGAAGAATTGCTCTCGATCGTGGAGCGCGGCGCGCGCGTCCTGGGCTTCGATCTCACCCAGGACGGGGCAAAGGAAATCGCCTCCCGCGCGCGCGGCACGCCGCGTATCGCGGGCCGCCTGCTCAAGCGGGTGCGCGATTTCGCCAGTGTTGGCGGCCACAGACAAGTCGATGCGAAGATCGCCGACGCCGCGTTGACACGCCTGGAAGTGGACAAGCGGGGCTTGGATGCGTTCGATATGCGCTATCTGAAGCTGATCGCGGAAAGTTTCAGTGGTGGTCCTGTGGGGATTGAGACGATTGCCGCTGCGCTGGGCGAACCGCGTGATGCGTTGGAAGAGATTGTGGAGCCGTTCCTGATGCAGCAGGGTTTCGTGCAACGCACCCCGCGCGGGCGCATGCTGACCGGCGCGGCTTACGGACATCTGGGATTGAATGCGCCGCCGCGCGATCCGGCTCAGATCGGCCTGTTCAAAAGCGGGGAGGACGAAGAGTGAAGATCAACGGCATCCTCTTGCGCCTTGCGATCATCGTCTTTGCGATCGGCTTCACCGCAGTCACCTTCGGCTTCTGGGGCAAGTTTGGCGGCGCGCTCGATAGCTATCTCACGATGGAGACCAAACCGGATAAACCCAAGGACACCGGCGTCCTCACGATGACGATTATTGCACCGGAAAGTTCGTCTCACCCGCTTGGCCATTGTCCCACAGACAAGAAGCACCCATGTCCGAAACCGTAGAAAGCTTCGGCAAGTTCGCCGGCAAGGTGCATGTCCTTCCGATCCGCATCTACTATGAAGACACCGATCTCTCCGGCATCGTCTATCACGCCAATTACCTGCGTTTCATGGAGCGTGGCCGCACGGAATTCTTCCGTGCCGCTGGCGTTCACAAGCTCGCGGAACTCGATGGCCCGGAACCCTTCGCTTGGACCCTGCGCAAGGCCGCACTCGAATATATGCGCCCCGCGCGCCTTAACGATCTCGTCGAGGTTCGTACCAGCGCGGTGTCGCTCACCGGCGTGCGGATGATCGCGTCGCAGGACATTTACTGCGAGGGCCGCCAGCTTACGCATGGAACCGTCGAAGCCTGCATCATCTCGCTGACCGGAAAGCCAAAACGCATTCCGCAGGATACGCGAGACAAACTTTCGCCTTTCCTTTTGGAAACAGTCGCTTAACGATTAGCGCCCAATTTCGGCCACGTTCAAATGCGCTTATGACGCTTGCTCCCGGCGCGTCACGCGGTATCACGGAGCAATAACCGGTGCGCCTTCCGGGCCCGGCATGAAGAGGTTTGCTGATGAATTTGACGCGTTGGATCGCCGTGGCTCTTGCGGCGCTTGCTCTTTGCATTGCTGCGCCGGCCTTTGCGCAGCCCGCCGCGGCGCCCAGTGGACAGGATGCGCAGGTGCAGAATCTGCCGCCAGCCGCCGCGCCCGTCACCAATGTCGATGTCACGCAGACCGGCGGCAGCGCCACACCGACTGTCGCGGGCATTTCCGTGGTCTCGCTTTTCCTGCACGCCGATCCAATCGTGAAGGGCGTGTTCCTGCTTTTGCTTCTGGCATCGCTGTGGTCATGGACCATCATCATCAACAAGCTGATCGCGCTCTCCAATCTGCGCCGCAAGGCCGATCGCTTTGAGAAGACGTTCTGGTCCGGCCTTTCGCTTGACGAACTCTACACGCAATTCGCCAAAGGGCCGGATCATCCCATGTCGGCCGTGTTCGTCTCGGCGCTGCGCGAATGGCGCCGCGCGTTCGAAGGCGGTGCGCCGCGCGAATGGTTGTTGCCGGGCATCAAGGAGCGCATCGACAAAACGATGGGCGTCACCATCCTGCGCGAGACCGACAGTGTCGAGAAGAATCTCGGCTTCCTTGCGACGGTCGGCGCCACCGCGCCGTTTGTCGGCTTGTTCGGCACGGTGTGGGGCATCATGAATTCCTTCTCCGCCATCGCGGCGCGCCATGACACCACACTGGCCGTCGTCGCGCCGGGCATCGCCGAAGCTTTGTTCGCCACCGCCATGGGATTGCTGGCCGCCATTCCAGCGGTGATTTTCTACAACAAGTTTGCGGGCGACATCGGCCGCTACACCGGTCGTCTCGAAGGTTTCGCGGATGAATTTTCCGCGATCCTGTCGCGCCAGCTCGACGAGAAGGCGGCGCGCTGATGGCCATGGCCATGAAACGCGTCGATCGCCGCGCCCGTCGCGGGCGATCGCATGCGATGTCGGAGATCAACGTCACGCCGTTCGTGGACGTGATGCTGGTGCTCTTGATCGTGTTCATGGTGACGGCGCCGCTGCTGACCGTGGGGGTGCCTGTCGATCTGCCCAAGACAAAGGCCCAGGCGCTGGGCCAGGATCGCGAGCCGCTCTCCGTCACCGTGCGCCGCGATGGAAAGATCTATCTTCAGAACGCGCCGGTTCCCGAAGATCAACTCGTCGCCAAGCTTAGTGCCATTGCCGCCAACGGCTACGACCAGCGCATCTTCGTGCGCGGCGACAAGTCGGTGGACTATGGCCGGGTGATGCAGGTGATGGCCGAGATCAGCGCCGCGGGGTTCACGCATATCGGACTTGTCACGGATGTCGCAAAGCCGCGCGATCGGAAATAGGATTTCGCTGGCCTCTGGCGCCGGTGAAAAAACGTCGCCGCTGGGCATCATCACAGCGACGGTTCTGCATGTCCTCGTCATAGGCGCGACGCTGTTCACCTTCGCGCACAAGCTCGATCTCAACATCCAGGATTCGCCGGTCGTGCCGGTCGATCTCGTCACCATCGGTGAAAAGACCAACCTGAAGGCGATGGTGAAGGAACAGCCCAAGGCGCCGCCGAAGGAAGAGCCGCAGCCCGCGCCGCCCACGCCGCAGCCCATGGTAACGCCGCCCGATACGCAGGCTGAAGCGGCGCCCGATCAGGCGCCGTCGGAGCCGATGGTCGCCAAGCCGGAACCGGCGCCCGTCCCGAAACTTAAGCCAGAGGACAAGCCCAAGCCCGAAGCCAAGAAGAAGCAATTCGATATCAACAACATCATGGCATTGCTAAACAAACAGCAGCCCGCCGCGGCCAGTGCGCGCAACGCCAAGACCGGCGCGCGCAATGTGAACGGCTTCGGCGCACAGACCGCCATGACGGCCGACATCCAGGATGCGCTGCGCAGTCAGATCGCGCAGTGCTGGAGCCCGCCCGTCGGCGCGCCAAACGCCGAGGATTTGGTCGTCGATTTCGATTTGTTGCTCAATCAGGACGGATCGGTCGCACGTCCGCCACAATTAGTTGGAAACTCCGCATCGACCGCAGCGGGCAATCCTTATACGCGTGCGGCAGCGGAGGCAGCGCGGCGGGCTATCTACGAGTGTGCGCCCTACAAGCTGCCGGCGGACCGGTACAATCAGTGGCGAGAGATCAATCCCTTCCACTTCGATCCGCGCCAGATGATGGGGCAGTGATTTTCAGAGCGATTTTGGAGCATCCCATGAGAAAGTTCGCACTAGCCGTTATTGCTTTTGCCGCGCTCGTCGCCGGGTATGCGGCGCCGGCATCCGCGCAACTTCGCGTGGATGTGACACAAGGCAACATTCAGCCCTTGCCTATCGCCATTCCCGATTTCATCGGCGATCCCTCGGGCGCGCAGATCGCAGGCGTGGTGCGCGCGGATCTCGATCGCTCCGGATTGTTCAAGGTGCTCGATCCCAAGTCCTTCGTGGACCAGGTGAAGGACATCAACACCATCCCGAATTTCGGCAACTGGCGCGTGATCAATGCGCAGGCTCTCGTCACCGGCCAGGTCCAGCACCAGCCTGATGGCCGCCTGCGTCTGGACTTCCGCCTTTGGGATGTTGCCGGCGGCAGCCAGATGGTCGGCCTGCAATATTATACGACGCCGGACAATTGGCGGCGCATCGCCCATCTTGTATCGGACGCGATCTATCAGCGCGTCACCGGCGAGAAGGGCTATTTCGATACCCGCATCGTGTTCATCTCCGAATCCGGTCCGGCGACCAACCGCAAGAAGCGCCTGGCCGTGATGGACGAAGACGGCGCCAATCCGAAATTCCTCACCAATGGCAGCTATCTGGTTCTGACGCCGCGCTTCAACCCGACGGCGCAGATGATCGCCTACATGTCCTATATCGGCAGCAAGCCGCGCGTTTATCTGTTCGACATGGAATCGGGCAAGCAGGAGATGCTCGGCAACTTTCCGAACATGACGTTCAGCCCGCGCTTTTCTCCCGACGGCAACAAGGTCGTGATGTCGCTGGAGAACGCCGGCAATTCCGACATCTATGTGATGGATTTGCGGACCCGTAGCGTGTCGCGCCTGACCTCGGATCCGGCGATCGACACATCGCCGTCGTTTTCACCGGACGGCACGCAGATCGCGTTCGAATCCGACCGCGGCGGATCGCAGCAGGTCTATGTCATGAATGCCGACGGCTCGAACCCCCATCGCATCAGCTTCGGCGGCGGCAAGAACGGAACGCCGGTATGGTCGCCGCGCGGCGATCTCATCGCCTTCACCAAGCAGGCCGGAGGCGCTTTCCGCATCGGCGTCATGCGGCCCGATGGCTCGGGAGAGCGCATGATTACGGATGGTTGGGAGGATGAGGGCCCCACTTGGGCGCCGAACGGCCGCGTTTTGATGTTCGGTCGCAGCGAACGCGGTGGCCGCGGCTCCTCGATCTGGTCCGTGGATGTAACGGGACGTAATGAACGGCGTGTAACCACACCGGGTTCTGCCTCCGACCCTGCGTGGTCGCCCTTGATCCAGTAACGGGTGATTTCTACAGTTGTCCTCTCAACGGGAACATTCGGGGGGTTGAGTCGTTATACGGCGATGCGCACGCCGGGTCAGGCTTGGGTTCCCTGCGCATTGGGAGCCACTTTCGGAGCGGTATTACATGAGCAAGATTTCAGCTTTCCTCAAATTCGCAGCCGTGGGCTCAATCCTTCTTCTGGCGGCCTGCACCGATAAACCCAAAGCGGTCGAGACCGCGCCCCCGCCGAATTCGATGTCCAGCTCGACAACGTCGAGCATCGTCCCCGGCAGCGCCGAGGATTTGCGCGTCAATGTTGGCGATACCGTCCATTTCGACTACGACGCCTACAACATCACCGACGAAGGCCGCAGCGTGCTGCAGCGTCAGGCCGCATGGCTCGCGAAGTATCCGTCCGTGCGCGTGACCGTCGAAGGGCATTGCGACGAGCGCGGCACCCGCGAATACAATCTCGCGCTCGGCGCGCGCCGCGCCAATTCGGTGAAGGAATATCTGGTCAGCGTTGGTGTTTCCGCCGGCCGCGTGGATACGATCTCCTATGGCAAGGAACGCCCGATCTGCACAGAGTCCGATGAAGGCTGCTACGCGCAGAATCGTCGCGGCGTGACCACCATCACCGGCGGCGCAAACTCCTAAGCTGCAAAAAGTCTGGGGAAGGCGCCTCCTGAGCGGGGCGCCTTTTTCTTTGGATTCCGGTGAGCCTCAATTTCGGCTAAGTGTTTCGGCCAAATTGGTTTTAGGGCCATATCAAAGGTGGATGTCGAGCATGACGAAGATGCGCAAATCCTCGCGAACGCGCATATGGCGCATCGCGGCCGTTGCGGCGGTCGGCGTAACCGTGGGCGCCGTTGGTGCGCTGGCGGATGTGAATGCCGCGCAGACGATGACGGCGCCGAAGCTTGCCCGCAGGCTGGATGCCGATGAGGTGCAGGCCCGCGCCCTCGCAACCCATATCCAGGCGATGCAGCAGAAGTCCGGCTATGTGCGTACCGCCGCGCTGTTCGGTGAGAGCGACGAAGAGAAGGCCGCGCGCCTCGCCAAGGAGCAGAGCCAGGACGCTTCCATCGCCCAACTGGCCCAGCGAGTGAACGATCTGGAAGACTCGATACGTCGCCTTACAGGGCAGATGGAGCAGCTCGATCACAAACTGAGCGATGTGAACGCGCGCATCGAACGGATGCAAAAGGATTTCGATTACAAGCTCTGCACCCTCACCGCGCATCAGCTGGGCGCGGACACCGATGGGGGCGACGGCGGTTTGCCCTGCACGGCGGGAGGGTCGTCCCCTGTCAGCACTCCGCCACCTGTCAGTGGTGCGCCGCGGTTGTCGCCGCCTCCGGGCGTGTTGGGCACAATTCCCTCCAATCAGCCGCTGCCTTTGGCCGCTCCCGGCTCGCCCGATGCGGGCGGCCCTGCGGCCGGCGCCACGCGCCCGCAGTTCGACGCCGCGATGAATATGCTGTCGAAGGCGCAATATGACGAAGCTCGAGCGGCCTTCCGCAATTTCGCGGACACATATCCGAAGGACCCGCTCGCGTCGCAGGCCGTTTATTGGGTGGGCGACATCGCCTACGTCCAAAAGGATTATCCCAATGCGGCGCGCGCCTTTGCCGAAGAGATCAAGAAATATGGCTCCAGCCCGCGCGCGCCTGCCAGTATGCTCAAACTCGGACAGTCGCTGATCGCGCTGAACCAAAAACAGGAAGGCTGCACGACACTTGGCGCGCTCCCCAGCAAATACCCGCAAGCTTCCCAAAGCGTCCTCGCGCAAGCCAAAGCCGCCCACAAAGCCGCGCGCTGTAAGTAAGTCTGCCGCGAAATCCTCCGCGAAACCGGAGGAAGGGATCGCGGCCCAGTTCGCGGCACGCATGAATGCACTGAGCAGCGCCGGCGCCGCGTGGCCCGGCGCCATCGCGGTATCGGGCGGCGGCGACTCTGTCGCGCTGATGCTACTTCTGGCGGCTTATGCCAAACACGCGAAGATGCCGCCGCCCGTGGTTCTGACGGTGGATCATGGATTGCGTGCCGACTCGGCAAAGGACGCCAAGGCCGTTCTCAAGATGGCCGTCGCCGCAGGTTTGAAAGCGCATGTGCTGAGTTGGAAAGGCGCGGCGCCAAAATCGGATATTGAAGCCGAAGCGCGCGCGGCACGGTATCGCCTCATGGGCGAGTGGCTCGTCGCGCATGAAATTCCGGCACTTTATGTGGCGCATACGATGGAGGACCAGGCGGAGACATTCCTGCTGCGGCTTGCGCGCGGCAGCGGGTTGGACGGTTTGTCGGCCATGCGCGTGATTGCGCCTTATCCCATGCAGGGCTTTGCCGGCCTGATGCTGGTGCGTCCGCTGCTCGATATGGGGCGCGGCCCGCTGCGCGATTTTTTACGCGCGAAGAAGCAGGCGTGGCTCGAGGACCCGATGAATGGCGATCCGCGCTTTGCCCGCTCGAAATTGCGCGCGGCGTGGCCGCAACTGGAGGCGCTGGGATTGACCGCACAACGCGTGTCCGATGCGGCCGATCATCTGGGCCGCGCGCGCGAGGCTCTCGACGGCATGACCGCGGCCTTGCTGGCGCGCGCCACGCGTTTCGAAGAGGGTAGTGCGCTGATCGATTCCGTGCGCCTCAAAATGGCGCCCCGCGAAGTCGGTTTGCGTGCGCTGGCGGCGATTCTGTCGCGCGTTTCCGGCGAAGTTTACAGACCGCGCTTCGGAAGGCTGGAGAGATTGTTCGATTCCATCCGCGACAGCTCTCTCGGCGGCGGGGCCACACTTCACGGGTGCATTGTCGCACCTGCGCCGCGGCCGGCCTTCGCCTTTGGAAGTGGAACGCTGGCGATCACGCGCGAGGCAGGAAGGACCGTTTCGGAAAAGGCCGCTGCCGCCGCCCCTTATAAGGATGAAGTTCCAGCCGGTCCGCCGAAACCGGCCAAAAAAAGCACCGGGATTAACCGCGCTTCTTAAGTGGAATTGCAGGCGCCAATTGCCCGAAGGCCTTAAATTTCTTAACGCTTTGATGGCTGACAACGGGCTACACTGTACCTATCTGTGAGAGGACAGGGCCGCGCCGGTGCCGCGCGCGTAGCCATGAAAGGATGACCGTGAATAACCTTCGCAATCTCGCGCTCTGGATCGTCATCATGCTGTTGCTGGTGGCGCTCTTCAATATGTTCCAGAGCTCCGGCACGCATCAGGCCACGAGCGCGATCAACTACACCCAGTTCAACCAGTACGTCGATCAGGGCACGGTCAAAGACGTCACCATCCAAGGCGATCAGATTTCCGGCCACACCACGAGCGGTCAGGCCTTCACCACCGTTTCGCCGAACGATCCGCAACTCGTTCCGCACATGCTGCAGAAGAACGTGCCGATCACGGTCAAGCCGGCGGACGACGGATTCAATCTGCTCGGCATCCTGCTCAACTGGTTCCCGATGCTGCTTATCGTGGGCATTTGGGTGTTCTTCATCCGCCAGATGCAATCGGGCGGCGGCAAGGCGATGGGCTTCGGCAAATCGCGCGCGAAGCTGCTCACCGAAAAGACCGGCCGCGTGACTTTTGAAGACGTCGCCGGCGTCGATGAAGCGAAAGACGATTTGAAAGAGATCGTGGACTTCCTCCGCGATCCGCAGAAATTCCAACGCCTCGGCGGTCGCATCCCTAAAGGCGTGCTGCTTGTCGGCCCGCCGGGTACCGGCAAGACCCTGATCGCACGCGCGGTCGCGGGCGAAGCGAACGTGCCCTTCTTCACCATCTCCGGTTCGGACTTCGTGGAAATGTTCGTCGGCGTCGGTGCAAGCCGCGTGCGCGACATGTTCGAACAGGCCAAGAAGAACGCGCCTTGCATCATCTTCATCGACGAAATCGATGCGGTCGGCCGTCATCGCGGCGCCGGTCTTGGCGGCGGCAATGACGAGCGCGAGCAGACGTTGAACCAATTGCTCGTCGAGATGGACGGTTTCGAGGCGAATGAAGGCGTGATCCTGATCGCCGCCACCAACCGCCCCGACGTTCTGGATCCGGCGCTCCTGCGTCCGGGCCGCTTCGACCGCCAGGTCGTGGTTCCCAATCCCGATCTGTCCGGCCGCGAAAAGATCCTGCGCGTGCATATGCGCAAGGTTCCGCTGGCGCCGGATGTCGATCCGAAGGTCTTGGCGCGTGGTACGCCCGGTTTCTCGGGCGCCGATCTGGCCAACCTGGTGAACGAAGGCGCGTTGCTGGCAGCCCGCCGCGGCAAGCGCGTCGTCTCGATGTATGAGCTTGAAGACGCCAAAGACAAAGTGATGATGGGTTCGGAGCGCCGCTCGCTCGCGATGAGCGACGAAGAGAAAAAGCTCACGGCCTATCATGAAGGTGGCCATGCGCTCGTGGCGCTGTCCGTGCTGGGTTCCGATCCGATCCACAAGGCTACGATCATTCCGCGTGGTCGCGCGCTGGGCATGGTTATGCGCCTGCCGGAGCGCGATCAACTTTCGCTGACACGCCAGAAGATGCTGGCCGATCTGGCCGTCGCCTTCGGCGGCCGTATCGCCGAAGAACTGATCTTCGGTCATGACAAAGTGACGACCGGTGCACAGAGCGATATTGAGCAAGCGACACGCATGGCGCGCGCGATGGTCACGCGCTTCGGCATGTCCGATGCGCTTGGCCCGATCGCCTATGCCGAGAACCAGGAAGAGGTCTTCCTCGGCCACAGCGTTTCGCGTACGCAGAACATCTCCGAAGCCACGGCGCAAAAGATCGATGCGGAAATCCGCAAGATCATCGACACGACTTACAACCGCGCGCACGAAATTCTTACCGAGCGCATGAACGATCTGCATGTGCTGGCGCGGGGCCTTCTCGAATATGAGACGCTGTCGGGCGACGAGATCATCGCGCTGCTGAAGGGCATTGCGCCGGTGCGCACGCCCTTCGACGAGCCGGAGCCGACACGCGGTACCGGCCCCAGCGTGCCGACGGCGGGCCGCCCCCGCGGCGGCATCATCGCGCCGGAGCCGCAGCCGCGCTGAAAAGCGATCAAATCGCTTGAAAAAAGGGAGGCCTTGGCCTCCCTTTTTGTTTTGGAGTGGCCATGAAAACCTTCGGCATCGTCAACATCACGGAAGATTCGTTCTCCGACGGCGGCAGATATCTTCTGGCAGATGCCGCCATTGCCCATGCGCGTGAGTTGTCGCGAAATGCCGACGTTATTGATCTGGGCGCGGCCTCTTCCAATCCCGACGCGAAATCGGTTCCGCCGGATGTTGAGATCGCGCGGCTTGCGCCCGTCGTCGAAGCGCTCAGGAAAGATGGCCGTTCGTTTTCCATCGACAGCTACGTGCCGCAGGTCCAGCGCTGGGCGCTTGCGCAAGGTGCCGATTATCTGAACGACATTCAGGGCTTTCCCGACGAAGCGTTGTATCCCGAACTCGCTGTATCTTCCGCGAAGTTGATTGTGATGCATTCGGTGCAGGAGCGCGGCAAGGCTACGCGCGTGGATGTGCCGCCTTCTGAAATCCTCGACCGCATCCGTCGGTTCTTCGACGCGCGGCTGGCGGCGCTGACGAAGGTCGGCGTCGCGTGCGACAAGCTTATCCTTGATCCCGGCATGGGGTTCTTTCTGGGCAGCGATCCGGAAACTTCCTTCACCATTCTGCGCGCGCTGACCGAACTGAAGCGCGACTTCGCTCTGCCGGTCATGGTTTCGGTTTCGCGCAAATCCTTCCTGCGCAAGGCCGCTGGGGTGGAAGCCGCGGATGCCGGCCCCGCCTCGTTGGCCGCCGAACTGTTTGCGGCGCTGAAAGGGGCGGATTTCATTCGGACCCACGATCCAAAGGCTTTGAAAGGCGCGCTCGCCATTTGGGAGGTTTTGGCCCGCAACTAAGCGTAACCCCTTGTGAGATAAGACCTCTCGCCTTTCACGGAGGGGATTTGGTAGGATCGGCCCGCAAAGAGGGCCTTAAGGCTCGAGGGACCATTTCAGACATGACACGCAAATTGTTCGGCACCGACGGCGTGCGCGGACTCGCCAACAGCTTTCCGATGACGCCCGAAATCGCGATGAAGGTGGGTATGGCGGCCGGCCGCCTGTTCACCCGTGGCGATCATCGTCATCGCGTCGTGATCGGCAAGGACACACGTCTTTCCGGCTACATGATCGAACCGGCGCTGGTGGCCGGCTTCACCTCCGTGGGCATGGACGTCTTCCAGTTCGGTCCACTGCCGTCGCCCGCCGTCGCCATGCTCACGCGTTCGCTGCGCGCGGATTTGGGCGTGATGATCTCCGCATCGCACAATCCCTATCACGATAACGGCATCAAGCTGTTCGGTCCGGACGGCAACAAACTTTCCGACGAAACCGAGAAGAAGATCGAAGCCTTGATGGAGAACGGGCTCGAAGCCGGGCTAGCGGAGCCCGCGAAGCTCGGCCGTGCCAAACGCATCGACGACGCGCAGGCGCGCTACATCGAATATGCCAAGCGCACCTTCCCAAAGAATCTGCGCCTCGAGGGCCTTCGCATCGTCATCGATTGCGCAAACGGCGCGGCATACAAAGTTGCGCCGGAAGTGTTGTGGGAGCTGGGCGCGGAAGTCATCAAGCTCGGCGTCGATCCCAACGGCTTCAACATCAACGAGGATTGTGGTTCCACGGCGCCAGACGCGATGGCGGCCAAGGTGCGCGAGACGCGCGCCGATTTCGGCATCGCGCTCGATGGCGACGCGGATCGTGTCGTCATGTCCGACGAAGAAGGGCGCATCATCGACGGCGACCAGATTCTCGCGCTGATCGCGCGCTCCTGGCAGGCGAAGGGCCGCCTCGGCGGCGGCGGCGTCGTCGGCACCGTGATGGCGAACATGGGTCTCGAGCGTTTTCTCGTGGACAAGGGATTGAAGCTTGTGCGCTCGGCCGTGGGCGACCGCTACGTGCTGGAAGAGATGCGCAAGGGCGGCTTCAACGTCGGTGGCGAGCAATCCGGCCATATTATCTTGAGCGATTTCTCGACGACGGGCGATGGCCTGATCGCTGCATTGCAGGTGCTGGCGGTTCTGGCCGACGAAGGCAAGCCGGCGAGCAAGGCCGCGCATGTGTTCGATCCATTGCCGCAGGTGCTGGAAAATGTCCGCTTCCGAAACGGCACGCCGCTGGAAGACGCGCGCGTGAAATCCTCCATCGCGGCGGGTACGGCGCAACTCAACGGCAAGGGCCGCATACTGGTCCGCAAATCCGGCACCGAACCGGTGATCCGCGTGATGGCGGAAGGTGAGGACGAGCGCGAAATCCGTGCTGTCGTTCGTGCGATCTGCGGTGCCATTCGGGAAGTCGCTGCTTGAGCTCACAAAAAAGGCTGCTGATCGTCGCGGGTTCGGATTCCGGCGGCGGTGCGGGCATTCAGGCCGATATCAAGACGGCGACGGCCTTCGGCGTTTACGCCATGACTGCCGTCACCGCTGTCACGGTGCAGAACACCAGAAGCGTCAAGGCGATCCATTCCATCCCGCCGGCCATCGTCGCCGAACAGATCGCAGCGACCCTTTCGGATATCGGCGCCGATGCCATCAAGATCGGCATGCTGGGATCGGCAGCGGTGGTGAAAGCCGTGGCGGCAGCGCTTCGGAAACACGCGAAAAAAATACCGATCGTGCTCGATCCCGTCATGGTGTCCACAAGCGGTTCGCGCCTTCTGGCGCCGAATGCCGTATCGGCCATGACCAAAGAGTTGTTTCCGATGGCCGTGCTCGTCACGCCCAATATTCCCGAAGCTAAGATGTTGGCCCATCTGAAGAGCCCAAAGTGCGGCGACGCGGAAGCCGCGGCGCGCAAGTTGATCGCAATGGGCGCACAGGCCGCGCTCATCAAGGGCGGGCATGCCACCAGTTCAACGATTGACGATGTGATGGTGTGGAAGGGCGGCGTCGAGGTCTATGCGTTTCCGCGCATCAAGACCAAGCATACGCACGGCACAGGCTGCACGCTGTCCACCGCCATCGCCTGCGGATTGGCGGAAGGGCTGTCCCTGCCGCTCGCGGTGGGCCGGGCGCGCGAATATGTCCAGAAAGCGATCATGACCGCGCCCGGTTTGGGACGCGGCCATGGACCGCTCAACCACTTGGTTTCGCGAGAAGACTAGGCCAACACCTTGTCGAGACGGCCGCGGATGATCGCTTCGGCTTCGCTGACGATCTTCGCCACCAGATCCTTGCAACTCGGAATGTCGTGGATCAGGCCCTGGGTCTGGCCGGCCGACCAGATGCCGTAATCAGTGTCGCCGGTGTCATAGACAACGCCGCCGCGTGTGCCCGCGACGAGATCGCGAACATCTTCAAATTTTGCGCCACCGCGTTTCTCGATCTCCACCACCTGCTGGCTGATCGCGTTTTTTGCCACGCGCGAGGAATTGTGCATGGTGCGGAAAATCATATCGGTGGCGCGTTCGTCATTGGCGACCAGCGCCTGCTTCACCTTCTCATGGATCGGCGCTTCTTTCGTCGCCATGAAGCGCGTGCCCATATTCGCGCCTTCGCAACCCAGCGCCAGCGCGGCCACAAGACCGCGCGCATCCGCGATGCCGCCGGATGCGATCACCGGAATTTTCAGCTTCGCGGTCGTCACCGGGAAGAGCACTAGGCCGCCGATGTCTTCTTCGCCCGGATGGCCGGCGCATTCGAAGCCGTCGATGGAGACGCAATCCACGCCGATGCTTTCCGCCTTCACCGCATGGCGCGCGGTCACGCATTTGTGGATCACCTTCACGCCCGCTTCCTTGAAGGCGGGCAGATGCGGCGCAGGATTGTTGCCGGCAGTCTCAACGACCTTCAAACCGCTTTCGCAGATCACCTGACGGTATTCGTCATACGGAATCGGATTGATCGACGGCAGGATGGTGAGATTGATGCCGAACGGCTTGTCGGTCAGGTCGCGCGTTTTCTTGATTTCCGCGACGAGTTTTTCCGGCGAACCCGGCGTCAGTGCGGTGAGGAAGCCGAGCGCGCCGGCATTGGCGACGGCGGCGATGAGTTCGGCTTTTCCCACGCGGGTCATGCCACCGCAGGTGATCGGCACTTCGACGCCGAACATTTCGGTAAAACGGGTTTTCAACATGGCGCTCGCCCCTTGGCTTTATATCGGTTGGGCCAAGCCTGCCGGGGTCGAACGGTCAGCGCAAGAGCTTAGCGATCCACGAAAGGATCGCGCACCATGATCGTGTCTTCGCGTTCCGGGCTGGTGGAGAGCAACGCTACGGGAGCACCGATCAATTCTTCCACGCGGCGCACATATTTCACGGCCTGCGCGGGCAAATCCGCCCAGCTGCGCGCGCCGCGCGTCGAGCAGTTCCAGCCTTCCATCTCTTGATAGATGGGTTTGCAGCGCGCCTGTTCCGTAGCGTCAGCGGGAAGATAGTCGAGTGTCGTTCCGTCAAGATCATAGCCCACGCAGACATTGATCGTTTCGAACGCATCCAGAATGTCGAGCTTGGTGAGCACGATGCCGTCCACGCCACCGGTGATGACGGTCTGCTTCACAAGCACGGCGTCGAACCAGCCGCAGCGGCGCTTCCGCCCCGTAACCGTGCCGAACTCCGCACCGCGCGTGCCGAGCTTCTCGCCAATCGCGTTCTGCTGCTCGGTGGGGAAGGGGCCTTCGCCGACGCGCGTGGTGTAGGCCTTCACGATGCCCAGCACATAACCGATATCGCGCGGCGAAATGCCCGAACCCGCCGCCGCCTGTCCCGCCACCGTGTTGGAGGAGGTGACATACGGATAAGTGCCATGATCGATGTCGAGCAGCACGGCTTGCGCGCCTTCGAACAGAATACGTTTTCCCTCGCGCCGCGCTTCGTCCAGCTTGCGCCAGGCGCAACCGGCGAACGGTAAAATCTTCGGTGCAATCTCGCGCAGGGATTCGAGCAGGGCGCCGGCATCGATCTCCGAAAGATTGCCGCCACGGCGCAATGTGTTGTGATGCGCCAACAGCCGCTCGATCTTCGTCGGCAGCGAATTGAAATCCTTCAGGTCGATCACGCGCAGCGCGCGGCGGCCGACCTTGTCTTCGTAAGCCGGACCGATGCCGCGCTTGGTCGTGCCGAGCTTCTGCACGCTGTTGGAATTCTCGCGGTTCTCATCCAGCTCGCGATGCAGCGGCAGGATCAGCACCGCGTTCTCCGCGACCAGCAGCGACTCTGGCGTGATGTTCACGCCCTGCGCGCGAATCTTCTCGATCTCGGAGACGAACGCCCATGGATCGACGACGACGCCATTGCCGATGATCGCCAGCTTGCCGGGGCGCACCACGCCGGAGGGCAGCAGGCTGAGCTTGTAGGTCACGCCATCGATGACGAGCGTATGCCCGGCGTTATGACCGCCCTGAAAGCGCACCACCACATCGGCGCGCGCGCACAGCCAGTCCACAATCTTGCCTTTGCCCTCGTCGCCCCATTGGGCGCCGATCACGGCGACGTTTGCCATTATTCCGTACCTGGATCATTCCGCCTGAAACGCGGAATCGCGTCAGGCACGGTGACGACTTATAGCCTGAACGGTTTTGGAAAGTCAGGCCGCTTTTGGGCCGAAAGGAACCAGCATCGGAACCCTGCGGCGATAGGCGTCATAATCCTGTGGGCCGAGTTCCTCGCGCAGCCAGTTCTCTTCCAGCCGCGCCTTGAGCCAATACCCAATGATAAGCAGAAGCGCTCCCAGATAGGCGTGGACCTGCGCGATCGCGATTGCCGAGGCGACAGCGGATAGAAGGATGCCGGTATAAATCGGATGGCGCACGATCGCGTAAGGGCCCGTATCCACCACGTGATGGCCTTCCTTGCGCGTGATCGAACCGGACCAAAGCCGCCCCAGATGGATGCGTGCCCACCACGCAAAAGCAAATCCCAGGAATGTGACGGCGACCATGGCCCAGCCAACCGGTATCGGAGGGTACGCGGCATCACCCATCACGCCTGGCCAACGGCTCCAGACGAGGTGATTGTCCTGCGTCTTCAGGAACCCACCCAGAAGAAAAAAGAAGCCAGCCAAAGCGATGATTCGATAAATCCATTCACGTCCGATGCCTGGGCGGTTCACCGTGCGGTTCGCCCAGAGCGAGGCAATGATCCAGGTGATCGCCCAGATCCACCACGGAATATAGATCGCGGTGTCCGGCCACATGCCATGCCACATATCAGGCCCCATCAAGCGGCCTTCGAGAATTGGGCGTGCGGGGTTGCTATTGCAAGAGCCCTAATGCGGGTTGCCTAGCAGCGGCGTAGGGCCCAGCAATGGTGGCGGGGTGTTGCATGTGGCTTGTGCCTTGTCCTGCGCTTTCTTGGAGCGGGCGAGGAATGCATCGACCATCTTCTGGTTCATGCCGCGCTTGAGCATGATATCGGACATCTGCTTGTTGAACGATTTTTCATCTGCTCCGCTGGCGATCACTTCCAGCATCTTCTCATGCAGCGCGAAATCGTCCGGCATCAGGGACTTGTGAAGCTCCTTCGTGGCGCACACGCAAGCGTCCTTGTCCACATCCTCCAGTTTGATGTGATCCGTCGCCGCGGCCGCTTTCATGCAGATTTGCACTTCAGGACTCACGGGTGCCGGTTTGGCAGGCGCGCCCAAGGCGAGCGCGCCCGTTGCGATCAGAATCGGCAGAGAAAGAAAGACGGGCTGCAAACAAAACTCCGTGGTTCAGAAGCTCAGGGCTTGCGCCATTTTAACCGGCGGCAGCTTGCGGATGCTTGTGAGGATTTTTTCATCCACGCCGCCATCCACTTCCACCAGCGCCAATGCCTCCTCGCCCGGCGCGCTGCGGCCCAGCGCGAAGGACGCGATATTCACTTTCGCGTCGCCCAGCAATGTTCCCAGCTTGCCGATGAAGCCTGGCTTGTCCTCATTCACCACGTAAAGCATATGCGGCGCGAATTCGGCGTCCAGATTGATGTCCTTCACCTGGATAAGGCGCGGCCGCCCGTCGGAGAACACCGTGCCCGCCACACGGCGCGTCGAGCCGCCATCCAGCGTCACGGTGATCTTGATATAGCCGTCATAGATGCCCTGTTGCGGCTGGCGTGTTTCGCTCACCTTGATGCCGCGGTCCTTGGCGATGATCGGCGCATTGACCATGTTCACGCCGCCCAGCGCCGGTTTCAGCAAGCCCGCCAGCGCAGCCTGGGTCAGCGCGCGCTGATTGAGTTCGGATGCGGTGCCTTCGTATAGAATTTCCACGGACTGGATGCTGCTGTCGGTGAGTTGACCGGTGAACGCGCCGAGCTTTTCCGCCAGCGATATCCACGGACGCACCTTCGTCGCTTCATCCGCCGAAATCGACGGCATGTTGAGCGCGTTGGTGATCGCGCCGGTGAGCAGATAGTCCGAAATCTGCTCGGCAACTTGCAACGCCACATTCTCCTGCGCTTCCGAGGTGGAGGCGCCCAGATGCGGTGTCGCGACGACCTTCTCGTTGCCAAAGAGGATGTTGCTCTTGGCCGGCTCTTCCTCGAACACATCCAGCGCCGCGCCGGCGACGTGGCCGTTGTCGAGCGCAACCTTCAGGGCGGCTTCGTCGATCAGGCCGCCGCGCGCGCAATTGATGATGCGAACGCCCTTTTTCATCTTGTTGATGGCATCGGCGGAGATGATGTTCTTGGTTTCCGCCGTCATCGGTACGTGCAGCGTGATGAAATCGGCGCGCGCGAGCAGATCGTTCAATTCGACTTTCTCGACGCCCAGATCCTGCGCGCGCTCCGGTGACAGATAGGGATCGAAGGCGATGACGCGCATCTTCAATCCCTTGGCGCGGTCGGCGACGATGGAGCCGATGTTTCCGGCGCCGATCAGGCCGAGCACCTTGCCGGTGATCTCCACGCCCATGAAGCGGTTCTTTTCCCATTTGCCGGCCTGCGTGGAGGCGTTGGCGGCGGGAAGTTCGCGCGCCAGTGCCAGCATCAGCGAGATGGCGTGCTCGGCGGTGGTGATGGAATTGCCGAAGGGCGTGTTCATCACGATGACGCCGGCCGCGGTCGCCGCCGGAATATCGACATTGTCCACGCCGATTCCGGCGCGGCCGACCACTTTCAGCTTCTTGGCCGCCTTGATTACCTCCGCAGTGATTTTGGTCGCCGAGCGGATGGCGATGCCGTCATATTGATCCACGATCTTGAGCAGTTCTTCCTTGCTCAAACCGGGAAGAACATCCGCTTCCACGCCACGCTCCTTGAAGATGGCGACGGCG
>Ga0207705_10001055_pt1 | contig 22413 bp, 21 predicted proteins | sample KBSC13metaG_FD_184314 | JGI IMG/M metagenome (GOLD analysis project Ga0207705, IMG submission 184314) | Corn rhizosphere microbial communities from Kellogg Biological Station, Michigan, USA - KBS C1-3 metaG (SPAdes) (version 2) | ecosystem: Host-associated > Plants > Roots > Rhizosphere > Soil ... | reverse complement strand
CGAATGGCGCACGGAAGCGAAGGGCGTGGTCGCGGACGTTGCCGTCCGTCACGACAGCTTCGATCGCTTCAAGGACGCCACCACGGTACGCGCGTCGATGATCGGTCAGTTGGGGGGCGGCTTTGCCCTTGCCGCCTCCTACGCCGAGGGGATCGCGCAACCCACCTTCTTCGACCTCTACGGCTTCTTTCCAGGAAATTTCTTTGGCAACCCGGATCTTAAACCGGAAGCCTCGCGCGGGATCGAGCTGTCCCTGCGATATCGGCGTGGCACAGTTGGCGCTTCGCTAACCGCCTATCGCCAGCGCCTCCGGGACGAGATCGTTAACAACGCAACCTTCACCAGCGTGCTCAACGCCAGCGGGCGGAGCAAGCGGGCGGGACTGGAAGCGGCCATCGAATGGTCGCCGGCTGCATATCTTCGACTATCGGCGAATTACGCCTACCTGAAGTCGACGCAGCTCGACGCGGTTTCGGCCCAGCAACTTACCGAGCCCCGCCGACCAAAGCATAGCGGATCGCTCGTGATGGACGGGATTGCTGGACGTCTGACGTATGGCGCGTCGCTGGCCTATGTCGGCCGCCATCTCGACAATCGCGACGTGTTTCCGTTCGATCGGGTCGCGCTTGGCTCTTACTGGCTGGCGGATGCTCGCATCGCCTATGTGATCAGGCCAGGAGTCGAACTGTTCGCGCGAGGTTCGAACCTGCTGAACCAGCGCTATCAGGACGTCTACAGCTACCGCACCGACCCGCGCGGCGTGTTCGCCGGAGTGCGGCTCAGCCGCTGAACTTCAAACGGCCGGAGGGTCGGCGATCATCGCCGTGAATTCGCATTCGGTTGCAATTTCGCCGTCGAGCATGGCCTTGCCGGCGAACTTGCACACCCGCGAACGCTTCTGCAGGAATTGTACCTCCAGGCGCAGGAGCACGCCGGGCTCGACGGGTTTGCGAAACTTCACGTTGTCGATGGACATGAAGTAGACGAGCTTCCCCGAACCGGCGAGGCCGAGGCTCTCAACGGCGAGCACGCCGGCGGCTTGCGCCAAGGCCTCAACCTGGAGGACGCCGGGCATGATCGGCCTTCCGGGGAAATGCCCCTGGAAGAACTCCTCGTTCATGCTGACCGCCTTGATCGCCACGATGCCCACGTCCGGGTCCAGGCTTTCGACCCGGTCGACGAGCAGCATCGGATAGCGATGCGGCAGCGCCGCCATCACCCGCTTGATATCGAGCGGTCCGCCCGAAGCAGATGTGGCGGCGCTGGCCGGCTGTTCGTTCAAGCCTAGCGGCCCTGCGGCTGCGCTTGTTGCTGCGGCTGCGCGGGCGCGGTCGTCGAAATCGACGGCAGCGTAGCGTTGAGCGCGGTCAGGACGTCGTTAGTGACGTCGAGCGATGCGCCGCTGGCCAGCGTCGTGCCGATCTCGACCATCACGTTTGCGCCGCGCTTCTGCATGACCTGCGAGTAGATCGGGCCGATCTTATCGGCGATCTGCTTGTTTACATACTGCTGGTTGAGCTGAAGCTGCTGCTGGCTCCGTTGCAATTCGGCAACGCCTTGCTGCTGCTTGGCCTGGAAAGCTTTTACCCGCGCCTGCAGGGCAGCGTCGGGTTCCTTGCCGTTCAGCGCGTCGATTGCCGCCTGGATAGCCTTCTGCTCGGTCTGCAACGGGGCGCCGAGAGCCTTTTCGCGGTTCTGCAACGTGGTAACCTGGCTCTTGAGCGAAGTGATCGCCGTCCGGCAGGCGTTGCAGGTGCTTGTTACCTTTTCGATGTCGACGACCGCCACAACCGCCGCCGGAAGGGCTTGAGCCTGCGCGGCCGAGGGAAGCGCGACCGCTGCGACAGTGGCAGCGGCGATGAGAAGATACTTGGTCATCAGAATTGGGTTCCTACGTTGAAGCTGAATAATTTGGTGTCGTCCCCAGGTTGCTTGAGCAATGCCTTGGCAATGTCGATGCGGAGCGGTCCGAACGGCGAGACCCAGTTGACGCCGATACCGACGGACAAACGAGGCTTCGGGGAGTTGCCCAGGAATACTTCCTTGTAGCCGTCACCGCGGGAGTATCCGGTGGGACAATTGATCCCCTGACCCGGCCCGAGCCTGATTTGGTCGGCCGGGACCGTATCGGTCGCCGCCCGGAAACAAATGGTGGTAACGTCCGTCAGGTTCGGCGTCTTGACCTTCCACAACGATCCGACGTCAACGAATGCCGACGGCCGCAGTCCGAGGCTTTTCAGCCCGGAGCTGACCGGAAATTCAAGCTCGAGACGGCCCATGTAATAAGCCCGGCCGCCGATCGCGTCGGTGGTGATCGCCTTTGTGTCCGTGAAGCCGATCGCGTTGCAGGTGGTCGTCCCGTCCGAGTTGGTCGTCGTGTCGGTGCACTGATAGTTCAGGCGCTGAATGCGCGGACCGATTCCGCGAATGTCGAAACCGCGCAGGCCCGGGTCGAAGAACCGGTCGGTCAGGCGGATGGCGTCACGACCCGGTCCGGGAGATTTCTGCAGCGGAGCGATGAACCCGCCCTCGCCGTGCAACGACACGATCCAACCGCCTCCAATGCTGCGGTACTTCGTCGCATCGATGCGCGAGCGCAGGTAACGAACGTCGCCGCCCAGCCCCGCGAAATCCTGCGACAGGCTCAACCGCTGCCCGCGCGTCGGGTGAAGCCCATCCGTATCGTCGTAGATTGTCGACGCGCCAATGAGCGAGGTCAGACGAGTGCCGATTTCATCGCACAGATACCGGCCGGCAAGGTCGGGGTTGCAGGTCCCGTTGGTATAAAACGTGTTCTTGTCGAGGGACAGCTTGTCGTTGCTCAGGCTGTAACGGCCGCCGAAGCTCCAATATTCGGTAATCGGAAATCCAAATCGCAACGCACCGCCCGTGCTGGTCTGCGAATAGGTCGTATTTCGATTGTTTCCGACGAAGTTGAAGCTGCGATAATCGCGCCGGAACAGGTTTCCGCCGACGATGATCGATTTGTCCATGAAATAGGGATCGGTGAAGCCCAGCTCGACCGACCGCGAATATTGCGACCAGTTGACCGAAGCATCGAGCGACTGTCCTTTGCCCATGAAATTGTTTTGCGAAACGGCGAGCTGAATGACGAACCGCTCCAGACTCGAATAACCGCCCGACAAGGACAGCTGGCCGGTCGGCTTTTCCTCGACGTTGACGCCGAGGACGACGCGGTCCGGGGCCGACCCTTCCGTCTGCTTGATCTCCAGCTTCTCCTGGAAGAAGCCGAGGCTCTGGATGCGGTCCTGGCTGCGCTTCACGCGGAGCGTGCTAAACGCATCGCCTTCGTTGAGGCGGAACTCGCGCCGGATGACCTTGTCGCGCGTCGAGGTGTTGCCGGTGATGTCGATCCGCTCGACATAGACGCGCGGGGTCGGTGCGACCTTGATGGTCAGATTCATCAGGCGCTTCTCAGCATCCCGATTATAGGCCGGGCTGATATCGGCGAAGGCGTAACCGAGGTTTCCGGCGGCCTCGTTGAGGCTCGTGACAGCGTCCTCAACCTGCTTGGCATCGAACCAGGTCCCTTGTTTTATCTTGGCCAGTTCGAGAACCCGCGCGTTCGGGAAATCGCGCAGTGCGCTGTCGGCCTCGACCGTGCCGAATTTGTAGCGGGAGCCCTCGTCGACGACGTAGGTAATGACGAAATCGCGGCGGTCCGGCGTGAGCTCGGCCAGGGCCTGCACCACGCGGAAGTCCGCATAGCCTTGGGTCAGATAGAAGGCGCGCAACTTCTGTTGGTCGGCCGCAAGCCGGTCGGGATCGTAGGTATCGTTGGACTTCATGAAGCCCAGGAGACCGCCCGTTTGCCGAGTGTACATCTCCTTGCGCAGGCGGCCGTCCGGATAATGGGTGTTGCCGAGGATGTTGATCGCGCGGACCTTGGCCAGGTCGCCCTCGTAAATCTCGAACACCACATCGACGCGGTTCTGGTCGAGTTGAACAATCTTCGGTTCGACGCGGGCGGCAAAGCGGCCCTGGCGCCGATACAACTCGAGGATGCGGTCGACATCCGCGCGTGCAGCGCTGCGCGTGAAGATCTGCCGCGGCGCCAGCTTGATTTCCGGCGTGATCTTGTCGTCCTTCAGGCGCTTGTTGCCTTCAAGGATAATGCGGTTGATGACCGGATTCTCGCGAACCGCGATGATCAGATCGCCCGTCTCGGCGCCCGTAATCTGCACATCCGCGAACAGCTGCGTCGCGTACAGGTCCTTCAGCGCCTGATCGAGCGTCTGTGCAGTGTAGGTCTGACCGGGGGACAGGTTCGCATACGCACGGATCGTCTCCGGCTCCAGGCGCTGGCTGCCCTTGACCAGAATCGAGCGAATCGTCCGTTCGGCGGGAGCCGGCGCCGTGATCGTGGTCGGTGGCGGCGGTGCGACCTGCACCGGGGAGGCAGCCTGGGCTGGCGCTGCAGCCTGCGCCCACAAAGGCGCCGCGGAACCTCCGAGCACCGTTCCCACCAGAAGCAAAGACCCGGCGCGCCGGTTAAAACTCTTCGATCTTGAAATCACGCGTCCCCGCCTTGTGAGTGTTTGGTGCAGACGCGGCGCGCTCCGCCGCAAAGCCCCGGTTAGTGCCCCTGCCCCAACCCTTCTAGCCAATCAAGCGCTGTAACCGATCCCACAGGCCCAGCGAGCCCAAATCGTTGAGCGTCGTGAACACCATCAGCGCGAAGAGAACCGCAAGCCCGCCTCGGAACGACCATTCCAATGCCTCCGCGCTGAGCGGACGCCGCCGGACGGCCTCCACGCCGTAGAAGAAGAGATGTCCTCCATCCAGCATCGGGACTGGCAACAGGTTGATGAATCCTAGATTAATTGACAGGAACGCGAGCAGCGACACGAAGGCGAGCGGTCCCAGCGCCGCACCCTCGCCGGCGACCTTGGCAATCGAAATGGGCCCGCCGATCGCCTTGGGCGAAATCTGTCCGCTAAGAACCCTGCCCAACCCATCGACGGTCGAAACGACCAGCCGCCAAGTGTAATCCACAGCCGCCGAAAGCGCAGCTAGCGGAGACAGCGGCGCCAGCACGGTGGTCGTTGGTGCGATGCCCAGCAGGCCCTTTTTCTGAGGTTTGCCGAACTGGTCGCGGAAGGTGTCGGCTTGAAGCGTGACGCTAACCGTCCGGTTCTGACCGGCCCGGACGAAATTGACGTCAACCGCTTCACCCGCACGCAGGGAGACGACGGTGCGCAGGTCGTTGAACGTCGGCGTCTCGCGACCACCGATCGAGATGATTTCGTCGCCGACCACAAGCCCTGCTCGCGCGGCGGGCGTGTTTGGCTCGACCGCCCCCACGACGTTCGTCTGCGGTGCGCCGAGCAGCATGAAAAATGCGGCGAAGATCAGGATCGCCAACAGGAAATTGGCCGCCGGACCCGCGAGCACCACGAGGAATCGTTGCCAGACCGGCCGCGCCTGGAAGATTCGATCGCGCAATTCGGGCGGCACGGACTCGAGATTCGCGGCATCGCTTGCAGGACTCATGTCGCCGAGGAACTTCACATAGCCGCCAAGCGGTAGCCAGCCGACCTTCCAGCGCGTCCCCCGCCGGTCAGTCCAGCCAACGACCTCCCGGCCGAACCCGATCGAAAAGGTTTCCGCCGGAATGCGAAACAGGCGGGCGACCGTATAATGGCCAAGCTCATGGAAGAAGACGAGCGGACCCAGCATCGCAACGAACGCGATCAGGATCAGCCAGAGCGGGGGTGAGGAAAACATCTTAAGCGTAGCTCGCCTTCATCATGGCGCGGGTGCGGTCGCGGGTCACGCGGTCGATCTCCAACACATCGCCGATTGAGCGCGGCGTGTCGAATTTCGCCTTGTCGAGAGCAGTTTGCACTAGGACGGCGATGTCGGGAAAGCGGATGTTGCCGGCAAGGAAGCTCTCGACGGCGACCTCATTGGCCGCGTTCAGAACTGTTGCGGCCGCACCCCCCGCCTCAAGCGCCTCCCGGGCAATCCGCAAGGACGGAAAGCGTTGCAAATCAGGGGCTTCGAAGTCGAGGCTGCCGATCGAGGCCAGGTCCAGTTTGGCCGCCGGGGTCGCCATCCGGTCGGGCCACGCCAGCGCGGAAGCGATCGGAATGCGCATATCGGGGCTGCCCAGCTGGGCGAGCACCGATCCGTCGACATATTCGACCATTGAATGGATCACCGACTGCGGGTGAACGACAATGTCGAGGCGCTCCGATGGGAGCCCGAACAGATACGATGCCTCGATCAGTTCCAGCCCCTTGTTCATCAGCGTCGCCGAATCGACGGAGATTTTCGCGCCCATCGACCAGTTGGGGTGAGCGACGGCCTGCGCCGGTGTGGCGTTGGCAATGGTCTCGGCGGAGGAGGCGCGGAACGGGCCACCGCTGGCAGTCAGGATAATCCTTGAGACATCCTCCATGCGGTTGCCGGCAAGGCATTGAAAAATAGCATTATGCTCGCTGTCGACGGGCAATAGTCGCGCGCCGCTTGCAGCCGCCGCATCGGTCATCAGCGCGCCCGCGGTCACGAGCGCTTCCTTGTTAGCCAAGGCTACGGTGGCCCCGGCTTCGACCGCGGCCATGGTGGGTTCCAGCCCGGCGCAGCCAACAATGGCCGCGATCACGAATTCAGCGCTAGTCGCGGCCTCGATCAAGCCGTCGGCGCCCGCCGCGGCGCGGCAGTCGGTTCCGGCAAGCATCGACTGCAATTTGCTTAGTTGCTGCTCATCGGCGATCACCGCCAGCCGGGCACTCGTTCGGCGCGCGATGCCGGCAAGAGCCGCTGCGTTGGTCCCGGCGGTCACCGCCTCGACCTGAAATTTCTGAGGTTCGCGCTCGACGAGGTCGAGGGTCGACTTGCCGATCGAGCCCGTGGCGCCGAGGATGGCTATGGCGCGGGTCACGCCAGGCCGCTCATTTGTGCGGCCGCGGTGAGGATCGCCACGGGCACCAGCCCATCGAGCCTGTCGAGTGCGCCGCCGTGACCCGGCAGCAGCGCGCCCGAATCCTTGACGCCGGCCCGGCGCTTCATTCCGCTTTCAAACAGGTCGCCGCCTTGAGCGAAGACGGCGAAGATCGGCGCTAGCAAGAGCAAGGCAGATCCAAGGTCCATCGCGACCGCCCAGGCGCCACCAAGTACCGCCGCCGCTACGACGCCGCCGGCAAGGCCCTCGACCGTCTTGTTGGGGCTGAGCGTCGGCGCCAACTTGCGGCGCCCGAAGCTGCGGCCGGTGAAATAGGCGCCGATATCGGTCGACCAGGTCACGATGAACGTCCAGATCAGCAGAGCGAGACCGTGCGTATCGCGTTCGCGGATCCACAGGAGCGCCAGCGCCGGCAGCAATGCGTAGACGAAACCGCCGATGTACCAGCCGGCCCCCCAGCCCTTGGTCATGCGGGTCCATTCATAGAACATCAGCGTGGCGATCGCCGCAACGAGGACCGCGAGGATATAGCCGCCCTGCACCGCCGCGATCAGTGCAATGACGATCAGGATCAGCCCCGTCAGGACGCGGATCGCAAGTTCGCTCATCGGCCCCCGAACCGCCGCTGGCGGCGAGCATAGGTCTCCAACGCGCCAGTGAAGGCTGCCTCGTCGAAGTCCGGCCACAAGGTGTCGACGAACAGCAACTCGGCATAGGCCGCTTGCCAGAGGAGAAAATTGGACAGCCGAACCTCGCCGGAAGTGCGGATCAGCAAGTCGAGCTCCGGCAGATCCGCCGTCTGCAGCTCGGCGCCGATCGCCTGTTCATCGATCGCTGCCGCATCGATTTCGCCGGCAGCCGCTTTTCCTGCCAATCGCCGTGCAGCGGAAGCGATCTCCGCGCGCGATCCGTAGTTCAATGCCACGACCAGTGTGAGGCGCGTGTTCGTCGCGCAACGCTCGACGGCGCGCTCCAGCCGCTCAACCAATTCGCCGCCGAATGCTGTATAATCGCCAATCAGCTTGAGCCGGACGCGCTCCTTTTCGAGCGTCTTCAGTTCCCGCTCGAGATAATAGCGCATTAGCGCCGTGAGGTCGGAAATCTCTTCGCTGCTGCGGCGCCAGTTCTCCGAGGAGAAAGCGTAGAGCGTCAGGACCTCGACACCATTGTCGGCTGCCGCCTGAAGCGCCCGCCGAACGGATTCCGCACCGGCCTTGTGGCCCGCAGCGCGTGGCAGTCCGCGCTGCTGCGCCCAGCGGCCGTTGCCGTCCATGATGATCGCGACGTGGCGCGGCGTGGAGCGTGGACCGCCCCCTGCCAAGCCGGCCGCGTTGTCCGCCGCGCCCGCTCTTGGGGCCGGAGCAGCGGTCACTTGCCGAGGATTTCCTTTTCCTTGGCGGCCGAAGCGTCGTCGACTTCCTTGATCGTGTCGTCGGTCAGCTTCTGCACTTCGATCTCAAGCCGCTTGCGCTCGTCCTCGCTGATCTCGTGCTTCTTCTCGTCGGCCTTCAGATGATCCATGCCATCGCGGCGCACGTTGCGCACAGCGATCCGGGCCTTTTCAGCATATTGGCCGACTAGCTTGGCGAGCTCCTTGCGGCGTTCCTCCGTCAACTCGGGGATCGGCAGCCGGATCACCTGACCGTCGGTGATCGGGTTGAGCCCGAGGCCCGCGGAGCGGATGGCTTTTTCGACCGGCTGGACGTTGGAACGATCCCACACCTGCACCGAAAGGAGCCGAGCTTCGGGCGTCGAGACCGTCGCCACCTCGTTGAGCCGCATATTGGCGCCATAAACCTCAACCTGGATGGGATCGAGCAACGCCGTCGAGGCGCGGCCAGTGCGCAGGCCGGTGAGATCGTGCTTGAGGGCGTCGACGGCGCCCTGCATGCGGCGCTTGAGGTCAGCGATACTGACGGTGGTAGGCATCTCTTATTCTCCGTTCTCGACGACCGTGGCAATTCCGCGACCAGCCAGCACTTCGGCGAGATTACCGGACTGCCGGATGTTGAAGACCACGATCGGGATATTGTTGTCCCGGCACAAGGCCACCGCCGCCGCGTCCATCACCTTCAGATCGTCGATCAACACGCGTCCGAACGTCACTCGATCGTAGCGTTTGGCGTCCGCAACCTTCTTCGGATCGGCCGTGTAGATGCCGTCGACGCTGGTACCCTTGAATAAAGCATCGCAGCCCATCTCGGCGGCCCGCAGCGCGGCGGCCGTGTCGGTTGTGAAATAGGGATTGCCGGTGCCCGCGGCGAACAGGACGATCCGTCCCTTCTCCAGATGCCGCAAGGCGCGGCGGCGAATGTAGGGCTCCGACACGCTGGCCATCGGGATTGCCGACAGCACTCGCGTTTCCACGCCTTGCTTTTCCAGCGAATTCTGCAGCGCCAGCGCGTTCATCACGGTTGCCAGCATGCCCATGTAGTCGGCCGTTGCGCGGTCGAAGCCCTGGGCGGCGGCCGCCATGCCGCGGAAGATGTTTCCCCCGCCGACGACCAGGCAAAGTTCGTGGCCTCGCGCCTTGGCCGCCGCGATCTCGCTCGCCAGGCCATCGACGGCCCGCGGATCGATGCCGAATTGCCCCTCCCCCATGAGCGCTTCGCCCGACAGCTTGAGCAAGATGCGGTTGAAACGCGGGACGGTCATGCGGCGGGTGTTTCCTCGATATGACAAAGGCGGCCCAGCCTTTATGGCCGAGCCGCCCTGTTGCCAACTGCCTTGCAGCAGCCCCGGTCGGTTACGCGACCGGTTCGGCTTTGCTGGTGCCGGCGGCTGCCGCGACTTCGGCGGCGAAGTCTTCCTGCTTCTTCTCGATGCCTTCACCGAGCTGGAAGCGGATAAAGCCCGCCAACGTGATTGGCGAACCGGCTTCCTTCGCGGCGGCCGAGACGACCTCCGCCACCGGCGTCTTGCCGTCCATCACGAACAGCTGCGACGACAGCGCGCTTTCCTTGCGGAACTTGGCGAGACCGCCTTCCACCATCTTTTCGACGATGTTCTGCGGCTTGCCGCTTTCCTTCGCCTTTTCCATCGCGATCGACCGCTCGCGCTCGATGAGCTCGGCGTCGAGGTCTTCGGCATTGAGCGCCAGCGGGTGCGCGGCCGCGACATGCATCGCGATCTGCTTGCCGAGCGAGCTGAGGGTGTCGGCGGACGCGGCGCTTTCGAGCGCGACCAGCACGCCGATCTTGCCGAGACCGGGGACGACCTGATTGTGGACGTAAGGCACGACGGCGCCCTGCGACACTTCAAGCACCGCGGCGCGGCGCAGCGACTGGTTCTCGCCGATCGTGGCGATATTCTCGGTCAGCTTTTCCTGAACCGTGCCGCCGCCCGGATGGGCAGCCGCGGCCAGACCCTCGACGTCGTTACCCGTCTGCAACGCCAGCTTCGCAACGTTGCGGACGAAATCCTGGAAGGTTTCGTTCTTGGCCACGAAGTCGGTTTCGGAGTTCACCTCGACGACAGCGCCGCGGTTGCCTTCGACGGTCACGCCGACCAGCCCCTCGGACGCGGTACGGCCGGCCTTCTTGGCAGCCGCCGACAGACCCTTGGCGCGCAGCCAGTCGATCGCGGCTTCCATGTCGCCGTTGGTCTCGGCGAGCGCCTTCTTGCAGTCCATCATGCCGGCGCTGGTGCGCTCGCGCAGTTCTTTCACGGTTGCGGCTGTGATTTCCGCCATTCTACATCTCCTAGTTCCCCAGCAAAGGCCGGGGTCCAGTTCAGATCTGATATAGGGTCTGTACCCCTGCCTGCGCAGGGGCACAGAAAAGCCTAAGCTTCGAGCGCGGCCTCGACCGGCGGCTCGGCCATGGCGCCGACGTCCTGCCCGCGCGCCGAAGCGTTGCCCTGACGGCCCTGGCCGACCGCTTGCGCGACGGAGTCCGTGTACAGGCGGATGGCGCGGCTGGCGTCGTCGTTGCCGGGGACCGGAAAGGCGATGCCGCTCGGGTCGCTGTTCGAATCAAGGATCGCGACCACCGGGATGCCCAGCGTGTTGGCTTCCTTGATCGCCAGCTCTTCCTTGTTGGTGTCGACCACGAACATGACGTCCGGCAGGCCGCCCATGTCGCGGATGCCGCCGAGGCTCTTCTCGAGCTTGTCGCGCTCGCGAGTCAGCTGGAGAACTTCCTTCTTGGTCAGGCCGGCAGTATCGCCCGACAGCTGCTCCTCTAGGCTCTTGAGCCGCTTGATCGAGTTCGAGATCGTCTTCCAATTGGTGAGCATGCCGCCCAGCCAGCGGTGATTGACGAAATGCTGGCCCGATGCCTGCGCGGATTCCGCGATTGCATCCTGCGCCTGGCGCTTGGTGCCCACGAACAGCACCTTGCCGCCGCGGGCGACGGTCTGCTGAACGAAGTCGAGTGCGCGCGCGAAGAGCGGCACGCTCTGCGACAGGTCGATGATGTGCACCCCATTACGATCGCCGAAAATATACGGCTTCATTTTGGGGTTCCAGCGGTGGGTCTGGTGGCCGAAGTGCGCTCCGGCTTCTAGCAATTGCTGCATGGTGACGACCGTGGCCGCCATAAGCTTTCTCCTTCCGGTTTTGCCTCAGCGGAGCCGAATGACCAACCTTGCGGCTGGCACCGGGATGTTAGCTCCGCCTGTGGAATGCGCGGGCCCCTAGCCGAATGCGGCGGAGCTTTCAAGATGCGAAGGCACGCTTGACAGGTGAGAACATATCAGGAACATTCGGTTGTCTCACCACGGCGCGGTGGCTCCACTGGAACAAACGGGGTCCAGCGAGGTTAGGCGCTTCCAAGAAGGGATAGATGCGATGACGGCAGCTTTGGGTACTCTCGTTTTCCTGACCATGATGTGGCTGTTGGTGCTCGTAGGGGCTGCTGTGCTTGAAGAAAGCGGCGCGAAGATCGCCGCCGCCCTCAAAGGCAATTCGGCCATCAACCCCGTTCAGACTATGCCGGTTCGTATGCGGATTCGGCCGCGGCTGCGGCAGCCTATGCGGGCGACCGCGGAGTTGCGCGTCGCCGCTTGACGCGGGCGTAGCTCATCATGGCTGACGGGATCATCAGCAGGTAAACGCAAGACAGCGCCAGCAAGGTGATCCAGGGCGCTGTCAGCAGTGCCGCACCGAACAAGGCGACGCCCGCAAGGGCAAACAGCCGCCACTCACGCCGGATCCGGATGCTCGTCCAGCTGTACGTCGGCAGACTGGAGATCATCAGCGCCGCGATGAACAGGGTCCAGGCCATCACCAGCGGCCATTGCTTGAAGATCGGCATATCGGTGATGAGCCACAGATAGATGGGAATGAAGGCGAGTCCGGCCCCGGCTGGTGCTGGAACGCCGGTATTGAAGCCCGCGGACTTGTGGGGCTGTTCGGCGGAATCGAGCCGCGCGTTGAACCGCGCCAGCCGCAAAGCGCAGCACACTGCCAGCGCCAAAGCCGCCGTCCAACCGAAACGAGGCGCCGCCTGCAACGACCAAAGGAAAATGATCAGCGCCGGCGCGGTGCCGAAGGCGATGTTGTCCGAGAGCGAATCCAGCTCGGCGCCGAATTTGCTTTGGGCGCGCAACAGCCGGGCGATGCGTCCGTCCATGCCGTCGAGGATGCCGGCGATGATGATGGCTGCGATCGCCTTGTCCCACTCGGCACCGATCGCGAAACGGACGCCGGTCAGGCCCATGCACAGCGCCATCGCGGTGATGGCGTTGGGGATCATCGCTCGGAACGGAATGCGCCGGGGGTCGGCGTCGTCCTTCACTGGCTGATGCCGGTCAACGTGACGTCACTGCCGATTTCCGCGATCACCGTCTCGCCGGCGATCGAACGTTGGCCGAGCAGCACTTTGGGCGCGGTGCCGGCGGGCAGGTAAACATCAACCCGGCTGCCGAAGCGGATCAGGCCGACGCGCTGTCCGACATCCACCGAATCCCCTTCGCGAACGAAAGCCAGGATGCGCCGCGCGACGAGCCCCGCGATTTGCGTGAACCCGATGCGCAGCCCATCGGCACTCTCGATCAGGAAATGCTGTCGCTCATTGTCCTCGCTCGCCTTGTCGAGATCGGCGTTGACGAACTTGCCGGGAACATAGGCGATGCGCTTGACGCGACCCGAGATCGGCGCGCGATTGATGTGCACGTCGAACACGCTCATGAAAATCGAAACGCGGGTGTACTCGCCGTCCGCGAGGCCGTCAGCGCCCCGGAGCTCTGGCGGCGGCGGAACTCGAGCGATCATGGTGATCAGCCCGTCGGCCGGGGCAACAATCATCCCCTCGCCGCGCGGCGTCGTCCGTACCGGATCGCGGAAGAAGGTGGCGACCCAGATCGTCAGGCCGACCAGCAGCCACCCGAGCATCTGCCAGTGAAGCAAAAAGGCCAGCGCAGTGACCGCCCCGACGCCGACCGCATATTTGCGGCCTTCGGGGTGAACTGCCGGGAAACGCCATTTGACCGTGGTCGTTGGAAGCGGGCTGTCGTGCTTGTCGATTGCGGGCATGGCGGTGCCTTACTTGGACAAATCAGCCCGCACAACGCCGCGGTTGCCCTGCCGCACCCGCGGTCCTAGAGCGCGCGGCGAACCAGAACGCAGGGAAGCAATGGCCAAGATCAAGGTAAAAAACCCGGTCGTCGAGCTCGACGGCGACGAGATGACGCGCATCATCTGGCAATGGATCCGCGAGCGGCTGATCCAGCCCTATCTCGACGTCGATCTGCTCTACTACGATCTCTCGGTCGAGAACCGTGACGCCACCGGCGACCAGATCACGATCGACGCCGCCAATGCCATCAAGGAACATGGTATCGGCGTGAAGTGCGCGACCATCACGCCCGACGAGGCACGCGTCGAGGAATTCAAGCTCACCAAGATGTGGAAGTCGCCCAACGGCACGATCCGCAACATCCTGGGCGGCGTCATTTTCCGCGAGCCGATCGTCATCTCCAATGTTCCGCGGCTGATCCCGGGCTGGACCGACCCGATCGTCGTCGGCCGCCACGCCTTTGGCGACCAGTATCGCGCCACCGACTTCCTCGTCCCCGGCCCCGGCAAGCTGACGATGAAGTGGGTCGGCAACGACGGGCAGGAACTGGACTTCGACGTGTTCGACTTTCCGGCCTCGGGCGTGGCGATGGGAATGTACAACCTCGACGCCAGCATTCGCGACTTCGCCCATGCCTGTTTCAACTACAGCCTGGGCCGCGGGTGGCCGCTCTACCTGTCGACCAAGAACACGATCCTCAAGGCCTATGACGGCCGCTTCAAGGACATCTTCCAGGAAATTTACGACAGCGAATATAAGGCGAAGTTCGAAGCGGCCGGGATCGAATATCAGCACCGCCTGATCGACGACATGGTTGCCTCGGCGCTCAAGTGGAGCGGCAAGTTCGTCTGGGCCTGCAAGAACTACGACGGCGACGTACAATCGGATCAGGTGGCGCAGGGATTTGGCTCGCTCGGCCTGATGACTTCGGTACTGATGACGCCCGACGGCAAGACCATCGAGGCCGAAGCGGCGCACGGCACGGTAACCCGCCACTACCGCATGCATCAGCAGGGCAAGGCGACCTCGACCAATCCGATCGCCTCGATCTTCGCCTGGACCGGCGGCCTCAAGTATCGCGGCAAGTTCGACGATACGCCCGACGTAGTCCGCTTTGCCGAGACGCTGGAGCGGGTGTGCGTCGAAACGGTCGAGAAGGGCCAGATGACCAAGGATCTCGCGATCCTCGTTGGACCCGAGCAGGCGTGGATGACGACCGAGCAATTCTTCGATGCGATCGTCCACAACCTCGAGACGGCGATGGTCGGCGAAGGGGTTGCCGCTTAGGCCTTCGGCGAACGGACATGCTCCTGGCGGATGCCGTGGCCGATGAAATAGCCCGGGATCCGCCGCAGCGGCGGAAAGCGGTCTAGCAAACGCAGCAAAAGCGGCGGCTTTTCTGTGACTTGCAGCTTGCCCTCGATAAGCGGTTGCAGGACACGCTCGTGGACGAAGCGCTGCGCGCCCTGGATGGCGCGGGTCGGCAGCATCCGCCGCTCCTGGACCTTGGCGAGCAGGTCATCGACTCTCTCGCCACGGGCCAAGGGGGCAGCGAGGATGTTTGCGGTGCACACGGCATCCTGAATCGCAAGGTTGATCCCGATGCCACCGACCGGGCTCATCGCATGCGCCGCGTCGCCGATGGCGAGCAGGCCGGGCATGTGCCAGCGGGTCAGCCGGTCGAGCGAGACGGAGAGCAGGCGGACATGCTCGAAGTCAGGGAGCGCCTGTTCGAGGTCGGGAAGATCGGGTGCGGCGGCGCGCAGGTCGGCACGGAACGCCTCGATGCCGCGCGCCATCACTTTCTCCGCCCCGCCCTTGGCGATGACGAAGGCGCACTGCCAATAATCGCCGCGATCGATCATCACGATCAGCCGGTAGCCTTTCACTGCGCCGCGCAGAGCCGTTCCACTCTGCATCTTCGGCACGGGTACCCAGAAGACGTCGATCGGCGCGCCCAGCTCTTCCAGCGGCAAGATCTGGCGGACGCGGGAATCGCGGCCATCAGCGGCGATGATCAGCGGCGCGCGCAGTTCCTCGCCGCTGGCGAGGCGAACGCCGACAACCCTGCCCGCCTCCTGCACATATTCGACGACCGGCGCCTCCATCCTCAGACGAAAGCCAGGCAGCGTCACCGCGTGATCGCGAAGAAAGTCGAGGAAGTCCCACTGTGGCATCATCGCGATGAAGGGCGCGGGCATGTCGAGGTGCGTGAGATCGCCGATCTGCATCAGGCGGCCGTTCCAGCTGATCTCGGCGCGGTCGATGCGGTTATGCGGGCGCTTCAGGAAATCCCTAAGGAGCCCCAGTTCGTCGAGGATCTGCATCGTCGAGGGATGGACAGTGTCGCCGCGAAAATCGCGGAAGAAATCGGCGTGTTTCTCAAGCACCATTACGCGGCAACCGGCCCGCGCGAACAGAAGCGCAGACATCATCCCGGCGGGCCCTCCGCCGACCACGATAACGTCGTTAACGTCGCTAAAGTCCATAGAGTCACGGGGAGAAGCGCGTTTTTTTGCGACTTTAGCCGCGTCCGGCCGCCAGGGGGCGAGCTTGCCTGCAGCAGCGGGGCCTGATGACGTCATGCCGCCATCAGGTTGCCAGACCGAACGACAATAGGAAAGCTTTCAGGCCTCCCTGAGGGATCCCGCCTTGTGCGCGGCGCGCTTTCCGTCTTCGGTTTCAACCAGATATTCGGGGTTATCGGGAGACGCCGCAACCTTATGTCCCTTGATGGTCATTGGCGAAGTGACCTTCTTGACGACCTTGCCCTTGGCGGTCCCGCCATGCGAGTTCCACGAAACGCGCTCGCCCGCTTTCAATTTCTTTTCCATCACAGACCTCCTCCGGATTAACGCGCGCGGATGACTTGCTGCCCCGCCCCTGCTCTAAAGGAGGTATGGCGGGACAGACGACCATCGGCGGCTCAGGCCTCAGCGATGCCTTGACGATCCTCGGCGCCGCGGGGATCGTCATTCCGGCCTTCGCGCGCCTGAAGATCTCGCCGGTCATCGGGTTCATCCTGGTTGGGGTGATCGCCGGTCCGTTCGCGCTCGGTGCGCTCGCTCCGCAATATCCCTGGCTCCACCTCTTCTCGATCAGCGACCCGCACGCAATCGAGCCGTTCGCGGAGCTGGGCATCATTCTCCTGCTGTTCTCGGCAGGGCTCCACATCAGCTTCCGGCGCTTGCGGACGATGCGCAACGCAGTGTTCGGGGTGGGCTCCGCGGAGCTGATGGGTTGCGCGCTGCTGATCGGCGCAGGCCTGTTCGCGTTCGGTGCTTCGCCCGCCCTGGCGATCGCCCTGGGCTTGGCGCTCGCACTTTCCTCGACCGCGCTGGTGTTGCCGATCACGGGCATGGAGGGCCCGGTCGGGCGATCCGCCTTCGCGATGCTACTGTTCGAGGACCTGGCGCTGGTGCCGATGCTGTTCCTGATCGAGCTGATCGGCGGCCATGCCGAGACTGGCGAGTTCATCCGCACGGCGTTGCTGGGCGTGCTGGTCGTGGCGGGCATGCTCGTCCTGGGCCGCCTGGCCCTCCCTCCTCTCTTTTCGCAGGCCGCACGGACCAAGAGTCCGGAGCTCTTCCTGTCGATTAGCCTGCTCACGGTCATTCTCGCGAGCCTCGCCACCGGTGCCGTCGGTCTCTCGCCGATCCTGGGGGCGCTGATCGCCGGCATCCTGATTGCCGAGACAGATTACAGCGCTGAGGTCGAGGCCATCACCACCCCGCTGGCGGGGCTGGCGCTGGGCATTTTCCTGATCACCGTCGGCATGCGCATCGACCTGCCGTCACTCGCCGACAATTGGCCCATCATTCTGGGCGCGGCAGCGGGAGTGCTGGCGATCAAGGCGGTGGTCACGACGCTGCTGCTGAGGGCTTCCGGGGTTCGCCCGGCAGTGGCGGTCGAAACGGGCGTGGTCATGGCCAGCCCTTCGGAAACCAGCCTGATCGTCATCGGCGCGGCGGCCAGCGCCGGCATCATCGCCGCGGCTGACGCCAATTTCTGGACGACGGTCATCGCCCTCGGCCTGACCATCACTCCGATTCTTGCCGCGGTCGGGAGCCGGATGGGTCGCCGCGTCGAAACCGAGACGCCCGTCGGCGAGATCCTGTCAGGCAAGGACCGCACCGTCATCTTCGGCTTCGGTCGCGTCGGGCAGATGGTCGCCGACATGCTGATCGCGCATGACAAGCCGTATCTGGCGGTGGACAGCGACGTGGACGGCATCCGCCGGGCGCGGCAGGCCGGTTATTCGGTGCTCTTCGGCGACGTGCGGCGGCCAGAACTCGCCGACAAGCTGCATCTCGGCCATGCCTCGGCGCTGGTGCTGACGATGGACGATCCGGTGCTGGTCGCTCAACTGGCGCGGCGCGTGCGCGGCTGGGTTCCCGGACTCCCGATCATCGCCCGCGCTCGCGACACCGCCCACGCGGCGCAGCTCTACAAGGCCGGGGTCACCGATGCCGTGCCTGAGGCGCTGGAGGCGTCGCTGCAGCTTGCCGAAGCGGTCTTAGTGGATATCGGAGCGCCGATGGGCCCGGTCATCGCCTCGATCCATGAGAAGCGAGCCGAGTTGCGCGGGGAAATCATGGCCGACGCGGAGCTGGCGGAGGAACCGGCGCTCGGACGCCGGCGGGTGCGCGACGGGGTTCAGTCGCCGGTGGCGGGCTCGAAGCGAAGCACGCCGGCAACGTAGGTCTGGTGGTAGGCATTGTCCGACGGATGGCGTGAGCCGTCGTTCACCACGACTTCGAGAAAATCGAACGGCGACACCCCGTCGAGGCACGCGACGTTGACGCCCAGCTCATCGGGGTTCGAGCGGCGTTTGTGGTGCGTGTAGATGCCGCATTGGGTGCAGAAGTGATGCTCGGCGACGCCGGTGTTGAAGCGGTAGGTCGCCAACTTGTCCTCGCCTTGCAGGATTTCGAAGCCGTGGAGGCTTCCGGTCACCGCGACCGCGCCCCGCATCCGGCAGATCGAACAGGTGCAACGGCGGGCGGAGGCGAGGCCCTCGGGCAGCTCCGCCGTGAACCTGATCGCGCCGCAATGGCAGGCGCCGTTGAGGGTGATCGGAGTGGAGGACTGGATTTGCATCAGATTGTCATCCCGGCCTTGAGCCGGGACCTGCCTGGCTCTCTTAACAACACTGTTCCATCAAGATGACCAGAAGAGAAGCGGGTTCCGGGTCAAGCCCGGGATGACGATCAAGCGGCCACTTGCTCAAGTGCATCCTTCACCGCAGCGATGGCGTCGGCCGCTTTCGAACCATCCGGACCGCCGCCCTGCGCCATGTCGGGACGGCCTCCGCCGCCCTGCCCGCCCAAGGCTGCTACAGCCCTCTTCAGCAGGTCCACGGCGCTGATCTGCCCAATCAGATCGTCCGTCACCCCGACGGCGACGCTGGCGCGCCCCTCATTGATGGCGATCAGCACGCCGACGCCCGACCCTACCCGTTTCTTCAGATCATCAACTGCAGCTCGCAAGTCCTTGGGATTCAACCCTTCGGCAACCTGCCCAAAGAATTTGTACCCGGCGACATCTTCCGGTGGGGCAAGTTCGGCGGAACTGGCTCCGCCACCCATCGCCAAGGCTTTCCTGGCGTCGGCGAGCTCCCGCTCAAGCCGGCGGCGGTCGTCGACCAAGGCGGCAATGCGCGCCGGCACTTCGTCGGGCGCGCTCTTCAGGACCGCCGCGGCCTCGCGAAGCTTGGCGTCGCGATCAACCAGCCAGCGGCGGGCCGCTTCACCGGTCAGCGCCTCGATGCGGCGAACGCCTGACGAGACGGCGCTCTCCGAAACAATCTTGAGCAACTGAATATCGCCGAGCGCGCGGACATGGGTGCCGCCGCATAGCTCGACCGAATAGTCGTTTTCGTCAAAGCGGCCCATGGAGAGCACGCGGACCTCGTCGCCATATTTCTCGCCGAACAGCGCCATGGCGCCGGCGGCGATCGCTTCGTCCGGGGTCATCAGGCGCGTGCTGACCGTCTCGTTCGATCGGATCTGCGCATTCACCTCGGCTTCGACGGCATCGATCTCGTCGCGGGTCAGGGCATTCGGGTGCGAGAAGTCGAAGCGGAAATAGTCGGGTGCGACGAGGCTGCCCTTCTGCGTGACGTGCGTGCCCAGGTGGCGGCGAAGCGCGGCGTGGAGCAGGTGCGTGGCGCTATGGTTGGCACGGACGCGGTCGCGGCGGGCAACGTCGACGGCCTGGTGGACCGTTTCGCCCAGACTGAGCTCGCCCGCGGTGACCTTCGTGCGCAGGACATGCAGCTTGCCGAGCGGCTTGGACGTGTCCTCAACCTCCCCGACGAACCCCTTGAGCGTAGTCAGTTTTCCCTGGTCGCCGATCTGTCCGCCGCTCTCGCCGTAGAAGGGCGTCTGGTTGAGCAGCAGTTCAACGGTGTCGCCAATTTCCGCTTTCTGCACGCGGGCGCCGTCCTTGACGATGGCCAGCACCACGCCCTCGCCTTCGTCGCCCGAATAGCCGGTGAATTCGGTCGCGCCATATTCCTCGACGAGGTCGAACCAGACGTCGTCGCTGGCCTTCGCGCCGGACCCCTTCCACGCGGCGCGGGCCTTGGCCTTTTGCTCGGCCATGGCGGCGTCGAAGCCCGGACGGTCAACCTCTACGCCGCGGGCACGCAGCGCGTCTTCGGTGAGGTCGTAGGGAAAGCCGAACGTGTCGTAGAGCTTGAACGCGGTGGCGCCGGGAAGCGTGCCGCCTTCGGCAAGGCCGCCGGTGGCTTCGTCGAGCAGCTTGAGGCCGTTGGCGAGCGTCTGGCGGAAGCGCGTCTCCTCCTGCTGCAGCGTCGCCTCGATCAACGGCTGCGCGCGCAGTAGCTCCGGATAGGCAACCGCCATTTCGGCCACCAGCGCGGGAACGAGGCGGTACATCAGCGGCTCTTTGGCGCCGAGCAAATGCGCGTGGCGCATCGCGCGGCGCATGATGCGGCGAAGGACGTAGCCGCGACCTTCGTTGGCCGGCAGCACGCCGTCGGCGATCAGGAAGCCCGACGTGCGCAGGTGATCGGCGATGATGCGGTGGCTGGCAGCCATGTCCGGCGCGTTGTTCGACGTCAGCGATTCCGACGCGGCGATCAGCGCCTTGAAGGTGTCGGTCTCATAATTGTCGGTCGTGCCCTGAAGGACGGCGGCGATGCGCTCCAGGCCCATGCCGGTGTCGATCGACTTGCTCGGCAATTCGGAGACGATTTCGCCCTTCGCCTGCTCGTACTGCATGAAGACCAGGTTCCACACCTCGACGAAGCGGTCGCCGTCCTCATCCGGGGTGCCGGGCGGCCCGCCGGGGATGTGATCGCCATGGTCGTAGAAGATCTCCGAGCACGGCCCGCACGGCCCGTCGTCGCCCATCGACCAGAAATTGTCCTTGGTCGGGATGCGGATGATCCGGCTTTCGGGCAGGCCCGCGACCTTGCGCCACAAGTCGAAGGCTTCGTCGTCGGTGTGATAGACCGTCGCGGTCAGGCGGTCGGGGCTTAGCCCCCACTCCTTCGTGAGCAGGTTCCAGGCGAGCTCGATCGCGCGGTCCTTGAAATAATCCCCGAACGAGAAGTTGCCGAGCATCTCGAAAAAGGTGTGGTGACGCGCCGTATAGCCGACATTGTCGAGGTCGTTGTGCTTGCCGCCGGCGCGGACGCATTTCTGCGCGCTGGTCGCGGTCGAATAGGGGCGGCTCTCGAGACCCGTGAAGACGTTCTTGAACGGCACCATGCCGGCATTGACGAACATCAACGTCGGGTCGTTGTGCGGAACGAGCGGCGCCGAGGCGACGCGGGCGTGACCGTTCGCTTCGAAATAATCGAGGAAAGAGCGGCGGATGTCGTTGGTGGACGTCATTCCCCCGATGTAAATCTCTTGCTGCAGTGCGGCAAGGACGGGGCTTGGCAGGTGCGTTCGGCGGCGGCTAGTCGGGTCGCATGGCCAGGCGCCCCACTTCGACGATCCCGCGCTACAAGAGGCGGCGGCCGGGCGGCTCGGTTCTCGGGCGGAGCGTTCGATTCATCGTCAAGCTGGTGCTGGCTCTTCTGATCCTGTCGGTGCTGTGGGTGCTGGCGTACCGGTTCGTGAACCCGCCGACGACCATCACCATGCTCGGCGACGTGGTGGCGGGACGCGGGGCGACTCGCGATTGGATGCCGATCGGACAGATCGATCGGGATATGGTCCGTGCCGCCATCGCGGCGGAGGACGGCAAGTTCTGTGCGCATAACGGCTTCGACTTCGAAGCCATTGAAGATGCGATGAAAAGAAATGCGTCGGGCGGCCGTATCCGCGGTGGCTCGACGATCAGCCAGCAGACCGCGAAGAACGCCTTCCTGTGGCAGGGCGGCGGCTATGCGCGCAAAGGTGCCGAGGCGTGGTTCACCTTCCTGATCGAACATCTATGGGGCAAGCGCCGGATCATGGAGGTCTATCTCAACCTCGCCGAGACCGGCATCGGGACCTATGGCGTCAATGCCGGGTCGCAGCGCTATTTCGGTCATGATGCGAGCGCGATGAGCCCGACGGAGGCGGCGCGGATCGCCGCGATTCTCCCGCTGCCGAAGAAGCGCGGTGCAGTGGCGCCGAAGGGATTTACCCGCCGCTACGGCAATACGATCGCGGCGCGGATCGGCGCGGTCTCGCGCGATGGGCTCGATACCTGCGTCTATCGCGACGCACCAGCCCCGGTGAACAAGGCGCCGCCGGTCGTCGCAAAGAAGGCTCGTCCGCTACCCGGCGAGGAATATGAGACGGCGAGGCCGCCGGCCCCCTCGGAACCGGTACAGGACGAGCCCGCGCCCGTGGCAATCGCTCCCCCGCCCCCGACCCAGGCCGAGCCAGCGCCAGCGATCGAACCCGCGCCCGACCAGCCGGCTCAAACGCCGCCCGCGGTCGAAAATCGCGGCTGACGTGCCGCAGGTCGTGACGCAGGCATCACGATAGGAACGGCGTCATT
>Ga0207705_10001054_pt1 | contig 22431 bp, 17 predicted proteins | sample KBSC13metaG_FD_184314 | JGI IMG/M metagenome (GOLD analysis project Ga0207705, IMG submission 184314) | Corn rhizosphere microbial communities from Kellogg Biological Station, Michigan, USA - KBS C1-3 metaG (SPAdes) (version 2) | ecosystem: Host-associated > Plants > Roots > Rhizosphere > Soil ... | reverse complement strand
TCGTCGTCATTCCGGGGCCGCGCGCAGCGCGGAACCCATGAAACTCTTCGTTGTCATTCCGGTGCGCGCAGCGCGATGAAGCTGCGGACAGCCCCGGAATGACAACGGTTGTTTTTGCGTTGTGGCGCGCAGCTTTTCATTTCACTGCCTGCATTCATACGCTTCTGGTCGCCTCCACCGGCGACACGCGCGACGCCCGCCGCGCCGGCGCGAATACCGCGCCTTGGCCCAGCAAAAGCAGCGCGACCACACCGGCCAGCACGTAAAGCAGCGGCATCCGGTCCATCGCGAGTTGCCGCATCATCCAGAGGTTCAGGCTGACGGCGAGGATCGCGCCCAGTACCACGCCGGCACCCGCGATCAGCAGGTTCTCGGTCTGGAAGTAGCGCAGGATGTCGCGCCGGGTCGCGCCGAGCGCGCGGCGGATGCCGATCTGCTTGCGTCGCTGGCCGACCCAGAAACTGGTGAGCCCGATGATCCCCGCGCCCGTGATCACCAGCAGCACCGCGCAGATGATGCCCATCAGGATCGCGGTGCCGCGATCGCTGTCGTAGGCGCGATGGCGGATTTCGGCGAAACTGAGCACGCCGTTCTTGGGGTCGATGACGCGCATGCGGCTCTGCGCGAGCAGGGCCTTGGGCGCCTCCTGCATCGCGGCCGCCAGCTCGCCCGGCTTCGCGCGCACGATGTAGTAGGTGCCAAACGACATGTCGAGGCGGCGCGGCCACAACATGGCCTGGTAAGCGTAATCGCGCGACCAACTGTCGACTTCCTGGCGCTGCAGGCGCTCGACGATGCCGACGATGGTGGTCGGCGAAGTGCTCATGGTGTAGAACGCTTTGCCCAGCGCCGAACCGTCCGGATACAGCTTGTCGGCCAGCGCCTTGGTGACGATCGCCACCGGCGGTGTCTTGTTCTCACGCATCCCCATCGGCTCGATTTCGTCGGGCAGGAAATTGCGCCCGGCGATCAACTTGAGGCCCAGCGTATCGATCAGGTGGGTGTCGCTCAGGTACACCGCCGCGTCGGTGGTCCTCTGCACCTGGTCGGGCTTCATCATCACGAAGTTGTCCCAGCCGCCGCCGCGCAGCGGATACGAATTGGCCGGGGCCGCATCGCGCACCGCGGGCAGTTGCCGGAGCGCGGCGAGGTCGGCCTGCATCTGTGCGTCGATCTGCTGGTCCGTTTGCCGGCCCGCCCACTGGCTTCCGATCACGAACACATTGGCTTCGTCGATGCCGGTGGGCTCGGAGAGATGCGACAGGCGCTGGTGGATGATGAATAGCGCGTTGCACACGATCGCCAGGGTCAGCGCAATCTGCAATGCGATCAGCAGGGTGCCGGCCTTGTGATGGCGAAGCGCGGCGAGGATGGGCTGGATTTGCATATTCATGTCTCTTCGTGGGAGCCCGCCTGCGGGCGACATCGATCGCGCGCAGGCGCGCTCCTACATTCAATTGCTTCTCAAATGCCAGGCCGGCTGCACGTGCGCCGCGCGCCAGGAGGGATAGAACGCCGCGATCACGGTCGCGGCGACCGCGACCGCCAGCGTCAATGCAACCAGCGACAAGTCCACGTGCGCGAGGCGTGCGATCTCGGGGCGGAACAGCAAACCCACGCCCGACACGCCGACGGCGGTCAACAGCAATCCCAGCAAACCGCCCGCCAAGCCGACGGTGCCGGCCTCGATCAGGAATTGCGTGTAGATTTCGCGGCGCGACGCGCCCAGTGCGCGACGCACGCCGATCTCGCCGGAACGGCGCATGAACTTCGCGAGCAACAGTCCGACGGTGTTGACGAGGCAGATCAGGAAGAAGCCCAGCGACACCATCAGCGAGATGCGGCTCTCGGGCGGCACCACGTGCATGTACGCCATCCACTGCGTCACGTCGCGCAGCCGCACGTTGGGCGCCCAGCCGAAACGGCCCGCGCGTTGCTGGTCGGCGGAATAGCCTTGGAGGAAATTGCGGTAACGCGCGACTTCGGCCGCGTCGTCCAGTTCCACCCACGGCGTGACCCACACGCAATCGCTGCGCAGCCAGTCGTCCCAGCCGCGCATGGTCGAGACCTTGCGGCAACTGTTGTTGCCCGCGGTGTCGATTTGAAGGTCCAGCGCGCGGGTGAACGGCAGGTAGAAATCCGCGGGTTCCTCGAAGCCGCTGCTGCCGAACAACGAATAGAAACGCGGCACCGGATCCCAGTGCCGGGTCACCCCCACGATGCGGTAGTCGTGGCCGTCGAGATTGATCTCGCGCCCGATGCTGCTGGCGTCGCCGAACAACTTGCGGTTGAATTCCTCGCTCAACACGATCACAGGCGCGCGGCTTTCATCCTGCGCCGCACCCCAACCGTTGCCGTACCGGAACGGGACTTCGAACATCGGGAAGAAATCGGCGTACACCGCATAGCCTTCCACCTTGAGCGGGAGGCCGCGGTTGCCGCCCGGCATAAGCGACAACTGCACGGGATACAACATGGTTTGTCGCTTCGCCGCGTGCGCGTGCATCAACGCCATCGCGTCGACATAGTTCAGCGCCCGGGGCGGCTCGCCGTCGCCATCGAAGCTCTGCTGCGGTCCCCAACTGTCGACCTGCGGTGTGAACAATTGCGCCGACTTGTCCGGAATCGGATTGCCCGACACCGCGCGGAACACCGAGTACGTGATCATCGACGCAGCCACGCCGAAGCCGATCGCCACCACCATCAGCGCGGTGAGCGCGGGGTTGCGCCTGAGGCTGCGCAGGGCGAGATCGAGGTAGTACGCGAACATTCATTCACTCCATAGCTTGATCCCCTCTCCCTTTGGGAAAGGGGTTGGGGTGAGGGTGCGGCTGCGCGCGATGTTTGTCGCGGGACCGGACCCTCATCCGCCCCTGCGGGGAAAAACAAGAGCAGCGCGTTGCGCCCTTCTCCCGGAGGGAGAAGGGAACAGCATTCAAACTGACCGTGTCGCCTCCACCGGCGACACACGCGAGGCGCGCAAGGCCGGCGCGAACACCGCGCCCTGCCCCAGCACCAGCAGCGAGACGATGCCGACCAGCACGTACAGCAGCGACATCCGGTCCATCGAAAACTGCTTCATCATCCAGAGGTTCAGGCCCACGGCCAGCAGCGCGCCCATCACCACGCCGACCCCGGCGATCATCAGGTTTTCGGTCTGGAAGTAGCGCAGGATGTCGTGCTGGGTCGCGCCCAGTGCGCGGCGAATGCCGATCTGCTTGCGGCGCTGGCCTACCCAGAAACTGGTAAGCCCCACGATGCCCGCGCCGGTGACGCACAGCAGGATCAGGCAGATCACGCCCATCAGGATCGCCATGCCGCGATCGGCGCGATAGGCATGCGCGCGGATGTCGGCAAACGAATGGACCGAGGTATCTTCGAAATTGTCGCCGGTCTCGATCACCCGCATTGGGTTGGAGGCAAACAGCGCCTTGGGCGCCTCGCGCATCGCGGCGTCGAGCCGGCCCGGCTTGGCGCGCACCGCGTAGCGCGCAAAACCCGCGTCGAGGCGCGTCGGGATCAGCACCGAATTCCAGAACCAGTCGTTGGCCCAACTGTCGGGGCTCGGCACCTGCATCCGCTCGACGATGCCGATGATGGTGCTGGGCGCGTCGCGATCGACGTAGATGGTCTTGCCGAGTGCATCGCCTTTCGGGAACAGCTTGTCGGCCAGCGCCTTGGTGACGATCACGATCGGCGGCCGGTTGTGTCCGCGGAACCCCATGTGATTCACATCCGAACGCGTGAAGTTGCGCCCGCCGACCAGCTTCAGTCCGAGCGCGGGAATCATTTCTTCCGTGCCGAAATAGAACGCTGCCTGGGCGGTCGAACTCTGCTGATCCGGCTTCAACCCGATGCCGCCGCTCCAGGTGCTGTTGAGCAGCGGCAGCGTGTTGATGGCGATCGCCGATTCGACGTCGGGCAGATTGCGCAAGGTGGCAATGTCGGTCTGCTGCATCGCGTCCAGCTTGTCGACGCTGCCCTGATCGTCGCCGCTCGGCGCACCCACCCAGCTTTGCGTGATCAGGAACAGGTTGTTCTCGTTGATGCCGCTCGGCCGCTCGATGCGATCGATGCGCTGGCCGATGATGAACACCGCATTGCACACGATCGCGAGCGTCAGCGCGATCTGCAGCGTGATCAGCGTGACGCCGGCCTTGTGTTTCTTGAGGGCGGCGAGAATCGGGGGAAGGGTCATGGCGCGATCCTCAATTCGATTTCAATTGCCACGCCGGCTGCACCGCCGCCGCGCGCATGGTGGGATACAGCCCGGCCAGCATCGTCGCGACGATGGCCACGGCCAGCGTGGTGAGAAACAGGGTCACATCGAGCCGCGCGAGCGCGGCGATGTCGCGTGGCAGCACCCAACCCACGCTGGCGATGCCGAATCCGGTCAACACCAGGCCGAGCACGCCGCCGGCAAGGCCGACCATGCCGGCTTCAACCAGGAACTGGGTGTAGATTTCGCGGCGCGATGCACCCAGCGCACGCCGCACACCGATCTCGCTGCTGCGGCGCAGGAACTTCGCCAACAGCAGACCCGCGGTGTTGACCAGGCACACCAGCAGCAGGCCCAGCGCGACGTACAGCGAGATGCGCGTGTCGGGCGGCACCACGTGTTCGTGATCGAGCCATGCCATCAAGCCGCGCAGGCGCACGTTGGGCGTCCAGCCGGGATGGCGTTCGCGGGCGAACCCTTCGAGGTAAGCCTTGAAATCCTGTGCGGCCGATGCGCTGTCGAGTTCGACCATGTATTCGTTCCAGATGCAACTGGAATGCTGCAGGCCGACGAAGCCGGTTTCCTTGGGGGACTCGTAGCAATTGGTGTTGCCGTCGTTGGACATGCCGGCGGCGATCGCGGTGTTGAACGGCAACAACACGCCCTCGTCCTGTTGCAGGAAACCGCCCGTATTGACGACGTCGTAGAAGCGCGGCTGCGGGTTCCATTCGTCCATCACGCCGACCACGCGGTAATCGCGACCATCGATGTTGATGGTCTTGCCCACGCTGTCGCCGCCGCCGAACACCTTGCGGTTGATCTTGCTGCTGATCACCGCGACCTGCGCCCGATGCTCGTCGTCCGCCGCACTCCAGCCGCTGCCGTACTTGAACGGCACGTCGACCATCGGAAAGAACTCGCTGAACACCGCGTGCCCCAGGGTATTGAGGGGATGCTCGCCGGGCACGGCGGGAACGATCGACGGCGAAATCATGTACATCGCCGACTGCAGCTTGCCGCGATGGTCACGCATCAGCGCCACCGCATCGCCATGGGTCAACGCGTCCGGCGGGCCCTTGTCGGGATCGGGATTGTTCTTCTGCACCGCCGGACCCCAGGCGTCGATCTGCGGCACGTAGAGCTTCGACGACTTCCACGGGATCGGATCGCCCGACACCGCGCGGAATACCGACCACGTCGTCATCGACGCGGCCACGCCGAAACCGATCGTCAGGATCATCAATGCGGTGAGCGCCTTGTGACGCTTCAGGCTGCGCAGTGCAAGATCGAGGTAATAGCCAAACATTCAATGTCTCCAAGTTGTCTCCCCTCTCCCTTCGGGAGAGGGGCTGGGGGTGAGGGTCCGGGGCTTGCCCGGCCTCTCCTCGTCGCCGAGCCCTCATCCGCCCCTTCGGGGCACCTTCTCCCGGGGGAGAAGGGAAAACCCTCACACCGTCCTCGTCGCCACCACCGGCGGCACCGCCGCAGCACGCAGCGCGGGGCCGAGCACTGCGAGTTGCCCGATCAGCCACAACGCAACCGCGCCGGCCGGAAAGTAGAACCATGGCAGCCGCGGCAATTCGTAATGCAGCATCAGGACCAGGTTGATGCCATAGGCCAGCACCATGCCGAGCGCGATGCCGATGGTCGCCAGCAGGAAATTCTCGGTCTGGAAGTAGTGCAGGATGTTGGCGCGCGTGGCACCCAGCGCCCGGCGCACGCCGATGGTGCGGCGGCGCTGCGCGACCCAGAAGCTCGCGAGGCCGACGATGCCGAGCCCGGTCACCAGCAGCAGCGCGATGATCACGCCGACCAGCAAACCTGTCATCGCGCGGTCGCCCTGGAAGAATTCGGCGCGCGCGTCGTCCAGGGTGCGCTGCTGGCGGTAAATGCGCTTCGGATCCAGGGTCTTGAGCGCAGTCACTGCCGCTTTGATGACCCGCTCACGCTGCCCGGGATCGGTTCGCAGCGCATAGGATCCGCCGCCCGAAAAACGCAGCGGCACCACCGTGCTCCACTGGGCGGCGTTTTCGCCCTCCTGCAGCGAGGGACGGATAAGGCCGGCCACCACGCCGATCACCCGCAGCGATGTTTGCGGATCGAAATAGATCGTCTTGCCGAGCGCGCTCTCGCCCGGCCACAGTTTCTGCGCAAGCGCCTGGGTGATGATGATCACGGGCGGCGTGAGTTTCGGATCGCGGATCGCGTCGCGGTATTCCGCGTATTCGGACGCGGTGAAATCGCGACCGGCGATGAGTTGCGCCCCCAGTGTCTTGAGCACGTCGATGCCGAAATACATCGTCGCATTGAGCGTCGGCTGCGTCTGGGTCGGAGAGAGAAAGATGCTGTTGTTCCAGGACGAGTCGGTGAACGGCAATTGATTGATACGCGCGACCGACTTGACCCCCGGAATGGCGCGCAACGCCGCCAGATCTTCTTCCCCGCGCGCCTTCGCGTCGGGACGATCGCCGATGTCCACCACTTGCACCTGCACCAGCTCGTGTTCGGCCACGCCGCTCGGCATGTCCATCCGGTGCACCCGCTGGGCGATCAGGAACACCGCGTTGCACACGATCGCGCAGGTCAGCGCGATCTCCAGCACGATCAGGAGCGCGGTGATCTTGTGTCGGCGGAGCGTCGCGAGGATCGGCAGGATGTCCATGTTCAGGACCTGCCAACGCCGCGCCAACCGAGCCGCGTTGCGTCCGCGGCGGCCGCCAGACGAGGCGCGCGCCGCTGCGCCATAGTGGTTCTATGGCCAAGGCGTGCACCGAAGGATGGCGGCCGCTGCGGAGCAACCCTTCGGGCCGGGGCCATTTGCCCACATGGCTGCGTCATCATTCGTCTATGTATCGACATACATCTTCCTCATTCTTCCTTGCCCTGCGGGCAAATGGCCGACGGCGCGGCCGGTTGGCGCGGCGTTGGCAGGTCCTAGCCCTTCAGCTGCAATGCCGGGGCGATGCGGCAGGCACGCCAGGCCGGCAGCAGTCCGGCCAGCAGGCTGGCGCCGATGGCGAGCACGAAAGTGACGCTCAACATCATTGGATCGAGATGGGCCAGCTTCGCGTAATCCGCCGGCTGTTGGCGCACCAGCCACAAACCCAACTGGGCGAGCAGCAAGCCGCCGATGCCACCCGCCAAGCCGACGATGCCGGCCTCGATGAGCAATTGTTCGAACACCGCGCGGCGCGCCGCGCCGAGTGCCCGGCGCACACCGATTTCGCCGCCCCGGCGGAGGAACTTCGCCAGCATCAGGCCGACGGTATTGACCAGGCACACCAACAGGAATCCGAACGCCAGCCATGTCTGCAAGCGCACATCGGCCGGCACGACATGGTTGTAGTCGAGCCACTGCATCACGTCGCGCAGCCGTACGTTGGGCGGCCGCTGGAATCGCCCCAATGCCTTTTGCTCCTGCGAGTAGTGGATCAGGAACGACTTGTAGGACTCGAATTCCGCCGGCGTATCGAGCCGCACCCACAGTTGCAGCCAGGTGCAGGGGGCCGTTTTCATGTTTTCCTGGCCACCCGAACTCCAGCAGTCAACGGAGCCGCTGTGCGCATATTTCAGATCCTGCGAGGTGGAGAGCGGCACGAACACGTCTTCGTTCGCGCCGTAATGGCCAAGATCCAGGTCATAAAAATGCGGGTTTGGCCGCCAATCCGCCAACACCCCGATGATGCGCAGATCGACATCATCCGCGCGCAGCACCTGGCCGACACTGTCCTTCCCGCCAAAGAGCTTCGTGTTGAGCGAATTCGATATCACCGCGACGCGCGCTGCAGCTTCATCTTCCGCCTCCGTCCACGGGCGCCCATATTCGAAGGGCGTGTCGAACATCGGAAAGAAGTCCGCCGTGGTGTAGCGGGCATCCACATAGAACGGGTCGAGATTCGCCTGTGCCGGCTGCACCGGCACCTGGCCGCCGGTCATCAACGCCTGACGGCGGGCACGTTTGGCGCGCAGCAAGTTGGTGCCGTCCATCCAGGAAACTTGACCGGCCGGTTCACCGCCGGGCTGGTAGCCGTTCATGTCGCGCGGATCGATCTGCGGGTAGTACAGGTGCGCACTGCGTCCAGGCAACGGATCGCCCGACAGCACGTGCAACACGGTAAGCGTGGTCATCGAGGCCCCGATCCCCAGCGCGATCGCCAGCACCATCAGCGCGGTCAACGCCTTGTTGCGCTTCAGGCTGCGCACCGCAAGATCGAGGTAGTAGGCGAACATCGAGCAACTCCATCGAAGAACCCCTCTCCCGGGAGAGGGTGCCGCGAAGCGGCGGGTGAGGGTGCGGATCTTCCGAAGCACTCCCGTGACGCCGGACCCTCATCCGGCCCTGCAAGCCGCCTTCCCCCCGAAAGGCGAAGGGACCGGCAACATCAACCCGAACGCACCTCCACGCTCAACCCGCGTCGCGACCGGTTGGCTGTGCGGCGAACGAGTAGTACGTGGCGAGCGCCGACTGGTTTTCGGAGACGCCGATCTGCCCACCGGATGCCATGCCCGCATGCACGCGTCCCGCCGCGCGCAGTTGCGCGGCGCTCGGATGCACGTTGATGACGGGCAGCATCACGGCGCCCTGCATGGACGCCGCCGCGGCGGCAGCACTGGCCACGCCGGTCGTCCACGCGTGGAACCACGCAAGCACCGCGCAATTGATGGCGATGGCGGCGACGATGGCGATGAGTTTCTGGATGTTCATGGTTGCGGTCCTCGATGTGCTTTCAACATCCCCTGTTGCCAATCAGAACGACATCCCCGGCGACCCCTGGTTCGACGCAACGGCTTAATGCGATCCACCCTCGGCTGCCATCTCGGCGCGCCGGTTTTGCGCGTGGAAGCGCGGCTCCTCGGCGATGTCCACGGCCTGGCCGTCGATGATGTGCACGCTGCGCTGCGCGCGCAGGGCCAGCTCCGGATCGTGGGTGACCATCACGATGGTCGCGCCGCCGCGATGGATTTCTTCCAGCAGTTCCATCACGCCACGCGCCATCTGGGTGTCCAGGTTGCCGGTGGGCTCGTCCGCCAGCAGCAGGCGCGGCGACCCGGCCAGTGCGCGCGCGATCGCGACGCGTTGCTGCTGACCGCCCGACAGTTCGGCGGGGTAGTGCTTCATGCGCGAAGCCAGGCCCACGCGTTCCAGCGCGTCCTTGATGCGCTGCTGGCGCTCGGCGGCTTTCATGCCGCGGTAGCGCAGAGGCACTTCCACGTTGTCGTGCACGTTGAGGTCGGGAATCAGGTTGAAGCTCTGGAACACGAAGCCGATCTTTTCGTTGCGGATCTTCGAGCGCGCGTTGTCGCCGAGATTGCTGACATCGACGCCGTCCAGCAGGTATTCGCCGCCGGTGAAACTTTCCAGTAGGCCCGCGATGGTCAGGAAGGTGGTCTTGCCCGAGCCCGACGGCCCCATCACCGCGACGAATTCGCCTTCCTTCACGTCGATGTTGAAATCGCGCAGCGCGTAGGTTTCCACCACTTCGGTGCGGTAGACCTTGGACAGGTGGGTCATCTTGAGCATTTCGGGTTCCTCGGTTGCGGTGGTGGTTGTGCTTGTCCCCCTCTCCCGTCGGGAGAGGGGTTGGAGTGGGGGTCCGGAACTTGTGCAATGTTCCGCGGGCGCCGAACCCTCATCCGCCCTTCGGGAAAAACAAGAGCAGCGCGTTGCGCCCTTCTCCCGGAGGAAGAAGGGAAAATCAGAATCAGTCGCTGATCGCGACTTTCGCCGCGCCGTTGAAATTGCTGGTGCCGGAAATCACGACCTTGTCGCCTTGCTTGAGGCCTTGCAGGATTTCGACCTTGTCGATGGAGCTCGGACCCAGCGTCACCGGCGTCTTGTAGGCGATGCCGTCGCGCACGACGTAGGCGTAACGGCCGCCCGATTCGTCCACGAACGAGCCGCGCGCAATCGTCAGCACGTTCTCGCGTTTGTCCAGCACGATGCGCACCGACAGCCGCTGGTTCTGCCGCAACTGCTCGGGCTTCTTGCCTTCGAAACGCACCCGCGCGACCACTTCGCCGTTCACGACTTCGGGCGAAATCGCGCTGACCGCGCCCTTCCAGTCCTTGCCATTGCCGCTGATCACGGCGGGCATGCCGGGCGCGAGATCACGCGCGAAGCTTTCCGGCACGTTCACCTGCACTTCCAGCGCGGACAAATCCACGACCGTCAACAATTTCGAGTCCTTGGGCACAGTCGCGGTCTGGGCAATGAACAGTTGACCGACCTGCCCGTCGACCGGCGAGCGCACGTTCAATTCCTCGACCTGGCGCTTCAGGTCCGCGACCAGCAGCTTCTGGCGTTCGTAGGCCAGCTTCTTGGCCTGGATTTCCAGCGCGAGGCTGGAATCGTCCATGCCGAGGTTGTCCTGCGCGTGCTTCAACTGGATTTGCGACTTCTCCAGCGCATCGTTGTGGCGATCCACTTCCAGCTTCGACACCGCGCCCTTGTCGAACGCCTTCTGGTAACGCGCCAGATCGCGCTTGGCGCTCTGCTCGTCGATCTTGGCGTTCTCGAAAGTTTCCTGCAGCTTGGCACGCTGCTGGTTGGCATCGATCTTCGCCTGCTGATACGCCACCTGCATCGCGTCGGCGTTGCTTTCTTCCTGCGCGAGCTTGTTGGTCAATTCCGGGCTCGCGATCACGGCCAGCACCTGGTTCTTTTTCACCTTGTCGCCGGCGTGCACCTGCAGGACCACCGCGCCGTTCGCGCGGGCATACAAGGTGGGGCTGACCGCCGCGACCACGCGCCCGTCCGCCGCGATGTCGCGCACGAACGCGCCATGTTCCACCGTCGCGATCTGCAGGCGCGAGGCACTCACCGACGACCCCGCCGAGAACAGCCGCAGTGCGCCGGGCACCAGCCAGACCAGCAGGATCAGCACCGCCAGGCCGATGCCGGCGAAGATCGCCAGCTTCTTCTTGCTGACGTGCTTCTCGATGATGCGGTCCTGGGCGGATGTGTCGCGAATGTTCATGCTTTTCCCGTTCCTGCCGCAGCGTTTCGCCGATGCGGCCTCGCCCTTGTTGGAGCAAGTGCGATGCCAACGGCGCGAGGCGAATTTCGTCCGCCAATTCAGAGGTTTGCAAAAACCGCGACGTCGGGAAAAGTGTCCGCGGACAGTTCGCGGACACTGCGGATAGCCGGACAAAAGAGAAAGGCCGGAAGGAGCGTTTCCCCCGTCCCCTGCACACGCGTCCGACGCGCCCGCCTTTCTTTCGAACGGGCGCCAAGCGCGGAACACCAGCACGGCCTTCCCCTCTTCCCTCGGGAGAGGGAAACAACAAGCTGCGACCCTTTCCCTTTCTGGTGCATCCTTGTGTCGTGGACGCGCATTCCAATTTCCAGCAGCACGTCGAGCCGGACACCATCGCCCGATTGAAGGGCGGCGACCTGACCGCCTTCGAAAGCGTGTACCGACAATTCGAACGCGCGGCGTGGACGCTGGCGTTGCGCCTGACCGGTCGCGCCGATGTCGCGCAGGAAGTGCTGCAGGACGCGATGCTGAAGGCCTTCGAGCGCGCACGCCAGTACCGCGGCGATGCGCCGTTCGCGGCGTGGCTGCGCAAGCTGGTGGTCAACGAATCGCTGATGCAGCTTCGCCACGATCGATTGCACGTCATCGAAGTGTTCGACGACGACACGCTTGGTGACGACAGTGCGCCACAACCTTGGACCTCCGCGGACGCCGCGACGCTGGACCGCGCATTGAACCGGCTGCCCGACGATGCCCGCGCGGTGTTGTGGCTGTACCACGTCGAAGGCTTCACCCACGTCGAAATCGCCCGCGAGTTCGGGCGTTCGGTGAGCTTTTCCAAATCGCAACTCGCACGCGGCACCAAGCGCCTGCGGGAACTGCTTCAACCCAGAGTGGAGGACACGCCATGCACGATCGGCTCGACCACCACGGCATGAACGACATGAGCGACGAAGCTTCGCTGGCTGCGGCGCTGCGCGCGCTGCCGGCAAACACACCTCCGCAGGAAGCCTGGCGCAATTTGTCTGGGCGAATCGGGCGACGCCGCGCGGTACGCCGGACCGTCTGGTTCACGCTGCCCGCCGCGTTTGCGGCCGGCATCGCGCTCGCGTTCGCATGGCCGCACTTGAACCTGCGTGCGCCCTCGCCGCCATCCGCGCGTGTAGCGCAAACGTCCTCGTCCGCGAAACCCCACACCCGGCCCCAGCCCGATGTCGCCGCGCTGCAGGCCAGTTCGGCGAAATGGCAGAACTGGGTGCAAAGCCTCAGCCACAACGGCGCCCCGCTCGATGGTCGCGCTCTCGCCAGCGCCGTGGCGCTGCAGGACCGGATCGGCATGGTCGATCTGCAGCTCAGCGCCGCCCGCAGCCCCGCCGCCGCGGCGGGCCTGTGGCAACAACGCATCACCCTGCTCCAGCAACTCGGCCTGTTGCACCTTCAACCGTACGCGGTTGCCGAGCAAACGCACCCCGCATACAACCGCGTCATTTCCATGTGATCGAGAGAATCGCCATGAAACGAACACTCGCCCTTTGCCTGATGTTGCCCGGTTTGTCGTTGTGCTCCGGCGCACTGCCTGCCGCAACTCCGGCTTCGACGTCTTCCGCGGCCGAATCGGACCATGCCATCCAACAGCAAGCCGTCCAGCAGCAGATGGCCGCGCTGCAGGCGCGCATGAACGCGCTGGCTGGTCGCATGGCCGCGCTGTCCGCGAAACTCGGTGACGAAGCCAACGCCAGCACGCTGCATTATTTCGCAGACAGCAAGCGCGGCATGCTCGGCATCGCCGCCAGCGCCGAAAATCACGGGTTGCACGTGAACGCGGTGACGCCGGGCGGACCCGCCGAGCGCGCCGGCATGCAGGTGGGCGACACGATCGCCGCCGTCGACGGCAAACCGGTAGGAACGTTCGATGCATCGTCCGAACGCGCGTTGCGAAGGACCGAGGCCGGCAAACCCGTCAGGCTCGACGTAATCCGCGACGGCAAAACCCTGCACGTCGATGTCACGCCAGAGCGGATGCAACCCGGCGACTGGCAGGCCACGGTCCGCGCGGCCGAACGCGCCGCCGAGCAGGCCACCGCCTCGGTGCAGTCGCCGGAGTTCCAGAAGAGCATCCAGCAGAGCGTCCAGCAAAGCATCGACGATGCGATGAAAAGCGCGTCCGCCGCGCTTGATCGCGCCGCCATCGCACGCGATAGCGCTGCCGCGGCACGCGAAGGTGCAACCGCTGCGCGCGAAGCCGCCGCCGAGGCGCATGCGCACGCCCGACAGTGGGTCCTTTTCACGTCCCCGTGGTGGGGCTTGAACCTGACGCCACTGAACCCCGATCTCGGACGCTACTTCGGCACCGACAAGGGTGTGCTGGTGCTGTCCCGCAGCGACGAACAGTTTCCGGAACTGCAAGCCGGCGACGTGATCACCGGCATCGGCGGCAAACCCGTGGAGCAACCCGAAGACGTGCAGCGCGCGCTGCGCGGCGCGACCGGTGAACAGCAGGTGCGCATGGCCGTGCGTCGCCACGGCAAGGCCCTCGCGCTGAACATGAAAGTCCCGCCGCGCTGGAACCTGCTTCCGCCGCCGCCACCGGCACCGCCGCCACCTCCGCCCGAGCCGCCGAAACCGTCCAAGGTTGCCGCACCACCGGCTCCGCCGACGCCGCCGGCACCGCCGCCGGTGCCGACTTCCAAGCAGGCGCCATGACCCGCCGGTCAATGCGCGCCTTCAAAAGAGACGCGCGCGGATTACGCACAGCCGTCAGCCGTGCGGTGGGGCGGCCATCTTCGGCAATTACCGCATCCTCGCCGCCAGCGGTACGGTTGGGCAGTTCACCGGGTTTTGCCTTGGCGCCGCGCAGGGAAACCATCCCTCTGGCACAGCATTACTTCGTGACCGTCATTGTGGTCGCGCTACCCGAAGTGCATGAAGGGTCAGACCTCGGGTTCCCGTTACAGCCAGGGCAAAGAGACCAACACAACCGGATTTTCGATGAAGCGGACCACCCGCACAATCGTGAAGCTCCTACCAGCAACGACCGTTCGAATTGGCCGAAGTGTTGGTGGGGTCCGGCGACTTCTGGCCGGTACTGTCGATGCTGAGGGTGCCGCACTTGTCGTCTGCTTGCACGCCCTGCGGCGTCGCCTTCGCGATGTAACCCTGTCCCGTGGACGTGGCACTAGGTAGCTCAATCGACAACTGGTAATACCCGTTTTCCGAAAGCGGCGTATCGGTGGCGTAGCCCAGCGAGGTCGCCGTCAACGGATAGTGGTTGAAGTCGGTGTAGAAACGCTCTTCCGCCTGCGCAACGTGCACCAGCAGTTTTTGCGCGTCCGCGCGGCGCGCGCGGTAGGTGTAGCGGCCCCACCACGGCACCGCGATGGCCGCGAGAATCGCGATGATCGCCACCACGATCATCAACTCGATCAATGTGAAACCGCGTGTGCGTCGCATCGTCATCGCCCCTGTCACCGCATCAGTTTTGTTGGATACCCTGCCACGAGCGACGACGCCAGATCGGCGCATCGATCGAGAGTGGCTTCGTGCCGGATGGCGCAAGCGTCGTACCCGGCAGATACGCCTGACCACCGCCCAGTGCCGAAACCAGGGGCAGGCTGCCGCTGGTCCGCGCGTTGCTGATGCGCCCGCCGACGATCGGCCAGCCGCCCAGCGAGGAGACCCCCGCCGGCGCACCGGTGACCGCGTTGAGCGCCATGATCGCGCCCACCGTCGTGGGACTGCACGGATCGCTGCTGGTCGAACCGGTAATCAGTGTCTCGAATACGACGGTATTGCTGGCGAAGATCGCACCAGGACTCACTACCACACGCTCACCGGCATCATTGAGGGTGCCATCACTGGTGGTGGTTTTGAGATTGACGAACCATCCGCCGGAACTGGCCGGTATCGTATTGACGGGCGTAGCCGGGTGATCCGCATCGTTCGAATCGCAGGTGTCATCCGGGCTGCCCGTCACACAGCGCAGACTGGCTCCTGCAAGCGGGTTGGGGCTGCCGTCGGGGAGCGTGGCATCCGCTGCAATCGTCGTTTCGTGCAGGTATTGCTGCGTCAAGCCGCCCTGACTGTATGTATTTCCGTCATCCCGAACACCGTAGAGGGCCTGGATGGTGGTATTGCTGTTGTCGCCCAGCCCCAAAAGCTTGCCGGTGCCGAACACCACCATGAACCGATTGGTAGTGGGATCGGGGAACAAGTGCGGCATGGTGGTGATGGGCTGCAAACCCTGGTTGCCACTTGCGTCGGAAAGACCCTTGTACACCAGCGTAACCTTCCAGTTCGACGGGGTCGTGTCAGTTAAATCGAAGCGCCACAGGTTGCCTTGCACGTCGCCCGCAAACGCCACGTCGTCTATGTGGTCATTTTGATAGTCACCCAATACAGGTGTCGCCAGGCCGAAGCTGGTCACTCCGGAAATGGAGGGCGTTTTCAATTCGGCAATCATCTTGCCGGTCTCGGCGTTCATCACGAACAGCGCGCTGTAGGGCTTGCCCGACGCATCCTTCGGCACCTGGCTTGCAATCGCGGCGCATTGCGCGGCATTGCTGGTCGGTGTGTCGGGCGTGTTGCAGTCCGGGAAGTGGCCGTTGGGCACCAGCACCACCCACTGCCCATTCGCAAGGCGGCCGACATTGGGCTGGGAAACCGTGAATCCCAGATCACTTGGGCGGCAGGCGGTGCCATCGTTCGTGACGCAGCCACTCGCCAGGCCGCTCATGTCCGAATCGAACTCCCACTTCACGTCGCTTGTGGAGAATGAGGTCGGGTCGGTGATGTCCAGCGCATACACGCCTCGCCCACCCAGGCCCACGCCGCCCACCAGCAGGGTGTGCCACTTGCCGTCGCTGAAAAACACGTCGTGCATGACCGGTGATCCGTCCACGGTCGGCAGGAAGCTGAAATTGTCCTTGGTAGTGAGGTTGCCGAGGTTGGCGTACACCGCGCGCGGCACGAAGGCCCATGCCTCCTGGCCATGGTTGTCACCGGCAGTAAAGCCGTAGGCGGAACAGTTTCCGTCGGTGTCGATGGTGCCGGAACACGTTGGCACCGGCGCATAGAATGCATGCAACATCCCGTCGTTGGCCCCCACGTAAACCATGCCCGCGCGGGTCGACCAGTCGCTCACGAACGCATCATACGATTTGTCGTCATGGCCATTGCTGGCGGCGGCGGCGATGGCCTCGGGCGAACCGGATGGCCAGCTGTCGTAACTGCCGCCTGGATGCTGCACATAGAGCGGCGCCGAACGCAGGATCGCGCCCAGAATGCTGGTTCGAGACCTGTAAATCCCTCCTTCGTTGGTGCTGTCGCCCATCAGATAATTGATGCGGTTGCAGATTGTGTCGCCACTGCCAGTACAGTCAGAGCTCCCTCCCAACCCCGCCGTCTGGGTGCTATCCAGCGATGCTAGGCTCGCAGCGTTGAACTGGAACGGGCTGAATGCCCCGGATGTTGTGTACGAACCGGTGTAAACCTTGCGTGCGCCCCAGGCAGTCGACGAATTGGAGTGGAAGGCCGTATCCAACTGGCTGGGTATGGAGGCATTCGGAAGACCTCGGGCAGGGTCGCTCCCGCTCATCCACAAAACCTGGTCGACCGTACCATCGGTCTTCAACGTCACGCCTTCCAGCATGCCGGTCCAGTCTTTCGTGCTGTAACCAGTACTGAAGCTCAGCGCCCCCAGCGACAACACGCTGGCGTTCACCGATGCCGCCGGGGTGACTCCTTGGCGGTTATTGATCTCGCTGGTAATAGCGCTGAAGGCGTTCGCGAGATCCTCGGGAGTTTTGACACTGAAGAAGTCACCGTGGCCATTGACCGCCGCGTGGGCAAGGTCCGCGATGTTGTAAATACTGCCAGACGATGGAGTCGGCCAACTGAAGGCAGGGTCAGTGGGATTGGGCGAGACCCCTGTATCGACAGCATTCGCCCACGCGAAAATCTGCGAAATGGTGGTACCGGAAGGATTGATCCCGCTCGGGTCGAAACCCATACCCACCGTGAACGTCGTCATGTGCTGCCAAGCCGCCAGATCGCTGGCACTGGTCGCCACCTCGTTGGGCATGTTGGAGAGATCGTTTTCCCAGTAATAAGTGGCTACATCAGCCAGTGACGGGATGGAGCTTCCCCAGGAACCCGTCGCGCCACCTCCGCTGAACGGTGGCTTCGCCTGGTAATGGGTCACAACGTTACCGGAGGGCACCGACTGGATCGGTCCGTCTGCCGCGGCGGCACTACCGATGCCGCTGGGGTCGTCACCATTCCAGAAACCATCCGTGGTCAAGATGGCGTACGAAGCGCGACACGCATACTGCGTGCTACTGCCGACGGTATATCCAGGATCGCTCGACAGCGTACTCCAAGGTTGCAAAGTCTTGTAATACTCGCCAACCGCCTGCAGCGCCTTGCGCAGAGGCGTCCCGTTGGCGGCTGATTCGTTGGCGAGCCATGTCCAGAACTTGTCTTTCTGACTCGTGGGGGTGCACGTTGTACTCGCGCCGGGAATTGTCGGGCAGCCGGGCGAACCGTCGCCGAAAGGCTGCACCACGGCAAGTTTGTTGCTGCTGCTGCCGGCGCCCCCCGACGAGGAGTCGTCGAAGCCATAAGGCGTCGGGCCCGAAATGGTGCCCGCGCCCGGTATGTAACCCATGCCATTGGCGTTGATCGAAGAGAAACCAAACCGGTACCTCGGCCCCAGCTTGGTGAAAGCAAGCATCAGGCTGCTCTTGGCCATCAAGATGCGGGTGCGGTAATACGAAAACCAGTTGGAGACATTCTGGCCGACCTGGATTCCCGGCGGTCCAGAAATGGTGCCATTCGGGAACTTGCCCGTGGTATCGCCCTCGTTCACACAACGCGGCTGATTGGCAGTTGGGATGTTCGCGCAATCGGTGCCGCTCGCGATGTAGTAATCGGTAAAGGTACCGGTTCGATTGCCATTACTGTCCCGATTCGGCACATCAATCGTAAATACCCGTATCGTGGTGGTGGTAGTGGCGATGCACCTGTGGCTGGCATTAGGAGAGCTGCCCGAGGGACAGGTCCAGGTATACGGTTTCGGCTGCGGGACCGGACCCACGCACGTGTTCAGGCTGGAATTCCAGGCGTAGTTCGCCGGACATTGGTACACCGCCGGATAATAGTTAACGCCCTCGCCTGCCGTCACCTTGCATTGATAACTACCTTGGCGGAAGACGCGAGAGCCCCCCGGAGGATTAGGGCATTGCCAAGTCTTGTCGCTGGTAGGCGGATTCGGATTATCGGGAGCGCACGGGGTCGCACTGCCCGATCCATCATCGTGATAACCGCTCGGACAAGTAGGAGTGGCCGGCCCCACATCCGTGCTGGTACTGGTGCTGAACGCGGTGTAATAGGGAATCGAGTGTCCGCCTGACAGCGATGGCCCGGTATAGGACGTGATGTTCTTCAGATTGTGATCGGTGAAGGCCTCGTTGTACGCGCACGTGAGCGCCGTCGAGTGACCGGAACAGGCCGGGGGAACGGGGAACGGGGTGCCATCCGCCATCGGCGGAGGTTGGTAGCCGGCGGTGGTCGGATCACCGGTCAAGTTGTACGTCGGATTGTAGTACAGACTGTTGTTGGTCCAGTCTCGGGCCCCCTGATTGTTATTGGCATAAGGGAGGTAGCCCCAATCCGGCATGTAATCCCAAGCCATTGACCCCGAGTCGTCCAGCATCAACACGATGTTCGGCGGTACGCTGACGGTATCTTCCGGCGGCGTAGGGCTGAGTTCGGTGCAACCGTTGTTGTTGCCTTCGGCGCACGGTAGGGGTGTAGTCTGCGCCTGCACGCGCGGCAGCATTACGAAGGGAGTGGCGAGTCCCACGACGAGGGACAGCGCCAGAATCATGGCGGCAGGCCGGGAGGCCAGGATGGTTTGACGAGTGGTGAACATGGCGGGTGCCCCTGCGGGTTCCGTGGTGCCTTGTGTTCGTCCTTCGAGTGCGCTTCGCTCGGGACGAACGGTGACTTGAATGGGTTGGCTGGTTCGGTTTCTTCAGTTGCTGGCTTGTGCGTCGAAAGTGCTTTGCGCGACGCGCACGGTGTTCTGGTTGCCACCCGTCGCGCGCGCGGTGATGCGATAGATATGGATGTTGATGTTCCCTGCCCCGCCGTTGTTCGGGCCGGTGACACCGGATTCGTGTTGCGGGCCAGCACCCGGCGGCTTCACCAGCCCCATGTCCTCGATGACGTAGCGCGGGTTGTCGGCCACGTTGGGACTGGCCGTGTAGTCGTTGGCTACGGAAAGGCCGGTGAAGCCGCTGCCGTCGGCCCCCTTGTACTCGATGCCGGTCGACAGCCACGCGTTGTTGCCGGCGCGGAACTGGGCCACTGCGCCGCCCGCGGCGTACAACGGCGATTCAGGGTCGTACTTTACGCAACCGGAGGTGGCGTTGATGGCGGTGGCGTCACATAGCAGGTTTCCGCCAACCATATAAGAGGTGCTCCAGATGCGCCATTCGGCGCCACGCAGCGCGGTGTCTGCACCCAGGCTGGCGAGTTGCGCGCTGCGCGTGGCGGCGACCATGCGTTGCTGCAACAGCGAACCGGACGATGCACCGATCGCGAGCAGCGTCAGCAGGATCAGGAAGATCAGCGCCACCAGCAGCACTGCACCGCGTTGGCGGCCGCGCTGCGGGAATCGAGGTTGTGCACGGTGGACGAACATGGCGGCTGACTCGGTCATCACGGGTTGAAGTTGCGCAGCGCGACCAGCGTGGTGAACTCACGCCGGATCAATTCCTTCGGAAAGCCCTGGTCCGCATTCGGCCGGATGTCATGCGCGGTCGGATCGGCAGGCGTATTGTCGCCATCCGGCGTGTAGATGTACTTCATCTCGTTGGGCGTCAACGTGTACAGCGGTGTCTGGCCATCCATCAGAATGTGCACCTCGATCGTCTGCACCGCGCGCCACAGGCAGCCGGTGCTGGGCATGCCGCCGGGGGTGGAAACGCCGGGCGGACAGGGAATACTGTTGCCGCCGGCGTCGGTGGCTGAATCGACCTCGTTGGCGGTGAGGAACTCGGTGTTGCCGCTCGCATCGATGATGCCGTAGCGGAAATCGAGGCGTTCGACACCGCGCACCAACTCGCCGGCGCCCGCGACGTTTTCGTGGCCGTTGACGCGACGGATCAATGCGCCGGTCTTGTGTACGCAAGGGTTGCTACCGTCGGCGCAAACCACCTTCAGGTAATACGTGACCGTCTGGAAATCGCTGGTGAAGTCGAACACGCGTGGCGCCGCGCCCTTGCTGATGTCGAGCGGTGACGCGTAATTGTTGTTGGGCGAGAGGGTGGCGGAGCCGGCGCCGCTGACCGTGAATACCTGTGCGTTCGAGCAGTCGGCCAGCATGGCGAGGGTGCCACTGAAGCTGTTGACGGCTGGTTCGCCCGCCATCGGGACGAGGTTGATCTGGGTGACCGTCGGACCCGTGGCATCCAGCGTGGTCCCGGGACTACCGCTGGCTACGATGGCCCAGCCGGCGCCGGGTTTCATATAGCGGATGGTCAGCACGTCGGCGCCCGGCACGCGCGCACCGACGGCCGTGCCCATGGCCGGGATGCCCGCCGCCACCAGGCTCGCAAGCCCCGTTGGTGTACATGCCGACGTCGTGCACTCGTAGCCGCGCATGAACTCGGAAGAAGGCAGTGAATAAGCTTCGCTTGGCGCCAAAGGTCCGACGGTGTCATCGGGAAAGCTGATGGCCGTCTTGGCGTAAACCGTCGGCGAACGCAATGAATCGAGATACAGCCCTGAACTGGTCAGCGCCGCGTTGCCGCCGCTGTTGCTGCAATACGTGCCATTGGCATTGGCGAGATCGTTGCGCAGGCTGTGGATGGCGAAGCGACCCTCTTCCTGCAGCGCGGCCATCTGCTGCTGCACCTTGTTGCTGCTGGAAGTGGACGCAAACACGGTGATGATGCCGGCCGCGACGATCAGCGCCATGATCAGCGCGATCATCATCTCGATCAGCGACAGGCCCGCCATGCGGCGGCGCGCAACAATGGGACGAACGCGGATCATGGCTGGAATACCCATTCGAACGAGTGCGCTTTCTGGCCGAGGGTGTTGACGTTGGTCGACGCCTGATCGGCGCCGCGGGCGGAACCGGCTTCATTCCAGGTGAGCGTCATGGTGCAGGTGCCGGCATACGGCGGACGCATGTCGATCTGCGCGGCATTGGGCGTGTAGGCGATGCCGTTCGTGATGCAATTGATGTTGCCGTGCGCGTTCGGCAGGAAGGTGGTGAGCTGGGTGCTCCACTGCTGCATGTCATACGTCGCCAGTTGTGCAGCATCGCATCCCGCAGCACAGCTCGACGTTCCCGCGGCGACGGGAAAAGCACTGTTGTAAGCGTTGTTCCACAACCCCGCCGGGTTCGCGCTCATGCGGTCGGCCATGTTGTGCGCCAGGAACGTGGCTTGCGTGCGCAGGTAGGCGACGTGGTTGGACTGGATGGCGAAGATCAGGAGACCGGCAAGACCGATGATGCCGAGGCTGAACACCAGCACGGCGATCAGCACTTCCAGCATCGAGAAGCCGCGTTGGCTCGGATGGGGGCGGCGGTAGGTCATGGCGATGGTGCCGGGCAGCTTGTGGGGGTGGTGGCGCTGGTGATTTGCTGCAAGCCGCCCGACGCCGAAACCTGAAGGTAACGTGGCGTGCTGTTGTGTCCGCCGACTTCGGAAAACGTGAAACAGGTGGCCGCCGAGGGTATACCCTGCGCGCTGTAGCTGAGGCCCGCGGCGGGACCGCTTACCGCGTACTGGCCGGAAATGGCCGGATGCCTGCGCAAAACGGTTGCGGTGCCGGTGCTGCTCGCGGGCGGGATGTTGACGGTCCAACCGTTTTGCCAGCTTCCACCGGACTGCGCCACCGCGACGTTCACTTGCCGCGACACCGCCTCGGTACGGGCGTACTGAAGGTCGCCGGCAACCGCGTTGTTGATGTCGGAAAGGTTCGTGGAAACCAGCACCCGCTTGAAACTCGGCACCGCGATCATGGCCAGGATGGCCGCCACCGCGAGGGTGACCATCAGTTCGACCAGCGTGAAGCCGCAGGCGCGACAGCGCGCACGCAGGTGCGTCATCAAAACAATAGGCATGGTCTGGATTTTCCCCGGCACCACGGTTTGCCCCTGTCGAAAGCCGACGATGCGGACTGGATCATCGCCATTGCCTGCGCGGTTGCCAAGTGTCC
>Ga0207705_10001053_pt1 | contig 22438 bp, 19 predicted proteins | sample KBSC13metaG_FD_184314 | JGI IMG/M metagenome (GOLD analysis project Ga0207705, IMG submission 184314) | Corn rhizosphere microbial communities from Kellogg Biological Station, Michigan, USA - KBS C1-3 metaG (SPAdes) (version 2) | ecosystem: Host-associated > Plants > Roots > Rhizosphere > Soil ... | reverse complement strand
ATTACAACCACGCTGAAGAACTGTTAATGTTTAATGAACCGCCGTATGCCGAACGGCACGTACGGTGGTGTGAGAGGACAGTAAGGGAAATAATCCCTTACTTCCTACTCGATTAAAAAATTGACCTATATTTAAAGAATGAGAGTGATCTGTTTTTTCTTGCTACTTTCCGTTGCTTTAACGGCTCATGCGCAAAAGATCGAATTGGCGGGGCATATCGTCGAGGCCCAAACCGGTGCGGCTATAGGCCAGGTGAACCTGAGCATATTGGAGAAAGGCCTATTTTACCCGGCAGATAGGGATGGCGGTTTCGTTGTATTGGACAAAGCCATAAGCAAATCGGATTCGGTGAACTTTTCCTGCATAGGCTATCAAACAAAAAAACTAAAGGCGGGCGATATCAACATGGATGCGGTGGTTAAACTTACCCCATTAGTGAAAGTTCTTAAAGAGGTAAAGATCGGCATCGTTCAGTTCGGCAGCAGGGCGAAGCGGGAGGAACTATGGACAGCCTACAATCCCATGCACGAAGAGGCTTTATATATGCAGGATCCCCACCAGGTTACAGGAACCGTGCAAAGTGTTGGTTTTTTCTTGTCGAATGCGGTGGATGGCGATGTGACGGCCCCGTTCAGGATCAGGATATACGAAGCAAGTACGGATACCCTGCCGGCGAAGGAGTTAACGAAAGACATTATCGTCGTCACGGCGTATAAGACCAATACATGGTTCGATGTGGACCTATCGGCCTACGACATCGCAGTGCCCAAGAATGGATTCTTTGTGGCGTTTTGCCTGTTTGACGGAAAGAATTACCGGACAAGCACCCAACCGGGGATCGGTACCAATGTGGTAACGCCAAGGCTTGGCATGACGCAATACGAATTTAACCGCCACTTATCCTATCACTGGCAAAACAGGAATAGGACATGGTATTGGGAAAGAGAGCCTTTCACCAATAATTATATGATCCGCGCAACGGTGGTGCCGGACTAAACAAAAAATCCCGCCTTTTGAGCGGAATCTCTGTATCAGTTGCGAATGGCTTATGGCCACAAATTCTCAGGATATGTTCCGTTTTCTACCAGCGTCGCAGGCGGTGCGCAACCGGATTCGGGCCATGTAACCGATGTTGACTTCGAAGAAGTTAAATAATAAATCCATCATATATAAGCAAAGCCCGTCAGGAGTATCCTGACAGGCTTTTTTGTCTTGATAAGTGTATATTTAGGACATGAAAGTTAAATGCCTTATCATTCTGATGCTGAATATTTCTATAGCTTATTCGCAGGAAGTGCATCTGCTATTTCGACCAAAATTATATGATCCGTGCCGCAATCGCGCCTGAATAAAACAAAAAACCCTGCTTTGGAGCAGGATAAAATCTTATTACGTGCTTAAATTATTCAATTCCGGCTTGCTTCAATAAGTTCCAATCGGTAAATCTTTTTTAGGATGCGGTACCACTGCACGTTTATTATTATCGGGATGAATAAATATTTGATGGCTTCCTTTTATGCGATCGAGAACAAAGCCTGCATTCTTTAATAAGTCAATTAGTTCCTGAGAGCTGTAAGCCTTCTTGCTCATGCAATTAGCTGCAAATTATACTCAAGAACATCTTCGTCTGAAAGTATATCTTCCCCGTGTTCTTTTAGACTTTCGATATATAGCTCTATTGCTTCCCTCGCGTTAAGCTTTGCCTCTTCGAGATCTACACCGTAAGTTATGCAGCCCGGCAATGCAGGCACATTTACGGTATAACCGCCTTCCGGTTCAGGCTTAAGCAATATTTTATAAGATAATGACATATTTAAAGTTAGTCATAAATTAATTAAGGAGCAATACGATGTTACGGCCATAAATTCTCCGGGTAAACCCCGCTTGATACCAAATTCGAAATGCTTTTCTGTACGATCGGCTTATCTTCCTTATAAGTAACACCAAACCACTTGGAAGAGGTAGGGATCACTTTGAAAGATGCTGTTCCGCTTTTGATCAGTTCGTCAGCCGCAAGCGGGATGAAGAATTCAGCTTTTGGGTTGTTTTCATTAGCCTCAACAAACTTCACGAACATCGGTTCGCTTTGTTTGAAGATAGCAGGGGTAAAGCCCCAGAAGTTCATGGATACACGGGTATCATTTGGCAATGGATGTTCACCGGTTGCGTCTTTATAAGCCACGCTGCCGTCCTCCTTAAAATATACCTCGGTGCGCTCGTTGATCTCCACCATGTTACCCTGGTCGTCTACTTTACAAACGCCGCGGGATACCGAGCCATAGTCGGACAACGTTTTATCGATCTGGTAGCCTATGATGGCATATTTGTCGTCAGCTACTTCGGTGGTCAGGAATTTGGCCATTTTTTCGAAAGCTTCGCGGCCGTAGTAGTCGTCTGCGTTGATCACGCAAAAGGGCTCATGCACCTGGTTGCGTGCTGCTAAAACCGCGTGCTGCGTGCCCCATGGTTTTGCTCTTTCAATAGTTTTATTGATGCCAAAAGGTTTGAGATCGTAGCTTTGGAATACATAATCCGTTTCGACGCGGCCCTTCAGTTTGGGTTCGAAAATGGATTTGAACGTATCCGCAAATTCTTCGCGAATGATGAAGCTGATCTTGCCAAAGCCGGCGTTGATAGCGTCATATATAGAATAGTCGATAATGGTTTCGCCGTGCGGGCCAAAGCCGTCTACTTGTTTCATACTTCCATAGCGGCTGGCCATTCCTGCGGCCAATATCAGTAGGTTAGGTTTCATATTTTTCTTTAGGTGGGTGTTTGCTTTAGTTATTCCTCCAAAGACATTTATACTCAAAATGTTTTGCTAAAGTTTGAGAAAATAAATTATTTAATATACCTGAAATCCTGCCCATCTTTAACATGGAGCAGCACCTCATAGATCAGTCTGATCACATTATCTACGTCCTCTTTGTGGATCATTTCAACTGTCGTATGCATATAACGCAATGGAAGGGAGATCAATGCTGACGGCACACCATCATTTGAATAGGCGAATGCATCGGTATCTGTACCGGTCGAACGTGACGAAGCCTGGCGCTGGAAAGGTATTTCAGCCTTTTCGGCAGTTTCGATCAATAGCTTATTGACGTTGTTTTGTACAGCAGGGGCGTAAGATACTACCGGGCCCTTTCCGCATGCCAGGTCGCCTTGCGTGGTTTTGCTGATCATCGGGGTTTGGGTATCATGAGTAACGTCCGTAACAATTGCCAGGTTAGGTTTGATATGATGGGCGATCATTTCGGCACCACGTAACCCAATTTCCTCTTGTACGGCATTTACGATATAAAGGCCAAAGGGCAGTTTCTTTTTGTTTTCCTTGAGCAGGCGGGCCACCTCAGCGATCATAAATCCGCCGGCGCGGTTATCCAGGGCACGGCCTACGTAATAGCGGTCGTTCAGCACCATAAACTCGTCTTCATAAGTGATCACGCAGCCAACATGGATGCCCAATTTTTCAATCTCCTCTTTCGAGGTGCATCCGCAATCGAGGAAGATATTTTTTAAGGTCGGGGCCTCCTCCTTTTCACCCGAGCGGGTGTGGATAGCCGGCCAGCCGAATACTGCCTTTACGATGCCTTTATCGGTATGAATATTTACCCGTTTAGACGGCGCTATCTGGTGGTCGGAACCGCCATTGCGGATCACGTATATCAGCCCGTCGCTGGTGATGTAATTCACAAACCATGATATTTCATCGGCATGGGCCTCAATAACTACCTTGTATTTGGCTTTCGGGTTAATTATACCCACTGCCGTGCCGTAATTATCTACGTAATGTTCGTCGATATAGGGTTTGAGATAATCGAGCCAGAGCTGCTGGCCCTTCCACTCAAAGCCGGTAGGCGAGGGGTTATTGATATATTCTTCGAAGAATTTTAGCGAGGATTTGGTAACTACCTCAACATGTGGTTTTTTGTCAGATTTGTCAGCTTTCTTTTTGGACATTTGCGCTGTTTTTAATAGTTAAGGCAAATATAGTAAAGCTTGCGACAAAGCCGTATGTTAACGAATTTTAGCCCGCACATTGATTTATTATTACTCCCTTAACATTGGGTTCATGTCACCTGAGTTACTTTGCAGCCGAGTAATTTTTTCAAGATTAGTTTAGTTGATTGATTGCCGGTTTGATGCATCAGGCCGGCATTTTTCATAGATTTTTCTCCAGTATTTCGTAGTCGAAACCATTCCTGGAAAAGAGCTCCCCGGTGTGGCGAAATTCATTCTTATCATAAAAACCTGTAGCCGTGGAACGCGCATTGCACCATAGTCTTTTGCCGCCCTCAGCTTTCGCGAAATCGGTAATATAAGTAAGCAAACTATTGCCAATGCCTTTCCCCTGGCAATCGGGTTCAACAGCAAATTTACGGAACTGAAAGTCATCCGCTTTCGGGAATAGCGAAACTACGGCAACCAATTTATTATCCGAAAACGCGCCGAAGTGAATACCATCCAGGTCTTCCTCCATTTCCATCTCGTACAATTTTTGAGCGGGATAAAGAACCTTCTGGCGCAGGTTCCAGGTCAATTCAGGGCGGATTTGTTCTATACTAATTTCCATAAGGTGAAAGGGCAAAGGTAGGAGGCGAAAGGATAAAGGCCAAAGGTGAAAGGTTTATCCAGGTGAATTGATATTTACCTTTCTCCTTTCAGCTTTCAACCTTTCACCTCAAAGAGGGATATTCCCATGCTTCTTCCTTGGGTTATTCACCACTTTGTTTTCGAGCATTTTGAAAGCGTGGATCAGCTTGATGCGGGTTTCAGCCGGGTCGATCACTTCATCCACAAAACCACGCTCAGCGGCGCGATACGGGTTAGCGAAGATCTCCGAATACATCAATTCTTTTTCGATCCACTTGGCATTCTTGTCTTCAGCTTCGTTGATCTCACGTTTAAATATGATCTCAGCCGCGCCTTTGGCGCCCATCACAGCGATCTCGGCTGTAGGCCAGGCAAAGTTCATATCGGCGCCGATGTGCTTGGAGTTCATCACATCATAGGCCCCGCCGTAGGCCTTTCGCGTGATTACCGTAATACGCGGCACCGTTGCTTCGCTGAACGCGTATAGCAATTTGGCGCCGTTGGTGATAATGGCGTTCCACTCCTGGTCGGTGCCGGGCAAAAAGCCGGGAACATCTTCAAATACCAGCAGGGGAATGTTAAAGGAATCGCAAAAACGAACAAAACGAGCCCCTTTGGTTGACGAATGGATATCCAGCACACCGGCCAAAAACGCGGGCTGGTTAGCCACGATGCCAATGCTGCGGCCTGCCAGTCGCGCAAAGCCAACAACGATATTTTCCGCAAAATCTTTATGAACCTCCAAAAACGAATCCGTATCGATCACGTGGTTGATCACATCCCGCATATCATAAGGCTGCGAGTTGTTCTCGGGCATAATATCGTTCAGCTCAGGGCGCAACTCGTTGCCACCGTCGTAAGGCAGGGCAGGAGCTTTATCCTCGCAGTTCTGGGGCATATAGCTCAGCAGCTTTTTCACGTGCTGGATCGCCTCGAGTTCGTTGGCGCAGGCAAAATGGGTAACACCGGATTTAGTGGCGTGGGTTGTTGCCCCGCCAAGTTCCTCGGAAGTAACCACTTCGTGCGTTACTGTCTTCACCACGTTTGGTCCGGTTACGAACATGTAAGAGGTATTTTCCACCATCAAAATAAAATCGGTGATCGCGGGCGAATAAACCGCGCCGCCCGCGCAGGGACCCATAATGGCTGATATTTGCGGCACCACGCCAGAGGCCATCGTATTGCGATAAAAAATATCGGCATAACCGCCCAAAGAGACAACGCCTTCCTGGATGCGTGCACCGCCGGAGTCATTCAGACCGACCACCGGCGCGCCGTTTTTCATCGCCAGGTCCATCACCTTGCATATTTTTTCGGCATGGGTTTCGGATAACGAACCACCGAAAACGGTAAAGTCCTGCGAGAAAACATATACTAAACGGCCGTTGATCGTGCCATAGCCTGTCACGACACCATCGCCGGGGTATATTTCTTTTTCCATGCCGAAATCGGTAGAACGGTGCGTAACCAGCATGCCGATCTCCTGGAACGAACCTTCATCCAGCAGGAAATGCAAACGTTCACGGGCAGTCAGTTTTCCTTTTTTATGCTGACTTTCTATGCGGGCATGCCCGCCGCCCTGCATGGCGTGTTCGCGTTTTTGCGCTAAGGTCTTTAGTTTTTTGTTCACAATCGGTTGGTTAATAAAATACCCGCTAAAAATAACAATTATCGGATTAAAAGCAGGTATGCTATATTTGCAGGCATGGACCACAAGCACCACATCACTTATGAAGGATTGCTCGAAGGCAATAAAAAATTCATTGCGAACGCTTTAAAGGAAGATCCGCATTTTTTCGACAAGCTGGCCGAGCAAAACCCGCCGGTATTATGGATTGGGTGCGCCGATAGCCGCGTACCCGCCAACCAGATCACCAATACCAAGCCAGGTGAAATTTTCGTGCACCGCAACATCGCCAATATGGTGATCCATACCGACATGAACATGCTTTCGGTGCTGGACTACGCTGTGAACGTGCTGAAAGTGCGGCATGTGATCGTCACGGGTCACTATGGCTGCGGCGGCGTGCTTGCCGCGATGAGCGACCAGCAATTTGGCCTGATCGATAACTGGCTGCGGCATATTAAGGACGTGTACCGCATTCATGAAAAAGAATTAGACTCGATCAAGGATGAAAAACAACGCAGCAACCGCCTGGTTGAGTTGAACGTGATCGAGAACGTCAATAATCTTTGTAAAACCTCTATTGTGCAAAATGCCTGGAAAAGCGGGCAAGAACTAAGCGTGCATGGCTGGGTTTACAGCCTCGCAACCGGAAAGATCACCGACATGAAGGTGAGCGCCACCAACAACGATAAGCTGGATAAGGTATTTAAATTTAAATAGCTTATAGTTCATGGATCATAGTTCATAGCCAACCGAGACCGGCCATGAACTATGATCTATTAACCATGAACTAAATCTCCTTCTGCAAAAACGGATATCTATAATCCTTCGGCGGATCAAAAGTTTCCTTAATAGTTCGCGGTGATACCCAGCGTAATAAATTGATCATCGAGCCGGCTTTATCGTTCGTTCCCGAACCTCTTGCGCCGCCAAAGGGCTGCTGACCCACAACCGCGCCGGTCGGTTTATCATTGATGTAGAAGTTGCCCGCCGCATTACGCAGACGATGGGTCATGTCAGCAATAGCGTAGCGATCCTGCGCGATGATGGCGCCGGTTAACGCGTAGATCGATGTTTTGTCGACGATGTCAACCACCTTGTCAAAATCCTTATCGTCATATACATACACGGTCAGCACCGGGCCGAAAAGTTCCTCGCACATGGTGACATAGTAAGGATCGTTGACCTTGATCACGGTTGGCTCGATAAACCAACCTTTGCTCTTGTCATAATTACCGCCGGTGACGATCTCGACGTTTTTATCAGCTTTAGCGGCATCGATATATTTTGCCAGCTTATCAAATGATTTCTCATCGATAACGGCATTGATGAAGTTCTCGAAATCTTCAACCGGGCCCATTTTGAAAGTAGCAATGTCGCGTTGCATCCTGTCTTTGATGGCGGGCCACAGCGATTTAGCGATATAAGCCCTGGATGCCGCCGAACATTTCTGCCCCTGGTATTCGAACGAACCACGTATTAAAGCGATGTTAGCTACATCGACGTCGGCACTGGGGTGAACCAGTACAAAATCTTTACCACCTGTTTCGCCTACAATGCGCGGGTAGGTCTTGTATTTATGGATATTGTTGCCGATAGTTTTCCAGATGTTCTGGAATACCCCGGTCGATCCGGTAAAATGGATGCCCGCAAAATCAGGGTGTTCGAAAATTACGCTTCCGGCGGTTGGACCATCTACATAAACCAGGTTGATCACACCATCAGGTAATCCCGCTTCGCGGAACACCTGCATGATCACGTTGGCGGCAAATATCTGCGTATTGGCTGGCTTCCAAACCACCACATTGCCCATCATCGCTGCAGACGACGGCAGGTTTCCGGCTATAGCCGAAAAGTTGAACGGTGTCAATGCGAATACAAAACCTTCTAAAGGACGTTGTTCAACGCGGTTCCAAACACCTTTGCCCGAAATAGGGGGCTGCTGCTGGTAGATCTGCGTCATGTAGAAAACGTTGAATCGCAAAAAGTCGATCAGCTCGCAAGCTGAATCGATTTCGGCCTGGTAAGCGTTCTTCGACTGTCCCAGCATAGTAGCCGCGTTTACTTTGGCGCGGTACGGACCCGCCAGCAGGTCGGCGGCTTTGAGGAATATAGCAGCACGGTGTTCCCAGGGCATTTCTTCCCAGGCGGCTTTGGCAGCCAGCGCGGTATCGATAGCCGCTTTAACATGACTTGCGTCACCATGATGAAACGTAGCCAATACATGCTGATGATCGTGCGGGGGACGAACCTCGCCGGTTTTACCTGAGCGCACTTCCTTTCCGCCGATATACATCGGGATATCAATTTTTTTTGAGCGTGCTTCTTCTAAAGCAGCTTTCAATTCGGCGCGTTCCACGCTGCGCGGGCCGTAGTTCAATACGGGCTCGTTTTGCGGTACGGGAACGTTAAAAAATCCTTTGAGCATAGGTGTATAATTATTGAGTGTGCAAAGATAAGGTTAATGTGCGGATGTGCAGATGTGCGGATGTGCAAATTACGGGAGGGTGACAGAAGCAGTGAATGGTGAATGGTGAATGAGGCGGTCGGTGTGAATTCTACATGGCCCTTCTATTGACCATTCACCATTGACCATTGACCATTGACCATTCACTCTCACATTACACTAAGTGTTCACGCGCACGCGCCTTTCGGCCATATTCGGCCACATAATGACCTGATCTTTACGTTTTTATCGTTTACACTAAGGGCGAAATCCTGGTAAACTTTGCCATTTTCGTGAACATTGATAGTACAGGCGGCTGTAAAACAGCTTTTTAATATGATTTAGGTTATGCAGAAAAAAATGCCGATCCTGACGAAAAAGTAGGTAAAATCTCATCTTTTAGGCTTTTCAGAGCCATTTTTTACTAATTAAATAGCCTGAAGCCGGCTTAGTGTACAGCTGGTCCTGATGAACTTTTGGGTATGAGTTTCGCTTACGGTACAAAAACGTGATTCGTGTTAGCACCATCGTGTAAATAATAGTTCCGTTACTATTGCCGGACAGAGTCCGTCTTTTCAGGCATGGATTTTTTCGCAGATTGTTTGTTTTTTTAAGGCGCTCAAGAGGGCTACGCCGTTAAGTCGCCCTGCGGAAGACTTTAACCAGTGAGGAGTTTGTTGGTCACAGGACCAACAACCCATGTGTTGTACAGGGGGACAAATAAAAAGGCGTGAAAAAATACCGTGAAAACACGGGGTAAATATTTAGAGACAAATGGTTAAATTTAAAAACTTATATACCATATTAACCTATCACAACTATATTTTATGTCATTTGAAAGTACCTCAATAAAAAAAGCTGTTGGGAAGATAAATCAGCAACAACTATTATTACCCGCTATTCAACGGAATTTTGTTTGGGGGTCTGGCCGCATAGAAAATTATTTTGATTCAGTTATGCGGGGATATCCGTTAGGTAATTTCATTTGGTGGAAGCTAGACAAGAAATTAGCTAAGAAATATCCGTTTTATAAGTTTTTAACACATTTTCATCAAAGGGATAATACACAAAATGAGAATGCTCAAGCAAATATATATACAAACGATATGTGGGGGGTTTTAGATGGTCAACAGCGTTTAAGCAGTTTATTTATAGGTATAACGGGCTCCCTAACTTATAAAAAGAAGGGCAGGGGCCGATGGAGTAACAATTATAACTTCGAGAGATATCAACTTTATGTGAACCTATTCTATAAAAGAAAAAGGTCAGATGATGAAAAAGAAGAGAATCCTAAACTATATGATTTTAGATTTATTAATGAAGAGTTGTCTAAAGAAATTTCTGAAAAACAACTATGGATAAAAGTCGGCGAGGTTTTCAGCTGTGATAGTAAAGATGAAGTTGTTGAACTTTTAGATCAGTTAAGATCTAAAATTGAAGCTATTGGCAAGCCGTCTATAACACAGCATTTTTATAATTATGAAGTAACTATTAAGGACAATCTAATTCATTTTTTTAATAGATTTCATGACGACCAAATATTAACTTATTTTAAAGTTGAAGAGTCCGAATTAGATGAAGTATTAAACATATTTGTGAGAGTAAATAGTGGTGGATTAATATTATCAAAATCTCAATTAATGCTTGCGACTCTTGTGGGCACTTGGGAAATAGCGCGTGAAAAAGTTGAGGAGTTGGTCAATTCATTAAAGAACATGGGATTGCACATCGATAATGATTTTGTAATGCGCGCAGCGCTAACCCTAGCGGACTTACCTGTCCTATTTAAAGTGGGAACGTTTACTACTAAGAACGTAAAAAGAGTAATAGAGAACTGGGATAAAATCTGTAAATCATTAATTGGTACCGCTGAGTTATTAAAAGATTTAGGACTTCTAAATAACAAATTTGAATTGGTTAGTAAAAATGCTATTATTCCCATTGCTTATTATATTAGTAAAAATGGTGATTGTAAACTGATAGCAACAAAGAAAAACATACGGAAGTATTTTGTGGTTAGCCAAGTTAAAGGAATATTTGGTTCTCAAGGCGATGCTGTATTAAGCAAAATTAGAGAGGCTTTGCGGCAAGAAGTTGTTAAAGGCGAGGAATATAGTTTAAAGAATCTTAAATTTGATTACGACGACCTGTTAAATATTAGCTTCTCCGGCGATAAATCTTTTAAATTAGGTAAAGAATTTATAGAAGAGTTAATGGAAATAGAATATGGCTCTCAAGCTTATTTTTTGTTAACCTTGCTTTACCCCAATATTGATTATGAGAAAAATCTTTTAGATATGGATCATATTCATCCGATTTCAAAATTTAAAAAAGGTCCTTTAAAAGATATAGGAGTCGAAGGTGATAAATTAATTGAAGAATGGTATGAATTGGGCAATTATTTACCTAATCTTCAATTATTAACTTCCAAAGTAAACAATAATAAAAGAGCGAAAAGCCTTGTAGATTATTTAAATCAAATTGAAGCAGAGCAAAAGGGAAATAAATCCGTGTTTATTAAAGATAACTTTTTGCCTCACACGGATTATTCATTTAAAAACTTTAAACTTTTCTTTCAAAAAAGGGAAAAGGATATGATCAATAAGCTCAATTTAATATTTCATTAATATTTCTCTGTCTTTTACGCTTTTTTGCCGTACACAAAAAATGGACAAACGGAATAAAGAGCGTACAACCCTGGCTTCGAAAATGGGCACAAGTTAATCCAACGCACCGGCCGACCCTTAAACCTGTGCCAGTGCGGGTTTGCCATACTACAGTTCAATTTTAAAAGTTAATTCTGCGGAATTGTATTTAAAACAGGATGAAACAACAAATAAGGAAGCCCGAAAATTGGCAAGATTTTGAAGAGTTATGTAAGCTGTTATGGGGAGAAATGTGGGATTGCCCAGAAATTAAAAAAAATGGCAGGTCGGGACAAACACAACATGGAGTGGATATCTACGGCATTCCTAAAGGTGAGAAAAAATATAATGGTATACAATGCAAAGGTAAAGACGAGTATAGTAATGCCATTTTAACTGAAGATGAAATTATAGCTGAAATTGAGAAAGCAAAAAAATTTAAACCGACTTTAGCAAAACTGTACTTTACGACGACTGCTAATAAAGACGTCAAAATAGAGGAGTTTGTGAGATTAAGAAACGTTGAACACCTTGAAAAAGAAATGTTTGAAATCCATTTGTTTTCATGGGAGGATATTGTGTATTTAATTGATCAAAATAAACGAACGCATGATTGGTATGTTAGGAAAATAAATTTCGCTTCCAGATTCAAAGTAGAAGTTTTATTTGAAAATGATTCGTTCATAAGAGAATACGATCCGCCGTTGGTGAAACACGTAATAAATTATATCCGCAAAAATACGATACCAAGCAGCGCCCTCAGTATTCTGCACCACAAATCAGAACATGAAACAAGGAATGAGCGAGTTAAGATTGATACTGAGCCGCAACCCGCAAGGCATTTTATCACGTCAACCGTAAAGAACAAAAGTAGTTGCGTTTTTGGAGTAAAAATCAAAAATATCGGCAATGAACAATTGGAAAATATTAAATTATATCTAAAACTTAATGATGAAGGCTATACCTCGGAAAGGGTATTCAAGCAAAGGTATTTCCTCGACAAAACAGAATACGTTTATAATATTCATTGGACGAAACCAAATAATGATTTGGAATTCAGGCCGATAGATACACTTGTACAAAATGATGAAATTGTGTCGGATTTTATTTGTTTGAGACCCAATATTGAATATCCTTTTTGTATTACTATTCCTTGGAAATTAGTTGCCAAGGATTTCAGCGAAGAAGGGCGGCTGATAATTATACTCAACACTAAAATTAAGGAAAAGCTATCGCAAAAAATAAGTTCAGAACATCGTGATGACGATGTAATCCTGGAAAATTCCACAGATTGAAAATATTTGCGTTGGTCGGTATTTCAAATCCGATCCTGAAAGCGCCCGGATCTCAAATCCGGAATAACGATGAAAAACATGCTAACATTTTCATCCCCTGATAACGTATAATGGACTATAGTTAAAACTGAAAGGTTGTTTTAGGTATGAAATTTTTTTACTTAGCGATTTTTATTGCGGCCCTGTTTTTATTGGGAATCCTGATGTCGTATTGAAGCAGACGCCGTGGTGAGACTAAGGCCTGGGCCGTATGACTCCGATAATTCATCGGCCATGTTTCCTGGCCCGACCCGCTGGGACACGCCCTCTTAATAATATCGAACACCGAATATCGAATGCTGAATGATGAAGTACTTCGGCGTTGGATATTCGACTCCTGATAGCTATCGGGACATTATTCGATATTCAACAAAAAAAGCGGACATAGCTGCCCGCTTTCATTCCTATATAAGAATCAAGAACCAAGAGTCAAGAACCAAGACAGATCAAATCTTGATTCCTGACTCTTGATTCCTGGCTCTGTTAATTATTCACTTCTCAAACTCTTCACCGGGTTCGCCAGCGCCGCTTTGATGGCCTGGAAACTGATGGTGAGCAGGGTGATGATGATAGCTGCTATACCGGAAGCAATGAAAACCCCCACGCCGATGCTGACGCGGTAGGTGTATTTTTGGAGCCAGTTGTGCAGGTAATAAAAGGCCACCGGCGATGCGATGACGCAGCTGATGCCTACGAGCAGGATGAAATCGCGCGAGAGCAGCAGCCAAACCTGCCCGATGGACGCGCCCAGCACTTTGCGGATGCCGATCTCCTTGGTGCGCTGCTCGGCCACGTAAGCCGCCAGCCCGAACAGGCCGAGGCAGGATATGAATATGGCCAGCCCGGCGAACACGCCCGCCAGTTTGCCCACCAGCACCTCCAGGTTAAACTTATTGGCGTACTCGGCATCTACAAACTTGTACTGGAAGGGGTAAGCCGGGTTATATTTATCGAATATCTTGCCGATCTTATCTATCGCGGTATGCGTTCCGGCATTTTTCGCCAGGCGGTAGGTGATCACGAATCCGAAAGGGTTATGCCCGAAAACGAGCGGTTCCACGGGCTTATACGGCGAGTCCATCAGCGCGTCTTTTACCACGCCGATGATCCTTACCGGTTTTGCGTTGAAATTGATGGTGATCAGCTGGTTGACGGGGTCCTTCAAACCGATACGCCTGACCATCGCTTCATTTACGATCACATTCAGCGTATCGCTTTTCCAGTCGCCGGTGAAATTGTGGCCGCCGGCAAAGGTTATCCCCAAAGTTTTAAAGTAGTCGGTGGATATCCATATCGCGCCGATGTTCACTTCTTCATCACCCGCAACTTTACCCGGCCACTTCTGCAGCGAAAAATGACTGTATACCTGTGTGGCCGGCGAGGAGGATGCGGCCACGCTCTCCACCAGTCGGGAAGACAGCAGGTCGTTTTTCAGCGCGTCGAAGTGCGTGGAAAGGTCGCTGTTCATATCGGTCATCACCAGCCGGTCGGGGCTGTAGCCCGTCGGCCGGTTTTTTACATATTGTATCTGCTGGTAAACGATCACGGTACTGATGATCAATGCGATGGAACAGGTAAACTGCGCCACTACCAATACCTTTCGGGGTAATGACGCCCACTTACCCACCTGGAGGGTCCCTTTAAGTACTTTAACAGCACTGAACGAGGAAAGGTAAAATGCCGGCCGGCTGCCCGCTGCCAAACCGGTGAACAGTACAAACACGATCATGATACCCCAGAAGCCGATATTGCCATAAGGGATATGAACATCGGCGCCCGTCAGCGCGTTGAATGACGGCAATGCCAGCATCACCAGCAGCAGGCTCGCCAGGAATGATATAAAAGTGATCATCACCGACTCGGTCAGAAACTGGTACACCAAATCCATCCGCGCCGAGCCGATGGCCTTGCGCACGCCAACTTCCCTCGCCCGCTTCTCGGACCTTGCTGTCGAAAGATTCATGAAATTGATACAGGCGATGGCCAGCACCAGCATACCGATGATGCTAAACAGGCGCACATATTCTATAAAGCCGCCGGCTGCCTTGCCGTTCTTGAATTCGTTGTTCAAATGCCAGTCCTTCAAGGGGTGCAGGAACACCTCAGGTTTTAGCGAACGCATCTCGGGGCTTCTTTTATCCACGATATCCCTGATCCTTGGCGCTATCTGCGCGTAGCTTATGCCCGGCTCCAGCGCCACGTAGGCGGAGAACGAATTGTAGGTCCATTTGGTGCGGCCGTCTTTGATCCAGCCCTGGGTGGCTTCGCTGTAGGCAAATGGCACGAGATAATTGAACTGCAGCGATGAATTTTTAGGAATATCCTTAACGACGCCGGTAACCGTCATGTTCTGCGCATTGTCAAAGCGGATGGCCTTTCCCATCGGGTCGGCATCGCCAAACAAGGCTTTGGCTGTCGATTCGGTGATGACGATCGAATAAATATCCTTCAGGGCCGAATTGGCATTGCCCTTAATGAAAGGGAACTGAAATATCTTAAAGAAATCCGCACCGACCGCTCCGCCGCCGAGGTATAACTTTTTATCACCTACCAGCAGGCCGTGGTTCATTTTGCCTACGGCGTCGGCTTCGGCTACGTATTTTACGCCCGGTATTTCTTTGCGTAAAACATCGGTCAGCGGCAGCGCGATGGATGTTTGCGTGCTTGTGCCATTGTGCTGGCTTGTGAGGTTCATCTCTACCTGGTACAGTTGCTGGTATCCGGGCAGGAAACGGTCATAGGAATATTGGTTGACCACCCATAAACCGATGAGCAAGGCCACCGCCATACCGGCCGCGAGGCCGGCGATATTGAGGGTGCTGTAAACTTTGTTGTGCAGCGTGTTGCGCCACGCCATCTTCAAATAATTACGAAACATACGATTGCGATTTAATTTCTCACAAGACCAATTTGGAACGGCATTGTGACCCGAAATTATCGCTAAAGGCGCTGAAACAGGGTTCAAATCATGATTCGGTCGCTCATTTTTCAGTTCAGCCTTATATTCCACCGGGCTTTTCCCAATTATTTGTTTGAAAGCGCGGTTAAAAGTGGTTTTGGAGTTGAACCCGCAATCGTAGGCAATACCTAAAAGTGTTATCCGGTCGTACGCGGGGTCCTTCATTTTCCGTGCGACATCTTGTATCCGGAACTCATTCACAAAGTCGTTGAAGTTTTTGCGCAGGCCGGTATTGATGATCCGCGACAATTCGTGGATAGAGATACCCAACTCTTTGGCCAATGAATTCAAACTCAGTTCGGCATCGAGGTAAAACCGGTTCACCTTCATTTGGTGCCGCAGCCAGTAGCCCCGTTGTATCAGTCTATCTTTTGAGGAAGGGCTCACCCGCAAAAAGTACTTGACGGGTACTGTTTTTAATTTTTCAGCGGACCGCCTAAGGCTGCGCACATAAAAGAACAGGAGCGGACCAATCGAAAGCAGGAACTGTAAGGATACCCAGCTCCATCGCGGGAGATAGTTTGTTAATTGGGTATCGACACAAATGGTTCTTATTAACCACAAAGCGATGACAGCAAGGATGAGGCTCAATATGCGGTTACTATCGCCAGCCACCTTTTTGAACCATAGGCGTATACTGAAAGCCAGGCCGGTAAAGGCCGCCACCAGCAAGAGCAGGTCAAATACGCCGATATGGAGTTGGTAATCGTTCAATTCACTGATGCGGCTCAATCCGCATTCCAATTTAGTAATTATTTGAATGTTAGATTTTTAAAAAGAACCGGCATTTGCCTTTTGTAATGATACCGGACAGCGGGTGTCCGGTTCTATGCTAAGAGACGGGAAAAAAACGGGAAGGTTGCTTTATAATATTAAACCAAATTCTGATCTCTGACCTCCTACTTCTGACGTCCACCCACGTGTCGCAAACCTACCTTCATATTGTCGGTTTTACCTGTCACAGGGTGGCCGTATTCGCAGTACGTTTGTATTATAAAAACATATCAAATCGAACAACATGGAAACAACAGCAAATACGGTAATTACAATTGAAGCCATTGTAAACGCGCCTGTAGAGAAAGTTTGGGCTGCTTATACCGATCCAAAACAAGTTACGCAATGGAACCACGCATCCGACGACTGGCATTCACCGAGCGCTGAGAATGACCTGCGCCCGGGCGGCACTTTCAACTACCGTATGGAAGCTAAGGATGGCAGCTTCGGCTTCGATTTCGGCGGCACATTTGACGAAGTGAAGCCTAACCAACTGCTGGCTTACACCATCGGCGATGGCAGGAAGGTTGAAAATGTGTTTGAGAAAGAAGGTAATGCCACCAAAGTAACGGTAACCTTCGAGGCTGAGAACCAAAACCCGGTTGAAATGCAGCGCGGCGGCTGGCAGGCGATACTGGATAATTTTAAGAAATATACTGAATCGGTGGCGTAAATAAAAGGCTGACATGAGCGTGTAACTCTGTGTTTCTCTGTGAAAACCTGTGTGCCCTCTGTGGTTAATGAGCTATTTAACCACAGAGAGCACCAAGAGACGCACAAAGTTCACAGAGGCCTGTCAACAAACCTTTATCCTCTCGCCTTTATCCTTTCACCTCAAAACAATCTACCTTGTCAAATACACCACCTTGGTAGTGTTGCCCCCCGGGTTAATTAACTTCGGGAAGAAATTAATCGTGGCGCTGTTTGGGGTGATGGCATCGATAAAACAATTCTGGTAAATATCGGCAGAGCCTGGCATACTGATGGTGATCTTGTTGCCGGCTACCTGTTTGTAATCAAAGGTTTGGAGTGTGGCACCCTCTTTAATGTATAGTTTGTTGTCTGACCTGAAGTCGAAATAATCGTCGCTTGTGCCAACATAAACATTCATCGACTGAACCGGTCCGACGCCCGACGCAGTGGAATCGACCTGAATGTTCCATTTTCCGGCGATTTCGCCCGTTGGATTTGCAGAACTTTTTTTGCAGGAGATCAGCCCTCCTGCAATGTAACACGTAATGATAATGAGAATAAGGTTTTTCATGAGCTATCGTTTCTATACACCTTACGTTCAGGATGATCAAAACGCTACAGTCACTCTACTTTCTTAAACCGAAGATCTTGTATCAGGTCATAATTAACATCAAACCCGATTATTTTCCCTTTTTTGTCCTTTGTAAAATCCAGGCTCTTCATCCAATCCAGCGTATTGATCATGCGGGTTTGGCTGTAAAATACTAAGGGCGAATCGGGGTATTTGGCATTGGTGAGTAACAGTTGATGGCCTTTCAGTATTATGCTATAACTGCAAGCCAGCTCGGAACAATAATACTTACCCGTATAGGGCATCAATTGCTTATCTGTAGGCATATTAAAGGGATCTTGTTTTCTCATAACACGACTACGACCGTCAGGCCAGGTTTGGCTGACCGTAATATCGTGCGCGTTTTTTATCTTAAATGCAAATTTTATACCAACGGGCTGCATCGGAAAATAGAAACTATCTCTTGCAGTCCTTATTAATAGAAAGTCCGTTCCATAATTGGCATAGTAAAATTTTTTGTTCTTTAATTTGAAGACCGCATGCTCGCCATCGTCGATAACGTATGGCCCCAGGAATTTCTTCGCGCTTGCTGTATCGGTTATGATGGAGTCTCCACGAAGCTTGATGGGCGTTTTTGTTTGCTCTGGCGAACGGTCTTTAATAAATAAACCCGCCACCTCATAGGTTTTGTCAAAAACATCAATATTACCCATATTGCTAAAAATAAAAAAGGCCATTTTTGTTTGAGGAATATACGCCACCAAATTGCTATAGCCATTGTATCTGCCCGGATGAAAATACACTTTCAATCCGCTGAATTCATCTGTTTGTAAGCCTGAACCAACTCCCGTTTCTTTACCATTATTGAGTTTGCCTGATTGCATCATTTGCTCAATAATAAGATGCCTGTCTGATTTATTGTTTAAAAAATCTATGGCCCATTTGCTCATATCATCAATATTGGTAAATAACCCTTTGGCGCCTACGGCTGAGGAATTGACAATGCCCATTTTATCAGCTTGCATGTAGGGGTAAGCCCGATTCGGGACCACTTCGGTATAATCATCATGAAAATGGGTATTATTCATCCCCAATGGTTTAAAAACAGCCGAATCGGTAAACCGCCTCAAACTTTTACCGGTTACCGAACGCACAATTTCACCAAGCAAGAAATAGCCGCTATTGGAATACATGTATTGCCCGCCCGGATCAAAATTCAGCGATTGTTGCTTGCTTAATACTTTGATGATGTGTTCCCGGGTGATCAAGTCCTCCGGTGCCGTACCGACTATATTTAATAAATAATCATAGTCCCTGATGCCGCTGGTATGGTACAGCAGGTTGCTAACGGTGATCTTCTTTTCAAAATCAGGTATCCAGGACAGATACTTATGAATATCGTCATCAATACTTAGTTTACCCTGTTGTGCCAGTAGCATGATAGTATAGGCGGTAAACTGCTTGGAAACCGAACCCATCTCGAAGATGGTTTGAGTAGTTATCGGAACGCTATTCTCCAGGTTAGCCATCCCATAACTTTTGGCGTAGATCAGCGAATCATTGCGTACAATACCGATGGCACACCCGGGGCTTTTTGGATTATCCCATTGTTTGAATAAGCTGTCTATCTTTTTTGCGGTTGCTTCGGGAACGGCTTGCGAAAACACAGCATTGGTGCCGCAGATTATAACCAGGCTTAGAAAAGCGCTATTGAACAGGGGTTTCATAAACTGTGATTTGGGTAAATAAATTTAATTATTTCAATTGAAAATCAATTTATTTCGTCAGCACGTTTTGGTAAACGTCTTATTCCTTAAACACATCCAAAAGCATCTTGTCCATTGCTGCATCCGAATTGTTATTGTCGCCAAAACGGCCTATGATCTTGCCCGAGGGGTCGATGAGTATGCGCGTAGGTACAAAGTGTATCGCGTATTTCTCGCCGATATCATTATCCGTATTACTGCCATTCAGTATATTTGGCCATAAACCCAGTCCGTCTTTCATCATAGCCTTTTTCCAGCCTGTTTGCGTATCATCATCCCAGGCTATGCCTATGATGTTCAGTCCTTTGCTCTTGTATTTCTTGTACAGCTCAACCAGGTGCGGGTTGCTTTTCCGGCAGGGCGGGCACCAGCTGGCCCAAAAGTCGAGCAGCACATATTTATCCTTATAATCCGAAAGGGCCACGGCCTTGCCGGATGTGTCGGCGGCCATGAAATCGGTTGCCATATTGCCGGGGAGCGCCAATTCCATTTTTTCGATCTCCTGTGCTACCTTTTTTGCATCGTCACTTTCCTTCAGTTCGGCATTGAAATTATTATATACCCGCCGGGACGAGTCCAGGCTCTCCGCTCTCACCATATCCACCAGCAGGTGTGCGGTAACATAGGAATTGGGGTGTTCCAGGAAGAACCGGTAATTGAGAGATTTGATCCGATCCTCGTATGGTTCAAATAGCGTAGTGATCTCTGCGGCTTTCGCGGGGTCCTTCTCCTGGTTGTATTTATCTGTCAGTGGCTGCATTTCTTTGCGCACCAGGTTGGTATTCTTATACAGGTCTACCCATTCGTCCTCGCTTTGCGAGCCGCTGAGCTTTAGCGAATCCATGCGCGATGCATCAACCACCAGGCTAAGCAGTCCCGGCTCAAGATAAATTTCCTTCGCGCGAACTTCGAAAGCGCTGTCAGTAATGGTTTCACCAAGGTTTTTAAACAGGATCAGCGCGTAGGATGGCCTGGTCAGGCTATCGGTAATGATAAACCTGTTATTAAATATCGGCCTTGATTGAAAAGTGTTGTTACCCTGTGTATTTTTATAATAGATCAGCACGGAATCCGGTTGGCTCCCGAGTAATTTACCATGCAGCGTAAATATATTATTCGAAATGGACGATTGCGCAAAAACGTACTGCAATATGAAAAGAAGCGATATTGTAATACTTGCGGTCTTTATTTTCATAAAAAAAATGTAACAAAGCAATTTATAGAAAATAGTGCTGAAATAGCTAATTTTATATCAACATACCTCTGAAGTGCGAAGTCCGAAGTGCGAAGTCCGAAGTCCGAAGTCCGAAGTCCGAAGTCAGAAGTCCGACCTCTGACTTCCAATCTCCGACCTCCGTCCTCTGACTTCCAACCTCCTATAGCCTTAGAAATAATAAAATCCTTGTATCCTTTTCAGGTGGTTACCGTATAAGGTTCGTAGCACACAACAATAGGTAACACTGAACAAACTATTATTTTATGACTAAGCCGGAAGATATTTACAAAGAATACCGCGAAATGCTGATGAAAAAGTCCGAAAAGGAAATAAACGGACAGAGATTCTCATTTACCTTTACGACTGACCACGAAGGTTCTTTCAGCATGACCAATGAAGAGGGCCGAGATATGATAGGCGGCACCTTTAAACTAAGCGTGAATAACGACGGGCTGAACATCATGATGGATTATAAAGGCTTCTACATCACCCAAACTTTAAGGATCGACAGGTCTGAAAAAGGCATGACCATTTTGCGCGAGCCCAACAGCGGGAAAGTATTCCTGAAGGGCCATAGAATGGAATCCTAAAACAGCTTTTTACTCAAGACATTTGAAAGCATTCCGCAACCCTGGATCCAGGGTCTGTAGAATGCTTTTCGTTTATTGCCCCAAAATTTCCCCAATTTGTTTCGCTGCAAGAAAAAGTAAAATTCCTTTTACTCAATAAGCTGCTGTTTTACAAACAATTACTGAAAACATATTAACTGGTTCAGATGTTGCTTTATCACCATTATGAAGCGAGCAGCTTTGATCCTCGTTCTTTTACTGCTATCCGTTGCTGGATTTGCACAATTTCCTTTGGGCGCAAGCAAGGAAAACATCACGGCATATTTTGCAGGCAATATGCAATACGCGTCGTTCCAGGAGTTCAAAACCAAGAGCGGCAGCGATGCTTTTTGCTACACGAAGACCCGGATATTGGGCGACTATACTTTCTATTTCAACCAGGACGGTACCTGTAATTCCTTTACTGAGACATTTGACAGGAAACAACTCGACGAGCTTACCTGGCGCTACGACAGGAAATTTTGCCGCATATCAGCTACCGAGTGGGTCGACGAAGATAATTCCGTTCATATTACGTTATTGCCCCATCCCAAAAAAGGCGCGAATTACATGAGCTTAACCTACCGGTCATTCGAACAAGCCAAATTTGACCCCCATACACTCGCGGTCAACTGAAGCAAATCTTACCCTCTATTCATAGCAGACGCATCTAAATAATTTCAGGCATTTTTATATCCTGCAAAACAATTAAGGGGGCTCCGATGGAGCCTGATGTACTAATTTTGGACTATTCTATAAACAGGAAACCCCTCCGGGGTAATTTTTTACTTGTCAGGAACTATAAATTGGCTCCAGCGGAGCCGCCTGTTTATAGAAAATAACATCAAAATATTTGGGCTCCAGCGGAGCCGCCTAATTGCATACCATCCTAAGCATTTTTTTGTTAATACCTTAGATGCATTTGCTGTATATATTTACTTTAATTTGACAGCAGGGGCATCTAACTTTGCCCTATGCGGCCCATTTACAATTTTCACCAGGTTAATGATCAATTGGCCTGCTCAGGTCAGCCTACTGAAGAACAGCTACAGGACTTAACGAAACAAGGCTATAAAGTACTAATTTTGGACTATTCTATAAACAGGAAACCCCTCCGGGGTAATTTTTTACTTGTCAGGAACTATAAATTGGCTCCAGCGGAGCCGCCTGTTTATAGAAAATAACATCAAAATATTTGGGCTC